>Ga0180432_10001282_pt1 | contig 40030 bp, 23 predicted proteins | sample SS_ome_10_FD_132414 | JGI IMG/M metagenome (GOLD analysis project Ga0180432, IMG submission 132414) | Hypersaline lake sediment archaeal communities from the Salton Sea, California, USA - SS_1_MS_2 metaG | ecosystem: Environmental > Aquatic > Non-marine Saline and Alkaline > Hypersaline >... | reverse complement strand
CGTAGGTCATGGCGATCATGCCGAGGTCCTTCTTGGGGGCGGGCTTGCCGGCGGCGGCGAACTTGGCGACCTGCCCGCGGAAGGTGGCCTTGGAGCACTGCCCGCCCGTGTTCGAGTAGACCTGCGTGTCCAGGACCAGCACGTTGATGTCGCGTCCGACGGCCAGCACGTGGTCCAGCCCGCCGTAGCCGATGTCGTAGGCCCACCCGTCGCCTCCGACGGCCCAGATGCTCCGCTTGACCAACTGGTCGGCCACGCTGAGCAGTTGCACCGCCGCCGGGTCCGAGTCGCCCTCGAGCTTGCTCTTCAGTTCGGCCACACGCCCGCGCTGGGCGGCGAGCCCGGCCTCGTCGGACTGGTCGGCCTCCAGGATGCCCGTGACCAGCTCCCCGCCGATCTTGTCGGCCATCCCCGCCAGGAGTTCCGAGGCGTAGGCGCGCTGCTTGTCGGCCGTCAGCCGGAAACCGAACGCGAACTCCGCGCAGTCCTCGAACAGGGAGTTGTTCCACGCCGGCCCGCGCCCGTTGTCGTCGGTGGTGAACGGCGTGGTGGGCAGGTTGCCGCCGTAGATGCTGCTGCACCCGGTGGCGTTGCCGATGATCGCCCGGTCGCCGAACAGTTGCGTCAGCAGCTTGTAGTACGGCGTCTCCCCGCAGCCAGCGCAGGCGCCGGAGTACTCGAACAGCGGGCGGCACAACTGGCTGCCCTTGACCGTGGTCAGCCGCAGTGAACTCCGGTCGGCCTCGGGCAGCGAGAGGAAGAAGTCGTAGTTGGCCGCTTCGCTCTCGCGAATCGGGATCTGCGGTGTCATGTTGATGGCCTTGCGGTCGGGCTGTTCCTTGTTCTTGGCCGGGCAGGCCTGGACGCACAGCCCGCACCCGGTGCAGTCCTCGGGCGCCACCTGCACGGTCCATTTCATGCCGCCGAACTCTTTGCCCTTGGCGTCGACGCTCTTGAACGTCTCCGGCGCGTCGGCCAGGAGCGACCCGTCGTACACCTTGACGCGGATCGCCGCATGCGGGCAGGCGATCGAGCACTTGGCGCACTGGATGCACACGTCCGGGTCCCAGCCGGGAATCTCCAAGGCAATGTTGCGCTTCTCCCACTGCGTGGTGCTCAGAGGCCAGGTGCCGTCGTCAGGCATCGCGCTGACCGGCAGGTCGTCCCCGTGCCCGGACATCATCGTCGCCGTGACGTCCTTGACGAACTGCGGGGCCTCGGCGGGAACCGTGGGGTGCATGTCCAGGGCGCTGGTGGCCTCGGCGGGGACGGGGATCTCGTGCAGGTTCGCTACCGACTGATCGACGGCGTTGTAGTTCTTCTGGACAATCGCATCGCCCCGCTTGCCGTAGGTCTTCTTGATGGCGACCTTGATCGCGTCGATCGCCTCGTCCTGCGGCAAGATGCCGGAAAGGTAGAAAAAGCACGTCTGCATGATGGTGTTGATTCGCGCGCCCATATCGGCGGCCTTGGCCACTTCGTAGGCGTTGATCGCGTAGAACTTGAGCTTCTTGTCGATGATGGTCTGCTGGACGGGCCTGGGCAGGGCGTCCCAGACCTCGTCGGGGCCGTACGGGGCGTTCAGCAGGAACGTGGCCCCCTCGACCGCGCGGGACAGCATGTCGTACTTCTCGACGAACTGGAACTGGTGGCAGGCCACGAAGTTCGCCTTGGTCACCAGGTACGTCGACCGGATCTTCCGGGGACCGAAGCGCAGGTGGCTGACGGTCATGGCGCCGGCCTTCTTCGAGTCGTACACGAAGTAGCCCTGGGCGGCCTGGTCGGTGTTCTCGCCGATGATCTTGATCGAGTTCTTGTTGGCCCCGACCGTCCCGTCGGACCCGAGCCCGTAGAACATCGCCCGCACCACGTCGTCGCCTTCGGTGCTGAAGCCCTTGTCGTAGTCCAGGCTCATGCCGGTCACGTCGTCGTCGATGCCGACGGTGAAGTGGTTCTTGGGCTGGTCCTTGGCGGCCTCGTCGAAGACGGCCTTGACCATCGCGGGGGTGAACTCCTTGGAGCCGAGCCCGTAGCGGCCCCCGATGACGCGGAGGTCTCTTCCGACCTCGATCAGGGCGTTGATGCAGTCCTGGTAGAGCGGCTCGCCGACGGACCCGGGCTCCTTGGTGCGGTCGAGCACGGCGAGGGTCTTGACGCTCTGGCCCAGTGCGCCGATGAAGTGCTCGATGCTGAAGGGCCTGTACAGGCGGACCTTGATCAGGGCGACCTTTTCGCCGGCGGCGTTCAAGGCCTCGACGGCCTCCTCGGCGGCCTCGGCGCCGGAACCCATCATCACGATCACGCGTTCGGCGTCCGGGTCGCCGACGTAGTCGAACAGCTTGTACTTCCGGCCGACCAGTCCGGCAAAGCGGTCCATGACCTTCTGGACGACGCCGGGGCAGGCGGTGTAGTAGTTGTTGACGGTCTCGCGGCCCTGGAAGTAGACGTCCGGGTTGTGGGCGGTGCCTCGAATGACCGGCCGGTCCGGGTTCAGCCCGCGGGCGCGATGGGCCAGCGCCGGCTCGTCGTCAATCATCGCCCGCATGTCCTCCATGCTGAGGGCCTCGATCTTATCGACTTCGTGGCTGGTTCTGAACCCGTCGAAGAAGTGAACGAACGGCACTCGGGATTCCAGGCTGGCCGCCGTGCCGATCAGGGCCATATCCATCGCTTCCTGCACCGAGTTCGAGCTCAGCAGCCCGAAGCCCGTCTGGCGAACGGCCATCACGTCGCTGTGGTCGCCGAAGATGCTCAAGGCCTGGACGGCCAGCGACCGCGCCGAAACGTGGAAGCACGTGGGCAGCAGTTCCCCGGCGATCTTGTACATCGTCGGGATCATCAGGAGCAGGCCCTGGCTGGCGGTGAAGGTGGTGACCATCGAGCCGGTCTGGAGCGCGCCGTGGACGGCCGCGGCGGCGCCGCCTTCGGACTGCATCTCGACGACCAGCGGGACCGTGCCCCAGATGTTCTTCTCTCCGACGGCGCTGAACGCGTCGGCGTGCTCGCCCATCGGACTGGAGGGCGTGATCGGGTAGATCGCTATGACCTCGTTGACCTTGTGTGCCACGTGTGCCACGGCCTGGTTGCCGTCCATCATTACCGTCTGTCGTGCCATTGTTTGTGTCCTCGTCAAAGCCGTTTCTCATCGGCTGCCTGCTTGCGTCTGGTAGAGAGCCCACCGGTCGAGAACCCATGGGACGGAACATTGTATACCCTGGCTAAGAAGATGCAACGAGTTTTCGCGTGCAGCCCAAGCCCAGGGATCCCAATCCCCGGGGTCGTTCACTTCCCGATCCCGTTCTCCCCACGAATCATTGACGTGCGCCCGCGCCCGCGATAGCGTGAACGCATGGACAAGACCCTCTATCTCATCGACGGGCACTCGCAGATGTACCGGGCCTATCACGCACCCTTCAGGGACCTGACCAGCCCTACAGGCGAACCCACCCGCGCGACCTACGTCTTCTGCTCTATGCTCCTGAAATTCATCGCCGACCGCAAGCCGGACTACCTCGCCATGGCCGTCGACGGACCCAAGGAGAAACTCGAACGCTGCCGGATCTTCCCCGACTACAAGGCCACACGAAAACCCACGCCCGAAGACTTCACGCCGCAGGTCGAACGCATCATGCAGATCGTCGAAGCCATGGGAATACCCATCCTGGCCTGCGAAGGCCACGAAGCCGACGACATCCTCGCCACCGCGGCCGAGACGTTCGCCTCGGACGAACTGAGCGTCGTGCTGGTCAGTCGCGACAAGGACCTCGACCAACTCGTGAGCGACCGCGTGGCACTCTATGACCCGATGAAGGACGAGACATTCGGCCCGGCCGAGATCGAGTCGGCCAAGGGCTACCGCCCCGACAAGGCCGTCGAGGTCCAGGCGCTGATGGGCGACACCAGCGACAACATTCCGGGCGTGCCCGGCGTGGGGGCCAAGACGGCGGCGAAGCTGATCGCGAAGTACGGCACGGCCGAGGCGGTGCTCGACCACGCCGACGAACAGACGCCCAAGCTGCGACAGAACCTGCTGGGCGGCCGCAAGGCGGTCGAACTGTCGCGCAAGCTCGTCACGCTCAACCGCCGCGTCCCGATCGCCCTGGACCTCGACGCGATGGCGTTCGGCGGCATCGACGGGTCGGCGGTCAGGCCGATCTTTGCCGAACTGGGCTTCAACCGCCTGGTGGACCAACTGGACGCTGCCGGGGTCGGCGGGGCCGGGGCGTCGTTTGACCTCGCGGCGGCGGCCAAAGCGGGCGGACAAACCACCGCCGGCGACTTCGACTACACGTGCGTCGACACGCCCGAGGCGCTGGACGCCCTGGCGGGCGAACTGACATCCGTGACGCGGCTGGCGGTGGACACCGAGACGACCTCCGTGCTGCCGATGTGGGCCGAACTCGTCGGCATCTCGCTGGCCTGGCAGCCGGGGCGGGCCGTCTACGTCCCGGTCAAGGGGTCCCTCGGGGCGCGTACGCTCGACGTGGAACTCGTGCGCGAGAAGCTCTCGGGCGTCCTGGCCGACGAGAACGTCGAGAAGATCGGGCAAAACATCAAGTACGACATCATCGTGCTCGCCCAGGCAGGTATCGAGGTCCGCGGAAAGATATTCGACACGATGGTCGCCGCCCACGTGCTCGACTCGACCCGACCCACATACAAGCTCGACGCCCTGGCAGCCGAACTCATCAACCACCGCTGCATCCCCATCGAGGAAGTCATCGGGCGGGGACGCAACCAGACCACGATGGACGCCGTGCCCGTCGAGATGGTAACGCCTTACGCGGCCGAGGACGCCGACGTGGCGCTGCGTCTGGCGGACGTTCTGGCCGAGCGTCTGGCGGCCGAGGGGCTGGGCGACCTGATGACGAAGCTCGAGATGCCCCTGCTGCCGGTGCTGGTGGCGATGGAGCGGCGCGGCGTTACGGTGGACCCGGCGGCGCTGAACCGGATGTCGTCGGCCCTGTCGGCCCGGGCCGATGCGCTGCGCGACAGGATAATCGAACTGGCCGGGCGACAGTTCAACCCGGACTCGCCCAAGCAGTTGGGCCAGGTGCTCTTCGGCGACCTGGGCCTGCCCGTGCTCAAGAAGAAGAAGACCGGCCCGAGCACGGACTCGTCGGTGCTGAGCCAACTGGCCGTCGAGCACGAACTGCCGGCCGTCGTGCTGGACTACCGCAAGCTCATGAAACTGCTGGGCACGTATCTCAAGGCGCTCGGGCAGCGAATCCATCCCCGCACCGGGCGCGTCCACACCAGCTTCCACCAGGCCGGCACCGCCACCGGGAGGCTGTCCAGCAGCGACCCGAACCTCCAGAACATCCCGATCCGCACCGAGCTGGGCCGACAGGTCCGCTCGGCCTTCGTCGCCGAGCGCGGGTCCGTCCTGATGTCCGCCGACTACTCGCAGGTCGAGCTTCGCGTGCTGGCCCACCTGTGCAAGGATCCCACGCTGACGGCCGCGTTCCACGCCGGGCAGGACATCCACCGCACGGTCGCCGCCGAGGTCTTCGGCGTCGATGTCGACGACGTGACGGACGAACAGCGATCGCGGGCCAAGGGGGTGAACTTCGGGATCGTCTACGGTCAGACGGCGTTCGGGCTGTCGGTGGCGCTGCGGATTCCGCGCGGCGAGGCGGCCGAATTCATCACCCGCTACAAGCAGAGGTTCCCGCTGATCGAGGAGTTCCTCCAGACGTGCATTGCCGCCGCAAAGAGCCGGGGATACGTCGAAACGATCTTCAAGCGGCGGCGGCGAATCGCCCACATTGACGCCCGCAACCCGCAGCGGCGCGCCCAGGCCGAACGCCTGGCGATCAACTCGGTGGTGCAGGGCTCGGCGGCCGATCTGATCAAGCAGGCCATGATCAACATCGACGCCCGCATCCGCCGCGACGGCCGCCCGTCACGGATGCTGCTCCAGATCCACGACGAGCTGGTCTTCGAGACGCCGCGCGACGCCGTCGACGGCGACAGGGAGATGATCGTCGCCGAGATGACCGGCGCGATCGACCTGAGCGTCCCCCTGAAAGTCGACGTAGGCGTCGGCGCGAACTGGATGGACGCGAAGTAGCTGTCCCCCCGAGCCAGCTCCATTGCGCAATCCCCCCCCCAAGCCCAGGGATTGGGATCCCTGGGGTCGTTCTTGTCGTTCTATAGAAGATGCAGGCGCCTGGCGCGCCACCGGAGCCCCTATTCCACCGTAACGCTCTTGGCGAGGTTGCGGGGCTTGTCCACGTTGCAGCCGCGGGCGACGGCCGCATGGTAGGCCAGCAACTGCAGCGGCACGACCGTCAGGAGCGGCTGGAGCGGCGCGGGGCAGTCGGGCACGTAGATGACCTCGTCGCAGTACCGGGCGATACCGTCGTCCCCTTCGGTGGCCACGGCGATGACCCGCCCCTGTCGCGCACGCACCTCTTCGATGTTGCTGATGATTTTGTCGTACGTTCCGCACCGCGGCGCGATGAAGACCACCGGCATGCCCTCGTGTATCAGGGCGATCGGGCCGTGCTTCATCTCCGCAGCCGGGAGACCCTCGGCGTGGATGTAGCTGATTTCCTTGAGCTTCAGCGCGCCTTCCAGGGCAATGGGGTACTGGTAGCCCCGCCCCAGAAACAGCCAGTTGTCGTAGTCGACCACGCGGGCCACGAGATCCCTGATCCTGTCGGACTGCTGGAGGGTCGTCTCGATCTGGTCGGGAATGGCGTTCAGGGCGTTCATGTAGTACTCGAGCCGCATCTGCGACATGTGCCTGCGCCGCCCCAGCATCAGGGCGATGAGCGTCTCGACGACAAGCTGGCAGGTGAAGGCCTTGGTCGACGCCACCCCGATCTCCGGTCCGGCGTGGAGGTAGACGCCCGCGTCGGTGTCGCGGGCGATGGTGGACCCGACGGCGTTGACGATGCCCAGCGCCAGGGCGCCCTTGTCGGACGCCTCGCGAAGCGCCGCCAGCGTGTCGGCCGTCTCGCCCGACTGGCTGATCGCGATCACCATCGTGCCGTCTTCCACGATCGGGTTTCGGTAGCGGAACTCGCTGGCGTACTCGACCTCGGTGGGGATCCGCGCCAGGTCCTCGAAGAGGTACTCCCCCACCAGCCCCGCGTGCCAGGCCGTCCCGCAGGCGGTCAGGACGATCTTCCGCGTCCGCACCAGTTCGCGGAGGACCGGCTCGAGCCCGCCGAGGTTCACCCGCGTCTCCCGCAGGTCCAGCCGACCCCGAAGGCAGTTGCGGACCGACTCGGGCTGCTCGAAGATCTCCTTGAGCATGAAGTGCTCGAACCCGCCCAGGGCGATCTCCTCCAGCGACCATTCGATCTGCTCGATGCCCTTCGAGATCGGCACGTTGTCGATGGTCACCGTCCGCATGCCCTCGGAGGTGATGACGGCCATCTCATTGTCGTTCAGGTAGATGACGTTGGCGGTGTGCTCGATGATGGCCGAGGCGTCCGAAGCGACGACGTACTCGTCGGTGCCCACCCCGACGATCAGCGGGCTGCCTTTGCGGGCGGCGACGAGCTTGTTCGGCTCGTCGGCACAGACCACGACGATGCCGTACGTGCCGGTCACTTCGCGCAGGGCGGCCTGGACGGCCTCCTCGAGCGTCCTGCACCCGTCGTGGTAGAGTTCCCCGATCAACTGGGCCAGCACCTCGGTGTCGGTCTCGCTGACGAAGGCGTGGCCCTTGGTGATAAGGTACTGCTTGAGCGTGGCGTAGTTCTCGATGATCCCGTTGTGCACCAGGGCGATCTTGCCCGAGTCGTCCACGTGCGGGTGGGCGTTGATCTGGTTCGGCTCCCCGTGGGTGGCCCACCGGGTATGGGCGATACCGGTCGTGCCGGCCGCGAGCGTCTCATCGACCATCACGTCGGCCTCGACCTGCGTGACGCGGCCGGTGTTCTTGTGGATGCACAGCCCGTCCTCGCGCTGGATGCACACGCCGGCCGAGTCATACCCCCTGTACTCGAGGCGCTTGAGCCCCTCGATCAGAATACCGCACGCCTGCTTCTTTCCTACGTAACCGACGATCCCACACATAACGTCTCTCCTGATCGGACTCTACCTGTTTATCGGCCGATATCTCCCCGGTCATTGCACTTGCGAGAGTAATTATACTGTCCCCGACCGCGAGAGGTTCTCGTGTTGAGCGTTTGACGTGCTGTCGTGCAACGCCCCATCCCGATGTACATCGGGACGTCGGGGGGCGTTTGCTGAGCGGCGCCGAACACTGCACACTGACCGCGCCGGGTCGAAAACGCTATAATGGGCCCGCATCCGAAGGAGCGCCCCTGACGATGGACCTGTTGGACAAGGCAGAGCGGGCCGCCATCGCCGCCCACGCGCCGCTGGCGGTGCGGATGAGGCCCACGACGATCGACGAGATCCTCGGGCAAGAGGCCTTTCTCGGGCCCGGGAAGATCCTCCGCAGAATGCTCGAGGCCGACAGGCTCTCGAGCCTGGTCTTCACCGGTCCGCCGGGCAGCGGCAAGACGACGCTGGCCCACGTGCTGGCCTCGCACTGCTCGTGCGCCTTCCACCAGCTCAACGGCGGGTCGGCGTCGGTCAAGGACGTCCGGGAGATCATCGCCTCGGCGCGGGCCCGGCTGGCCGGCGCCGACCAGAGAACGCTCCTGTTCATCGACGAGCTGCACCGCTTCAACCGCGCCCAGCAGGACGTGCTGCTGGACGACGTCGAGAACGGGCTGCTCATCCTCATCGGCGCCACCACCGAGAACCCCTTCTTCACGATCAACACCCCCCTGCTGAGCCGATCCACCATCTTCGAGTTCAAACCCCTCAGCGAGGCCGACACCCTCACGCTGCTCCGCCGCGCCCTGGCTGATGCCGACCGCGGACTGGGGCGGTATAACGTGCAGGCCGACGACGACGCGCTGGCCCACCTGGCGCGGATAGCCGACGGCGACGCCAGGCGGGCCCTGACGGCCCTGGAGATCGGCGTGCTGTCCCTGACCAGCCAGGCCCACCCGACCGACCGCCCTATCGTGCTGGACCTGGCCGCCGCCCAGGAATCGATCCAAGCCAAGGCTCTCCAGTACGACGCGGCCGGGGACGGGCACTACGACGCGGCCAGCGCGTTCATCAAGTCGATGCGCGGCTCGGACCCTGACGCGACGGTGTACTGGCTGGCGCGGATGCTGGCGGCGGGCGAGGACCCGCGGTTCATAGCGCGGCGGATCGCGATCCTGGCCAGCGAGGACGTGGGCAACGCCGACCCGCGGGCGATATCGGTGGCCGCCGCGGCGTTCGACATCACGCATCGCATCGGCATGCCCGAGTGCCAGATCACGCTGGCCCAGGCGGCGATCTACATGGCCTGCGCGCCGAAGTCCAACGCCTCGTACATGGCCATCGCCCGCGCAGCCGACGACGTCAAGAACCGCCGAACCGTGCCCGTCCCCCGGCACCTGCGCAACGCCCCGCACCCGGGCATGGCCGAGCAGTTCGGCAACGCCGCCGGCTACCAGTACAGCCACGACTTCCCCGGCGCCGTCAGCCCCGACCAGGACTATCTCGGCGTCGACAAGACGTACTACGTGCCGACCGACCGCGGGTACGAGAAGCACATCACGGCGTACCTCGAGTGGGCGCGGAAGCTCCGGACTGCGAAAGACGACCAGTGACCCGGAGGACTGACCCGGGGAGAGTTTTACCTTGAAGCGTCCTGTCCCGGACGATTCAATAGGACCGGCATGAAGCGAGAGATTCGGCACCGGATGCGGGCGACGCTGGCGGGCATGGCCCCGCAGACCCAGGCGGCCAAGAGCCGCCGGGCACGAGAGGCGATTGTCCACCTGCCCGAGTTCCGCGACGCCCGCGTCGTGATGATCTACCTCGAGATCCCGCACGAGGCGGCCGCCGCCGAACTGGCGCTACCCGCCTGGCAGGACGACAAGACCGTGCTCGTGCCGAGAGTCGTCCCCGATCGGCAGCGGATGGACGCCGTGCCCATCCGTTCGCTCGACGCCGGGATCGCGCGGACCTGCGGGAACCTCCGCGAGCCGACCAACGGGGACCCCTGGCCGGTCGAGAACATCGACCTGATCGTCGCGCCGGGGCTGGCGTTCGACAGGCGCGGCAACCGCCTGGGGCGAGGGGGGGGCTACTACGACCGCTTCCTGGCCCTGCCGGGCGTGCGGGCCGTGACGTGCGCGCTGGCCTTTGCCGAGCAGATCGTCGACCACGTGCCCACCGGGGCCCACGACCGGGCGATGGACCTCATCGTGACCGACGCCGAGGTGCTCCGGTTCGACGCGCGATCGACTCGGCGCAAGCAACCAACCGCTGGGTAAGACAGTACGGAGACAGTGACGTGGCAAGAGACCGATATGGATATCGACGCAAGCCCAGTGTGCCCAGGCAGGTCGTTGTTCTGGTCGTGCTGCTGGCCGCGATCGGGGGCGCGGCGTGGTGGCATTTCGGGCGCGAGGACACCCCCCCGACCCACAGCAACGGCCCCGACGGCACCCCCCCCAAGCCGCCCAACGGGCCGAACGTCGCCCAGGGAAACGGCAACGGCAATGGCTCGCGTTCGCGGCCCAATGGCTCGAAAGTGCCCAAGCCCCCGAAGCCCACGAACGCCCAGCAGGCCGAGGCCGTCAAGCTCTACACCGCCGGAATGAAGCTCCTGAACGAGAAGAAGCCCTTCGAGGCCAGGCGATACCTCTCCCAGGCGCTCCTGTCCGGTCACCTGCCGACCGACCGCGACACACAGGCCGCACAGGCCCTGATGGTGCTGGCCAACGAGTACATCCTCTCTCCCCGCGCCGACGAGCGGGACGCCTACGCCAAGGAGTACGTGCTGACCGGCGACGACAGCAAGGGCCTGGCCGCGGTGGAGCGCAAGCTCAAGCTGCACGTGCCGTGGCAGGCGATCATCATCGTCAGTGACGCCCGCCTGTCCGAACGGGTCCGCAAGGGGCTGGACCTCGACCTGGACAAGCTCGAGGCCCGGTCACGCGGCGTCCGGGTGGGCCAGCGCCTCAAGACGATTCCCGGCCCGTGCCATGCCGTGATCTACAGGAGCCGCCACCTGATGGACCTGTACCTCCACCGCGAGGGGGGCGATAGGGTTTTCGTTCGGCGCGTCCCCGTGGGGCTGGGCAAGTACAAGGGCACGCCCACCGGCAAGTGGAAGGTCGTCAACAAACAGGTCAAGGGGGACTACTACCCCGCGCCGAACAGCCCGCTGCGACCCAAGGGCACCATACCCTACGGCCAGCCCGACTACGCGTTCGGCAAGAAGGGCCTCTGGCTGGGGCTGGAGGGCACCAGCGAAGAGACCAAGGGCCTTACGGGATACGGCATCCACAGCACGAGCCACCAGGACAGCATCGGCCGGGACGAGTCGGAAGGCTGCATCCGCGTTGGCGACAACCATATCGACCTGGTCTTCTGCATGCTGTACGAGAAGTGGGCCACGGTGGACATCCGGCCGTAGGCACGCCCATATGCCGCGGTGCCACCCGCCACCGCGGCCATGCCACCCGCCTCCTCTGCAGAACAGGGGACAGGCACGTCCGCTGCGCTCCCGAGCCAGGCCCCTTTTCGGCCCGCTTACGGCTCGGCGACGAGTTTGATCACCTTGAGGGTGGCCGGCGGGGGCAGCTTGCCCCGGCGCGGGCGGTCCTGGTTGGGCGGCAGCGTCTCCCACTTGAGCAGGTACCGTACGCCGGCGCGACCCGAACCGCCCAGGTCTCCCGCCGTCCTGACACTCACGCCCTTGAAGGCGATCTCGCGACGGAAAACATCTTTCGGCAGGCCGTCGGCTGCGACGACGGGCCGGTCGACCGGCTGTAGCGTCTTGTCGTCCAGGACGATGCGGCCCGAGCCGTAGTCCCGGTGACGGTAGGTCAGGCACCACCGTCCCGCCCCTGCAGGCCGAAGGCCCGATATCCGGATCCCGATGAACCCCATGGCCCCGCGGCCGCTGAAGGCGATGCGTTTCGACCACGCGGTCACCACCCGCGAGACCCACTTGCCGGTCTCGAACCGCGCCACGTAGATCTGCATGTGCCCCTTGGCGTCGGACTTGTGATACGAGATCATCGGCCGGCCCGCCGAGTCGAAACCCAGCCGCTCACACCCGTTGATGATGCCCCCGCCCGACGGTATCGGGTCGACGCACAGTTCGGCCTGGGCGAGGGTCAGCGGCAGCGTGACGGGCTTTCCGGCGGCGGTCTCCCAGCGGATCAGGTCCTTGCTGCGTGCGTAGGACAGGTGGTGGTTCGTCGCGCAGTCGGGGGTATCGCGCCAGACCCAGACCACGTGGAACCTCTTGTCCGGCCCGAGCGCCGGCCCGTGCGGGTAGGCGTTCCGCTTGCCCTGCCCGTCGAACAGCGGCACCTTCAACAGGGGCGACCACGTCTTGGTCTTCGGGTCGTAGCGGTTGTACAGCCGCTTGCCGTTGCCGCTGCCGCCCGAGCGATACATGAACAGCAGGTCCCCCTCCAGGTTCTTCATATACCTCGGATACGTGCAGCGGCGCTCCTCCCGCCCGGTCATCGCCAGGCGCTTGAACGTGCCGACGTCGCCCGGCCTGGTCATGCGGAAGTAGATCAGCGGCACGCAGTGCATGTTGCCGGACAGGTGAACGTATCCGTCGGCGTCGACGGCCATCGTGACGTAGTTGTGGCTGTCCCAGCCGACCTTCGTGGGCAGCTTGACGTGGCGAAACGTCGTCTCGTCGAGCGTGCGCGACGCGACGGTCATGTGGTGCTTCGCGTCGTAATACGCCACGTATTGCCTGTTCTCGTGCGTCAGCAGGCTGAACCCCACCGGGAACCACGAGGGGACCTTGTCGAGGTCGATGCACTCGGCCACGCGGTACTGCCTGGGCGCCGCAGCCGCGGACGCAGCACAGGCCACGGTTGCCGCCACCGCACAACGCAAAACAGCCGTTGGTCTTCTGGTCATTTCCGTGTTCTTCCGGCGCTGTCGCGCACACGTGGCGACGCCAACGTGCCTCATGTTCTATCCGCTTGGCTGCACACCAGTCAGTCGGTCAGTCCCATTGCCGCACGGAGGGCGCCGCACAGGCGGTCGGCAGCGGCCACGGCAGCCTTGGCGTCATCTCGCGAGGCGGAAACTCCAGGATATCGAAACGCCACGGCATACTGTGTAAGCATCTGCATGTCCGGCCGATACGACTCCCACAATGGATACGCGTGCAGACACGAGTTCAGGAGCACAGACAAATCGTGCGTCTTTGTGAACGGCATTCCTAACGCTTGCAGGACGCCCTTGAGGTACTTCTCAATGCACTGCTGCGAGTGAAAGCACGCCGAATCGTAGTTCGGGTTCTTTCGTGCTCGGAGTTCCCGAAAGGCCGTCGTGAGGTCCGCATCGGCCTTGGCGAACCACTCACGGGCCAGAGGATTCATAGAGCGTCTTCCCTTCGCCCAGGACTGCTGTGAGGAAGGAGTCGTGCAGGGCGATGCGCCTGTCGAACTCCCGTGGGGTCTTGACAAGGATGTCCAACGGAAAAGAGCAGGGAATGCGCAGGCGAATATCCAGGGCCTGCTGGAGTTCCGATTTGTCGGTCGGCATGACCACCAGCAGATCGACGTCACTGTCCCCCGAGAAGTCCCCGCGCCCCCGCGAGCCGAACAGAATCACTCGCCGAGGGGAGAACTCCCTCGCCAGTGCCGCGACGAACGTCCGAACGTCTTCCTCTGCAACCATGATATTGAGGATATGTCAAGACTCCTGCACAGTCAAGTTGGCACGAGCCCGTGTAACTGCTATGCTTCGCGTGCAACAGCGCGTGTGGCCGTTGATCGGTCAATGGTGCTTCCGTCACCTGGGAGAATGGGATGCGACGACAGACGATGGCTGCGGGAATGGGCGTGGCGCTGCTGGTTGGCGCACTCGTGCTGAGCGGATGCGGACCTTCAACGCAGGCGCGCATCGATTACTGGCCCACCGGGCACGTTCGGGTTAAAGAGTCCTACTACGAGGGGCCGTCGGGCCAACGTGTCCTGCACGGGTTGACGTTCTACTGGGATGAGAACGGCAAGATAAAGCAGGTCGGCGCCTGGCGAGACGGCAAGCCGTGGGACGGCGTCTGCTGGGTCCCCGCCGCGGGAGACGCCGGAAGTGCCGGCGGCCTCGGTACGTTCAAACGCTACAAGAAAGGCGTCTTCGTCGAGAACGTCGAAGGAACGCCGTAGGTCCCCTCCCCCTGCCGCCGCTTGATTCGACGCGGCAATCGCGATCACGGACACGCGAAAGGAGCATTCACGAGATGGCTGCCAAGAAGATCCTGATGCTGGTCGGCGACTACGTGGAGGACTACGAGGTCATGGTGCCGTTCCAGGCCCTCCAGATGGTCGGGCACACCGTCCACGCGGTCTGCCCCGACAAGCAGGCCGGCCAGATCGTGCCGACCGCCGTGCACGACTTCACGGGCGACCAGACCTACAGCGAGAAGCCCGGGCACAACTTCACGCTCAACGCCACATTCGACGACGCGAAGGCCGACGACTACGACGCCCTGCTGATACCGGGGGGCCGCGCGCCGGAGTACATTCGGCTGAACGAGGCGGTGCTCCAGATCGTGCGTGACTTCGCCAAGGCGGGCAAGCCGATCGCGGCGATTTGCCACGGCCCGCAGGTGCTCGCCGCGGCCGGCGTGCTGGCCGGAAGACAGTGCAGCGCCTACCCCGCCGTCGGGCCGGACATCACCGCAGCCGGGGGCACGGTCGCTCAAACGCCGATAGACGGCGTGCACGTCGAGAGCAACCTGGTGACGGCGCCGGCCTGGCCGGCCCACCCGGCCTGGCTCGCCGAGTTCCTGATCCTCCTCGGCACCCGGATCGAACTCTAGCCGCGCGGTGGGTCGCAGGTCACCAAGCCGTTCAAGATGGCTTGCGCCGCAGTTCGGCCAGTTCGGCCTTGAGCGGCGCCCAGTATTCCCGGTCCTCACGGCGCTGCTGCTCCTGCTCGTCCGCCAGTGCGGCAGCCAGCCCTTCTCGATCACCCTTGGCGGCAAGGCTCAACAGGGGCCTGCCGATCGCTTTCTCGGCAAGGAGGGCAGGGTACGTTTCGGCCAGTTCGAGCAGGTCGGAGACGGTGCGCGACTCGCGCATCCAGAAATCGATCTGCACCCGTGTCGGGTTGTCGCAGTTCTGGGCCCTGTGTGCCTCGACGAGGCGCCGTATCATCGGCCAGTCCTTGTCCCGCTGCGTCTTCTTGGCCTGTACGAGATCGCCGAGGGAGACAAGGTCGTACCGTTCCACCGGCGGGATCTCCACCGTGGTCCGCCGCTCCCAGAGGTCTTCGAACGCATCCACCCCACGGAGGACCGACATCACATCGAGCCGCATGCCGTCGGCCTCCGGATGTCGACAGCGAAAATGCACCGCATGCCCGCGCCGGAGATAGTCGGCCGAGAACGGGGGCACGGCGATGCAGTCGGCCCGCAACTCCTCCAGGGCCCGCGAGAGCCTCTCGATGTTCTCCGGCTCGGCGAGCAGGACGATGTCGGTGTCCCGGCTAAACTCCGCTGCGCCGTAGAACACGCAGGCCTGGCCGCCCATCAGAAGGTGCCGAACGTTGTGTGAACGCAGCGTTGAAAGGACTTTGCGAATCGGGTTCGGGGTCAAGCGAACCTCCGGCTTCCAGGTAGAAGGCCCAGAGCTTCTGGGTCTGGCGCCACCTGTCCTGGGGCGTCAGACGATACCATTCGTCCCATTCGTCGTCGCTGAGAGCGGGCTGTTGGGGCACGTCGGGCATGAACGCAAGCATAGCCCGCCCCCGCGTGAAACACAAGCTTGCGGCCGGTTGACCCTGCCACGCCACCTGGTGAACGGTCATTTCGACCGTCCAGGCGTGATCGTCAACGTGACGGTCGCCTCGGCGGCCGGGGCCTTCAGGGCGATGCCGATTCGTGTCGGCAGCGTCGGCGTCCGCACGTCCTCCTTGATCCGGACGGCCTGGATGTCGTAAGCAGCGCCGCCGGTGTCGATGGCTACGCGGAGCGACTGCCCGCCGTCGGTGACGACTATCGCGTCGCGTCCGGCCTGCTTCCATTTGCCCAGCGTAATCAGGGCCGTCTCGAACGCCGTCGGCTTGCTGAAGGCCGCCTCGTCGCGGACCGTCAGCGACCCGGCGCCGGCGCGCGAGTAGACGAACGTCCGATGCAGCTTCTTCAACTGCGGCACCCGGTAGGCCGAACGTATGTCCAGGACCAGCGTGTCGGCGGCGTCGGTAAAGTCGGTCCGGAGGACGTTCGCCCGCGCGTGCCGGCCGGTCTGCTGGAGCTGCCCGGCTATCCGCGGTACGGGATGCCCGAACGAGTTGAGCACGCCGCTGACGTAGCGCTTCGAACTGAAGGTCCGCGCGGTGTACACTTCCGCGCCGGGGTCGGCCAGGACGGGCGCGGCCCCGGCGACGACGACGTACGAGCCGACGTCGTTGTGGTTGTGGTGCTCGGCGTTGTGCCCGCCCTTCAGGGCGGCGCCGATGCGGCAGGCGGAGTCCGGCTTCGGGCGGCAGATGAGCACGCCGGCCTTGTCGAACCAGGTGCGGATGCCGGGCCCGGCCGCGGGCTTGCCGCGCGGGATGCGCGCCGTCGAGTTCGCGAACGAGAAGATCATCGCCTTGGACAGTTGCCTGCCGGGCGCGGCGAAGTTGCGATCGCGCGCGGGGTCGGCCCCCAGCCGATAGCGCCGCGAGATGAAGTGCACGATGTCCGCCGGGGCGCGCGTACCCACGCTGCAGTCGGCAAACGCCGGCGCCACGCCGTTGATGATCTCGATCTTCCGGGGGAACAGCGCCGGGACAGACACGCTCTTGCCGGCCATCATGTCGATCTTGCCCCCGGTGGCCTGCCAGACGGTCTCGGCCAGCAGCACGTAGTGCCCGAACCCGTAGCTCCAGTAGCCCAGCCCCTCGCTGCAATACCCGTCAGCGGTGAAGCCTCTGAGGAAGTTTTTCGAGTACTTGACGGCCGCCGCGACGAACGTTGCCCGTTCGGCCGGCGACTCGACCGTCGCCAGCGCCGTGCCCGTCACCCCGGCCAGGCACACCGCGTTCCAGTTGTTCGTAGTCGACATCCACCAGTTGCCCCGCCTCTTGCCGGAGATCATCGCCAGGTACGGGTCGATGATCCGCCTGCGGAGGTTCTCGCGGATCAGGTTGCGCGTCTTGGCGCTGATCTTCTCGCCGAGCAGGTGTTGCGCCGTGGCGATCTCCCACGCCAGGGCGGACGAGCCGAGGTCGATGCCGACCACCCGGCCCTTGAAGTTGGCCAGCGACCGGTCGTGTGCGGGCATCACCCACGTGCGTTCGGCGCAGATCGCGGCGATCGTCTTTTCAAGTTCGCCGATGAATCGCCCGCGGTACTCGACGCACTCGGCGATCGTCAGCGGCCCTATCCGCCCGCGCCGCCGAGAGGCCACGCGCTGCCAGCGCGTCCGGTTGCCCGTGCGCGAGAAATCGAGGTACAGCTCGTCGCTCTGCGCGGGTAGCGGCGTGGCCAGAACCTCCTCGCCCGGGGCGACCGCGGCGCGGTAGGCCTTCAGCCTGGCCAGGGCGCCCCAGGCCTTGCGGTCGGCCGCGGGCCGGCCCAGGCCCGTGGGCTGCGCCGGCAGCAGCCGTGCTATCTCGTCCGATGTCATGTCGCCTGGGGTCTCCGTTGCCGTCATCGTCACCACAGCAGCCAGGACGCCCGCCATCACGTGCGATGCGCGCCGTGTCGGGTTGCTTCTCTGTAGGTGCATGGTTCTCCTCGGCCCCCCCTGGTCGCGGACGGGTTGCAGATGTTGTATCGTTTGACCGGCCCCCGGGCAAGTCGGGGCAACAGGAGCACGACATGAACACGCCAGTGACGGCACGACTGCTCGCGATTCTCATGGCTCTGGCAGCGATTTTCTCGGGCCCGGCTGCGGCCGAGACGCCGCCGTTCGCCTGGATCGAGTGCGAGCGGCCGGCCTCGGCCGACTTCAAGTACGCCGTGCAGGACGACGAGATGTTCTCCGGAGGCAAGCGGCTGCACGTGGGACTGCGCAAGAACGAGGTGGCCCAGCGCGTTCCCGCCGGGGGGGTGAACCTGAAGTACGCCTTTGCCGCACCGGCGGGCGGGACGTACGACCTGTGGGTGCGAGTGGGCTTCGAGACCATCCGCGCGCCCATCGAATGGCGCGTGGACGGTGCGGCGTGGCAAACGCTCGAACCGAGTCAGCCCGAGGTCAGCCTGACCGAGGTCTGGACCTGGAACGGCATCGGCTGGTGCCGGGCCGGTTCGGTGACCCTCACCGCCGGGAAGCACTCCCTGGAGGTCCGCGTGACGAAGGCCGGCAGCGACGGTCGGCTGCTGCTGTCGCTGGACTGTGCGGCTTTCGTCAAGGGCAGGTGGAACCCCGAGCTTGCCCTCAAGCCGGGACAGACCTACGCGCAGCCGAACGACCGCAAGGCCGCCGCGAAGGTCTACCAGTTTCCCGACCCGCCCCCGGAGGCCTCGAAAGGCCGGCCGGAACTGGAACTGTCGGGCCTCTGGCAGGTGGCGCGATACGACGACGGCAACATGGACGCCGGCACGTTCGAGCCGGTCCGCACGCTGCCCAAGTCCGACGAATACACGCTCCGATGGATGGGCATCGAGACCCCGGGCGACGGCAAGCAGAAGCGCGCCGAACTGAAGTTCGCCAATCGCCTGCTGTACCGCACGCGCGTGAAGGTGCCGGCGGCCTACCGCGGGCGCGGGTTCTTGCTGCACTTCGGCGGCACGAGCTACATCGCCAGCGTCTTCGTCAACGGGCACTACTGCGGGTCGCGCAAGAGCGTCCTGGTCCCGTGGGATTGCGATATCGGCAAGGCCGTCCGCCCGGGTGCAACCAACGAGATCGTGGTGGCGATCAAGACGTTCCGCTACGCCTTCGACCCGACCGCCCGCGGGTCCAAGAGCGTCCAGGCGATGGCACACTTCCCCAAGGCCGTCTTCCGCAACGTCGCGTTTACCGACGCGATCTTCCCGTCGAGCAAGGGCGAGGGCCCCGGCGACGCGACAGGGCTGGTCTTCCCCGTGACCTTCCGCGTCACCGGGCCGCAGTACACCGCAGACGCCTACGTCCGAACCAGCGTCCGCAGCAAGACCGTCACCGTCAACGTCGAGGTGACCAACCCCACCGGCACCCCGCGGACCCTCGACGTGACGTGCGAAGCCGTCGACGACAAGACCGGCAAGGTGGCCAAGGTCATCGGCGTCAAGCGGATCACCGCGGCCGCGGCGTCCGTGGCCAAGGTGAAGCTCTCGGCCGCCTGGGCCGATCCGAAGCTCTGGTGGCCCGAGCGGAACGCCAACGTGTACCGGCTGCGGACGACGCTCAGCGAGGGCGGGGCCGCGGTCGACGTTCGCGAGGACACGTTCGGCTTTCGCGAGCTGACTTACGACGGTCGGCACGTGCTTCTGAACGGCATCCGCTGGCACTTCTGGAACTGGGTGGACGTCGGCCCGGTGGAGTCCGATGCCGAGTGGCTGGCCGCCTACGAAGCCGGCAATAACCGCTTCCATCGCATCAGCCACGACCACTCGCGACGGTTCGGGCACCGCGAGAAGGCCCTGGAGTTCTTCGACCGCCAGGGCATACCGGGCAGGCTCTCGACGTGCATCGACGGCATGTTCATCACGCACAACCTGGGCAACCCGCTGGTATGGAAGAACTTCCAGGAGCACGTCCGCCAGGTGGTCCGCGCCTACCGCAACCACCCGAGCATCATGCAGTGGAGCCTCGGCAACGAGATGGTGCTGATCACGGGTCGGCTGCGATATCGCAAGATATACAAGCAGGTCGAGGCCGAGGCCGCAAAGCTTAGCAAGATCGCCGCCGAACTCGACCCCACGCGACTGAGCTACCAGGACGGCGGGGGCGACCTGGGCGGGCTGATACCGGCCAACTGCCAGCACTACACGTGGGTTCGCGGCAGCGGCTTTCCCGCCCGGGCCTACGCGTATTACACCGGCAAGCCCGTCCAGCCGAGAGGCTCAGGGTCCTTCCAGGAGATTTACCTGTGGAACGGCGCCACGCCGCTGATACTCGGGGAGGTGTTCTATCACGCCGGCGACGTGGGCAAGGTGGCGTGGATAGGCGGCCCGGCGGTTTACCGCGGCAAGCCTGAGGCCGACAAGGCCGCCGCAAAGTACGTCCGTATAGCCATCGAGGGCGCCCGCTGGCAGGACGCGACGGGCATCTGCCCGTGGGTTCGGGGCCTGCCCGACGCGGAAAAGAGCTTCGCCGAGCGGGCCGTGTTCGTCAAGGAGCACAACGCCTGCTTCTACGGCGGGACAAAGCTGACCCGAACCATCGGCGTGTTCAACGACGGACGCCGAACAGAGCCCCTGACCGTCAAGTGGTCGCTGTTCGCGTACTCGCTGGCGATGGGCCGCGGCAGCAAGACGTACACCGTGCCTCCCGGCCGCCACGTCGAGGACGTCATCAGCGTCAACCTGCCGTCCGTGCCCGAGCGGAGGGACTGCACGCTGGCGCTGGAACTGCACGCCGGCGGCAAGCGAATCTTCTCCGACACCCGGCCCGTTGCGATCCTGTCCAAGGCGCCGGCGCCTAAGAGCGTGGGGCGCCTGGCCGTATATGATCCCAAGGGCTCGGCCGGGCGGTGGCTGACCGCGCGGAACGTGTCCTTCCGGAAGCTGGCCGATCTCCAGACCATCCCCGACGGCATCAACGTGCTGCTGATAGGCACCGACGCGCTGACGGCCGAGAACAAACGCACGTTCGCCCCGGCGCTCAAGGCGTTCGTCGCCGCCGGGAACACGGCCGTCATCCTTGACCAGACCTATCCGCTGATCGGGCGCGAGCTGCCGGTGGCGGACATCGCGCTGTCCCGCGCGAAGGACCGCAAGGCCAGTTGGGCCGAGTTCAAAGCGGCCGGCGGAGGCGGATCGAGCATAGCCCACCCGGTCGCGCGGGCGCACCCGGTGCTCAAGGGCCTCGGTGGCGAGGACTTCTTCACGTGGGCAAGCGGCGGGCTGATCTACCGCTTCCCGCACGAAACGCCGACCATGGGGACGATCCCGATCGTCCAGGCCGGGCCGCAGCTCGCACAGGCGCCCGTCATCGAGGTCCCCGTCGGCGCCGGAAGCCTCATGCTCTGCCAGATGACCCTCACGCAGCACTTCGGCGTCGAGCCGACCGCCGACTGGCTGATGCACAATATCATGTCGTGGGCCGGCGGGCGCTCGGCCGCGAAGCGAGGCCGGACCGTCGTGTACGCTCCCGGCGACGCCGCGCTCAGGGCGTACCTGGACGTGCTGGGCCTGGAGCACGCCCGGGTGAACGACGTGCGGCAGGCCTACGCCAACGGCGTCGGCGTGGCGGTGGTCCGCGGGCGCAAGCATGCCGTCGACCGCCTGGCCGCCGACCGCGACGCCGTTCGCGCCTTCTGCCGAAAAGGCGGCTGGGTCATGCTGGCCAATCTCGACCCGGCCGCGCTGGACGGCTTCAACAGGTTGGTGGGCTTTACGCACCGCATGCGCCGCGGGCAGACCGAGCGGATCACGCTGGCCAACCGCGACGACCCCCTGCTGATGGGCGTCAGCGACCGCGACGTGGCCCAGTACTCAACGCGGATGATCGCGCCGTGGATGAAGCTCTACCGCGTCTCGGACAAGGTCTTCTTCAGCGTCGTCGACGGGGCGGACGTCGCGTCGTTCGGCACGTGCCGCTACCGCAAGATATCCAACGGCCTGACGAACGACGACTTCTGGCACTACATCCAGTACATCCGCGGCGACGGGGAAACGGTGGACATCACCTACGACCGCCCGGAAACGTTCACGCGGTTCAGCATCTGGTCCAACCCCAGCTACTTTCTCATGAAGGACGTCGAACTGGTCTTCGACGGCAGGGCCGGCGATGCGATGAAACTCCGCCTGAAACCGGAAAAAGGCAGGCAGACGTTCGCCATCGACCCGCCGAGAAAGGCCCGCAAGGTCAGCATCGTGGCCAAAACGCACTGGCCGCGGCCCAGTTGCCGGAAGAACCTGATGGGCATCGACAACATCGAGTTGTATCGCCGGCTGCCCGCGGGCGCCTCGGCGGTGGTGCCGCTGGCCCGGCCCGGCGGGCTGATGAAGTACCCCATCGGCCGCGGCGGGATCGTGCTGAACCAGGTGGACACCACCGAGCGGTACGTCCGCCCGGCCGACAGGCGCAAGCAGCGCGACGCGCAGAACATCGCCGACAACGTCCGCAAGAAGAAGAGCATCACCAGCAGCCTGCTGCGGAACATGGGCGCGACGTTCGCGGCGCCCCCGGGCGTCTCGGCGCCCTCGCGCGGGCGGCGCCCCTGATGGCGTTCTCGTCCGGAGCGGGGGGTCTCTGCCGCGCACACCCCGCGGGGTGGAACCCGCGGGCTTTGGGAGCAGTCGACGGCGCCTGATCGCAGCAAGTAGAGCCCCAAAGCCCCCGGGTTCCACCCCGGGGGGTTCGCACGACGAAGACTCCAGTCCCCGCAAGGTACACTCCCGACCTTGTCGAATCGCTGGACGCGCTATACGATTCGGGCATGATCCACATGACAGGCGAACGCCGCGGTACATTCCGTTTCTTCCTGGTCATTTCGGGCATCTGTCTCGGCGCCGCAGCCGCCTGCTGTGCTGAACCGCCGAAAGTCGGAGAGATCATCTTCACAGCGGACTTCGAGGCGGCCGGTGTGCTGGACGCCTGGCCCGGGCGGGCGGGCGCCGTCGGCCTGGACGCCGGGTTCAAGAGCGCCCGCGGGCTGGCGATCGAGAGCACGAATGCGGCCCGCGGGGCATACGTCCAGATCCCCCTGCCGGCCAAACGCCTGCGAGGGTGCAAGCTGATCCTGGTCGGGGATGTCCGGGCGAGTGACGTCTCCAGGAGGCCCGCGTCGTGGAACGGCATCAAGTTCATGACGCCTATCACGGGCGCCTCCGGCGGCAAGTGGTGGCCGCAGGCGCAGCTTGGCGTGGGGACGTTCGGCTGGCGGCGCGTGGCGTGGCATGCGATGGTGCCGAAGGATGCCGAGCGGATGGTCCTGCACCTGGGCCTGGAGCGGGTTACGGGCAAGGTCTGGTTCGACAACATCAAGGTGGCCGTGCGCCGCCCGCCCGCCGCGCCGACCGCCCGCAAACATACCGGCCCCGCATACAAAGGCCACAACCTGCCACGACTCCGCGGCGCGATGGTCAGCACCCGCGCCACACCCGACGACCTGCGCACCTTCGGACGCGACTGGAAGGCCAACCTCATTCGCTGGCAGTTATTTGGCTTCAAGCCGCGCTTCGACACGGGCGACCTGAAGGAATACGACAGGCGGCTGGCCGAGGAACTGAAGAAGCTCGACGCGGCGTTGCCGGTCTGCCGCGAGGTCGGCCTGATGGTCGTGGTGGACCTGCACACGGGTCCGGGCCACTGGGCGCAGGGCGAGCGGGGCCTGTTCGCCAACGCCGCGTGCCAGAAGCGGTTCGTCGAGATCTGGCAGCACATCGCCCGGAAGTACAAGGACGTCAAGTGCATCTGGGGCTACGACCTGCTGAACGAGCCGCTGGAGAACTCGGTGTCCGAGGACGTGGCGGACTGGCAGGAGCTGGCCGAGCGGGCAGCGCGAGCGATCCGCAAGATCGACCCGACCCGGGCGATCATCGTCGAGCCGGCCCCGTGGGGCGGACCCGGCGCCCTCGAGCAGCTCCGCCCGCTCGACGTGCCAAACGTGGTTTACAGCGTCCACATGTACATCCCGCACCAGTTCACCCACCAGGGCGTCCACAACCGAAACGACAAGCCGCTGCGGTATCCGGGCGTGATCGGCGGCAGGAAGTGGGACAAGGCCGCACTGGAAAGGGCGTTGAAGCCCGCCATCGAGTTTCAGAAGACCCACGGCGTGCATATCTTCCTGGGGGAGTTCAGCGCGATCCGCTGGGCCCCCGACGGCAGCGCCCTCCGCTACATCCGCGACTGCATCGAGATATTCGAGAAGTACCGGTGGGACTGGACGTACCACGCCTTTCGCGAATGGTCGGGCTGGAGCGTGGAGCACACGAGCGACCGGGCCGACACGCGCCCGGCCAAGCAGCCCACGGCCCGCCAGAAGCTCCTGCTGGAGTGGTTCTCCCGGAACCGCAAGCCGACGTGGCCGCGCTGACTGCCCTCTTCATCGCCGAACGGGGGCCGCTTTCGCACTTCCCTTCCCGGCAGCCGGCGTCTTCTCCTTGCGGTCGACAAGCGGCGGGCCGTGCGAGATCACCGTGATCCGTGCACGGGCCGCCACGCCGGGCGGGCCTTCGCAGATGAATCGAATCGCGTTCGGTCCGGTGGCCAGCGCGGGAGGCTGTCCCTGCGGGCGAACCTGCTGCACGATCGCGCCGCGGGCATCGTACAGCGCGCAGTCGGTCATCGAACGGAACTCGATGTACCCACCGCTCTCTACCGCCGCGGGAAAGACGACCCGCTTGCCGGCGATCTGAACGCTGGGATTGCGCAGCGTGACCTTCCTCGTACGCAGGGCCTTGATCGGACTGAGGTAGCAGGTGGCGTTCTTGCCCGGGGGCAGCTCGTTGAAGTACAGGTTCAACTCGCTGACGTGGTTCCGCACGAGCGGGGCGCGGTAGACGTAGTAGTGCCCCGGATACGGCCAGACGTGATTGCCGTATCTCCCCGCGTCGCGCTCGCGAAACAGCAGTTCGACGTACCGCCAGCCTGCGAAATCGATCGTGACGTAGTGCTCGTCGAGGGCGCGATAGTATTGGCGCGGGCTGGCCGGCTGGATGTTGAGCAGTTGGCCCTGACCATCGCCGTGGATCCACAGCCCGATTGCGTCATGTCGGCTGATGTCGGCGTGGGGCGTGAATCGCTTTCCGGCCAGGGCCCAGGCTCCGCGGCGCGTCCTTGTCGTGTTGCGGGCCGAGTACCGCCCGCTGGCCTTGCCGACCTTGACGCACTCCGTCGTGGGCCCGAAAGCGTGCGTGACGCCCCGGGCGGCGCGCCGGACGGGCAGTTCGCCTTCCGTCCGGAACTCGGCCAGCACGACCGCGTCGGGGCTGTTGTACGGTTCGACGGAATACAGCGCCTGGATGCGCAAGGCGGGCGGCTGGGCGGCAAAGCGATTGGTCACCGTCCACGTGTCCGTGCCGTCCGGCAGCCCGGTTACCTTGTGCACGGCGTAGTCCGTCGGCAAGAGCTGCCATCGACCGGCGGGGCCGCGGCACAGGCGGAACTCCGCACCGGGCTCGGCCAGACGCCGGCGGACGGCCTGGGAGAAGTGCCTGCTCAGCCGAAGCCGCTCGTATCGGCCGATCATGGCCAGGTACTCCTCCTGTCTGGCGTTTTGCGGCCGCGGACCGGGGGCCAGGGCCTGGAAACTCATCGGCGCGTCCAGCGCCATCGCCTTGCAGCAGAGATACTCGACCTCGTCGGGCAGTTCGGCGTCGTGGTGGCGATTCGAGCCGAATATCGCCCACCAGCCCAGTTGGGCCGGGAGCAGGTGCAGCCGGCGGTATTGGATCGTCGCGCGGCAGTGCGAGTCGATGAATGCCTTCAGCCCCCAGTTCGGGTAGTCCCACGCGCCCAGCCGAGAGTGGAACACCCACGACTCCCTGCCCCACTCGCTGGCCTCGACCAGCACGCGGCGCTTGAGCTTGCGGAAGATCGCCCGTCGCATCGTCGCCACACCGTGCCAGCCCCCGATCATCCCCTCCGCGCCGTCCATGTAGATCATGTCGAACCCGCAGGTGTTGAAGACGTGTGCGATCCGCCCGGCCAGGTCATCGACCAGCGTGCTCTCGGCGGCCGGCTGGAAGCAGCCGTAGCGAACGAACAGGTGCTTGACCGCGGCGCCCTTCTTGTGCGGGGCGATCTTCGTGCCGAACGCGCCGCGCCTGCATCCGGCAAAGGCGTACGGCTTTTCTTGCGAGAGGGCCGTGAAGTGGATCAGCTCGTCGTCGATGCGAACCACGTTGCCGTGTCCGCCATAGGCCCAGACGGTATCGAACCGGCGCGGCGGCCGGCCGACGGGAAGGGTGGTGGCCTTGGCGTCCAGGTCGGCGACGAGTGTGAAGGTGGCATCGACGGCCAGGCGCGGGTCCGGTCTCGGGCGGACCCACGCGTCGTGCGGGGAGATGCAGCCCGTAAGCGTGTGCATGCCGGCCTTCATGCCCGCCGCGTGCACCTTTGCCACGGCGGCCTTCAGACCGCCCAGACCGTTGGGATACAGGCTCTTTCGGGGCTGGTAGTGCCCCATCGAGTGCCACCACGCATGGAAGTGGATCTGTGCCAGCCCGGCGGTCTTGGCCAGGGCGATCCAGTCGTCCACGTTCTTCTCGGAGACGTGGGCGAAGACGTAAGACCCGCGGTTCTCGGGCGCGTCCAGCGCGAACGGCCCGCCGAGGGGCGAATAGGGCAGCCCTTCGTTCCGCACGACCTCCTTCAGTACGGCTCGCACCTGGTCCGCCGGGCAGCCGACCAGGGCCACCTTCGCCCCGACCAGACCGTACGCGCCGAAGCACCGCGCCGAAAGCACCGCCGGGCGCCCGGCCACCTGCGTCCGCACCTTGAGATTGCAGCCGTGAATCGCCGCGGCGAACGTCTCATCTGCCGCCACGCCCGACATGCTGCTGACATACTTTCCGGCCTTGACCGGCAGGTTCACCAGGACCAGTTCCTCGACGTCCGCCTGCCCGACACCGATCACCTCGAAGACGACGTAGCGCTCGTGAGCCGTCACCCTCACCGTTGCGGTGTGTGTGTTCCCAAACCGCAGCGTGAGCCGGCCGTCGCGATACGAACAGCCTGTCGAACCGCGCAGCTTACCGGCCACCTTCGCCAGGGCGAATGGCCGCCGGGGGGCTGGAGCCAGATACTCCTTGCTCGCGCGCTTGTCGAAGAAGCTGCCGGTTGTTCCGTCCGGGCGAATGACGTACCGGACGACCTGGTTCTCGAACGTGACGGGGGCGGCGGCGCGAGTCTGGGCGACAGCACACAGGATCGCTGCCGCCAGGGCTGTACCGGATGGACGAATGCACATACTCGCTCTCCCTTCCGGCCCCGCCGGCCCCCGATGTGCATCGGGACCGCCCGCGGGTTTCCCGGTCGTCACGGTGTCGACGGAACCGCCTACCGGGTCATCCTAGTCGGCCCCTGTGCTCTGTCAATACCATCAGCCGTTCTCGCAGACACCGTCCGTGGGAGAGAGAGCATCTGGTTGGGCGGCCCGCGAGGAACACGGGGGATGCGTTCAGCACAGGCCCGGACGTCCGAGTTCGGGCCCGCCGGGGCCTGTGATGACCACGGCGCCCCGGAAATTGGCCGCAGATGTCCTGCCGGTCCGGCCGATGACTAGGGGTGCAGCACCCACGAGGAACAGACGCCTGATGAAGAGACGCCAGATACTGATAGGGTGTCCGCACTACCAGCGGCTGGTGCGCGGGACATACGCGTGCGGCCCGGATGGGGACTATGACCTCGCCCCGGACGGGTCGTTCCTCTTGGAGCGGGCCGAGTGCTCGCATCAGGCCGGACGCTGTGCCCAGACGCTGTGCGTGCTGCATCGCTACAATCGAGGCGGCCCCGGGTCGTGGTATCCGTCTCGGCTGCTTGCGGTCGGGTCGCCGAAGGCCGAGACGCGCCCCGGCCAACCGACCTCGCCTCAACCGCCCCCGCGTCAACTCCAGTTCAGCGCCACCGACGTGCTGCGCTGAGGCGTCCCGGCCGCACGCGACGGCGCCGAGAGAAAAGGCGACCGCCGTCCCGGACGGGGGACGGCGGCCGGACCTTACCAGTAGCGTTGCCCGCTTACATTTATTGACGCTTCAGGACCATCGACTTGATCCTGTCGCTGCTGAGGTTCTGCGCCCCCTGTGCCTTTGCGGCGGCCCGGCGGATCTCCAGCGGCTCGGTGCCGTTGACCACCTCCAGGATCTTCTTGCTCTCGGCGGCGGGGACCTTGTTGCCGAATCGCCGAAGCGATTCGCTCAGGGCTGAAAACGCCTTCAGGCGGACCGGCGCGGTGGCGCGGGAGCATCCCAGTTGCGCCAGGGCCTGCTGGGCCAGCTCCAGGTCGATCACGGCCAAGGCCTCGGCCGCGGCCGTCTGTACCGCCGGGTTCTCGTTCAGCGTGTTCTCCTTCAGCGCCTTGACGACCCGCTTGACGTCATGGACCCCGCTGGCGGTCAGCCCCAGCACCCGCACCGTGCGCGAGGCCCGGATGATCCACGCGTCGGCCTCTTCGCTGGTCAGGGGCTTGCCGATCCCCAAAGCCAGGGCCTTGGCCATGCCCTCCCCGATCGCGGTGGCGTCGGCGCTCATGGGCAGCAGCACGGTCCGACCGTCCTCCTTGGCCTGCCGGCGAAGGTCCGCGCTCTGGAAGAGGACGACGGCCGGCACCGCCTTGTAGAACGGGTCGCTGCGCATCGACTCGATGACCGTCCCGGGCTCAGGCTTGCGGGTCAGGACAACCATGTCGACCCCGCTGCCCTTGCGGCCGGCGGACATGCCCTTCGCACCGTCGTCGGAGGTGACCACGTCGTACCCGGCGGCGAGGATGGCGTCCTTGAGTTCGTTGGCCCGCGTGCCGCTGGTGATCAGCAGCGCCGTCTTCTTGCCCTTCTGGCGCAGCGCCTCGTTGAGCACGGACATGACGAAGGCACACCCGTCGAACCTCTCGGTCGGCAGCGCATCGGCCAGGGCCGACGACGCAAGGAACCGCACGTGCCGATCCGGGAACGACAGGGCCCTGACCAGGGGCTGGATGCCGCCCTTGATCTCCTGGACGAGGCTTTCGGCCCCGCCGGTCTGCGCCAGGGCCTCGATCGCCCCCAGCGAGACCGGCGCGTCGTCTTCCCGCAGCCCGATGTCCAGGACCCGCAGCAGGAACCGCGGTCCGGCGGCCATCGCGTAGTACGGCGCGTCGTTGGCGCCCTTCATGGGGTCGGTAAGGCCCTCCGGCAGGTTCGCCTCCCTCTTGAACCCGGCGGCCAGCCAGAGCACCAGCGCCTCGCCCAAATCGTTGTTGTTCTTCAGCGCCAGCCGCGACATCCGCATCGCGTAGATGTCGCAGAAGATGGGCCTCGGCACGGGCACGAAGCTCAGGCCTTTCTCGCTCGACCAGGTCCAGACGTTGGCCTTGTCGTAGCGTGGGTCCGGCCTGAGGGACTCGGCCCGGTGGTAGTACTTGTCGGCCAGCTCGTAGTAGAGCTGCGACAGTTTCTTGTCCTGGGCTTCTCGGCCGGCGCACTCGACCAGGGCGGCCATGGCCGCCGTGCGGACGCGCGGCAGCACGCCCTTGCGCTCGGCCAGTTCCTTCAGCCGAGGGGCGGCCATCGGATAGCCGATCTTCCGCAGCGCGTTGGCCAGGGCTTCCTGAACGGTCGGGTTGTCGGTTTGCAGCGCGATGGACATACCGCGAACCGCCACCAGTCCGAGGTGCGGCAGGACGACGACGACGCGTTCGCGGAGCAACTGCGGGGTATCGGTGGCGTGGAGTTTCTGGAGCAACTGGGGCAGGGCGTACTCCCCGCTGATCTTGAGCAGGTCCTTGCCCCGCTCGAACTGCGCCAGCGTCCCGCCGAGCAGTTCGATGGCCCGGGCGATGACGTCGGGGTTTGCGGCCTCGGCCTGGAACCCGTCGCGTATGACCTTCCGGATTCGCTTGATGATGGGCCCCATGCCGGGCAATTGTGCCCCCCGGGAGAGTGTCTTGTCGATATCAGGAATCTTGTCGGCCAGCTTGTAGATCTCTCTCGGTTCGGCCTGGGCCTGGAGGATGGCCTGCCCGAAGCTGCGGGCCATGTCCGCCTGGGCGATGTTGATGTAGTGGATGAAGTCCTTCCACTTTCTCTCCAGGGACATTTCGCCGGGCGCGGGTGCGGCGGCCTGCGAAAACGCCGGCGCCGATACTCCAGCCAGCACCACAGCCCCCACCAGTCCCGCCAGCCACGCTTGCCGTTTGCCAGTCATGCTGTCTCCCATCGAACCACGTTCGGGTACGGTTGCCGTATGTACTTGTGCATGCGATACCGTCCGATCGGCGGCCGGACGCCACGAAAACGACGCAGGAATGTAGCTTATGATAATACCACCGGCGCGCCGGGCTGTCGAACGGTAATGATTATCCGCTCGCCGCCTGCGGCTGTCAACAAAAACGCGAAGCCGTCTTACGTTGTTTGTCGGCCGCTGGTATATTGAAGAGGCACGGGCGTGAACGGCCGGATGACCCGCTTCGGCGCGGCGCGCGGGGGCAGCCTCCGCCCCGCGACGAGCCGCGCCGCTCGGCCGGACGGAAAGGAGCGACGCCATGGACACGTATCGTCGTGGGATCACGTTTCTGGCGATCGGGTTGTGCGCGGGCGCGTGGTGGGTTGCGGGGTGCGGCCCGAAGAAGCCGCCCCCGGACCAGGTGGCCGACCTCATCCGGCAGCTCGACCAGGCCGAACACCAGCGGATCAACGCGGCAAAGGCCCTGGGGGCCGGCTCGGACCCGCGTGCGGTGCCGGCGCTGATCGGCGTGCTGAAGGACCCGGTTCCGGAGGTTCGCCGGGTTGCGGCGGCGGGGCTGGGCACGCTGGGCGACGCCAGGGCCATCGACCCGCTGATCGTCGCCACGCGAGACACGAACTCCGGCGTCCGCGCCGCCGCGGCCAGGGCGCTCGGGCTTATAGGCGATCCGCGCTGTGTGCCGGACCTGATGGGGCTGCTGGGGGACGGCTCGCCCAGCGTTCGCGCGGCGGCCGACCGGGCATTGGGCCGCATGGGTGAGGCGACCATCGACCCGCTGTTGACGGCGCTGAGGAACACGGACCGGGCGATCCGGTCCCGGGCGGCCTCGGCGCTGGGCCGCCTGGGCACCGTGCGGGCCCTCGAGCCGTTGATCGCCATCCTCGGCGACGAGGACGGCGACGTGCGTTTTTCGGCCGCCGAGGCCATCGGGCTCATCGGCGACAAAGGCCCCCGGAGCGTCGTGCCGAAGCTCGCAGCGCTGCTGTCGGCCGAGGACTGGCCCACCCGCGAGGGCGCGGCGATGACGCTGGGGAATCTGCGGGCCGCGGGGACGCTGGCGCCACTGCGGGTGACCGTGCGGGACACGCGTCACGAGGTGCGTGTGGCGTCGGAGCGTGCCCTGCACAAGCTCGGCCGTGATGCGCTGGACCCGCTGCTGAAGGAACTGGGCTCCGCGGACGCGGTCAAGCGGGCCGACGCCGCCGACGTGCTCGGCCGGATTCGCGACGTGCGTGCCCTTCCGGCCCTGCTCAAGGCCCTCAAGGACAGCGAGGCGATCGTCCGCGCCGAAGCCGCCGAGGCCCTCGGACGCATCCGCAAGGCCGACACGATAGGGGCGCTGGTCTCGGCCCTTGCCGACAGCGATCCGACGGTGTGGCGTGCGGCGCACGAGGCGCTGCGCCAGATGGGGGCAGCGGCGGGCAAGGCGCTGATCGAGGCCCTGGGCCAACATGCCGGTACGGACGTTCGGCGCGGAGCGGCAAGCGTGCTGGGCCACGTCCGCGTCCGGGGCGGACAGGACGCGCTGATCAAGGCGCTGGCCGACCGGGAGCCGCAGGTCCGGGCCACGGCAGCCACGGCGCTCGGACGGGTGGGCACACAACGGGCGATTGCCCCCCTGGTGGCCCTGCTGCGCGAGGAGAACGACCTCGTTCGCCGCGCCGCGGACGCGGCCTTGCGAAAACTCGGTGTCCAGCCGAAGAAGTAGCTCGCGCCCACGGGTCTGCGCGCCGGGACGGTTCGGGAAGCAGCGATGAACGAGATCACGGGTTCTGACGGACTTCGGGAGCCCCCAAGCCCAGGGATCGCAATCCCTGGGGGCGTTTTCCCTGGGGCGTTTTCCCTGCTATCGTCTCCTGTGGATTCGACTCCCCGGAGGGAACACCCCCGGGGATGCTGATCCCCGGGCTTGGGGGGGGGGAGGTAAAATTGCGGCATGGCCCTTGCCCGCGGCGGGGCGTTGTGGCAATATGACGGTGTGGCGAGGGGCTCGCCACGCGCCCAAGACAGGCTTCACGGATGAAGGAGCACATCATGAACAAGACGACAGCGATAGCGGCCCTGGTGTGTGTGGCGGTATGCGCCGCCGAGGCCCCGGCCCAGACGGACACGGCCGCGGGGGCGGGAGTGTACACGGCGGAAGTGACCGGGCAGAATGTGTACGTGCGGTCGGGCCCGTCGTCCTCGGCGTACTACTGCGTCGAGCTGTCCAAGCCGGCCAAGGTCACCGTGGTGAGCAAGTCGGGCACGTGGCTGAAGATTCTCCCGCCGGCGGGCTGCTACAGCGTGGTGGACACGAAGAGCGTCCGGCTGTCTGCCGACGGGAAGACCGGGCGTATTGTCGGGGAGAGGGTCTGGGCGCGGGCGGGCGGGTTCCCGACCGAGCCCGGGGAGTACTCGATGCTTCAGAAGGCGATGAAGGCCGACGAGCGCGTCGTGGTGCTCGGACAGACGGGCGACTACCACAAGATCGTTCCCCCGGCGGGGGCGTATTTCTGGATCGAGGCCAAGAGCGTCAAGCGGGTCGGCGCCGCCGCGACGACGACGACGAAGCCCGCCCCGGCCACCAGGCCCGCCCCGACCACCCGGCCCGCCGTGCCCAAGGTCGTCTACAAGCCCCATCCGGACGTGATCGCCCTGAAGGCGCTCGACAAGGAAGTGTCCCTCGAGTGCAAGAAGCCGTTCAAGGACCGCGACTACGAGGCGCTGCTGGCCAAGTTCAAGGCGCTCAAGCCCGACAAGGAAAGCGGCGTCGGGCCCTACGTGGAGGCCAGGATCAAGGGCCTGGAGATCGAGATCGAGCGACAGAAGAGCGCCGAGGCCGCCGCAAAGCTCGCCGACCAGGCCGCCAAAGACCACCAGGCGTTCGAGATCGCCCAGGCCAAGATCGGCACCGGGTCCACCACGCGGCCGATCGGCGTTTTCACGGCCAAGGGCATCGTCACCCCCAGCGCGCTGTTCACCGAGGGCGCGCCGGACGGCAAGCGGTTCGTGCTCCGCGACGCCCAGGCCGTGCGCATCAACGCGTACCTGGTCAACACGGACGGGCAGGTCGCCCTGGACCAGTACGCCGGCAAGCTGGTGGAGGTCTACGGCAAGACGGCGTTCGATCGGGACCTGAGCATGGACCTGGTGGACGTGCAGAAGGTCGTCGTCGTGTCGGAAGATGCCGTTCTTCCCGGCCCGCCGGCGCCGGCGGTGCGCCCGCCCGAGACCAAGCCCGAACCGAAGAAGACCAAGGCCTCCGGCACCTGAGCCTGCAACACAGCGATCCCAAGCCCGGGGGTTGGCATCCCCGGGGCCGTTTCTTCGGGGCCATGGAATCCGCAAGGAACGCTTCGCAGGGACAACGCCCCCCAGGGATTTTGATCCCTGGGCTTGGGCGGAGAAGCTACAATCTAGTATCTGGAATGCATTGATCCGGGGATTGCGATCCCCTGTCCAGAACGAACGGAGAGTGACGAATGTCCAAGACCACCGATATCCTGCTGAGAGCGTTATTGTGTGGGGCGTTGGTCGTGTCCGCCGCCGGTGCGGCCGAACGAAACGCCAAGCCCAAAGCCAAGGTCGCCAAAGGCCCGCGGATCGCCCACGTTCGCCTCAGCGGCACGATCGCCGAGGCCCCGCCGCAGATGAGCATATTCCCCACCGCGTCTCGGCAGACGCTGACGCAGTGGCTTCGCCGGCTGGCCAAGATCCGCACCGACAAGAGCATTCAGGCGGTCGCCCTGGAGGTCGCCTCGCCGTCGCTGACCTGGGCCCAGGCCAGCGAGCTGGCCGACGCCGTGCGCCGACTCAACGAGATCAAGCCCGTCTACGCGCATATCGTGACCGGCGGGCTGGGCTCGTATCTCCCGGCCTCGGCAGGCAGGGAACTGGCGATGGATCCCAGCGGGTTCCTGAGCATCCCCGGGCTCGGGGCCGAACTGGTCTACTTCAGCCAGACCCTCAAGCACCTGCGCATCAAGGCGCAGATGATCCAGGTCGGCCGGTTCAAGGGCGCCGCCGAGCCGTTCTCAAGGACCGGACCGTCCGAGGAAATCAAGCAGACCTACAAGTCGATACTCGACGACCTCTACGCGCACTTGTGCCGGTCCATCGCCACCCGGCGCGGCCTGAAGATCAACGCCGTCAAGGCCGCGGTCGACCGGGGCATCCTCTCGGCCGAAGAGGCCAGGAAGGTCAAGCTCGTGGACGCAGTGGTTGAGAAGCTCGACTGGCGCCAGCGTGTGGAGCAGCGCGTGGCGGGCAAGGGCCGAAAGACCGAGTGGCTGGCCGACTACGGGCGAGAGGCCGGCAAGAGCGTCGATCTGTCCAATCCGTTCGCGCTGTTCGGCATGTTGATGGGCGGCGGGCCGAGACAAGGCATCCACGAGCCCACCATCGCCATCATTCACGCCGACGGCATGATCACCGCCGGCAAAAGCGGCGAAAGCCTCTTCGGGCAGGGTATCGTCGGCGCACGCAGCCTCGTCGGCGCCTTCGAGCAGGCCCGCAAGGACGACCGCATCAAGGCCGTCGTCTTCCGTATCGACTCGCCCGGCGGGTCCGCCGTCGCCAGCGAAATGATCTACCAGGCCGTCAGGAAGTGCGCCAAGGCCAAGCCGGTGATCGTCAGCGTATCGAGCATGGCCGCCAGCGGAGGGTACTACATCGCCGCCGCCGGACGCACGATTGTCGCCGATCCGACGGCGATAGTCGGCTCGATAGGGGTGTTGAGCGGGAAGCTGGCCGTCTCGGGCCTGATGGAATGGGCCGGGGTGACACGGCACGAGATCACCCGGGGGAAGATGGCCGGATTGGGTATGTCCCGCCCGTGGACCAAGGCCGAAATGGACACCATCCGCAGAATGGCCGAGAAGGTCTACGACACGTTCGTCAGCCGCGTCGCCGAGGGGCGAGGGAAGCGAATCGACGGCATCCACAAGGTGATACAGGGCCGCTTGTTCACGGCGCGGCAGGCGGTCTCCAACGGGCTGGTCGACTCGCTTGGGGGCTTCAACGATGCGGTCAAGGTGGCCAAGAAGGCCGCCAGGCTCGACGCGTGCCACTACATCACGCTGCCCCGCCCCCGCACGCTGATGGACCTGCTCAGCGGGGATGCCGACGCCGCCGCGCCGCGCCTGGGCGGGCTGCATCGCCATGCTTTGCTTGGCCTGGCCGCCGAGTCCCGACCTTTGGCCTATCTCGCCGCTCTTGCCCGGTTGTTCCAGCAGGAAACCACCTTGACCGTCGTGCCGTATTACGTCACTATTAAGCCTTAACGGCAGGGGATAGGGTGTAGGGTATAGGGCGCAGGATGCGAACAGTGCGCGGCAGACGATACGTGCGGCCTGCAAAGGCAGGCTTCCCCCCAGGCGACGGGACGGTCACCCCCCTGTCCCCTACACCCTATCCCCTATCCCCTATCCCCTGCCGTTCATCCCCCTGCCGTTCGATCCATGCCTGAAGCCAAGGCGTTCAACCTGTTCGTGTACGGCACACTGATGAGTCCGTCGGTGTTCCGCGCGGTGCTGGGCAAGCAGTTGGTGACGGACGAGGGCCAGGCGGACGGGATCGACGCGTTCCGCGCCCACCACGCCGTGCTGAACGGGTACAAGAAGGTCAGGCCCGACAACACGTACCTGTATGCCGTCCCCGATCCGCAGGGCCGAATCCAGGGGTGCCTCATATGCGACCTGCCTCACGACTGCATGGCCGCCCTGCGAAGGTACGAGGGGCGGAACTACTCTCGCCGGAGGATCCGCGTCCAGACCGCCAACGGACAGGTCAAGGCCCTCGTCTTCGTCGGGAACATCGAGCAGATGACCCACGCCTTCGGGTACGAGTTCCGCGATCACTTCAAGCAGGAGATCCTCCTGGACCGCAAGATCGACGCGGCCCTGATCAACGTCGAACGCCATAAACTCAGCAACCCGGCCCACGCCTCCGGACGCACCGTGGGGCAACTGCGAGGCGACAAGATACGCGACCTGAGGCGTCGGCATTTCGAGGCCGGAGGCATAAGCGACTACGCCATCAGGCACCTCCTGGTCGACGAGCCGCTGCCTGACTTTGCCCGCATCGCCCACGATCCCGACGCCGGCGCCCTGGCCCCGAACTACCTGGCCCTGGTCGTCAGGCAGGTGTTCTTCAACATCATCGAGGAACGGATCCGGCAGGACTTCCGGTACGAGTTGGACCAGGTGCACCCCGGGGAGGCCTACCACGACCGGGCGGTCAGCTCCCTGGCCGCCCTGCGCATACTCAACGTGCGGGCCGGGCAGGTCGGTCTGCTCACCCAACGCTGCCTCGACGAGATCAGCTTCAGGGGGCACCACCTGGCCGATTTCGTCCACAGGGCCATCGGCGACGCCGACGCCATCTACGACAGCACCCCGGTCCGGCAGTACGTGGACTTCATCCGAACGCACATGGGCTCGGGCAGCACCCCGCTGGGCATCGAGCTGGAGTTCTCGAATATCGGGCACGACGTGATCCGCAACCCCAACGGGGGCCCGGTGCGCGACACCCAGTACGACGGGTTCCTCTACTTCCTCGACTTCGGACTGGACGTGCTGACCTGGAAGCTCGGGGGCCATCTCGACGACCACCACCGCAAGTTCTCCTCGGACCCACGCCGAGGGTTCTTCGAGGTCGCCCCGGGAATCGTCTCGGTGGAGGCCAACCTCTCAAAGCCGCTGACCAACGATCCCTGGCTGCTGAACCAGTTCATTCACGAGACGCGGCGCTTCTTCCACGTCACCCCGCACAGCGTGCACGTGTCGATGCAGGTCCGCGGACGCAGGCCCAAACGCGACAGGCTCCTGCCCCTGGCGGCCATGAAGTGCCTCTTCGCCATCGCCGGAGACCCCGCCCGCGACCGGGACGGACGGTTCGTCGTCAGGCGACTGCTCGGGGGCGAGATCATCGAGAAGCACCCCCACCCGCACATGCTCTTCTCGCACGTCACCAAACGCCAGAGCACCGACCCCGACGCGTGGTTTCCCTACATCAGCCCGCGCCGGAGCAAAGGCAGGTACGTCCAGCAGTTCAAGTTCCTGCGCCTGGACCCGAACCTGAACTACGAACCCATCGTCATGGCCTTGAAGGGCCTACAGATCAGCCTTTCCCCGGGCAGCTTCCTCACAGGCGATCAGTACATCCGCAGCGCCCCACACCGCGAGTGCTTCGATGACCTGCTGGCCTGGGGACAGAACCCCGCCCCGCTGAGCAGAGACGATATCGACCAGTTCCTCACTCCCGTCCGCGACGGCCTGATGGCCGAGCACAAGGGCGGTCCCGCCCACAGCGGGGCGTATATCGCCTGGTCCGTTAATCAGTTGCGCCGGCGCCTGGACTTGTTCAACGCCGTCGCCCGCGGACGCGCTGAACCCGAGGCACTCGGGCAGGAACAGGAACAGCCAACCCCCAACCACGACGCGCCGAAGAAGCGTCACGGCACGGAGTGACCCGTCACCTCACTTGGGCATCTTGCCGCCGGACGCCTTGTCCGGGGGGATCTGTCCGGTCAGGATGAACGTCGCATAGCCGACAAGGACCTTGTCGTCCTTGGCGATGCGCTGGAGCGTGCGGGCGTAGTTCGCAGCCTGCGTGCTATTCCCGGCGTTGCGGTGCATGAACGCAAGCAGCAGCGCGAGCATCCGCTCGGTCTTGATGGCCTCGTTTTCGGCTCGCCGGTCCAGTTCGCCAAGGCGGTACCGAAGCACCGCGGCGCCCATCATCGTCTTGATGTCGATGCGGGTGCGCATCAGGGCGGGGAACATCGCAAACGAGCGTCTCAGATGCAGTGACGCGGTCAGCGGCTCGCCGGCACAGAAGTACGCCACGCACAGCCCCATCTGGGCCAAGGGGTTCTGCGCGTTCGCCGCCGCCGCCAGTTCGTAGTGCGCCACCGCCTCGTAGAACTTGCCGGCCTGGAGGTGACGCCTGGCACGCTTCATGTGCAGATTGAACAGGTCCCGACCCTTGCCGGCGATCCCCCGAAGCAGAATCGTCTTCCTGTCGGACAACTGCACGATCGGCTCGTCGGTCCCCTTCCGCGGCCGGGCCTGGGGCGCCTCGACCGCCGCCCCTCCGGCCCGCTGCTCGCGCAGACGCATCAGGAGGTCCAGAAAGACGTCCTCGTCGCGCCTCGGCATGCCATCGGTCGGCCGGCTCCCTCGCGTCCAGTTCGGCTCATCCGGCTGCCCCGGCAGGGGCGGCAACCCGTCCTCGCGCGCGGCCGGGTGCTGCCCAGGCAGGCCGTCCACCCGCGCGTCCACCGACGCGTCCACCAGCGCCTCCACGCCGGCGTCGACGCGATGCAGGTCGTACAGTTCCTTGGCCAGGTCCTCCCGGTCGCGACGCGTGAACATCCCCACGCGCGCCGGGGCCGCGACCGGCCAGTCCGCGCCGCCGGTCACAGTCCCGGCTCCCCCGGGCGATCCGGTCAGCGGCCCGTAGCGCATGGCGCCGGATTGCCTCGTCGCCGCGCCGCGACCCATCGGCGAGTCCATCAGGCCGGTATGGCCCTCAACCGCTTCGCGATACAGGCGGTCCACGACGGCCGGGGCGCCGCGGCTGGTCCTGGGCATGTTCGAGCCGACCGCCCCGCGACCAAGGACCAGGTCGTCTACACCAAGGACGGTGACCGTCCGTCGGTAGTACGCTTCGGCCCGGAACGTGCCGCCCCCCCGGGCGATCTGCCCCACGCCCACAGACCGCGCGCGGAAACCGTCGAACTCCTCCGAAGGCAGCAGCACGCGAAGTTCGTTGCTCGCGACGTATCCCGTGCTGCCGTGGAACCCCCCCAGCCCCGTGACCTGTCCGGAGACGAACAGTTGGCTGTCCAGGCGCGTCGAACGCACGACCGAGTTGACGCCCCCGCTGCCCACGCGAAGGTTCACGTCGAGGTTCCGCCCCGTCTGCACGGGCGCCACCTGCCCTGTCGCAGCGCCGACGCCCACGACCCCACACGCCAGCACACCCAACGCCAGTCGTATTGCTCTCATTTCGCCTGCACCCGGACGGCGGACAGCTCAGGTGCCTTCCGCCGACTCGTTCGCACCCGGCGACTCCGCCGTAACGCTGCCGACCGCCACCGCGCCATCCTGCCGCGCCTGCCGCCACGCCGCGCGACGCGGCGTGCCCGAATGCCGCGGCTTGCTTCTCGCTCGCCGCACGTCGGCAGCGATGCGACGGCGCCTGTTCATCGCTCTCATGCCTCCAGGCTCCTGTTTCGGACCGTAGCGCACCCGCTCCGGCCCGTAGCGCTATCCATTGTACCGGCGAGACGCTCGGTGTGATCGCAAAAAGACTGATCCGTCCCGCCTTCTCGTCACTATCATCGGCAAAGCCCCCCGCCGGCATAACCTGATTCCCTGCGCGCCCGTCGCCGCGACGCTGCCTCCCTCCCCGCGATCTTGCCCACACCCCGACGTTCCACGTCGGGGGTGCCCCCGCCGAGCACATCCCATGTTACGCGGACCGCCCGCGCGAGTGTTACATGTTCCACAATGTTCCACTTTCAGGAGGCCCGGCCGCCTCTTTTGGAGGGGGAAATGTTTGTAACCTATTTTTAAAAAAGAAGATATATCATAACGCTGCTCTGTGCCCGGGCTGTGCTGTTCTGCAAGTGGAACATTGCGGAATCGCCGGGTTATGTATGATCCGTGGCTATGCTCTGGTGTTTCACTGCCGCCGGGGCAGTTACACATATAGGTGTTTTCCCTGATACTGTCGCGCGTAATTCGCGCCTATGATAAAGGTGTCCGGCATTCCCCCCGGTGTCGGACCGTTACTGGTGACAGGTCCGGTCTCCCCCTGCCGGGCCTGTTGCCTTTGTATGGCGGCCGCAAAAGCCCTTAGTCTGAGAGCGAGATTTGTCTTGGCGCAAGCCTGGGGGGTGAGGTATACTTTGCCTGTGAACGGCCCGTGACCCGGCTGGTCGGGATGGGCCGGAGGTAACACAGGATGCCGGAGGCGCCGCAAAGCGAGATTCCTTCTGAATCGTCCGGCCGCGGGGCCAAGTGCGTGCTCTCCGCGTTTCCGAGCAGATCTCG
>Ga0180432_10001280_pt1 | contig 40046 bp, 31 predicted proteins | sample SS_ome_10_FD_132414 | JGI IMG/M metagenome (GOLD analysis project Ga0180432, IMG submission 132414) | Hypersaline lake sediment archaeal communities from the Salton Sea, California, USA - SS_1_MS_2 metaG | ecosystem: Environmental > Aquatic > Non-marine Saline and Alkaline > Hypersaline >... | reverse complement strand
TGTGCCATCATCGCTGCTGCCTGTTCGTGGCGAACATCGATGATGCGGACACCATATTCAAGAAAGCCGTCATAGATCCGGTCGATATGACCTCCCGGCAAGGAAAAGACCGTTTCAATGCCTTCAACCTCTTTCAAGTACTTTGCAGCAATATGACCTCCAAAAATATCACCCATAGATCACCTCTCTTTGAAACAGTTTTTATAATTATTTTCTGTTGTACGGGCGTTGATTTTACAACAACTTTTTGAAAAGATGTTTATAACCATTTTTACCGCAAGGCCTTCTTGTCCACCTTTCCAACAGCCGTTAAAGGAATCTGGTCAACGATTTCTATGATCTTAGGCACCTTGTACGGAGCCATGTTCTCTTTGCAGTAGGCACGTATATCTTCTTTTACCGCCTTGGAATCCTTTTCCCGGTACTCGGGTATCAGCTGAATCACCGCTTTTACAATCTGCGTGGCAGGCTTCTGTGGATCGGGCACACCGACCACCGCACAGAATTCGATTGCGGGATGCTGATAGAGCTTATCCTCAAGCTCACGGGAAAAGACATTGTAGCCGCTGACGTCTATCATATCTTTGACCCGGTCGACGAGATAGAAATAACCGTCCTCGTCCATCCTGAGAACATCACCGGTAAAAAACCACTTCTCTCCCTGAAACTCCCGCATTGCATGTGCTGTCTCCTCCGGATCTCTCCAGTAGCCTCTCATGACCCCCTTCCCCTGTACAATATACTCCCCCTCCTCTCCAACGGGGACTTCTCTGGTCCCGTTTTCCAGATCAACCAGCTTCACGCGATAGGTCGGCCACGGCAGTCCAACCGATCCGACCTTTTTCTTATTATTTCGGGGATCGAAAATACTGGGCATCGTTTCAGTCATGCCGTAAAACTCCTGCACCTTCCCCTCGCCAATAACAGACTCCAGTTCTGCCAAGAGGCTATCGGTCAGCGGGGAGGCACCGGAGAAGACAACCTGACAGTTCGAGTGGTCAAGCGATCTGAACGAAGGCTCATCAACAAGCCGCTGATAAATAGTCGGAACATTGCAGATGCCGGTCGGACGATACTTTGCGTACTCCTTGACGAGATGCTTCACATTTCTGGGATCAGGAATGAGAATCTGCGTATTGGTCGTAGTCATCTGAACCATGCCGACAAATAATCCCGCTATGTGGAAAAAGGGAAAGGCGGAAAGCCATATCTCTCCCATCACCTCTGTCTGCATCCAGTGATTGTACATGACCAAGGTCGTCACGACACTGCGATGTGTCATCTCGGCTCCTTTGGGAGTGCCGGTGGTTCCACCGGTATACTGTATGAGACAGGTATCATCCGGTTGTATCTCAACGCGGGGAGGACGATCGGGATACGTGCGCAAAATCTCGCGGAAGGTGAGGACGGTCTTGCCCGGCACGGGAACCACCTTCCCGCTCGGAAGCTTCTTAAGCGCCTTTCCAAGAATTCGCACGAGCGGCGGCAGGAATTCACCGATAGTGCAAACGACAATATGGGTGAGCTCGGGCACCTTATCGTGAATCTTCATGAATGTCTGTTCAAAGGCCATATCCAGAATGAACAGGACTTTTGCTCCCGAGTGATTGAGCTGATAGGCCAGCTCATTCGGTGTAAGGAGTATCGATATCCCCTGAGCGATACATCCTGCCCTGCATATCCCCACATTGACAATCTGGTTCTGCGGGATGTTCGGGGTAACTATCGAAACAGCCACTCCCTTGCCATAACCGATGGAAGAGAGAAAATTGGCAAAACGACCGGATAATTCATCGAGTTCTCCGTACGTAATCGTTTTACCCATGAAATGCATTGCCGGGTGTGCATGATTTCTGCGTAATCCCTCCTGGAGAAAATCGAGATAGGTTTTCTCCGGAATGGTTATGTTCGGGTCAACCCACTCATCGTAATACTTCGTCCACGGCCGTTCATCATAGTTCATATGCAACCTCCCCTTGTATGTTTATAAACAGTGCAGAGTCTTTAAAACAGATTCAGATGGGTACCGTACCGGAGGTGTTATATCCCTCCACATACGTAACATATTTCAATGGATATTCCAAGAACGGAAACTCTGTTTTGCAAGAGCAACCCGCCATTGGACGGAATGGATGGTGAGCATTGCCTGAGGCCGCTTGCCACAATGAGATCACTGGTCCGGTATTGGAGAACAGTGAAAAACCCCATCTCTGCAAGAGGCATATCAACCCGAGCACCGACACATCGAATAAATCAAAAATCACAAGCGGTTATTGTACATCAAAGGCATTATGATTACAATGAATAAATTAATATTTTGCTATCCATCATAAATTCCGATACGAAAGGGAAGAGCGCTGTGTAGAACAAAAGAGAATTTTGAATAAATAAAAAATTCTATTAAAATTTATACATCAGGGGAATTGAACCAATATTTTATACTTGATATTCCCAATACGATTGGCTATTTTCATAGCATAGAAACGAGGAAATGAATTTGCCGTCTGTGTTAAGGAGAACCTTCGTGAGTAATGCGAGAATAATCATCGCTGAAGATGAACCGATCATCGCAATGGATACTCAGGATTCTCTCATCAGCCTGGGGTACGACGTATTAGCCGTTGTTGAAACAGGGGAAGAAGTGATTCAGAAAGCAAGGGAAATCAACCCCGATCTGATCCTGATGGATATAGTGCTCGCAGGCGATATCGACGGCATCGAGGCCTCAAAACAGATACGGGATACAATGGATATACCGGTAATATTCATTACCGCACACAGCACCGAACAAATTATTCAGCGGGCACGGGATGCCGAACCCTATGGATATCTTGTTAAACCGATCGGAAAGAACGATCTCTATACCACCATAGTAACAGCCCTGAACCGACATCGATTGGAAAAACAACTCAGAGAGAATGAAGAAAAGTACCGGACCCTGGTAGAGAACATCAACGATGTAGTCTTTTACCTGGACAACGAGGGATTTATTACCTACATCAATCCTGTCGTCGAACAGATAAGTCAGTATCGAACGGACGAATTGATAGGTATCAACTTTTCAGAACTCGTCCACTCAGACGATCTCCCCGGGCTGATTGCGAGCTTCCAGCGGACAATCACCGGACAACTCGAGCCCTACAACTTCAGAATTCATAACAGGGATGGAAGCATTCTCTACGTGAGGACATCGAGCCGCCCCGTGATGAAGAACGGCGAAGTTGTCGGAGTGACCGGCATCTTACAAAACATTACCGCGCAGAAGATTGCCGAGGAGTCCATGGAAAAACGCAACCGGGAATTTTCAGCACTCAATCAGGTATGCCAGACTATTATTTCAAGTCTTGACCTGGATGATATTCTTCTCAGGGTGCTGGAGGAAGCACAGCACCTGCTCGATGTTTTCGCCTGCTCAATATGGTTGGTCGATGAAGCAAGTGGCGAACTGATATGCCGCCAAACGACCGATCCCCAGAGCGAGATACTTCGCGGCTGGCGGCTCTCGGATGGGCAGGGAATCGCCGACTGGGTTATCCGTCACGGCAAAAGTCTTATCGTCGCTGACGCACAGCACGATAAGCGTCACTTCACCGGTATAGACCGAAAAACCGGTATCTTTATCCATTCCATACTCAGTGTGCCCCTCCTTTTCAAGAGCGAGGTTATTGGCATCATTCAGGTGGTCGATACCGAGCCGAATCGTTTTGAGAAAAGGGATCTTTACCTCATGGAGTCACTTGCCGCAACGACATCAATTGCAATACGAAATGCCCGGCTGTTCGATGATCTGCAATCACAGATAAAAATGAGAAAAGAGTCTGAAGAGGCATTACGTGAGAGCGAGAATCGCCTTCGAATGGTTCTCGAGGTGACCTCAGACGGCGTCTGGGATCGAAACCTCATCACTGATCACGTTTATTTCAGTCCTACCTGGATAAGAATGCTCGGATATGCGGAGGATGAAATTGAGCCGCATACGAGCACCTGGGAGAATCTCATCCATCCTGACGATCGATCGAGAGTTCTTGAAGCAATGAATGAACATCTTAACGGGCACACCGATAGCTACACATCGGAATTCCGGATGCGCACAAAGGAGGGCGACTATAAATGGGTTCTGAGCCGAGGCAAGGTTGTCGAATTCGGTCCCGATGGGAGGCCGCTCCGCATCCTCGGAACGCATATGGATATCACTGAAAGAAAACAAATGGATGAACAGCTTCAGCTATCCCTCGGTGAAAAGGAAGTCCTCCTGAAGGAAATTCATCACCGGGTAAAGAACAACTTCCAGATAATCTCCAGTCTGCTGAGTTTGCAGGAAAGCAGGGTTACCGATGAAGAGCTTGCCAGAACGATTATGGATTCCAAAAACCGCGTCAGGGCAATGGCGCTCATCCATGAAAGGCTCTACAGCTCTGAGAATTTTACAAGCATTGATTTCTCAGAATATCTTCACATACTGGCGCAGGAACTGTTTCAGATATATGCGAAGAATCCTGCTATCATTATGAATATACACGCAGAAGAGGTTATGCTGAATATCAACCAGTCCATTCCCTGCGGCCTGATTGTTCACGAGCTTATCTCGAATGCGTTAAAATACGCCTTCCCCGATGAAATCAAAAGTGGAACAATTACCATCTCTTTGCGGGAGAATGACTTCATTGAGCTGAGCGTTGCCGATAACGGCATCGGAATACCGGAGGATCTCGACCCGAAAAAAACTAATTCGCTCGGTTTTAAACTGCTCTATACTCTCGCCGAGACACAACTCAAGGGGAGCATACAGCTCAATCGCAAGAGCGGTACACGGTTCACTCTGAAATTTCAAAAGCAGTGAGATTTGCGTCCCCGTTGCATTTTTTCTTAACTCACGTGAAATCAATAATCCCTCTCTTCAGAAATATTTCGCGATGAGCACTATGGAGAATTACTACTGGGATGAAAGCAGCAGGCTTCATCTTCGATACGCCATGGGGGAAATCGCTGCGCTTTTACGACATTATTAAAGAGGTGAATAATTCAGTTTTGATTTTCTCAGATATGGCTTCTGCCCGCTCTTTCAATCGTGGAACCACAGGGGAATACTGCCTATTCCGATTACGGTAAAAACATGGGCGATATGTCTGACAATCATACTATACCGGGGAAAATACGGTAATCATATATACCGCTCGACCTCTGCCCTCGTCCTCGGCATATCATCCGGAATAACTTCCATGGTGATCGTGGATGCGTACCCCTTTTCGCGAAGCCGGGTCAGTATCGCGGGATAATCCACAATCCCCTCCCCGAGGGCGAGGTGCAGATCATCCTTAACCGTTTTCCCTCCCCTGTTATCATGAACATGCACATGAGCAATCCTCTCAAAGCGGTGTTTGATGAAGTTGAAGGAGGTATTCTCGCTGGAGAGGAGCTGAGCATGACCGATGTCGAGCGTCATCCGCAGATCGGATACGGCATCGAACGCTACCGAGAAACTGTCATACCGCTCGGTAAGATTCTCGATGCAGAGAACGACACCATTTCCGGTGGCATGAGCCACAAGCTCCGACAGGAGTTCGATCTTCTTCGGAACCAGCCCGGGAGGCGCCCATCTCTTATCAATCCAGAAATGTATAGTGCCCTTCTCTATGCCGAGATCACGCGAGAGATCAAGGAGCTCCTTCATCTTGGGGACGAACCGCTCGCGGAGAACTCCGGCGTCCACTGGATTATCCTCGTTTGGATAGTGAGCAAGATAGAACATGCCGTACCGCTCTCTCAGCTCAACAAGCTCAGCGAACTGCTTCCGTACCTCTTCCGGATCCCTGACATCTATCTCGGCATAGGGATAGCCGAGCTCGCCCACTTCACGTATCTGCTTGAGGTTATGGGCTCTTCCACCTATTATCATACAGACTCCTTTTCAGCAGAATCCGGGCATTTCCCGCATACAATTCACTCAAATCTAGTCAGCGAGGAGAAAAAAGCTGTTGAAAACAGACTTGAATAAACAATAGTAGCGCAAGGAGTCACCGGGGTCAAGATAAAGAACTGTGCAAAAACCGGTCATCCATCATGGAAAAACAGATGCTCCGATTCCGGGTTCCTATGCATTACATCTTATACTCATGCAGAAAACGGATACTTGTACATGCATATAAAAATCACTTTTTTCAAGTATACTGTCACAGTCTGTTTTTTTCCCGGTATCACCATATAGGGGAATACAGGTGAAAGAGAGTGCCGTGATTCCATTTATCGATAAGGAAGAAGAATATAATGAAAGGGAGGTGATATCACAAGCGCTGAGCGGGAACCTCGATTCGCTGGAAGATCTCATCTCGCTTCATCAGGCCTGGATCTTTAACATTGCGCTGAGAATGGTTTGCAACCACGATGACGCAAAGGACATCACTCAGGAGATCCTGATTAAAATAATCACCAAGCTCTCAACCTATGACGCTCGTAAAAGCTCATTCCGGACCTGGCTCTACCGTATTGTTGTCAATCACATCATCAACATGAAGAAGAGCAAAAACGAGAGGATGATCAGAAGCTTCGACGCCTACTTTGATATGGACCTGGTACCCGACGAGAGACCCGATGCGTATCCAGAATATACTATTCTCATCGAAGAATCGAAGATCAGCTGTTTTCTCGGCTCACTCCTCTGCTTCAGCAGAAAGGAACGGCTCGTGTTTATTTTCGGTGCTATCTTCAACGTATCGGATTCAGTGGGAAGCGAGCTCCTGGGGATCACAAAAGCAAACTTCAGAAAAATCCTCTCCCGGGGGAGGAAAAAACTCCACCATTACCTGAATAACAACTGCGAGCTCTTCAGCGATGCAAATCCCTGTCACTGCGGACTGAAGTTGAAAGGTCATATCAACATGGGATGGATCAATCCCAACAGGATTGTCTTCCATCGGGGGAAAACGCAAAAAGTGCGGGACATCATTCATGACCGTTTGGATGAGTTCAGCAACTCCTACTACAGTGAATTCACCCGCCTCTTTCGCGAACACCCCTTTTATGAGCCACCATTGAGAGACTGGCTTAAAGATCTCCTCAGCAACGATTCATTCAAGGATCTCTTTCTTTTGGAATGAATTTGATTACGATGAATAACGCGATAGGTAATACTTGTTTCCCGCCCGCCTCCGGCGGGCGGGAAACAGTGATTGCTTGTTTACCAGGGGAGTATTTCCGTGTAATGCTCATGTCGAGCATATCCTCTTGGCAAACTATTTTAACATTAACACCTCTGTGCTTCTCCCCCCGCCGAGGGGGGGAAGATTGATTCATTTCAAATAATTCTCAGAATGCCGAAGGTTATACGGCTTACATAAACGATACAATCAAATCATTCTACAGGGAGGGGTATCATGAACAGGACAGATGTCCACGACAGTATATGGAAGTTCATGCAACAACGGCTCAACTACAACGGTGATGAGCTTGAAAAGTTCAGACGCGATCCTCGCTGGCAAAAGATACTGCAAGGACTTGAAACTGTTATAAACAAAACGATCGTTTTCGAAGTTATCAAATCCCATGGATGCAATGTTGAGCACGCAGTCGGAGATAAATTCTTCTTTGCCGCGGAAGGGTATATGCTCGCCCATAAAGGGCCGAAAAAAGTCTGTCCCTACCTGATGCCGGCAATGACCCGCATGATGGCTATTATACAGGAGCGCCTCTACGAAGGGCTGGACCCACGTCCTTTCTTTTACCGGGGGCATTGTGACGATATCGGTCTCGATTGCGGCGGCTGGGGCGAAGTGCTCATCGAGGCATCTATTCTCGAGAGAAATAATTAAGAAGGGAGGAATGAATGATGAATATGATTGCATACTGCGGCATCACCTGCACCCTCTGCCCTGCCTACCGTGCAACGCAGGAAGATGATAACGGTGCAAGAAAAAAGGTTGCGTCCCAGTGGTCTACGCTGTTAAAAACAGAGATACTTCCAGAGGATATCAACTGCGATGGCTGTTTATCATCCTCCGGAAGGCTGTTCAAGCACTGCGGTACCTGTACCATACGGCGCTCCAATCGGGAAAAGGGTATTGACAACTGCGCCCACTGTGAAGAGTACCCCTGTGAGAAGCTCAACCTGTTTCTGGAGCAGCTCGGCATGCCCGAAATAAAAAACACGCTCGAAGCGATCAGAAGTAAAGCCTGAGAATATAGGAGAACGAGATTCCCAGATAGTTGCCCACTGCATAGCCGATAATACCGGCGGCAAGGCCAGAGATAATAACCTCCCGGTTTTTAAGAGCCGCTGCGGCGATGGGGACGAACACCGGAGAAAATATCCCCGCAACCGAGGTTATGATCTGTGTATCGGTATCAATTCTCGTCAGTGCGGAGAGAACAATATGTAGAACCCAGGAACCGAAGAGCACCACCGACGCGAAACCGATTATAGCCGGTGAGGATTCGACCAGTTTGGAAAAATCAGCAGTGGTACCCACCGCCACACAGAATACAAGTATTATGTACTGTCCGAGCTGAAAGGACATATCGATATTTCTTATTGACGGGATAAAGGAACAGGCGATTCCCATGGTCGTAATTGACAGCATCAGGACGGCCATGTTGTGCTCCTTGGGAACGATGGAGAAGAGCCCACCGCCAATGGCAAAGATAACAACGGCAAGACCAAGGGCCTTCATCAGCGGTATGAGCTTTGCTCTTGTGAATATACCCTGATAGTTTATAAAGCTGGACTTCTCGATCTCGATTGCCTGCAGGGCGGCGTTGACTTCCGCACCGTCAGATGCATCCTCTAATTTGAACGGTGGTAGGAAGATACCGATAAATCGCTGTCCGTAAGCAAGAATGAAGAGAAACCAGGGGACCTCGACGAGCCATGAAGCGGTAGTTGCAAGGACAAGCATGTGCTCCTTGACCTTCAATGCCATTGCAACGGCAAAAAAGTTCGGCGTCGCACCGGTAAATCCACCGACAAGCATGCCGGCAATCTTCCAAACCTCCTCAACACTATCACGGTATATTATATAGGCAACAAAGGACGCTGTGATAACAGAACAGATGACAAACACGAAGGAGAGGAGGCTTTTCCCGGCAAGGCGTACCCATCGCTTGAGATCCGTGGGAAATATCATCAGCGGGATAGCCAGCGGCACAGTCACTGACATGATGATCTTCTGAACAGCTTTCACTTCATCCGGCAATATGCTGATGTTGCCGATGAGTATACCAATAGCAAAACTAAACAGGCCGGCACCGATCCTGTCCATCCAGGCATACCGATGGCAGAGATAGAGTATCAATACCGGAAAGAGTACACAGAATAATGCAAATAAAACCGCTATCATCTCTGTCCCTCGCTCTGCTCCTTCCACACCTCTTTGAATACTCTCACCATATTGAGACCCAATATCTTCCGAATCGATTCCTCGTCCCATCCCCGGTCGAGGAGATTCTGAGTGAGGAGCGGGAAATCCTGCATACCCGAAAAACCGTTGAGGTTGAAGGCTTCAAAGATGCGATCAGCAAAATGCAGATAGTAGTTTCCCACCGTGTGCTGAAGGGTGCGCATTGCGTAGAGAATCTCATCACGCGGATAGGCCCCAGGGCTTATCTCCGAGTCAGTTCCGACCGCAACATGGTCGATGCCGACCAGATCGATTACGTATTCCATGTTGTCGAGAAAATCATCCATCGTCGGGATTGCGTCTCCCCCCTTCCAGTTCAGGGGCGCATAGGGAGTCAGACCGACCACCCCTCCCTTTGCCGCAACGGTCTTTATCTGCTCATCGCTGAGATTCCGGGGCACATTGCACCACTTCCTCGGATTGGCGTGGGAGAAGATACACGGTTTCTCGCTTATCTCAATCGCTTCGAGGCTCGATCGCTCACCAACATGCGAAAGGTCGAGTATCATGCCGACACGATTCATCTCCTGTATGAGCTCTCTCCCTTCTCTGCTGAGACCGGCATTCGCATCGGTTCCACAGCCGTCAGCGGCAAAATTTCTCTCGTTATAGCAGAGCTGGGAGATACGCATGCCGATCCGGTAGAATATCTCCACCATGGGGCCAAGATAGCGATGATACAGGGGACGGGAGTTCTGTGTGCCGATAATAAATCCCACACGGTTCTCCTTCTTCGCCCGGTAAATATCATCTACTGTTTCGATGAGCATTAATTTCGGATTGTCTCTGAACAGTTGATAGTAGTTCGCGATGTTCCTGACAGCATCCCCGACATCATCATCAGTCATGGGAACGGTGACGTTCAGAACAGTTGTTCCAGCTTTTTCCAGATTGGCGCTGTATCCTTCGCAGAAGAATGTACATCCATCAAAAACAATGGCATCGTGATGCAGCTTTCGAGCTTTCTCTGAGACTTCCCCCGTAAAGCTCATACTTCACCTCCTTCATGTCGCCTCAATTATACAATTGTCCGAGCAGCTCATCATGAACAGGACGAGTTGTACACTCACACCCGGGATATGTGCAACAGAAGAACCATCATTAACCGGCTTGCTTATTCACTGTGAGCGCTCTTGTGCTGAGCTCCAATCAATTAAAATAAAATGATCAAGTCTAAACATCAAAAATTGACCATAATAAAAAGTCAAGGACAAACAACGGGAAGAGCAGGATGAAAATGCTCTTGCCGTCATCACAACAACTGCGAGCTCCGCCAAATTATGGTGGACATATGAATACGCCATTTCTACAATTGCCATACCACCCTTAACCAGAAGGCTTCATAACAAGAATGGGTTGAAGAATCGTTCATGCACAGTTGATCATCAATGCATATGAGAGCAGTGCTACTCTCAAACCCAAAGAGATTACGGAGGTTTTAATTATGGCATATGAAAACCTGAGTCTTGAAAAGAAGGATAACATCGCCATCATCACACTCAACAGACCGCCGGCAAATGCGGTCAACCTCGGCCTGCGCGAGGACTTCAGCAATGCGCTCGATGAGATAGAGAAGGATAAGGAGGTGCGGGTTGTCATCATCACCGGTACCGGCGATAAGGCCTTTTCAGCGGGCTTTGACGTAAGCGATACGGCAAATGTCCTGAAAGGCCCCGACGGCGCGGGTCTCTGGACGCGGGTTGATAAATTCCCCAAGCCGGTTATCGCCGCCATCAACGGCTTCGCCCTCGGCGGAGGGTGCGAGCTGGCACTTGCCTGCCACTTCAGGATCATGTCGACAGCAGAGAAGGCCAAGATTGGCCTCACCGAAATCAACCTCGGCCTCATCCCCGGATGGGGCGGCACTCAGCGGATGACGAGGCTTCTGGGACGAAAGCGAGCGCTGGACCTAATGATGTTTGCGAAGCGGCTGACCGCGCAGGAAGCGCTTGATATCGGACTTGTTGATAAGATATCCGATCCCGGAAATCTCATGAATGATGCCATGCAGCTCGCCGGCGAGCTCGCCGAGAAACCCCCGCTGGCAGTTCGCGCTCTTCTCAGAGCAATCAACGCAGGCCAGGACAGGGGTTTCGAGGAAGGGCTGAAAGTCGAGAGCGAAAGTGTCGTCGAGGTTTTTCAGAGCAAGGACACGCAGGAGGGCATCGCCGCTTTTCTCGAAAAGCGGAAGCCGGTTTTCAAAGGAGAATAGTGCCTTCAGGAACGGCCCGGCCGGTACATGCCGGGCTTTTTTATTTTACCGCTTTGTGCTTCGGGAGCTTCCCCTTTCCGAGGAACGCATATGCCGCCGCGAGGAATCTGCCAGGATGTATCAGATGGCAGAGATGACCGCCGGGGAGCTCCACCAGCTTGCCGTCGGGGAGCTGATCGATCATTTTCCGGGAATCCGCTCCGGTGAACGTATCCTCTTTTCCAATGACCAGCAGCGTCGGCGACGTTATCTCCCGCACGCGGCTCCGGTAGTCCGCGGCAATGACTATCTGTACACGCCTGTCAACCGACGGATGGCAGGCCCATGCCGCCTCGCGGGTAAAGAGATCCTTCGCCCACTGCGGATCTCTCTTCTCAAAGACATCGGAGACGTGCAGTCGTGCAAAGAGCCACTGCGGCACGAATTTAAATACTTTTGCCAATATACGGTTGTGTTGTGATACATTAAAACGCGGCGCGGTGGATATCAGTATAAGCTTGTTCACCCGCTCATGATAGTTGTGCGCGAATACCTGCGCGCAGACACCGCCGAAGGATTCCCCGATAATGGAAACCTTCTTCACGCCGATTTCATCGAGAATCCCCTTCAGATCATCGGCAATATATTCAAAGGTGTAATCCCGCTTCTCCCGTTTCGCCTCGGCAATCAGCGGAAGATAGTACACGATGACCCGATAAAAGCGGGCCAGCTCGGGAACGATATCGGCAAAGAACTCCGTAATCCCGTCGAGGCCGGGTATGATCACCAGAGGATCACCCTCACCGAACTCCTTGTACCTGAAATATCGCTCCTTGTATCTCATCGCTTCCTCCTGATCGGTTATCCCGTACGCTTCAATGAGAACACAGAGCACTATAATCTGTCAATGAATACTTGTTTAATCGGTTCCGTATGATAGCACATGGCAGCAATGAATACGCTCATGCCGCCATGTGCAGTTGTCGTAATGCTCAGAGAACGTTCCTTCACTCCTTCGGCGGTACAACCGGAATCTGCAGATATGAATTGTACTTCCCACCTGTGTGAATCGTATCCTTCCCATGACGTGCCCGGTACAGCCCCACTGGAGATTTTGCATGGTCATGGGATTGTCAGCCGAAATAACCAGCGCCAGCCGGGAGCCCTTACGGTATACCATGCTGGTGGACCAGATCTCAACCTGAATCTCGACCGGCGTGCCGGGCTCAATCGGCAGCAGCCGCTTGTGGCGGTGATAGGGCCTCGAATCGGTGCTCAGCTCGGGATCGAGCTCTCGATGCTGCGCCGAAAGCCATCCCGGGATCGTCTACCGGGAGCTGGCCAGAATGATTGCCGTATATCTTGAAGGAAGATGAAGCATCATGCCATTTTCAGTATGATCAGGCCGAGTACAATTGCGGCAATGCCGATAACCTTCATCGCCCTGATTTCCTCTTTTAAAATCACGAATCCCATCACGGCGCCTAGAGCGACAGCGATCTCCCTCGCAGCTACTATATAGCTCACAGAGGCCATCCGAAAGGCATAGAGTATAATTAAATAGGTAATCATGGAGCCGATTCCTATAATGATGCTGTACTTTCTATATATCTTCCAGGCTTCAGCTATCTCAACTTGGTACTTTGAAAGCATAACCGGTGTCACGAGTATCGTTGTGGTAAGGAAAAGACCGTATATATATACCACCGGATCCGTTATCGAAACGGCGAGCTTGTCCACAATCGAATAGCTGACTATCATCATACCAACGAGGAGCGCAAAGATGACTGCGCAATAATGATCTCGCTGATACTTGAATCGGAAACCGATCAGAATGGTTCCGGCTACAACCAGGAGAATCCCAAGTGCTCCGCATGATGATATATCCTCCCGTAACAGAATCGCAGCAACCAGTGCTGTACCGGCAACGCCGGTTCCACGGGCAACGGGATAAACGACTGAAATATCTCCGTGCTGATAGGCTCGCGAGAGTGAATAGAAGTACACCGCGTGAATCGAACCTGTGGCTATTATAAAAAGAAATGATCTCATTGACGGTGGATTGATAAAGGCAAGGGGGATCGCTACGGGGGAGAATACCACACAGGCAAACACCAGTCCCAGATACATAACACTGAGATTACCCGATACTCTCTTGGTTGCGAGATTCCAGAATGAGTGGATAAAAGCAGATATAATAACCAGCACAAATGCAAGAGCGGTCATGACCTTACTGTCGTCTAGATGTTCACTGACAGTCCCCGATCTCTCAGATACTCCTTTACCTGTCGTATTGTAAAGGTACGGAAATGGAATACCGATGCTGCCAGGAGAATCGTCGCACCGCCCTTGACGGCGCCCTCGTAAAAGTGTTCCAGCTTTCCGGCGCCACCCGATGCTACGACCGGCACTTTCACCGCACCGGATATTGACCGTGTAAACTCAATATCGTATCCGGCCAGGGTGCCGTCACCATCCATGCTTGTGGGGAGAATCGTACCGGCACCGAGATCCTCGCACATGAGCGCCCACTCAACGGCGTCCTTTCCCACAGGACTGGTTCCCCCGGCTACTACCAGCTCAAAACCTGAGGGCATCTCATCATTCCGCCGTGCATCGATTGCAACAGTAATTCTTTCCGATCCAAACTCCTTCGCTGCTTTCCTGATCAGGTTCGGATCGCTGACCGCTGCGCTGTTCATTGATATCTTATCAGCTCCCGCTTCAAGAACCAGACGAATATCTTCGATACTCCCGATGCCGCCACCCACCGTCAGCGGGATATCGATTACCGAGGAAACCTCTTTTACCCACTCCAGGCGGGTGCTGCGATTCTCAAGGGTTGCCGCGATGTCCAGCATTGCAAGCTCGTCGGCACCCTCCTCCTGATAGAAGGCAGCGTTTTCAACAGGATCACCCGCCTCGCGTATGTTCACAAAGTGAACTCCCTTTACCACACGACCGTCTTTCATATCGAGGCATGGCATTATCTTCGTAATTTCCATATACTATCCCCAATGACATACATGAAATCTCACTTTGCCGAATTCCAAAGAGGATAAGACTATTGGCGGCAGGAAAAATGTCAAGATATAACGAAGCAATGACTATTTATTCCTTCTCACCGCCTCCGCCGGATCGCCGAGGATCATCTTCATCGTCCTCCATGCGCCATGCATGACGTTGTTGATGCCGGCGCCGCTTTCACTCTGCGCACCGATAAACCAGAGCCCCCTGATCGGTGTTTTATGCGGCACACCGCTCTTCCCCATTACCGGAGCGGCCCCTCCGAAGGTGTGATGATTCAGCGCTGTACGTTTTTTAAAATCGTCAGGCGTCAGAATAATTTTTACCTTCGCTCCTTTCCTGAGGCCTGGAATTACCCTCTCCGCTTCCTCAAGCAGTGCATCGGCAAGCTCGTCGCGACGTTCTTCCCAGGTACCATCATCGAGCTTATTGGGTGCAACCGTATAGACGGTCACAGAGTAATGCCCTTCAGGTGACATCTCCGGAGTGTGGTAGGACGGAATATAGATCAGAAAACCATCCTTTCCCTCATGATACCGTCCCGCCTGAAGATCATCGACTCCTCGCTCGATATCGTAGGTTCCGTAGTAATAGGTCACCGCACTCCGTTGATAGGGTGCAGGATCAAAATCAACACCCAGGTGAATCATGAGGATTGACTCCATGAGCGGAATCTCTTTCAGCAGGGAGATAAATTTCCCCGGGAGGTGCTCAATTCCCACCAGCCCATAGAAGACCTCCCGGGCGCCACCGCTGACAAGAACAATATCCGCTAAATCCTCCGAACCATCCGCGAGGACGATTCCCTTTGCACTCCCCCCCTCAATGAGTATCTTCTCGACCAGCGCACCGGTGTGAATGCTGCCTCCACCTTTACGAATCTCATCCGCCAGCACTGCAACCAGCGAGCTGCACCCGCCGCGGATAAAGTGATAGCTGGGATGATATCCCACCCGAGAAACCTGCAGGGGAATCCGCTTGTCAAATGCCGGCTCAGGATTAACCGCCGGAACCCCGAGACCGATAAACTGGCTGGGTCTCACCACAAAGTCGGCAAGTATCGATATGAAGACACCCTGAAGCTTCTTCGACGCAAAAAAGAAATCCATTATCCGCTGAGCGTTCCAGTTAATCTTCGGCAGGAGCGGCAGGAGCTTCGCAAACATCCTCGCTTTGAGAAGAAGTGCTGCAATACCCTTTGCGCGCTCGGATCGACGTGCCAGAGTCATGATTTCCATCAAGCGGACATAGAAAGTGTAATATCTATCCAATCCCTCGCGCTCTTCAGGAAAGATCTCCTTTAAACGCTCCCTTCGCCAGAAGAGGCCGGCATATTCCTCCGGCTTCTCAATGATAAAATCGGGGAAGGCGTACACCCGGTCTCCCGGTATAATCTCTATCCGATCGGCTATATTGAGCTCCGAGAGAATTGAGCCAACCTGCTCGCCATGGCCAAACCCCTCGAGGACCAGCTGTCCGAGCTCCCAGGTGAATCCCTGCTCTTTCACCGAAGCCGTTACACCGCCGATTTCGGGAAACTGCTCATATACCGTCACCCGATACCCCGCTTTAACCAGATACGTTGCCGCAGTTAAACCGGATATGCCGGAACCGATAATTATCGCTCTCAATCTTTTACTCCTTTTATATTTGCGATATTATGATTTCAGTATACCTTTGCAGAAGTCAAGCGAAAGCACGCACAATATCTTCTGACAGAATTATTATTTCAATCGAACAACAACAGGCGCCCATTCAACCAAAGATAGCATCCCTTCAGGAGGCCGATAGCTCCCGAAAGCGTAAGGATCAGAACCACTATCGTTCGTACAATCACCGGCTTTATTCCCCGCAGGGCAGAGAATACAATCACTTGTCCAATTTCCTTCGAGGGCACTCTCCAATGCGAAGGAAGATCACTCAGGGAAATATGAGGGTCAACAAGCTCACACATTTATAAAAAGAAAAATAGAGCAGTGATAAAACCGCCATCATAACAGGTTATCGTCAGAACTCTGGAATAGACTCTGTTCTCATGGAGCGCCACTTTTTTCTCCCGGTTACAATAATTACCTGAGATCACTCGTTTATATTGAAATTAACATTGAATGGCGATCCGTTCCGCTCGGCCTGCACTGATACTGTCGATCCCGGTTCAACGGTACGCAATATCCGATAGAACATTGCAATGCTATCGACTTTCCTGCCATTCATTTCTTTTATAATATCACCATTTCGCATACCGTGCCTGAAGAGCGTACTCGCTGCATCAATGCGTGTTATCATCACTCCTTCTCCTCCCTCATTCCGCAGTGACTTCATTCGAATACTCTTCAGTATCTCTCTCGCCCTGTTCCGAACGGCCTGTATATTGGCCCGAACGCTCTCATGATCCAGACTTCTCTTAACGACACGCTTCGATACCCTCTTCTCCCCGGTCTCGCTTTTCTCCTCTGCACTTCTCGGCCTGTCCTTCGCATAGAGTTCAAGTTTAAATATCTCCTCATCCGATTTCAGAAACACTCTGTGACGGTCAATTCGAACCAGCCGATAACCGCTTACCAGAGCGTAAAGCCGATAAACATTTGGCGCCTTTTCGCCCTTTATCCGTATCAGGGCACGGGCGATAGCCCGCGGTCCGGAAACAGTTCCCAGGAGCTCGAGATTGCTCACCTCCCCTTTTTCATGATGTGCATCCTCTGTTATGCTCCCCCTCCTGAAAAATCCTGAGTCTATAATGGTTTGATAATCATCGAAACGCTTCGACTGCAAAGTGACTCGCTCTCTCTGATTCCTGACAGGTTCGGCGGGCATGGAGCTCCCTGAATAGATAAAAAACTGATTTATCGTAATGGCCATCAGATATGAGAATATCAAAACCGAAAGCATATTGAGTATGTGATATTTTAACCGCTCCATGAGGTAATACACAATCCTGCAAAAACGGAGTACACGATCTCTTCGGGAAAAACCGGTATCGAGGACAGTCCACTACGCTATGAGACGAACACTCCCCATCACGTAATAATCGGGCAGCCCTGAAACCGTTCATTAAAGCATCTCACTTGTCCCAGTATATCAACGAGGGGATATAATCAACCAATCTTTTATGCGAGGGGCGATTTCAATACCTTTCACTACAACGGATGGTCGAATGATACCATATCGAGGTAACAGCGGAGCATCGGGCACAATGATAGCCGGCTTCTCAGGCCTGCATCACAGCTTCCCTTCTCGTTCCAGTCGCCGTATCTCTGCCGGCGTAATGACCTCTTTGCCAAGTATTGCTCGGGCTTTTCTAATTTTTCGAATCAGTTCTTTATCAGTCACCACCTTACCCCGTTTTGTCTCCAGTGCCTCCTCGGCTGTCATGGGAAGAGTGAGATAGAGGCTTCCGGTCACTGTCCTGCCATCGAGCAGTTCGCCGCTGAGCTTTATAATGACATTACAGGTGGACGGCGGCAACATCTTCTCGCTGAAGGTGAGCCTGTCATTTACGATGTCGTTGGCGGGAAGAAAGGTTTTGGAGATAAAGGCCTTCGCGCTGTAAATTCCGAATTCAGGGGCAACGGTGCTGTCACAGGGACGAAACTCGGCCTGCGCATCTTTCAGCTGTATGTCCTCATCGTAAATATTTTTTATCGTTACATCTACTTCGTAGATCCCGCCTTTCTGCTCCGGAAACCTGTTGTATATTACGGGAATTATCGGGTGCCCCATCCGGCTCGACATCCAGTGAACATTCGGAAAGGATATCGAAGCCCGTCCGACAGCTTCGCGCGCGATTTCATCGATAACCGTAACAGTGACGATAAACGTTGATGAGAACTGCTTCTGCTTCCTCTTCCCATAATTATGCGTTGCGAATCCACTTTTCGTTACCAGGGTCGAGCCGTCACCGAAATCCCAGCGATAGGAACATTTTCCTGAGAGCCCCCTCATTTCTGCCACCTCGAAATCGGCCTCATCGGGTCTTTCGCTGCTGAATCGTGCCCTGAGATACACATAGGATTTATCGGGACAATCGATTACGCGTACGGTAATCTTTCGGTGATCGACATTCTCCCGGGCGTTCCTGACAAAAATATGAATAACCTTCTCTCCTGATCTGGCATATCTGAGAATAACAGGATTACCGAACTGCCTTCCTATACGGTAGGTTAATTCAGAATCGGCTCCCTCCGTGTTCGATGCAATTACCTCGACTTTAAAATCCTCACCGGCGCACACCGGGTCCTTTTCTATAATTACATCCCTGATAAATTTCTTCTTTTCAATTTCATATGCTTTCAGCTTCGATTTGTCGACCCGGTACTCGCTCCACTCTTCACCCGAAAGCTCCTCAACGATATGTGCATTCTCTCTCTGAACCGCCTCTTCAAGCTCAGCCGGCTTCTTCTCCGAACGGGTAAGAAAGTGTACTACAATACCAAAAGCAATGATAATAAGGGTTGCGAGCACTGCTCGCCTGTTGAAGATATTCATGAAGAATCATCCGCAATGATATTTTTCAAAAATCAAGGGAATTACAGTAAAAACAAAAAATCAATTAAAATTTATAAAAAAACCCTTCCAGAAGGAAGGGTTTTTTATAAATTTCTTCTCAACCATAATTAACCGCATCCGCCACTATCATCGTCATCATCATCACCAACATAGTACCCATCCGTATACTCAACAGGCACCACCTTTCCGTAATAAGATGAATCTTCGGTCTGAATACCGGGATTCTGTCCCAGTGGATTGGTAAATGAATTCAGGAGCAGATGATCGGGTGCATTCGCATGAGCTGTCAGCGTTCCCACATAAGAGCGCCAGTAGTCCGAGGTATCGTCTGAACGATCGAAGCCGAAGGTATTGGTCACCTGATTTGCAATATCTTCTGCCACGTCGGGTGCAAAGATTGCACCGCAACCAACCTGATCTTCAACCTCCTGCTTGACCGACTCATAGAGGCTGTTCGCGCACTGATCGACCAGATAAGGGGGAATGGTTGCCACATTCATTTCCTTGCCGGCAAAGTAGTTGGCATACCAGCAGGTACCTGAACAGTGATTTCCCACACCCTTGACCAGGTAGTTAAGATATTCCAGCTGAAACATATCCGCATAAGCGTTAACCCGGTAATAACCCACAACGTAAATGAGCTTGTCGGCAGCGAGCTCGAGATACTGACGATAGGCAGCCTCATTGGCATCGGTCGGCATCAACAGCACTCCACCAGCGAGCGTAAAGTTGGTACCTCCATCCGGATTTTCGCCATTGTATGCGGTATCAACATCCTGCGAGAGGATACCGGGGAGCCCGTTGCTGAGCCCATCAGGGTCGAGCATATAGGGTATCCCGCATCCGTCTTTCAACTGCTCTATCTCACTCATGTACATGGTATTGTGACGGATGGTTTCACCATTATCGATTACCATACCGCTATGGCTCCAGTAACACCCGATAATGGCAATGAGATCCGATATCATCTCTCCCGGAGTGCCTGGCGAGAGAACAATATCACCCTTCTGCCCGTTTATTTTCGCCGGGACCCAGACGGGTTCTGAAACGAGCGCACCCGCGAAAAAGACAACGATGATGATACAGGCAATTTTAAAAATACTCTTCATCCACACCTCCTTTATGTTATTCTTCAAGCGAACAGAGAACAACATGCCTCTTTGTTCTTCATAACATTATGTCACCAATATCACATATGATATTATTTATGAATTGTCAAGCTAAAAAAATTAGATATTTCCCGCTTCCCGGACACCTGTTGAAATCACAGGAAAACAATTCTCTTTGCAGATACTGAAATCATAAATTGATGTTGACACAATTCCCGTGGTGATAGTTACAATACGAGCAGGAACAGTCACGAACACCATCACGGCATCTCCTCAGGGAAATCAAGTACGGGATGAACGGTTGCGAGAAGAATCCGGTGAATCCGTAGAGAATGACGAAGGAGCGCTCAATGAGACGAGGGGTACTATACCTTTTAACGTTTATACTACTAACAGCCGGCTGCACAGGCGATTCTGATGTGCTCGTTACCTACGACGGCGGAGAGATAACCCGCGGAGAATTCTATCAGTGGCTCGCCAGGCGAAACCTCTCCATCAAAAATTTTCTCAAGAAAAAGGATTTACAGGTCAGGGAGCTGAAAAGAATGGCAGCTGACCGCATTGCTATCATCGAGGCCAGAAAAGAAAGCTTCGACTCCTCTGAGCGATTTCAATTCCTGCTTGAGGATATCAAAAGCCGGTATCTCGGAACACTTTTACTGGAACAGATTATCAGCCAAAGCGGATATCGGGAAAAAGCAGTCAAAGTCAGGCATATCGTTTTTAAAACAAACAGGGCATCCGAGAAAAAGGTTCTCGAACTGGCCCGGAATGCTATAAAGCGACTCGAAAAGGAACCATTTGAATCATTGGCGCGGGAGCTCTCAGAAGATGCGACACGGGAGAAGGGAGGCAGATTCGGTTATATTGTCGAGGGTATCTTCCCCCGGGAGTACACCGAAGCGGCATTTTCTCTGAAAAAGGGTGAGCACAGCACAGCTCCGCTGCATCTGAAAGAACGGAAGCGGGTATTTATTATCAAGTGCGAAGATATTGCGGAGCTTACTCCTGAGAACATCGAATCTGTTCTTGCCAATCCGAAAATCACAGCAAGCTATAAAAAGATAATCTTTCGAAAACTGAGAACTGCATTCATTGAGAAACTCAAGAATTCACCAGATACTTCATATCACGGGGAAAGACTCTTTGGCAATGATGGTACCGCAACGGTATTCACCATCGGCACTACAAACTATTCCGTTGCCCGGATCAAGAAGCGAATTGAGATGATTAATACATTCACACCTGTTCCCTCAAAATCAACACCCCGGAAAATACAGATGCGTATTGCAGAGAGATTCTACATTTCCGAGCTTCTGAAAAGGGAAGCGCTGAAGAGAAAAATTGATACGATGCCGGAATTCAAGGAGAAGATGCAATTCGCCCACGACATATACCTTGCCGGTGATTATATGGAGTACCTGAGCAGATCGAAAATAAGTGCAACACCATCGGAGATTCGCGACGAATATAACCGAAACAAAGAGAGACTTTACTTTACCTACCGTATGCACGGGAAAAAAAGAGTCAGGGTACCCAAACCGTTCATGGAGATCAAGGATGATATTGAGCAGAAGATTCTCAACTTGAAGGGCGTTCGGGTGAAATCGATGTGGGCAAACAAGATGCTCGATCTCTATAACGTGACGATCAATGAATCCGAGCTCGAAACCGAATGAGGGCATATCGGCGCGAACAGAACCATGAGAAAGAAATGGATATTCCTCGTTACGGTCGCTGCAGGAATTGGAATAGCAACCGCGCTGCCCTTCCTTATCACATTCATTCAGAACCGAACAGCCCTCCAGAAGCCGCTTCCCGGTTCCGATACGGTATGGTTTGAGCACAGTGCCAACAACAGCCCCTTTACCGCTAAGGACGCCCATCACATCTTCATCACCGTGCGGGAACGATTGGGCGGAGCGCCGACGCTGCATACAATCACCCCGCGGGTCGATACTGATCATGTCCCTCGAATTATTTTCCTTTCGGTGAGCAATGGTGAGGAGCGCGCACGCGTTGTGATCGGAACCGGCAGAGGAATACGATCCGCCCTCCTCAATGGCATTCGTGCAATGAGAGATCGCATCCCCGGGGGATACAGCATCAAATGGCTCAAACTGGATATTGTCGAGAAGACATTTCCAGTTATTACTATCAGTGAAGAGAATACAGTTCCAATCGGCCTCGAGCAAAATGTCGGTATTGCCTTTAGGGAGCCGCGTGCTGCTCTTATGCCCGACGAGATTTCCTCTTCGAATCTCACTACCCGCGGGATACGCCTCTCAGCGCTTCACCGGCAGCTCGAAGCACGGCGGACACCGGAGGGACAATACGTGAAGCGTTCTACTATCGCCCACCTGACCCCCTTTACCACCTGTGGATTCTTTAATGACGGTAAAAGAACATTCCGGCTCTATCGGGGGCACCGTATCTTCAAGCAGCTCAGGAAAGAGGACCTCCTTCAGGCAGCGAGGCTTGCCGGAAAATATCTCATTGCGGCGACAAGGAAGGATGGCTCCTTCCGATATGCCTATCTCCCGAAAGAGGATACCGAAACGCATGACTACAACTATCTCCGTCACTGCGGCACTGTTGTCGCCATGCTCGAGCTCTATCGCCTGACCGGCGAAAGTGAGCTGCTCACTGCGAGCTCGCTCGCCATACGCTTCTTTCAGAAACAGGTACGACCCTTCAGGGCAGAAGACGCCTCTTGCCTCTGCTCCGAGGGGAAAGCAAAGCTCGGCGGTGCCGGCCTCGCTCTCATTGCACTCGCACAATACTATCATGCAACGGGGAATCGGCAGCATCTCCCGCTGATGCAGCGACTCGCCCGCTACATCTCACTCGAGCAGGATGAGGAAGGCCGTTTCGTTCATATGCGGACCTGCCCCGGATTCAGAAAGATTGACTTCGTCTCGGAATATTATCCCGGTGAGGCGATGTGCGGCCTGATGGCGCTCTACGGGATAGACCGGAACGAAGCGTGGCTCGACCGCGCCGGGCGATCGGCGGACTATCTCATCACCGTTCGCGATAAGGGTAAAACGGTAATGGATCTCAAGCATGATCACTGGCTGCTCATTGCGCTCGATAGTCTCTATCGCTATCGACCGAGAGAAACCTATCTCATTCATGCCATGAGAATAGCCCGGAGCATTATGCTCAAACAGCGGAGAAAAGGTATTCCCGACTGGGTGGGGAGCTATTTCTCACCTCCCCGCTCGATACAGGCCGCTATCCGGTGCGAAGCCCTCTGTGCGGCATACCGTCTCGTACGGGACTTCGGCGACCGCCTTCCGGACACGTATCGGAAGTCCATTATGGCAGATCACCTCCTTGCCGCCCTTCATCTGAACATGCACTTCCAGCTTGGAACACAGCTCAGACCTGAAAGCGCACTGTATCTGCCCAATCCTGCGAGGAGTATTGGTGGATTTAAGGAGAGTTTCAGCGATTTTCAAGTGCGCATCGATGGCGTACAGCATAACCTTTCAGCGATTGTTCATTTCTATCGAATCCTGAAGGAAGAGGGAATCACGTTACATGGAAGTGACCTCTCCTCGACACAGATAGGTGAACGTATCTGGCCATATGATGCTGTTTACCCGGAATACTGAGAAAAAAGTCTCGGGGGGAAAAGGTATTCAATGTATACTCATGAGCGGATAAGCCGTACCAGTTGTAGCGTGATACTGAACAGAGGAGAGCAATGAACAGCACAAAACATCGGACCGTTACGCTCATTGGCATTATTCTGATACTTCTCTCGGCAATAACCATCAGTATGGTACTGCACATACAGAAAAAGAAATCGGATGAGAGACTGTACGGCACCACCCGATGTGCCCGCGTGAGCAGAAACTGCAAGAAGGTGCTCACGCGGAGAATGCTCGATCACTCCCTCGCCAGAGGAACGCAATTCCTGCTCAACAATCAGAAACCCGAAGGAAATTTCAACTACGAGTATAATTTCATCCTGCGTAAGATGAAGAATGATGACAATCAGGTTCGACAGGCCGGCGCGCTCTGGGGCCTGGCTCTGATTTACAACGATACCCCGCAGCAAAAGCTCGCCACCGCTTTCAAAAAGGGGTTCGCCTTTTTCAAGAAACACTCCAGAAAAGGAATAGATAAGCGAAGGTGGGTTGTCTATCCCGGCGATCGCGCCGGTCACACCGGCACCATAGCGCTGCTTTCCCTTGCAATTATCGATTTCCTGCGTTCGTCTCCTGCTGTTGGGAAAAAGATGTACGAAGAGCTGCAAAATGATCTCGCTGAATACATTGCATTCCTCCTCTCACTGCGTCGTTCCGATGGTCTCTTTCACCGGTTCTACAGCTTCGACGGCTCAGGTTTCGGAAAAACATCATCTTACTACAATGGCGAGACACTGCTAACGCTCATTAAGGCAGCCCGATACCTCGACCGCAAAGATCTGATCCCCATCGCCCTTGAATCTGCAGCAGCCATGCATCGGGAACATGTCGAAGAGGCGCTGAGAGCAGATCCGGACTCGAGACATACCAAAGGCTATTTCCAGTGGGGTATCATGTCCTACTTCGAGCTGGCAACATCAGGCTGGGAGGGGACCGAACCGTACGCCGATCGGGCAATTGCTCTTGCCGACTGGATGATAGAGGTGCACTGTACCCTGCAGCGAACGCGAAACACCGCTTACGCCCACGAGGGAATCATTCTCGCCGGTGAGCTTGCCCGCCGGAAGGGAAACCGGGATATGGCCGCCAAATTTTCCTGCGCAGTTGACAGCGGTCTTCTCCGGATGACATCATGGCAGGTGGGCGGCCCCATACCGAATGCCTTCCTGCGGAGAAATGAGACATCCGATCCGCTCGCCGTCGGCGGGGTACTGAATCACCGCAGGGAGCCGTTTCTGAGAATAGATGTCACGCAGCATCAGATGCATGCAGTTATTCTCGCCCGGCGATACCTGTACAATCTATAGTGAAAAGATATTTTTACTGTAGTGCTCACTGAAGTGAGGAATACCCTTTGCGAATACAGTATAATTATTATTGACGATCTCCTCGCTATTTTATAGAGAGAAGAATCCCTTGAAAGGCGCCTTCGGGCTAATACGAACAAGAGATGCTTGCAAAACTGCTGTCTGGAATAATAACCTACCCCCTTCTGGGAACACTGCTGAATGCAATCTACTATTCACTCATCATAATCGCTATGATGGTAAGCCTGCTCCTCGCATTCAGGCAATTACTCCTCCTTGGCTACGATCGGGCTCGCGTAAGGCGACTCATCATCACCTTTATGATTATCATCTTCCCCGTTGCGATGATAAGTGGGCGTGCCGCAAACATGTTTTACTATCCGAGCAGCTACTGGAGCATCGGCTTCTTCTTCGAGCAGATAACAGCAGGACGATTCGTCACCTATCATGCCAGCTTTATAGTCACGGCAATACTGTTTATCGCTCTTATCATTGCCATGCGCTTTCCCCTCCTGGAAGTAGTCGATACAATAATCATGTATATCCCCCTCGGCCATGCCATCGGCAGGGTCGGATGCCTGCTGGTGGGATGCTGCTGGGGGAACAGGATCACCCTTACGCTTCTCGGGAGCACCTATACTTTTCAGAATCCCATTCCACTTTATGCAATTATACTCAATCTCGGAATATTTTTCATTCTTCGTAAAACATACAACTGGATCTACCACTCCGGCAACAGGGAATACAGCGGGCTTGTCATCCCCCTCTATTTGATACTCTACGGAAATGTCCGGATGATACTCGAGGTCTTCCGTACCGAGCTTGTCGTGTATCGGGGGCTCACACAGGCGCAGATCATAATGATTTTCTTTATCATACTCGGTGCTCTTATCTTCATTGCGCTCATGCTCAGGAGCACGGTCAGAAGAGATGGTTCAGAGCAGAAATCGTCGAGCCGGCATAAAGAGCACTATCTGGCCATCACAGGATTTGCAGTTTATGGCATTATTTTCGCTATTCTCACATTTACCCTTCTGAGCAAAGGTATTGTGCAGTGGCCCTTTCACCGGATGCGAACAGTTACGGAAGCTTACCGGGCCATTCTGGAATATGCCCCCTTTGCAGTTATTGCCTCGCTCTCAATCTTCTGGCTCAAAAGTGCCGGGCTCTCACTCTCGGAATCATTCAAATGGAAGAAAATATCACCGAGCTTCTATGCCGGCATTGCGGTTTCGCTGGGCTATTCGCTATACCTGCTCATGCATGTACGGTTCGGGCTTGACAGCAGAGCCTTCTGGCCGCCGGTGATTATCCTCAGCGGTCTCAATGCTCTCGCAGAGGAGATACTGTTCCGCCTTGTCCTCTTTACCCTGCTCAGGAAAGTAATGAATTTTCATCTGGCAAACGGCATACAGAGTCTGGTATACGCTCCGGTACATCTGTTCATCGGGGGGCCGGTATTCGGAATACTCGCTTTTGCCTACGGCATACTGCTGGGATACATCAGGGAGAAGAATGCAAGTATCGTACCCTGTATCATCTGCCATTTCCTCATCGATCTGGGAGCTATCGGCGCTCCACTGCTCAGCGTATAGCAGCGAGATCATATGATGGTATTCACTCATTGACATTGAAGTCAACCGTCATCGTTTTCCCATTTCGCTCCATCTCAACGGATATCATCGAGTCCGATGCAATCGAACGGAGAATGCGATACAGTTTTGCAGGGCTCTCAATACTATTATTGTTTATTTTTTTTATAATATCTCCCCGGCGGGCACCGTACCGGTAGAGAATATTAGAAGTGCTGATACTCGATATTTTTAAGCCGTTCCCGCTTTCCGAGCGATATGCCTGCGTGCGCACCCCCCGGAGAATGTTCATCAAATTATTCCGCAGCTGCTGCTTAATGGCAGATCTGCTGATATCCCGCGAGTATTGCTTCTCAGCTCTCTCGGTACTCTTTGCATCATCCCGCTTATCACCCTGTGTATAGAGATCAATTTTCTGAACCGCTTCTCCCGATTTGAGAAACACCCTGGTATTATCAATCCGCACGAGCCGATAGCCATTCACCTTCTGAAAGAGCCTGTATATTGTCGGCTCGTTCTCGCCAACCCGGATCAGGGCACGGGCAATTCGGGAGGAACCTGAAATAGTCCCGAGCAGACGGAATTCGCTCATGTTACCCAGGGGCTCATTTTCATGCTCACCGGGAACCGCCGCCTGCTTGAAAAAGCCGGATTCCAGAATCGAGCGATAATCATCAAAGCCTTTCGGGCTCGATCGCGGACCCATCCGTTCTCGTGTCTTCAGAGGCATGCTCTCCTCAGGCCGAAAGGCAAAGAGAAAAAATTGATTAATGGTAATCGCCGTACTGTAGGAGAAAAGAAGAATGGCGAGAACATTCAGAATATGATATTTAATCGATTCCATATGAGCACTGCAATAGTTATTCATCGCATCGAAATTGAAGCTGAGCGATTATATTTCGATATGGAAAGTATTGCAATAAAATAAAGGAACCGCCCCCTCGACAGAGGCAGGGGAAAGGGATATTCCATCGCCTTACAAAAGAAACTTAGTATCATAATCTCTCTATTGAGATGATGCTAAAAACGCATTTCACTGACATCCTATTTCAAGGGATTGAAACATCTTTTCGAGCTCGGTTTTCAAATCGGTGTGTACCCAGTTGTCAACCTGTTCACCTTCCCTGTTTTGAAATGCAGACCCGTTGTAATAGACAACTGCCCAGAAGCCCTTCGCCTGACACTCGAAGTAGCGAGCAAGAACAGAGCCCTTTATCACAATCGGATGCCAGGGCTCGACATGACGATATACTTCATCTGTGGGCAGCCCGATATAGCTTCGGATGGAACTGAAAAGTCGCATATCGGTAATCCGGATATCGGTCAGGGCAGCAACCGTCCTGAAGGATGAGCTCACTTTCAGCCATCTCCTTCCGGCCCTATCGATGATGATTTCTCTTTTTATTCCACTTCCCGCAACCGGCTCGAAGAAAAAATCATCTTCGAAATCCCGGATTGTATATCCTCGCTGATTCTGATGCGTATTGAAGACGATGAGCTTCTGATCAAGTTCCGGCAGTCTTATCAACGAATCCACATTGAGATTTTCCGGATCGTCAGGTCCGGAAAAAGCATCTTTGAGAAGAAAGCGCCTCCCTCTGAATCCGGAATCGTCCTCAATGATAAAAACACCGAACCAGGTATCCTTATACTTGCTGGTGGGGTCGAGCATATTCGAAACCGATTCAATTGATCGAATCGAATCCTTTTCAAAATTGCCAACCGTATAGGCATTGATGATGGCAATATCAATTCTCCCGCCGGAGAGCCGATAGAGATATCTGCTAAAATCAATCACAAAGGGAGCGCTGTAGAGCCCCGGGGGCACATAGCCGAAGTGCAGATCTATTCCCCGCTCCGCAAGATCCACATTCTGCACCATCCGTATCAGATCGGCCATTCTGAAACGGTAAAGGCTAAAAACGGCTATTGCTATGCACACAACCACAATAAAATACTTAATGCGGCTCATGGATATTCTCCTGAGTATTCATCCGCTCCCTTCATCATACTGAAAAATTGGACAGGCTCAGGGCCGCGATGAGAATGCCCAGCGCGGTATTGAGCGGCTGCACGACAGCCACCACTTTCAGGTTGTTCTTCCTACGGGCTCGTGCATAGACAATTATGCCAACAAGGTACAGAGGGACAGGCAAGAGATGATAGTACATGATACCTCCCGGATGCAATTGAACAATATAATATAAAGAACGGGTAAATATAATTCATTGAGAGACATAAAAATACAAGCAAAATAAGGATTTCAATAATCATGCAGCCGGCACGCCTCGCTCCCAGGCGATACGTCGACGTATCGCCTGGGAACTGTTCCATGAAAAAAGTTACTTGTAGTATTTATTTTTTCATGGGCTTTTTAACTGATATCATAACATGTCATATATTACCATTTTCGAATAGGTATTAAATGCAGTGCCACCCCCAGATGAAACGCCGACGTATCGTCTGAGGATTCTGGCTTAATCCAGCAGAAATCGTTAGGATTTTCAATGCCCTCAGTTGATTACTACATACAGAACATGATTTCGACTATTCGGGAGAAGGGCTTTCACCATCAGAGAATACTCGACGCCATGCGGAAAACGCCGCGGCATCACTTCGTTCCGAAAGGAACCTCGCTCGTCGAGGCATACGCCGACAGGCCCGTCCCCCTTGGGGAGGAACAGACTATCTCGCAGCCATCGACCGTTGCCTTTATGCTCGATCTCCTGGAACTCAGTGCAGGTCTGCATGTTCTCGAGGTGGGAACCGGTACCGGGTGGAATGCAGCGCTTATAAAACATCTCATCGGAGCAAAGGGGGACATAACCACTCTCGAGTGTATACCTCATCTCGCAAAGGCGGCCGCGTTAATCCTCGCCAAACTGAATCTCGACGTCAACGTTATACAGGGAGATGGGAGCAGGGGGTATCCGCCGAAGGCACCCTATGACCGGATTATCGTTACCTGCGCTGCGCCCTTCATCTACTCTGCATGGACCGAGCAACTCAATCCGGCAGGTATTATTGTTGCACCCATCGGGGCATACCATCAGGAGATGATAAAAGCAATAAAACATGAAAATGATTTTTCAGTGCAGCGGCACGGTCTCTTCAGATTTGTTCCGTTGCGGGTTATGTGAGATTGATACGATCCCCGGGAGCAATTTCTTTCGTTTTCGATCACGCCGCCTCTTCTCAGAAGTAAAGAATCCTCAGCTTCAGTATCAGATAGAAGAGCACCATTCCCAGTACCGCAAGAGACCAGAAGAGAACCTTCTGAAGAACGACTCGCTTGCTGATGTCGAGTATAATGACGCGGAGCCCCAGAACTGCATGGAAACAGACGAAGAAAGCCATAAGCGTTTGAATAATCACCTCATAGGGGTAGACCAGATGAAGCGAAACCAGAGCGATAATGCAGATCGCTGAAATCCTCTGAAGCAGCCATGCCCACATTCCCACCTGGGTCGAGCGCCACTCGGCGAGTGAGAACACCTCCCGTTTGAGCACAATCCGATTGTTCTTATTTTCATCACTCATCGGACTTCTCCCCTCATTAGCGATAAAAGATAACATGCAATCTCATCTATACGAGTATCCGATATCTCTTCACCCTTTGCTGCCAGTCGGGATCGATGCTCGCCCAGAATCAACGATATTCGCTTTATCATTTCATCAGGAGCCCGCGTACGTTCTTTCACAGTCGTTCGTATATCTCCCTCATGACGGTACAGGAGATATGCCGCCCGCAGGTACGGTGATGCAATAACCTGCTCCTCAAACCGGATGAAGTTCAGGCTCAGCAAATAACTGATCAGCGCACTCCGATCCCTCTCATCGATGTGATATTTCACCATCTTCCCTTTCCCGAGAACCCTGTCGGGATCTTCCAGGAGCTTCTTGAGATAATCTCTGTCATACTTCGTTCCTATTTTCCAGAGATCGGGCGCATTCTTCATGCCATTTCCCAGAACGCTGTGACAGCTATAGCAGAGATTCTTCTCGAAGAGCGCCATACCGGCAAGCTCCCGAAGAGAGAGGTTTCGATGCGGAGCGAATAGTCTCCCCGGCAGCGGCGTGGAGATATGAGCGATGAGGGTGAGATACCCGATAACGAGGAGGAGCGCAACGCCGGCAGCAACAGCGAGGGGCCTCCTCAGCGGAGCTCGTTCCGCGCTTCGATCATAGAAGGGAAGAAAGAGCGCGAGGATCATACCCACAGCGGGGACAACAGTGATAACGATGACTATCCACTTTCCCGTGAACATCTTGAGTATCTCATATCCGAAGAGGATGAACCACTCGGGTTTTGGCACGGCATTGACCTCTGCAAGCGGTGCGGCCCGCTTATCCATGGGAACACCGATATACCGTGAAAGGAGTATCAGCATCAGCAGAACAAGCACAACAACAGTTGCATCCCTGTTAATCTGAAAGGAGAAAAAACCGTTTCCGGCTGAACTGTTAACCGGTTTCTCATCAGTTGCGCGCCTCCTGATGAGAAGGAGGTGTATCAACATCAGCCCCCCCATGAGAACCGGGAGAATGAACATATGCAGGGTGGCATAAAAGGCGAGCGTTTCATCGCCGGCATGCCTCCCGCCCACAAACGTAATGAGAGAGTTTCCGATCCAGGGAATATAGTCAAGGCACGCGGTGAGTATCGTTGCCGCCCAGTAGGAACGATCCGTCCAGGGGAGTATGTAACCGCTCAACGCCATCGAAAAGGTCAACACAATAAGAATGATGCCAGCCATCCAGGCGAATTCATGGGGATGCTTGTACTCGGCGCGGAAGTAGACCCGCGTCATGTGGATAAAAGAAACAACGAGCATGACGGTCGCGCCCCAGTAGTGAATGCCCCGAATCAACCAGCCCCAGTCCATCCACTGCATTAATTCAGCACTGTCGTAAGCAAACTCAACGGTGGGACTGTAGCCGTCATACATCAGGATGCCTGTTATCACCTGAGCAATGAACAGGAAAAGGAGCAGTGTTCCCGGTGTATACCACCAGCCCCGTTCAGCGGAGAGCTGTAGAGATGCCATTGCCCTGCCGAGCTTCTCACGAAACACCCTCTTCCTCCTCATTGCGCAGGTAGAGCTTCCCGTCAGCAATCCGCACTTCCAGCCTCCTGAGCGGCCGCGGCGGAGGCCCGAGAACAACCCTGCCGTTTACGTCGAAAGCACCGCCGTGGCAGGGACACATGAACATTCGTATGGAATCATCCCAGAAGCACATGCAGCCCAGATGCGTGCAGGTCGGATCAATTGCGTAAAGGTCACCCGATTCGCCCTTCACCAGATATGCCTTCTGAGGATATGAGCTGAGTTTTCCTCCCTCCCACTTCTTCCGGCTATAGGCTATCTCCACCGGCTTCCCGATTCCGACTGCAGGCACCGGGCCGGCTGCAACCCAACCCCGTTTCCAGCCCCGCATCCCACGGCGAAGAAGAGGAAAAGAGAATAGACCGGCAAAAACGACCGTTGCGAGAGAGATAAAACCTATAAGCACAAGGGTGATAAAGTCCCTTCTGTTCATAGATTTTTCGGGCGATGCGGTTTCATCCCCTTTTAACTGCTTTTCTCGACGCTTCAGCTCTCTACTCTTTGATGAAAAGAACGGATAGATGACCGCTTCCCGCTTCAGGTGATTTATCGCCTCAGTGGGACTGAGCTTTTTCGGGCAGACATCGGTACATCGCAATTCGGTATGGCAGCGCCATATCCCCGACTCCGATATCAGGCTGAGGAGACGTTCCCGTCCCTCCCGATCACGCCCGTCCCGCAAACGGGCATCGGCGGCAAGAATGGCGAATGGACCGGGAAAGTCTGAATCCCAGTGACACATGGTACAGGCGGCGTAGCATGAACCGCAGAGAATGCACTCCACCAGGCCGTCAAGTTCCTTCCGCTCCTGTGGAGACTGTCGAAACTCCCGATCTCCCGGAAGCTCCTTCGGCATGAGATAGGGCTCGATCACCTCATACTTCTCGTAGAAATCGGTCATATCGACGACCAGATCCTTGATGACCGGAAGATGGGCGAGAGGCTCCAGAATGACCAGATCGCCTTTCAGATTCTTCACCAGTGTCCGACAGGCGAGACCATACTTCCCGTTGATCTTCATACCACAGGAACCGCATACCGCGGCACGGCAGGAGCAGCGCCACGAGAGGGTGGAATCGATGTTCTCCAGTATATAAAATAATCCCTCAAGCACCGTGGTGCTCGGATCAACGGGAACCGCATACTCATCGTAATAAGGATCTCGGTTTTCTTCAGGATTATACCGATAAACGCGAAAGGTGACCATCAGTATCTCCGCTCCTCCGGCTGCCATTTTGTCACTGAAACGGGTTTATCGGAAAGCTCCGGACCGCTCTCAGTATATCGTGCGATAGTGTGCTTCATCCACCGCTCATCATCTCGCGAGGGGAAATCGGTGCGGTAATGTGCTCCCCGCGATTCCTCCCGCCTGAGCGCACCCAGGGTAATGACCTCGGCAATATCCAGGTTTGCCTTTATCTCCAGTGTCCAGGTCTTATCGTAGTTGAATACATTCCCTTCACTGACCGATCGTATTTTTTGAAAGCGGCTCTTCAGATCCCTGATCGCTCTCAATGCCGACTCCAGTCCCGCCCTGTTCCTGAATATCTGTACCTTCGTATCCATTATTTCATGGAGCTCATCAGCGATATGGTATTGATTCTCGGAACCGCCCCGATGATAGAGCTCCCCGAGTTCCTCCTCCTTTCGCTTGAGAACTTTCACTGCAATCTCACTCCTCTCAGGTGCTCCCTTCCCCTTTACCTCGTTCCCGGCAGTCGTCCCTGCCCGACCGCCGAAGACAACACACTCAAGAAGTGAATTCCCACCGAGCCGGTTGGCGCCGTGCACACTGACGCAGGCGCATTCACCGCAGGCGTAAAAGCCCGGCACCTCCGAGCGACAGTGATAATCAACATCGATGCCACCCATGGTATAGTGCGCTGCGGGGAGCACCGGAATCATTTTCTTAATGGGGTCGATGCCCAGAAAGTCCAAACATATCTCACGAATGCCCGGAAGCCGCTCTTTGATCTTTTCGGCCCCGAGATGCCGCAGATCGAGATAGACAAAGCTCCCGCCATTAATGCCGCGTCCCTCACCTATCTCCGTCATAATGGAACGTGAAACCAGATCCCGGGGAGCTATTTCCATATACTCGGGTGCATACCGTTTCATGAACCGCTCACCCGCATCGTTGATAAGATATGCTCCCTCCCCGCGGGCTCCCTCGGTCATGAGTATATTCTTCCCGATAATGCTCGTGGGATGAAACTGGAAAAATTCCATATCCTTAACAGGGATACCCTCCCAGTAGGGAATAGTAACTCCCAGCGCCGTGGAGCTGTAAGAATTAGTCGTCCTTCCATAGATGCGACCCGATCCGCCGGTTGCGAATATCGTCGCATGTCCCTGCAGAGCCTCAAGCTGGCCAGTTCGCATGTTGAAGCAGATAACTCCCCGACACCTGCCATCGTTCATGATCAAACCGATCACATAGTACTCATCATAGAGCGTTATGTATTTTTTCATGGTGAGATATTTCTGAAAAACGGTATGAAGGAGAAAGTGTCCGGTCCTATCGGAGCCATAGCAGGTTCTCGGAAAGCCGCCGCCGCCGAAAGGACGCTGCGCAACGGTTCCATCGTCAAATCGCGAGAAGGGACATCCCCAGCGCTCAAGCTGCACAACACGCTGCGGCGCTTCACAGGTCATTATCTCAATAGCATCCTGATCGCCCAGGAAATCGCTCCCCTTCACCGTATCGTAGGCATGGCGCTCGATACTGTCATCTCTTCCTTCAGGATTATTGCCCAGCGCTGCATTGATGCCCCCCTGCGCCTCCCCTGAATGAGAGCGGATCGGGTAGATCTTGGAGATCCATCCCACATCAACCCCGAGAAGGGCTGCCTCGTCAACGGCCATCGTCCCGGCGAGACCACCCCCAACGACGAGGAGCTCATGAGCGTGTATTCGCATAGTCAAAATGATTCCTGTACCTTAACCGTGGAGAAAGCGGGAAAGTAATGGTAAGCTCCTGTATCCTCGATCAAGCTCATCATTTTTCATCCCAGATACATAACAGCAAAATGAGATACATACCGTCAACAATGCTCTCCAGATAAAATTGTAAGATGATCGTGATAATTCACTTTTCATCAATGTCAATTAAAAAATACTGACTGCGGTTGCGGATTGTGTGGAAAGGATAAGATTACGGCATGAGAGAGTGGAGGTGTAGCATCGCCAAACAGGTGATTACCTCTATCCTGTCAGGTCTGTCTGAGACTTCAAAATGTTCACGATAAACCTATCTGATCAGTCCGATGCCGAAATCATCACCGAACATATAGAGTATGGGGGATTGCTCCATCTTGAGGTATTGATAAGCCGTATCCCTCGTGGTTCGATTGACCAGGCTGAGCAGCCGGGCGATGCTGATGAGCTTCCCGTTGACGATATCATCACGCCGGTTCCGAAGGGCATCAAGCATGCAGTAGGTGAATATACCATGGCCAATGGCTTTTATCTCATAGGCATCCTGTGCAGGACTGGATGATGAGAAGACCACAATGCCGCGCTCTTTTGCCAGATTTGCAATGATCCGTCGATCCCCGTAACCGCGCTTGAGCGCAACAGTGCTCAGATCCTCAGTCGCACTGCCGCTCTTGCAGGTATCCAAAAATATGGCCATCTTATTTGCCGGGAGCATCCGTGCAAAAGAGCTCAGATCGACGATGGAGATGCAGGTGGCCTTGAGGTTGGTAATATCAGCATCGTAGGGCAGATAGTAGTAGACACCTTTCTCCGTATCGCCGTGACCGGCAAAGAAGAGTATAACCGTATCAACTCTCCCGACGGATCGGAGGATCTCGCTCATCTTTCCCCTTATCTGCTCTCTCGTGGCGTTCCTATCGGTGAGGACGATCGTATGAACGGTCCCATAGAGGGTGGAGCCCACCTCCTTCAAGACACGGGAGATTGCCTTCGCATCGTCGGCGGGAGATCCGAGCCTGATATTCCTGTCCCGGTAATCGCTCACCCCGACGGCAAGGACATACATGTCAGGCTTCACCACCCTTTCGGGACTGTAGGAAAGGACGATTCTATCGCTTCGACCATACACCCTGTTGTCACGGTCATAGGCAGCCCCGGTAATAGCATTCTCCCCGGGGGTGAGCGTCACGGTAAAGGTTTTACAGTTGTCCCTGGAAACCACCTCGAGACCTCGTGATTTCTCATCAAGGGCTCGTCCGTTGTGAAAGAGAAAGATACGGCCGATGCCGTTCCCCTGAGCCCGTGCGCAGACGGTTACGGCTATCTGTTCCCTGTTGGCGAAGGGCATCGGATACTGTATCGATACCACCGGCGCATCCTGCACCTTTTTCGCAATATCAACTACTCGCAGCCGCTTCCCGGTTACCACCCGGGCAAAGAGGCCGGGCGTGAAGAAATCGTTCCAGAACTGCTGGAAGCTGTATGAAGTCATTCCCTTTATAAAGCGCACATATCTCCGGGCATCATCAGAGCAGTCGAATCGACCCTGTTTATCGAAGACCACCCAGTCACCGGTCTCGTACACAACGAGGGTAATTGATGAGCCCGTTGCCACATTCCATACTCTGACGGTTCTGTCAGTGGAGGTCGAGACGAGGTATTTCCCATCGAAGCTGAAGGTGAGATCATTAATCTTTCCGTGATGTCCCCGGAGCTCCTGAACCCTCTTCCCGCTCCTTGTCCACAAAAAGATGTATCCATTCTTATGACCGCTTGCAATATATCTTTCGCCTCTGTCAATTGCAGCAGCAGTCACGCGATACCCGGTTTTGAATTCCTCAGGTTTCTTAGTGCTCAGATCATAAAGGAAAATTGACGATGTGAAGGCCCCCCAGATAAAGTGCTTCCCATCCGCACTGAAGACGATGCGGTCGTTCCCCACATCGGTTGAACCGCGGAGAGCATTCACCCGCCGCAGGGGCTTCCCGTTGATATCAAAGAAGTCTATGGAGCTCCCGCTCTGCTTGGCGATGGCACCCTCGGATGCGAACACGTACCAGTCTCCTGTCCGGTAATTAAAGGAACTCTCGTTACCGTTATACCGAATGCGAAGTTTATTATAGAAGGTCCTGTTCCGCTTGTGGGGCCCATAATAGGAAAAGCGGTATTCTCCCCCCTTTCCATCAAATCTGATGCTCTCATTGATTCTATCGAGCCGATTGAGAGCCAGATCCCAGATGATGGATTCCCTGTAGCGATCAAGCTCCAGGATGCAGCGCCGATTATCGGGAGAGAATTCCACACCCTTGACCTCAAGGGCATCTTCGCGAACATAGGCCACGGGCCTTCCCCGCCAGTCCCATATCTTCACCGAACCCTTTTCCCGGGTGCTGCCATACCGGTTATGTGCCCAGAATCCTATCGCGATAAAACGGCCATCGGGGGAGATATCAATATTGTCTATTCCGGCACTGCGCAGCTCCGGGTGGATAGCGAACCAGCCCTCACGCTGGCCCTGTATGCCAAACTTCTCAACGAAATCCCTGTTGGCCGCGATAACACTTTTCCTATCCGGGGTAAAAAAGCATTTCTTCGGCCAGTACCTGGTTTTATCCAGTCTGATATGAGAGACAAGATCTCCCTCCGGCGTTCGTATGTTTATGTGATGATTCGTCCCCATAACGGCAAGGAATCTTCCGTCGGGACTGAAGGTTATCCAGGCCACATCCCCGATTATGGTTTCCTTCTTGCCGGTAACAGCGCTGGGAGGCTTGTTCACCTCCAACTCACCTATGAGCGTTCCGCCGGGGCTCCAGACCCGAACAGAGGAACGCCATCCATGGGAGGTCTTGTAATTGCCGTAGCCCGGTGTGGTTGCTAGGTACTTCCCGTCAGGGCTGACAGCGATGGCTCTGATCGTTGCTCCGGTCTCAATAATACGCCTCACCCTCCAATTGGCATCACGGATGACGAGACCGCTCGTTGTTCCCATTTTGTCCTGATACACATCGGTGGCAATAAGGCTCCGGTCACGACTCATGGCAATCAGCTCAAAATTGTACAGCTTGCCGGAGAGTTTCCTGCTGAGCTCTCCATTGAGATCGAATATCCAGATCGACTTCTGCACACCCCCGACGGCAATACTCCTCCCATCCGGGGTAAAGGTGACCCAGGAACGCATGGCATCACGCTCAGAGAGGGGGGGCGCGATGGTACGGAGGAGCTCGCCCTCGGTATTCCAGATCTTGATTGCCCTCCCCTTTTCGGCGGTAACAATCAGTCTTCCATCGGGGCTGAAAATAACATCCTTGATGTGCTCCGTATGAGCCCGCTGAAGCGTTATCTCGAGAGGAGATCCCTTTTCATACCGGGAGTAATCAATATCGACAGGGGCTCGCCACCCGTGCAGTGGACGAATTTGAAAACCGGACTCATTGGGAATTTCGGTTCCGATCTCCTTTCCCCTGAATGTACCCTCTGTCACCTTCGCCTTCTTGACCGACGCAGAATCGAGACAGGCGACGAAGAAAAGCGAAGCGACGATGGCAACGGATGCCCTCATAAAACCTCTTCTGATTTGCGACTGATGAAACGAACTCATGAGAAAGTGAGCGGTACACACTCATTCACGATAGTACATTTTCAGAAAACCGTCAATAAAAATCATACCGTAAGAGGAGGAACATATATTTGAGAAATATAATTACTTTGCGGATTGAGATGACTGGCTTTTTTTCGATGAAGATGAGGAGTGCCATCTTATGAAGAAATGCGCTTGCAAAACTGATCATACTGAACCAGGGAAGCAAAAGCGCGAGCAGCTCGAACGGGACCCGGAAATACCGGAATACCTTTTGCATCAAGCCTCTTGAAAAAAGTGCCTTCCCTGTTGTCGAAGGTATAACCGATAATCGGTTTTTTGTGATTATCCCTGAGTCCCGCTATCGCATCACCCAGGTTCACGATGACCTTTTCGGTCTCCTCTTTAATGGCGTCCTCGGGAACACCCATGCTTCTCATGGACCGTTCCATCTGACTCCCGGGCATCAGAAAATAGATTATCAACCCATCGGCATTCGCATCATCAAGAAGAATACCGGGTATCTCCGAGAAGTAAGTCAGGGGATTCTTGGTGAAAGTCAAATCCACGGGATTGCTGAACGTTCCCGTATGCGGAACATAGGGGCCGAGCTGTTCCTGTGTTTTGTTACTGAGAGTGGGCAGAACAAGACCGCTGCGACTGCAGGCATCGGCGGCAGCTGCTCCCGGACCGCCCGAATGGGTCTGGACAATAACCCTGTTTCCTGAAGAACGATGGCAGGTGGACAGTGCCCAGCAGAAATCGAACAGCTCCTCAATTGAATGTGCACGGATAACGCCACTCTGTTGAAAGACACCGTTATAGAGCTCATCCGGCCCTGCAAGCGCTCCGGTATGAGAGAGACCTGCCCGCTTCCCCGCCTCTGAACCGCCGACATAATAAGCAACAATGGGTTTCCGGGGAACGATCTCCCGGGCGCATTCAATGAACTCCCTCCCCCGCCTGATGGCCTCAATGTACAGGGTAATAACCCTGGTCTGAGGACAGGCGGCCAGGTATTCCATGCAATCGACAATATCGATATTCGCTTCATTCCCCACGCTGAATGCTGTGCTGAAGCCAAGATTGAAGCGGCTGAGATAATCAAACATCTGCGTGATAAAGCTCCCGCTCTGCGATGCCATTCCGACGTAACCCGGTTCTCCCTCATATTGGAAAAAAGTTACATTCAAGTGATGATGGGTATTGACCACACCGATACAGTTTGGCCCGAGAAACCGGATTTCATACTTTTCTGCGATAGATATAATCTGCTTTTCAAGGGCAATGCCCTCACCACCGACCTCTTTAAAACCTCCCGAAACGACAATTGCATGTTTGATCCCGCGCTGTCCACACTCTTCGAGCACCTGCGGCACGACAGCGGTTGGAAGCACGATGAGCGCACAATCGGGAGCAACCGGGAGATCGGCAACACGCTGATAAGCCGGTAATTCCAGAACTCGCTCTTCGCGTGGATGAACAGGATAGATATCTCCCTTAAATCCGATCGCTTTCAGAGAAGCGAGGAGGCTCGTTCCCATTGCGCTGAACTTATTTGACGCACCGAAGACAGCGATGCTCCGGGGATTGACAATAGGATAAAGAGGACTTTCCTGTATGGTATTAATCATGATGTAT
>Ga0180432_10001279_pt1 | contig 40057 bp, 33 predicted proteins | sample SS_ome_10_FD_132414 | JGI IMG/M metagenome (GOLD analysis project Ga0180432, IMG submission 132414) | Hypersaline lake sediment archaeal communities from the Salton Sea, California, USA - SS_1_MS_2 metaG | ecosystem: Environmental > Aquatic > Non-marine Saline and Alkaline > Hypersaline >... | reverse complement strand
TATCAGGGACCAGCCAGGAAGACCCGGGATCCACTGGGGCAAGAACAGAGCCACCCCCGCCGCCGCGAATCCTCCCATAGCAAGCTGGCCTTCGGCTCCGATGTTGTAGAACAGCATTCGAAACGCGATCGACACGCCCAGACCACACAGCATCAGAGGAATCGCCTTGACCAGAGTCTCAGAGATGGCGTACTTCCCACCGAACGCGCCGATGAACATGGCCTTGTAGGTAATCCAGGGATTGGCTCCCGCCGCGGCCAGCAGCACAGAGCCGGAGAGCAATGCCAGAACGAGAGACAGCACCGGAACCCAGTAGCGGGCGGATCGAGAAGGAGTCAAGCGTCTTTCTATGAGAACTCTCATTCGGCTCCCCTCCCGGTGGAGGCCGTCGTGCGCGCCTCCTCTTCGGAGTGCTCATCCCCGGGCATTACCCCGGCCATCATCAGCCCGATCTCCTCGATCCGCACCTCGGTGGCGGCCACGATATCCATGATCTCGCCCTCGTACAGTACGGCGATGCGGTCGCTCAACGCGATGATCTCGTCCAGATCCTCAGAGATCAGCAGAATGGCAGCCCCCTTTGCGCGTCGCTCGAGCAGCATATCCCGCACCGACTCCGTGGCACCCACGTCGAGGCCCCTGGTGGGATGCATCGCCACCAACAGGTCTGGTTCCGCGCTCATCTCCCGGGCCAGGATCGTCTTCTGAAGATTTCCGCCCGACAGGAGTCGGACCGGGACCTGCGGTCCAGGAGCAGCGATGTCAAAGGCAGCGATCAGGCGCTCGGCGAAGCCGCTGATAGACGACCCGTCCAGGAAGGGTCCTCGCGCCAATGGCGGCTTCCGATACCCCTTGAGGATCACGTTGTCGCTGACCGGTAGATCGGGTATCAGGCCGACGCCCAGGCGGTCCTCGGGAATGTGGCTCACCTTCTGCTGGATGATGCGCCACGGAGAGCAGTTCGTGGTCTCCTGACTGCCAACGCAGATACTGCCCGAGGTGGCACGACGCAGTCCGGTGACCACCTCGGCCAGCTCTCGCTGTCCATTCCCGGCCACCCCGGCGATGCCGAGGATCTCACCACCGCGCACGGCAAACGAGACTTCCTTCAGAGCCGGCAGGCCTTTATCGTTTGGGGCAGAGAGCTTCTCCACTCGCAGTATCTCATGACCCAGATCCACCGCTTCCCTGGTCACGTGGAAGAGAACCTCGCGCCCTACCATCATCGTGGCCAGGTCCCTCACGTCGGTCTCAGACGTTGGCAGGCTGGCGACCACCGTGCCCTTGCGCAGCACCGTCACGCGCTGCGCGATGGCCATGACCTCATCCAACTTGTGAGTGATGAGGATGACCGTGTGCCCCTCCTCGACCATCCGTCGCAGCGTGGCGAAGAGTCTCCCCACTTCCTGAGGGGTTAGCACCGCAGTGGGCTCGTCCAGGATCAAGATCCTGGTACCGCGATAGAGCATCTTCAGTATCTCGACCCTCTGCTGTTCGCCCACAGACAACTGCCATATGTGCGCGTCCGGGGCGACTTGAAGACCATATCCCTCCGACAGCTTCGCAAGCTTCCGCTCGGTCTCCTTCAGGTTCAGCAGGAAGCGCGGCCTCGCCCGTCCCAGCTCGACGTTCTCGGCCACCGTCTGAACGTCTACCAGCATGAAGTGCTGATGGACCATTCCAATGCCCAGATTGATGGCATCGCGCGGAGATCGAAGGACGGTCCTCCGGCCCTCGATGAGGATCTCTCCCTCATCGGGCCGATAGAAGCCCGAGAGGATGTTCATCAGGGTGCTCTTCCCCGCTCCGTTCTCGCCCAGCAGAGCGTGGACTTCGCCAGAGCAGGCCTGGAAGTCCACATCGTCGTTGGCCAGCACCCCGGGGAAACGCTTGGTTATGCCTCTCATCTGCACAGTCGTGGTTGCGGTCTTCACGCTGGTGTTCCGCCTTTCCAAGCAACTCCTATCGGTGGCGTGAGCCGCCAATGGGTTTTGGCCTCATCCGACGAAAGGCCTCTAGTCACCATCTGAGTATCAGTAACACCATTTGACTGCCTTCGTACGGTTGGGCTGGAACGCCCTCTGCGGAGTCTGCTGATTCGGCGAGAAGGCTTCAATCCATACCCGGTGGGAGTGTCGACGCTGTTTCGTGCAGCGGGCCCCTGACTCCTCAGTTGATGCCTTCTGGCCACCTCAGTGCGGTACAGAGACTTGTGCACGCGGGGGCCGCGCTGTGTTGAACCAGGTCTCTCGAAATCGCTCAGTGGGGCTGACACAGATCGCAGTTTCTGCTCTCCCACACGTTCTTCAGTCGTCTCTGCCGTCAATCTTGTTCTCAAGTTCATGACTCTGCTCAGGCGCGAGTCCGTCAACGTGCTCACACTTGGCCGCAACGTCATCGCACATACTGACCAGCGTGCCGATTTCGTTGGCTATGCCGTACTTGGGTGACCTAGCTAGCGTTATGCTGAGAGGGGACACAGGCTTTCCGTCTTGGATATAGAGGTCGACTACCGTACCATCAACAGTCATCAGGCTGGACACATCAGGGTGCCCGCTTTCTCGTGTCCAAGCATAGATGTCCAGATTCAGGAGATACATGGTCTCTTCTGAGCAGGCTCTCACCCAGCGAAGATAGGCAGGCAAGTCCACCCTGCCCCAGTACTTGTCGGGACTGAGCACAGCATCTCGATCAATGTGGGCGCCGATCTTGTCACGAACGGCCCGTAGGGCACTAGTCTTGTGTAGTGGAACCTCCCTGGTGAAGCGCCTTGCTCTTTCCCGCAACTCCTTGTGTTGACTGGGCAACAGTCTTGCGTACGCCTTCGCATTGCCTTCTAACTCGTGAAACACGTCCCGCACACCGGACGCAAGGCTGTAGAGCGGCGTTGCCAGTATCTTGACGCCTCGCCTCTCGGAAAGAGGATCCTGGAGTGTCGCCATGGTCCGAAGCATCCGAGTGAGATCACGGATTGCCTCCATACACCTTAGCAGCTTGAACGAGATCGCGTTGGATCCGGCCCATGCGCTCGGCGATCGCTGCTCGGCGGGGTCTTGGATCTCTGGCTCGGTCGAATCGACGTAGACTGGGAGGCCCCGGGGAGTCTCTTCGCCCTGAGATGCTTCAGGCACCTCGTTTACCTGCGTACTTTCTGGCACACTGAGCCTTTCTGAACCGATTCACTATCTGGTTTCCGGCAAGCTCCACACGCCCAAGGCTGAAGCCTTGGGCTGAGAGAGCCAAGCCCTACGGGCTGAGGCTTACGCCCGAAGGGGTCTTCCTCTCTCACAACGTGGCGATAAGGCCCACGTTTCAGTCGAGATGGGCGAGCAGACAGGTTCCGGCAGGCTTCAGCGGCCTGCCGGAACCGTGTACATCATATACCACAATCAGGGGATCTGACCCACGACCCCCTCTACCAGCCAGTCGAAGCTCAGCTTCTCCTCGTCGGTCATGGTGACACCATCGGCCACTCGGAGCGCGCCGGAGTTGTCGTTGATCGGGCCCACGAAGACATCGAAGGTGCCCGCAACGATCTCGGCCTTCTTGGTCTCTATCAGCGTCTTCGCTTCGTCGGGCACCGCAGGACCGAAGGGGGCCAGCTCGAGCAGCCCGTCGGCGATCCCGCCCCAGTAGGGTGTGTTGGTCCACGTGCCCGCCCGGACCTCCTCGACGGCGGACTTGTAGAAGATGCCCCAGTTCCAGATCGGCGAGGTCAGGAGAGCGTCAGGGGCCACGTCGGGAACGTAGGCATTGTAGCCCACACAGTAGATGCCCTCCTCCTGAGCCAGCTTGTCCGGCTCCGTCGAGTCGCTCTCCCGAGCAATGACGTCGCACCCCAGGTCCCGAAGCGCTTCCGCGGCCTGCCGTTCCTTGGGCGGGTCCACCCAGGCGTTCAGCCAGATGATGTGCGTCTCGACATCAGGATTGACCGAGCGCGCACCGAGGGTGAAGGCGTTCATGTTACGAACCACCTCGGGGATCGGGTAGGGCGCGATGTAGCCAACGGTGTTGTTCTCGGTCACGCTCCCCGCCGCTATCCCCGCCAGGTACCAGCCCTGATAGCCACGACCATCGTAGATGCCCGCGTTCTCGGCCATCATGTAGCCGGTGCAATGCTCGAAGACCGCCTCAGGATACTCGCCGGCGACCTCGATCACATCGGCCATGTACCCGAAGCTGGTGGCGAAGATGACGTCGTAGCCCTTCTCGGCGTAGTCACGGATGATCCGATTCGCATCCGGGCCCTCCGCCACGAGTTCGCTGTAGGCCGTCTCGACGTAGTCCAGCTCGCTCTCCAGGTACAGTCGCCCCTGGTCGTGCGCGTAGGTCCAGCCGAGGTCGCCCGTGGGCCCTACGTAGACGAAGGCCACCTTCAGCGGCGCGGCTGCTTCGGCCACAGGAGGCTCGGCGGGAGCCACTCCCACCACACCCTCCACAAACCAGTCCATGCCCAGCATCTCGCCGTCGGTCATGGCCTGGCCACTGGGTATGGCCAACTGGCCGCCCTGTCCATTGATCGGCCCCGTGAAGACGTCCCATTCGCCGCTCAGGATCTTGCCCTTCCATTCCTCGACCACCGTCTTCACGTCATCCGGCACCATCGGACCGTACGGAGCCAGACCCACGATGCCATCGACCATTCTGCCCCAGTACTGGTGTGGCTCCCAGGTGCCATCCATCGCGGCCTGCACCCGCTCCGCATAGTAGGGTCCCCAGTCCCATACGGGACTCGTCAGTACCGCCCCAGGAGCCTGTACGCTCATGTCGGAGTCGTACCCTACCCCGTACACCCCTCGCTCCTCGGCAGCCTTCTGCGGCTCCGGCGTGTCCTGATGCTGAGCGATCACATCCGCCCCCAGATCAAGCAACCCCTCCGCCGCTTCCTTCTCCTTCACCGGATCGAACCACGTGTTCGTCCACACTACGTGCACCTTCGCATCGGGGTTGACCTCCCTCACCCCCAGTGTGAACGCGTTGATCCCTCGCAACACCTCCGGAATCGGGAACGCCGCCACGTACCCGATCATGTTCGACTTCGTCATCTTCCCGGCCACAAGACCCGACAGATACCGAGGCTGGTACATCCGTCCGAAGTACGTCGCCGAGTTATCCGCCGTCTTGTAGCCCGAACAGTGCTCGAACACGATCTCGGGATACTCCGATGCTACCGCGATCGTCGGGTCCATGAACCCAAAGCTCGTCGTGAAGATCACGCCGTAGCCCTTCTGCGCGAAGTCGCGGATCACCCGCTCCGCATCAGGACCCTCGGGAACGTTCTCGATGTAGGCGGTCTCAACACCCAACTGCTCCTCGAGATACAGACGCCCCTGATCGTGCGCGTAGGTCCACCCCATGTCTCCTATGGGCGCTACGTACACGAACGCTACTTTGGGCTTCTCGGCAACGGGTGGTCGCGTAGGTGGAGGTTGAGTCGGCGTCGGTGCGGCCGTGGGGACTGGCGTGGCAGATGGCTTGCAGCTCGCCGCCAGAACGAGCACAATGCAGAGTAGCGTCATTCCGAACAGTCTGAACCGGTTCGAGTGGGTGGACATCTCGCTCCTCCTTGGATTCTCACTCCTCGCCCCTGATCTCGGCCCTCGCCATTGAGGCGTCATCCGGCTGTTCAGTTGACTTGCCGCTAATAGTCCCTTCCTTTCTGGCTACGCGGATGGCTCTCCGGCACAGCCTTCATAGGCTACTGCAAGCTGTGGTACGCATCGATCCAGTCGCCCAGCTCCTCCCTGCGTCTCGCGCGCTGCGCGTCTCCCTGGCGCTGCCGGTACCGCTCCGCGTAGTCGAAGATATCCCGCTGAACGCCGGAGGGGTCTGCCACATCGGAGAACTCGAAGCTTCCGGTTTGCCCCGCGGTTTCCACGACCACGTTGCCGAAGTTGAGCAGCGCCGCCAGCAGACCGGGACGAATGGCTCGAACGTTCTGGATCATGGACAGGCTTGCCTCTCGACGAGTCTCTCGCATCTTGAAAGGGCTCTTCTCCATGTCCACGATGCGGTCAGGAGTGACCATGTACAGGTCATTCCTCCAATCCTCAAACTGATACCACGCCCAGGCCAGCGTGCACACGCCCACCAGCGACAGTGCCAGGAAGTACGGACCGGCGGGAATCTCGCCGATGAAGGGAGCATCGTCGATCGGCAGAAACGCCAACGCCACCAGCACGAGCACCACCAGGAGCGGCTTGCCCGCCTCCTTGAGCAGGGCGAACCAGTGCTTGCGCCAGATCAGGTTGCCTTCTTCCTCAATGCGGGTCGCAAACGGCGAGCGCCGTCCACGGGACTTCGAGGTAGCAGCCTTTCCGCGCGACGCGGACGGCACGACCGATTCATGTACCTCCGTCCGGGCCTGGGTAGGCCGCCCGGCGCCCGCAAGGCCCAGGCGGTGGGCCAACTGGTCCCGAATCTCTTCCTGCTCCGACGACTTGGTCCACGCCCTGTTCAGATTGACCTGCCTGAAGATGCACTCGCGTACCTCTTCAGGCTTCGACACCCGATCGAAGACGAGCCCGCCGGACACCGCCGCAGTGGCGATGATCAGATCCCCGAATCCCAGCGCTAGCGCCGCCGGGCCGCGACGCACAACGTTCAGATTCTGTATCTTATCCAGAGGGGCCTCCAACCTCTCCTCCCGACTGAGCATACCTAACTCTCGGTGAACCACGCGGCGATTGGTCACGATGAAGTAGTCGTTCGACCAGTCTATCCACTCCCAAATGGCCCAGAGAGCCGCCAGAGCGAAGAGCACCGTGAGGAAGCCCTTCACGGGGTATTCGGGAAGCCATCGATGCAGCAGCCGGTAGCCGACCAACAGGAACACACCGGATAGCAGCGGGCGAAGCGACTTGCTGAGTAGTGCGAAGTAGTGGCGGCGACCGAACCAGAGCGTGCGCTCGCCGGGTTCCTGCCACGAGAACCGGGGCATCTGAGATCGGGACGGGACTCCCGCATGGGCATTGACCTTCTCCATGATCTCAGGATAGTCAAAGAGCAGAAGGTCGAACTCATCGAGATCCACGCGGAGCAGCTCGACGTCGGCCGTCACCTCCGCCGTCACCTCCCAGGGTCCCTCCAACAGAAAGGAGTTGAGCCCCAGGGTCCTGCCCATCCGGAGATAGCCCACGGGCTTCTCCAGACCCGAATCGGTCGATGCCCGAGCGATGGCCTCCCCGCTGACAAAGACGTAGAAGGAGGTGCAGGCATCACCCTCTCGGCAGATGCGGTATCCGCGACGGTAGCGAACGCGCTTCGCAATGGACGCGACTCTCTGTAGTTCCTCGTCGGTCAGGGAACCGAATACCTCGAGCCCGGCGAGGTGGGAGATTACGGTCATTACCGGCAGCCTCCACTTGTGGCGAGCATTCACCGTGCATCCATTTTACCACACTATCAGCCAAATGAGAAGCACCCCGTCACAGTGGTTGCGCCCAAGACAGGAAAAGGGGACTGCCGCCCAGCACCAGCAATCCCCCACACGATTGCAGCTTCGAGATCACATCCTTGGGATCCCACGCCGCATGGATATGGGCAAGATAGGACTCGAACCTACGACCTCCACGATGTCAACGTGGCGCTCTAACCACCTGAGCTACTTGCCCTCGTCTGGGTGCTATTATACCACAAAGGGTGAAGGCTGCAAGTTGCGGACATCGATGGGCGCGGCGGGACACCCTGAGGTTGCCCCTTTGGTACGCGTCAGGCGGGCTTCCGGTCCCCACGTTCCCCGCCAAGCGAGCCGCACGCGGCCTCTTCGCCCCCTGCGGAGCCCGGCCCGTAGACCCATGCGGAGTGGCCGGTACACCATCGTGACCGCGTTCCCCAACCAAGTCTGCTGTAACACGTCAACGGCCGGCGCCGATGTGGTATGGCTCTGGCAAGACTGGCGAGCAATGCTGTCAGCCGCGCCCCGTTGCCCCACAGCCAGGAATGCCAGTCAGCCCCGATCGACACGTTACGAGCCTTCCTCGCTGACGTCGGTGGCCTACCTCTCACAGTAGCGCAACTCACCCGGTGAACACGAGTTAGTATTGCTGACCGACAACGCCGTGATCGGAAGGAGAGACCATGAGTGCAGGCACAAACCCAACGACACGCGAGATGAGCACACTGGAGAAGAATCTGCTGGGAACCACGCTCAACCGGAGCCCACGCCTCCTGCCGGGGCTGGCCGTAGCGATCCTGCTTGCCTGGGTGAGCATCTGGCTGAGCAAGTACCTGGGAGTCACCCTGATGGGTCTCGAGAAATCTCCGCTCTCCGCGGTAACGGTCGCCGTACTCCTTGGGCTCATCATTGGGAACACGATCACGCTGCCTGCCTCGCTCAAGCCTGGCTTCTCATTCGCGGTCAAGAAGGTGCTGAGGCTAGGCATCATCCTAATGGGTATCCGACTGAGCATCTTCGACGTGTTCAAGGTTGGCACGCTGTGCATACCTGTCGTGTTGGCATCCATCCTTACCGCACTCGCTCTGACCACCTTCGTGAACAGATGGCTGAGACTTCCCGAACGTCTGGGCACCCTCATCGCCGTGGGTACTTCCATCTGTGGAGTATCGGCCATCCTTGCCACCGGTCCGGCGATTGACGCCGAGGATGAAGAAATGGCCTACGCGGTGACGATCATCACCGTCTTTGGGATCATCGCGACCCTGGTGTATCCGTATGCCGCCTACGCGCTGTTTGCCGGAGACGCAGTCAGGGCCGGCCTCTTCCTCGGCACGGCAATCCATGATACTTCGCAGGTGACGGGAGCAGCTCTCGTCTTCTCAGATATCTATTGCCTCCCCTATGCCTTCGACGTCGCCACCGTGACCAAGCTAGTCCGCAACGTCTTCATGGCCGTTGTCGTCCCTTTCGCAGCACTCTACCACGATCGCAAGACAGGGGGTCAGGACGAATCCACGGGCAGGAAGACCAGTTTCGCCAAGCTACTGCCACTCTTTGTTGCCGGCTTCCTGGCCCTTGCGGTGTTGCGGTCCATCGGAGATGCGGGCGTCAGTGGCGGAGGCAGAGCACTTGGCCTGTGGCCCGGCTCCGCTTGGACGAGCATTCACAGCAGCATCAAGAGTTGGGCCTCAAACCTCCTGGTCGTCGCGCTGGCCGGCGTGGGCCTCGGCTCGCGATTCAGCACGCTCAAGAGCCTGGGTATCAAGCCCTTCGTGGTTGGCCTGGGGGCGGCTCTGGCCGTAGGTGTCATCAGCTCCGTAGCCATATCGCTCCTCGGAACCATCGGGCTCTGCTAGTCTTCCGGGCGTCCCATCGAACCCGCCGGCGCCGAGCCGATCTGCTTCAATGCCTGTCGATCGCGGATGTTTCACCGACCGTCTGCCGCCCGCCCGGCCTGGAAGGTCGACACTGAGACGATCCGAGGGGACCTGGGAGCGGACGCACCCCATCGGTTGATCGGCCCTCGCCGAAAGCGTAAGGCCGACTGATCACAGACCGTGATGACCACCTTCGAGCCCGAACCGGCCACTCCTCCCCGCGAGGCATCGATGCACGGCTTCTGGCATTCTGGCGGCGGCAGACCCGCGGCTCCGCTAGACTGGTATCCAAACGATCCCCCTCCATGATCCTCCATATCTGGCGTTATCGCCCAAGCTGTTGTATAATCACCTCGCATAGCTCGTGCGGGCGAGTCAGCGTGAAGGTACCGAAGATGTCTCTTGCAAGCCACTCATGGCCGTCCGCCCGCCCACAGACGCGTCGAAGCGATACACCGCATCGAAGGAGTGCACTGAGAAGGAGGTGCCAACATGAAGTGCAGCAGCTGCGGAGCCGAGATCCAACCGGGCAACAGATTCTGTGTCGCCTGTGGGGCTCCCGTTCAGAACGGACAGGAAGCATCGGCCAGCGGGCTCAAGTACCAGATCGACGGGACTACATTGCCGGTGGTCACCATCGATCTGCAGCCAGGGCAAGTCGTGTATTCGGAATCAGGCGGCATGTCGTGGATGAGTGACAACATCCGGATGGAAACGACTTCGGGCGGCGGCCTGGGCAAGATGTTCAAGCGAGCGGTGTCCGGCGAGTCCCTCTTCATCGTGGACTTCACCGCCGAAGGCGGACCGGGTCAGATTGCCTTTGCGTCCGAGTTTCCGGGCAAGGTACTGCCCTTCGAACTTGGGGAGGGGCAGAGCCTCATCGTGCAAAAGGACGCCTTCATGTGCGCCCAGAAGTCGGTAGACGTAGACATCCATTTCCGCAAGCGCCTCGGTGCAGGGTTGTTTGGCGGAGAGGGCTTCATCATGCAGCGAATGACGGGGCCCGGCCTTGCCTTCGTGGAAATCGATGGTGAGGTGGTGAACTACGATCTGCAACCGGGACAGATGCTGAAAGTGGGCACAGGTCACGTGGCAGCGCTGGAGCCCAGCGTCGAATTCGACGTGGAGATAGTCAAGGGGTTCAAGAACATCCTTCTGGGAGGCGAGGGCCTCTTCCTTACCACCCTGCGTGGGCCGGGCAAAGTCTGGCTCCAGACGATGCCGATGATGAACCTCGCTCGCAAGGTTGCCCGGTTCATGCCGCGGGCAAGTGGAAAGGGGTCCAGTGGAGGACTCAACATCGACGTGGGGAATCTTCTGACCGGGAGATAGGACCCTGCGTCCGCTGCCAGAGTAGTCAGGATAACGGAGGAGAAGGATTTTGGATCGTACGGAGAAGCTGTTCAAGGAAATCACGGAGGTCCCCGGAATATCGGGGTACGAGTCAGAAGTCCGCCGGGTCATGCGCAAGCACCTGGAACCCGTCGCAGTGATCGAGCAGGACCGCATGGGCAGCATCATCGGCGTTCAGCGAGGGTCAGCGGAAGCCCCTCGCGTCATGCTCGCCGGGCACATGGATGAGGTCGGCTTCCTGGTCAAGCTGATCACCAAGCAAGGGTTCATCAAGTTCTTGACCGTGGGCGGCTGGTGGGATCAGGTGGTTCTCGCCCAACGGGTCACGGTGCTGACTCGCAATGGCGAGGTGCCCGGCGTTGTCGGAGCCAAGCCTCCCCACCTCCTGCAGCCCGAGGAGCGCAAGAAGGTGCTGCAACTGAAGGACATGTACATCGACGTGGGGGCTACCAGCAAGACCGACGTCGAGGCCATGGGCGTGCGACCGGGCGACCCGGTGATACCGGTCTGTCCCTTCACAATTATGTCCAATTCCAAGAGCTACATGGCCAAAGCTTGGGACAACCGCGTGGGCTGCGCGCTGACCATTCAGGCCCTGGAGCAACTCGCAGAAACCGATCATCCCAATACGGTCTACGGAGTGGGAACAGTGCAGGAGGAGGTAGGGCTGCGAGGTGCTCGCACCAGTGCACACGCGGTCTCCCCCGACGTGGGCATCATCCTGGAAGTAGGGATCGCAGGGGATGTGCCGGGGATGAAGGAAGAAGAATCCGCGGAGAAGCTGGGAGCAGGACCCGTGCTCCTGGTCTACGACGCCAGCATGATCCCCAACCTGGATCTGCGCAACCTGGCCATGGATACGGCCAAGGAGATGGGCATCAACCTGCAGTTCGACGCCATGCAACGAGGCGGCACCGATGCGGGCACGATCCACATTCATGGAGAAGGCGTCCCTTGCGTGGTCCTGGGCGTGCCCTCTCGACACATACACAGCCACGCCAGCATCATCCACCGCAGCGACTACGACGACGCCTTGCGCCTCGTCGTTGAACTGGTCAAGCGCCTGGACGCCGAGACCGTTGCGGGCCTAACGCGCTAGGCTCCCTTGAAGATGCGCCCCGGAACCCTCCCGGTTCCGGGGCGAGCACGTCTCTTGGGCGAGGATCTCCTGACGGAATCCTGAGACGGACCGGGAGGCACCCTCGGCAACCGGGTGGTTGCCCGGCCGAGGAATGGGGGGTTTGCACCCCTACGACAGTCACGCCGTGCCCATCAGGCTAACGGTGGAGTACACGGACTCTCTTCTCTCGGTGCCCAGCGTGCCAATGCCCTGACAGAGTCCGGCCTAGCCGCGATCGACCTGGAGCAGGGAGTCCATGGCCTGCCACACACGCTGGTTCGCAGCATCGAGGACGTCGTCGCGGATCCGCGTCAGTGGCTCCTCAGCTAGATGGTAGGGCTGTCCGACCCGGATGGAGATCCGGCCGGACAGCCTTACCTTGCTCAGTCTCCAGCGGGGCTGCACGTCGTACCCGCCGATCGAGACGATGGGCACGATAGGCGCCGCCGTGCGGAGCGCGAGCCAGGCTGTGCCCGGCGCCAGGGGGTACTGCAACCGGCCGTCCCACGTGATCTCCCCTTCGGAAGCCAGAGCCACCGCTCCTCCCGCTTCGACGACTTCCAACGCCCTGAGCAGCTCCACTCCTGACAGCCCCCAGGCCTTGTAGGCACGCAGCATTCTGGACTCGAACTCCTCTTCCCCGAAGCGCCGAAGGAACCTGTCCAGCGGGTTCTGCCCTCTCAGGGTCTGCCAGCCAAAGAAGCGTGTCTCCGGACGGTGACGGCGGATCGTCAGATAGACCAGCGCATCGGCCACCAGCGCGACGTGGTTCATCGAGAACAGACACGGCCCATCCTGCGGGATACGGTCCTCCCCATCGATCGACAGGCGATAGAGGAGGCGGGCCAGCGCGAGGTGAGCCCGGTCACCCCCGAAGCGACCGATGCGCCGCATCAGTACTGCCAGTTCATCCAGCCTGGAGTTGGTGCCGTCGCTCTTGTTCACAGTGCCCGGTGCCCTCTCAGTAGTGTGAGGTCGCGATTCGATGGCCGGTCTCCTTCTCCACCTGCTGTGCCACAAGAGCCATGTGGTTGATCCACCTGAGCGGGCTCTCTTCCAAGAGACAGACGATGTACAGGCGCATCCCTACCATGAGCGCGACCCCGTAGTCGAGCAGGGCGTAGACCGAGTTGACTCGATCCAAGGGGAAAGAGTACACTTCGCCGTTGCTCTGCCAGGCGAGTCTTTGGCCGGTCAGAACTAGACGCCCTCTCCCGACCACGGCCCCTTCTACCGTGCGCTTGTCCAGGCGCACTCCATCAATGGGGCGCCGCGCGGGGAAGAACAGGGGATCGCTGGCCTCCGCGGTCAGATCCGCCGCTCTTGACACCAGGTAGACCAGCTCGCCGGGGCGCAGCCGTATCGGGGAATCCGCGACCGGGACCAGGCGCACATTCTGCTTCATCAGATCGTACCACTCTCTGAGCGAGCGCTCTCGTCCCACATCCGAACGGCCCTTCACCACTTTCAGATAGTAGTCATCGGCAAGGATTCGTCTCACCCGCCACTCCGCGCCGCAGCGTGAGCACCGAAGGCGATCCGGCCGAAGACGACGGGTCGAATGGGCCAGTGTACCGTCGCCCGAGCACAGGGGGCAGCGCCACAACAGCGTCGGTATCACGTCATCCCATCCTCACCGTGCGCGGTGCACTCAGTGTACACACGATAAGCATCCCCGACGGTGCCTATCCCCCAAGCCATCTCAGGAGACACGTCCACGCCCATCTCCCGCAAGCGGAGGAAGACCTCGACCATACGAATCGAATCCACACCAAGATCGGAGACGAAATAGGCCTCCGGCGTGAGTCGCTCCGCTTCCATACTCAGCAACTCGCAAAGAATGACTCGGAACTCCTCGAACGACACAGACTCCGGCTGCGGCATGGTTCCTCGCACAACGCTGTTTTCGGCCCTCGCACGCCGCGGTCCTCACTCATCAGCGGCTGAACCGTGATGCAGGCAGAGATCCACCGATGGCAGTGGACAGAACCCCGTGGATGTGCCATAATCCACCGGGCACCACAATGGCTCCGTCGAAACCGATAGCAGAGCAACTGCTCAAGGCAACTCAGTGATAGGAGTGATCCCGTGACTCGTTTCAAGGAGAAACCGCTAGACGGCGTGGTTCACGGCTACTCTCTGGTCACCAAGCGGTGGGTCAGGCTGGCCGACCTCGCCATGCAGATACCTGAACGCGTGCTGCTCTGGCCGTGGTCCCGCAAGAAGAGCATCGACCGGCCAATCTTCATCGTCGGGGCATACCGCTCCGGCACAACCATCCTCGAGAAGATCGTGGCCGAGCACTCCGGCGTGGGCCACTTCTGGTATCTCACCAACATGAACACCCTTTCGCCTGTGACGGGGTACTACACCCTACGGCTGTTTCACCTGATCGGTTACCTCGATCGCGAGCCCATCCCTGCCATCCACAATCCTCGTATCAAGTTCACCGTCTACGCACCCTACGAATGCGAAAAGGTCTGGTCGCACTCCAGCAAGAGCCAGTGGGATGACGACTGCACGGACCTCACCGCGGGGGCCGACCACGTTGACCCGCGCTTCGAGCGCTACCTGGTCAGCATGATCCGCCGGCACATGGTGATACAGAAGGCCACTCGCTTCATCAACAAGAACCCCGTTCACTGCCTGAGGATGCCCTATCTTCGCAAGCTCTTTCCCGATGCCCGCTTCATCTACATCGTCAGGGATCCGCTACAAACGATAGTCTCGCACTACCTGGCAGCAACGCACATGCAGAGCGTCATCTACCCCGACCCCGAGATCAAGCACTGCTTCCAGGAGTATCTCAACATAGACATGCTCTCCGAGCGGATCAAGACCAGGAACTACGCTCGAACCCTGGAACTCGATCGAGAGCATCCCCTGCTGGGCATCGCCGGCCAGTGGGCAGACATGCAGACCACGGCTCTCGATCACATCGCCGACGATCCAGGACTGGCTTCGCAGGTGCTGCACGTGCGCTACGAGGATCTCGTGTCCCAGCCCGCAACGGTCCTGGAGAACGTGTGGGAGTTCGTCGGGCTGGACGACGAGGAGTCCGTCGCTATCACCCGCGCCTACACCCCTCGCCTCTCCCCGCCTCCTCAGGCGCAACTGGGCCCTGAGGAGCAAGCCAGATTGAAGCAGGTGCGCGACATAGTCGCGCCGGTCGCAACTCGCCTGGGGTACCGCTGATCCCGGCACTCTGGCGATCTGGGGGTTCGACAGGTGGTCCGGCTCGCTTGCGCGTCGCGGCATCGTCGCCTGCCCCCGGGGGCGTTCGCCCAACTTCAGTCACCGTGTGCGGCAGCTTGCTCCTCAGCAGCCATCTCGCGCAAGACGAACTTCCGGACCTTGCCTGTGGAAGTGACCGGCAATCGCCTGACGAAGCGCACGATCTCAGGGATCTTGAAGGGAGCGATTCGACCCCGGCAGAAGCTCAGAACCTCCGTGGCAGTGATTTCAGCCCCAGGCTGGGGCTCGACGTAGGCCCAGATCGCCTCTCCGCTCGTCCGGCTGGGCACCCCAATCACACCAGCTCCCCGCACCGCGGGGTGACGCAACAGGCAGGACTCCACCTCAATCGGCGACACGTTTTCCCCACCCCGTATGATCAGATCCTTCTTGCGATCCACAAGTCGCAGATAGCCATCCTCGCCCAGGTAGCCGACGTCGCCGGTGTAGAACCAGCCCTCGGCATCGAGGTACTGTGCAGTCAGGGCGGGATCACGATGATAGCCGGTCATCATCTGGCTCGTCTGCACCGCGATTTCTCCTTGACCACCGCTGGGCAACTCGCGCCGCTCATCGTCCACGATCCGAATCCTGACTCCTGGTACGGCCCGACCCACGGTCGTCGCTGCTCGCTCCCAGGAATCGTTCAGCCCCGTCCAGCTAGCGAGCCTGCTTTCGGTAGTGCCGTACATGTTCTCCAGGTTACAGCCCATCCGCGCATGCAGCTCCTGGGCCAGTTCGCGCGAGCACGGCTCGGTCGAGAACGTCAGTCTCCGCACAGACGAGAGGTCGTACCTCTCCTGTCCGGGCGTATCCAGCAGCCACCTGTACATCGTCGGCGAAGCGGCGATCTGCGTCACGAGTTCACTCTCAACGCTCTCCAGCATCCTGGTCGGGTCGAAACGCTCGAACGTAACGATCCTTCCACCGGCCAGCAGCGTCGATACTATCCCCAGCAAACCGGCGTAGTGGTACGGGGGGAACGGTAGCAGCAAGCACCGCAGTGGGCTTAGATCCAGACGCCGGCTCGCCGCTTCAACGGCCAGCCCCCAGTAGGCCCCTTGACTATGCACCACGCCCTTTGCTTGCCCCGTGGTGCCGGAAGTATACGAGATCGAGACCGGATCCTCGCCCGACATCCTCACCGGGCGCCGCGCCCTCCCCGGGCCCGCCGACTCCTGCGGGAAGAGAAAGCCTTGCTCGCCGCCTGCCCCCTGTTTGCGCACTACGACGTGACGCAGATCCGGTAGATCGGATCGCAGTCCCCGCAGCATCGCGGCGTGGTCATGACCGTACCAGCTCCTGGTCGTGAGGACCGCCCGGGCCCCGCAGTCGGAAAGGGCGTAGCGCAGCTCGTCCTCGCAGAGCAGCGGGTTCAAGGGCACGCTGACGGTGCCGAGATAGCCGGGGAGAAAGGCCGCCAGAATGGCCTCGGGGCATGAGGGCAGCAGAGTCGCCACCCTGTCGCCCTTGCGAACACCAAGGGCGTGTAAGCCGGTTGCCATCGCCTTGATACGGCGCCAGGCCTCGCGCCTGGTGATCCGCTGCCGCCCGAAGACGATGTACTCGCTGTTTGGCCTGAGATTGAACGCCAGGCTCACGAGCCTCTGAGGACCAACCCGCCCCAACAGTCGCCCCAACAAGACGCCTCCCGTGGTCAGAGCCTACAGCTACGCGAGAAGCAGTCTAGCATCCCATGCACCAGATGTCAACGGCGATTCCCCCTGATTCCCGCTCAACGCGGGATGGGCCTAGGCCGCCCGCCATGATCATGCTGCACTCGAACAGGAATCGAGCCGGCGTGAGTGCCATGGCTTGCAGCGCGGGAATGCTCGTGATAGAATACTCAGCGACGCAGTACCTTCTTCGGATTGCGGTGCTTGACTGATTGGGGTGCCTTGTACCGGCACGCGCAGAGCGCCAGAGGTTCTCGGAGCGAGGAACCTGTCGCTCATGTCCGTGCCAACTCGGGGGCCGCATGCGCCGGTCGCGACGAAGCACTGTAGCGCTACGTCGCGCTTCCCGGGCTCGAATCAGAGACTCTCGGAGGCTCGCCACAGTCTCAAGCAAGTGCTCAGGTCGACCTCTGGCCGGGACGAATCGGAGAGGTATGATCATGCGACTGAACGTACTCAAGCTGGAAGCGGACAAGATACTCCACGAACTGGAGCTTCTCGATCTACTCAACGGCTACGGCGAAGCCCGAGCAGTAGGGAGCTACGCACTGGATCTGATTGTCAAGCGGGATGTTGATGTTCATCTGCTGGTCCAGACACCAGATCTACTGAGCGTAGTCGATGCGATCTATCACCAACTCCTGGAGCACGAGCACGTCCATGAAGTGCGGATATCCGACCACCGTGCGCGTGGTGGAGTGAAGATAGGCATCGATAGCTACCCGGGCAAGTCCGGTGATTGGAGCATCGATATCTGGGTAACCGACCGTCTCGAAACCACGGGGTTCACTCTCGTGGATCGCATGCAGGGAGAACTCACCCCAGAGCGCAGGGAAGCGATCTTGAGGATCAAGGGCGACTACTATCGGAACGGGCAACTCCGTCCCGGGCTGAGCCTCCTGATCTATCGAGCCGTGATTGACAAGGACGTCAGAAGCGTGGAGGATTTCCATCGCTTCCTCTCGAACCGGGGCCGGCAGGACCTGGCCTAGCTTTGCGTGAGTCCCTCCTTTCGCCCAGACTCGGCGATGCACCGTGATGTGGGACTCGCACCCGGCCGAGCCATCGCGGCCGGCGCCGGAAAGGATGGGGGACCATGCTGTTCACACCTATGGACATCGGAAGCCTCACACTACCCAATCGCCTGGTCCGCTCGGCCACTGCCGAGTGCATGGCCAACCCCGACGGTAGCCCGAGGCCGCAACTCAAGAAGCTCTACCGGGAGTTGGCGGAGGGTGGGGTGGGCTTGATCATCACCGGCCACATGTACGTCCACCCCTCGGGCAAGTGCCACCCCGAGATGACGGGCATCTATTCCGACGATCTGATCCCGGGACTGGCAGAACTAGCCGACACAGTCCACCAGGCCGGGGGGCGGATTGTGGTTCAGATCAACCACGGAGGCATGCAATGCAGCGAGGAGGTCGTGGAGCAGACCATAGCTCCCTCGGCAATCGAAACAGACTCCTTGCACCGGCCTGCGAGGCAGGTGACGCCCGACCAGATCCATCTCCTGATAGACGCATACGCGCAGGCCGGGCGAAGAGTCAAGGAGGCTGGGTTCGATGGCGTTCAGCTACACGGAGCGCACGGCTATCTCGCGAGCCAGTTTCTCTCACCCGCCGTCAATCGGCGCACCGACGAATGGGGCGGCGATCTGGAGGGCCGCATGCGCTTTCTGAGAGCCATCAGCCGCGCCGTCAGAGAGCAGGTTGGCCCCGCGTACCCAATGCTGATCAAGCTCGGCATGTTGGATGGAGTGGAGGGAGGCCTCTCTCCCGAAGAGGCGACTCAGATAGTGGCGGCCCTGGAGCAAATGGGCCTGGATGCGCTGGAGATAAGCAGCGGCATCGGTGGGGGGCAGGTCAAGAGCATCCGCAAGGGCATTCGCAAGGAGGAAGATGAGGCGTACTTCCGCTTTCTGGCTCGCATGGCACGCCCCGTGACCCAGTTGCCCGTCATGCTGGTCGGGGGAATGCGCTCACGAAGCATCATGGACTCGGTGCTCCGAAGTGGGGACGCCGATTTCATCTCCATGTGCCGTCCCCTGATCTGCGAGCCAGACCTGCCAAACCGTATGAGGGCGAACCTGCAAGATCGATCCATCTGCATATCGGCCAATCTCTGTTGGGCCGAAGAGCCTGACACAGGCATCGCCTGCAAATGCCCCGTTGACAGGCTCAGGTAGCACCGTCACAAAGACTGCGGAAGGCCGTCTTCTGACACCACGAGTGCCACGTCGGATCCACTGCGGGCCCGGAATCTCATCCAGCAGTGACGTCGCCACTTCCTGAGACGACTGCCCGGCCCCCGCACAGGAGACGTTTTGCCCAGAGATGCACACGTGGTAGAATAGCCTTCATCCTGACTCTCGGCGCCCAGAGGAGATGTCAATGAACACGCGCGCTACGTCAATCCTCACCAGAATCCGCCAGAACCATGCACTGGAGCATGCCACGATCCACCTTCTGGCCCGGCAGCATCCTGCGCCCCGCGTCGTGGCGCGCAGTGACTGGAACGGTTTCACGATCTATGGAACACTGGACACCGCACGAGTGGTCGCCGCGGCCAGCGAAGGCCTGATGCGTCTGCAGGCGGGCCAGAAACACTTGGCCGTACACCCCAGGTGCGGCACCAACGTGGTAGTTGGCGGCTTGGTAGCCGGAGCTGCGTCCAGCCTGACCCTCATCAGCAAGGACCGGTCGCCCCTGCGGAGGTTCGTCTCCTTCGTCGGCGCCGCCCTCGCCGGACTCCTTCTGGCCTACCCCCTGGGACCCGTGTTCCAGCGGCACGTTACCACTTCCAGTGACCTCACCGGCGTGTCGATCCGCGAGGTCCGTCGGGAACAACGTGGCAGTCTCGTAATGCACCGCGTGCGCGTGGAATGGGAGTGAACGGTGTTCTACGTACTGCACGGACAGGACGAGTTCTCTCGCTCGGAGGCCCTACGCAAGATCGAGAGCAGACTCGGCGATCCGTCCATGGTGAACCTCAATACCACCCGACTGGATGGCAGCAAGGCGACCCTGTCAGAGATAGAGCACGCCTGCGCGACCGTCCCGTTCCTGGCCAAGCGTCGACTGGTCATAGTAGAAGGTTTGCTCTCGCGTCTCGATCCTCCGTCGGAACCGGGGAAGGAGCGTCGAAGCCCTTCTGCCGGCGACAAGGCTCTGGCCCAGAAGCTCCTCAAATACCTCGAGCGCTTGCCCGACAGCACGGCTCTGGTGTTCTTGGAGAACCGCTCCCTGGGTCGCAAGAACACCTTCGTCTCGCTGGCCAGGAAGAACAAGGACAAGGGCTACGTCAGAGAGTACCCTGCCATCAGCGGCGACACGTTGGCCGATTGGATCCGACGACGTATTCGCGACAAAGGGGCCCGCATTGACTCCGAGGCCGTCCGGGAACTGGCAGCTCACACCGGCGGTGGCCTCCGCGCCATGGATCAGGAACTGGAGAAACTGGCCACGTACGCCGGACCCGATGGCACCATAACACTCAAGGACGTCCACCTGCTGGTGAGTCCCACCTGGCAAGCCAGCATCTTCCACATGGTGGACGCCCTGGGAGAGAAGAGGGCGCGGCGCGCCCTGCAGCTACTCCACCGCCTTCTCGAGTACCGAGAGCCACCACTACGGATCCTGGCCATGATCACTCGGCAGTTCCGCATGATGATGCAGTGGCGACAGTTGACGGACGAGGGCCACTCCGGCCAGGAGGTTCGGGAGATCGCGGGCATTCGCCCTCGTTTCGTCGCCGACAAGGTTTCGAGGCAAGCACGCAACTTCTCTCTGCCCCAGTTGAAGGCGATCTACCATCAACTGCTGAACACCGACCAACAGATCAAGACCGGACGCATGGACGCCGTGCTCGCACTCGACCTGCTGGTGGTCGAAGTGTCGCTCCGCCGGAACCTTGCGGCACCGGCCTCCGGCTAGGCTGCCCGGCTCTTTGAGCCACGCCCCATCAGCCACGGGCATCGTTGGCGTTGCCCAGCACCTCAGCTCCAGCACTCCGGCATACCCCGGCGGATGCCCGTCGCCGCTCACTCCTCACCGATGACGTTGAATTGACGAGGGCTCAGCCTTCCGCCCGACGCCGGGGGGTAGTACGACAGGGAGCCGTAGGCCTCCCGCCGTTGCCCCGGTCCGATCACTACCACCGGAGGAAAGCTTTCACGGGACCGGTAGCGTGTGTCCGGCCGCCTTTCCCTCCTGTGGGTGAGGATCAGAATGACGGCACTCATTGGAATACTGGCCGCCACACCGCACGTGACGCCTATCACCACCGCCATGGCTTCAGCGCTCATCCGGTTGCCGATGACTACCGCCAGCGCAACCGCGAACGCAACCACAATCATCAAGAACACCACGCGTCCGGGCATTTTGACTCCTCCATGAAGGACACAGACTCACAGATGAATGAACCAGAGGGCTCCCCGGAAGGAAGAGGCCCTATCGCCCCATCTCGGCCAATCGTCGCCTCAACCAGCCACCGGGGGTGACCGGTGCGCCCACCGCCTCGTGGGCCTTGCGGCTGCCGCCACCGAGTAGCTGACTCCGCAGGCGGCTCACCATGTCTACCATTTCTTCCTCCGACACATGGGCTCCCTGAAAGCGCGTCACCTCACCCTTGCTGATCAGCAGGAAATCGCCGCGCCCCCTGAGGCTCTCGGCTCCGGTGCCTGCCACCCCGCTGGCCACCTTGGCGTCCTCCGGGCTGGTGACGCTCCCCACTACGCGCACCGGGAAGTTCGACCTGATCAGAGAGCCGATCACTGCGGCCATGGGCTTCTGAGTGCAAGCCACGAGGTGTATGCCCGCCTGTCTGCCACGCTGAGAGAGCCGAATCAGGTCCCTCTCCACCTGCCTGTCACTCGCCAGCATGAGATCGGCCAACTCATCGATGAACAGAACGATGTGAGGCGCCCCGATCGCCTCGCGGTCACGACGCTCCATCTCTTGAACGAGCCATCCCAACCTGCATCGCACTTCCTCGGGCTCCCGAAGAACCGGACACAGCAGATGAGGCAAGCCCTCGAGAGGGGTGAATCCCCTTCCCTTGGGGTCGACCAGAACCATCTGCAACCTCCCTACGTGATTATGCATCGCCAGGGAGCTAATCATGGTGCGCGCAAGCGCGGTCTTACCCGAACCGGTCGTGCCACAGACGAGAACGTGAGCCACGTCCGGACTTGGGAGTCGGAGCAGCGTTGGAACCCCCCGTTCATCCACGCCAAGCACTGCGCACAGCGGCGGCACGGGCACGATCTTCCGACACAGTCCAAGAAGTGCCACGGTGGCCGGATCCTCTCTCGGGATCTCCACATTCAGAGTGCTGCCCTGACGGACGACGCGACAGGATCGGGCTCCCAACGCCAGGGCCAGTTCCTCGGATAGAGCCTTGATGCGCGACACCCTCACTCCGATCTGAGGGCTCAGGTGGAAGCGGACGAATCGAGGCGTCACCATGCCCCCATGTACACGCGTGGGCAATCGATACCCATCCAGCACTTCCTCTATCCGACCCGCTTGCGCTTCCAGCAACTGACGTTGCATGCCTGCCCTCCACACTCGACTATTGAGTCACAAGGCCACAGCTATTAGAACGTTTGTTCTAATTGTATCACAAACTTGCCCTTTCGTCAAGGGCACACCATGCTCTTGCCATGGGCACCCTTTCGTGCTAGAATGCGCGTGCCTCCAGCGAAAGCCAGAACCATCTTGTCACTGGTGCGAGGTCTTCTCGGACATGCCCATCACGTCTGGTCAAGAGCTGGTACGCCTCCTGCCCTTGACCATTCCACTAATCGGAGCTGTGCTCACGGCCCTCGCAGGCGCCTTTGTTCCAGCGCGACTCAGAGGCCTGCTCGTGGCCGGTTTCGCCGCCGGCTCCTTGGTCTGCACACTCGCTCTGTGGACCGATCCAACATGGAGCGTCACAAGTCAAGCACTATCTCCCCTGGCCGAATCAGGCTTGCTCGAGGCCACGCTCCGTCTGGAGTCGGGGCCTTGGACCCTGTTCGCGGCCTTGCTCATCACCACAACTGCCCTGCTAGCGTCGCTCGCCACTCTGGGCTTCCCGACCTCCAGAGGCAGTGCCGCTCTGAGCTTGCTGGCCATCACTGCTTGCCTTGGTGCCAGCGCTTCGGCGAACCTCTTGACCCTGGTAACGTGCTGGATTGCACTGGACCTGGTTCTGCTGGGCTTCAACGCCTGGAATGCCACCAGCCTCGCCGACATGGGGCGAGCGCGCTGGCGAGCGGTGGTCAGCTACCTGACGGCACTGGCCCCTCTCTTCATCATCATCACTCAGATGCGATCTGCGGAAACCGGTACCGATGGCTGGTGCAGCTACGCCTTGGTGGTCGCAGCCCTCGTGCGGATTGGGGCATATCCCTTCCCCTATCCGCTCTCATCCGGGAAGAACCCCCCCATCGCCAGCGCAGTCATCGCACAGGTCGCTTCCATTGCCGCCGGCGGGACGCTCCTTGCCCGGCTATCCCCGGGGAGCTCGCCGGTCCGGGCAACGATGGTCCCGGTCCTGACGATCGCTCTCCTGATCACTGCTCTGCTGGCATGGCTGACGCGCGACTCCGACCGCGTGGTTCGGCGCGTCGCGGCCAATCAGGCCGTTGGGATCGCCCTGGCGTTCTACCTGGCGCCATATGGCGACACCGGCGTGGCGGCGTTGATGCTGGTCAATCTCGCTCTCTGTCTGGCCTGCATCGCTGGTGACAGCCGACATCTCCCTGCCGGGGATGGATTGCGGGACTTGGCCGGGCCACTGATTGCCTTCGCTTCTCTGAGTGGCATTCCGGGCACCGCTGGCTTCGCCGCCAGATGGCGACTGGCCTCCACCGCTCTCACCGAGTGGGGTCTCTACGTCCCGCTCGGCATGGCCCTCTCCGGCGCACTGATCGTGGCCCCGTTGCTGCGAAGAGCGCGTACTCTCTGGTCTCAACCTCGCGACGAGAGGAAGATCCAATCCTGGGCGTCAGGCACGGCACTGCGAGCGTTTCTCGTGCTCGCTTTGCTGATTGCAGCCGCCGGGCTCTTCCCACGTGCTGCGGGCAGCATCGCCACGGGATCGCTGTCACCTGCAGTGACCACACATCCGTTAGCGAAGGGCGAGCCCGCTCTTGCCACCTTGCTCCTGGTTACTCTGGTGGTACCGCTAGCGGGGGGATACCTCGGTAACCGCCTATGGCTGCGGATTCCTACGCGTTTCGTTCCGGCTGCCGCCGTCACAGAGGAGACTTTGGACCTGGATTGGCTTCATCGCGGGCTGGAATGGCTGGCACGGAAAGCGAGGGCGGTCCTTCGAGTTGGGGCCAGACTGGTCGAGGGGGGTCTGGGCACCGGTTGGACTCTGGCGTGGGTTCTCGTGCTCCTGTTCTGGCTACTAGGGGAGGTGTAGGCTCGGCACATGGCACTGGTACGCGACTTCGTTCAATGGATTGGCTCGCTGGCCGTCCAACAGACCATACTGAGCCTGGTGCTGGTGTCCAGCCTCCTGATCGCCGTTGAGGAGAGACGGCTCTCGACGCTGGCCTTCCTGGGTCAATACGCATTGCTGACCCTGCTCCTGGGCGGGCGAGTCTATCAGCCCGTCGCGGTTCTCAAGGGACTCATTGGCATCCCCATAGTGATGATTCTGTACATCTCGGCCAGTCACATAGAAGCCGAGCGCCGCCGTATGAAGGAGATTCTGAGAGTGCGCAGTGAAGGCAGTGATTCGCAAGACGCCGTGTCCGGGGGCAGCGACCTTCCTGCCGCCGGGCAGCCGCGTGGCGCGAGGGCACCTTTCTTCTCTGCACTCGGCGGCGCCGCTCAGGCACAAGGGGAGCACTCCCCGTTTCACGTCGCTTTCGTTGGGATGAGTCCTTCCTTTCGCATCCTCGTGGTGGCGCTGGGAGCAGCCGGAGCATATGGCTTGTGGCAAGCCTATCCCATTGCGCTGCTAGCCCCTCAGATCAACCTGGCTTCCTATTGGCTACTGGCGACGGGCATTCTTCTCACGGTTACGAGTCAGGATCCTCTGCGGATTGGGATCGGTTTGTTGACCCTGCTCAACGGGTTCGAGACCGCCTACTACACTCTCAACACAAGCCTCATGCTGGTGGGATTGATGGGCACCGGAGAGATCCTCATCGCCCTGGTGACGGCCAACGCCTCGGAACGATGGCTCACGAGCGCGGCCGTATCTGAGGAGACAACATGAGCCTGCTCTGGCTTATCGTCATTCCGCCGCTGGCAGGAGTGCTCGTCTATCCCGTGAGGAAGCTGCGGTGGGTGCCAGGCATCCTGTCCGCCGCCGCCATAGTAGCTACCGGCCTGATAGCCGTCCGCCTTCCTGATAGCCAGACCATGTTCGTGATGGGCCGACCCCTGGTGTTTCAGCCACTGGCCAGGCACCTCTTCGTGCTCATCTATGGGACCTTTGCGCTCTTGCTGCTGCACGAAGGTGCTGCCGCTTCTCGGCCGCTCTTCTGCCCCCTTGCCCTGATGATCGCCGGGGTGCTGTCGGCAGCGGTTCTCGTGCGGCATGTCGCCCTTTCCGCCGTGTTCATCGAGCTGGCGGCGGTTCTCATTAGCCTGCTCATCCCCGACGAACACCCGGCATCGGCCCGGTCCGCTATGCGCTATCTGGTCATCGCCACCCTGGCCATGCTTCCGCTACTGCTGGCACCCTGGGCGGCTGAGATCTTCGAACTCAACCCAGGGGACACTGCACTGCCCGAGTTCATCTTGGTGACGATCATCACAGGGTTCACCATCCTGCTGGGCGCGATCCCCTTCCACGCCTGGCTGCCGCCCATCGCGCAACATGCCTCCCCCGCAGTCACGGCCATACTGGTCGGACCCGCGAACCTGGTCATCTGGTACCGGCTGCTGGAAGCCCTCAACCAGTACCCGTGGATAGCCGGCGATCCTCGCCTTGGGTCTCTTCTGACGGGTCTGGGGATGTGCACCACGATCGGCGGGGCAGTACTTGCGCTCTCGCAACGGGATCTGAGTCACCTGATGGGATATGTCGCGCTATCAGACCTGGGAATGATCCTGCTGGCAACCGCCTCCGCGATGGAAGCCGAGCCGCAGGCGGTCCTATACCACTGGATGGTGCGGGGTCTGGCATTCGCGCTGATGGCCATGTGTATAAGCACACTGCGCCGCTCCCTGGGAAGCACAGACATCGGCAGGCTGCGGTCGGCTGCCAGGCGCTTCCCAGCCACCACCATGGGTCTCCTTGCCAGCGGCTTGTCCCTCGCCGGCCTACCCCTGACCGGGGGATTCCCCGCACGCTGGATTATGGTTCAGAGCATGATACGCGCCAGTCTTCCCCAAGCCCTTGCCTTGCTGGGCAGTTCCGCCGCCGTCGGTTGGGTATACTTGCGTCTGCTCAGTGAGATGCTGGCTCCTCCCAGTGAGCCGTACGGTGCACGCGAGCCCCGCCTCACGTCCCTGCTCATCGCTCTCACTACTCTTCTGCTCCTGACCACCGCCTGGTACTCCCGACCCGTCCTTGACGTGCTGCCCGACCTGTGGCAGAGCCTACTCCCACTTACCCCCGGCGCGTGACACGTACGCGGCGGACACCATCGCTACCGCCGCGGGCCGCCCGTTTCCTGGCCCATCCACGGCAAAGCCTACTCCAGCGTTCGCTCCCTTCCATCGCTTCTCCGCATCGGATTCCCCTCCACCGGATGCGTCGGCCAGTCCCTGGACCCAGCGGTCTCACGCCGCTTCACCTGGTCTCGTCACGGCGCATGCCCCTCCTCTTCACCAGAACCTGAACGCTGCCGGTATCGGATCAGGCCTTCTCGGCTTGGCCCGGCATCACACCTGGCAGACCGACCACTTGACAAACAACAGAAATTGCGCGATAATATCTCTGAAATATCAGCGGAATATCCCGCCACACATTGTTGCAGCGAGAAGGATAGCGAGAGTGTCCGAGTTACTTAGAGAGCAAGTATACCAGGAGCTGAAGGCCGACATCCTTGCCGGCCTCTACGGAGTCGGTGCCCGCCTGTCCGTAGACGAGCTGGCCAAGAAGCACAGGGTGAGTAAGACCCCCGTGAAGGAAGCGCTCAACGCTCTCCAGAAGGAGGATCTGGTTGACATCATCCCCCGGGTCGGGTACTTCGTCTCACAGTTGACCGTCAAGGACATCCAGGACATCTTCGAGCTACGTCTCATCGTCGAGGCTGCATCGGCGGAGATGGCTGCGCGGACCATAACGGACGAGGAGCTGCTGTATCTGGAGAACATGCATAGCAGCTATGTGTCCGGTGATCCCGACAGCTACGCGCACTACCTCCAGCGAAACCGCGAGTTCCACTGCCGGGTTGCTCTCGCAACTCGGAACAGGTGGCTAGCAGAGGTCGTCGGCCGGCTGCTCGATCAGATGCAGCGGCTCCTCTTGCTGCGCCTGGACTTGCGTGATAGCGCCGATGAGATGGTGAGGGAGCATCGCCAGTTGGTGGCGGCGCTGAGGAGAAAGGACGGTGCGCTGGCGAAAAGAGTCATGGTAGACGCCATAAACAGTGCAAGGCAGGCGGTTCTGGAGGCAATCATGAACGGGGCAAGGTGCCCCATCCAGCCGTAGACGTGAGGCTGGCACAGTCCGGCCGCCAGTGCACGTTGCCACGGCCACCTCGATCATCGTACTGGCGGACATGGTCGTGGACCATGCTCAGCGTAGAGGGAGCCCACGACGATGCAGCGATCGCATCTGCAAGATGGAGGACATTGAGATGTGCGCAGGCAAGAGCCCAAGGATCATGGTCACCGGCGCCGCTGGCCAGATTGGCTCCGAGTTGACCCTCGCGCTCCGTGAGAGGTACGGCCACGAGAATGTCGTGGCCACCGGCCACAGGACGAAGCCCAGCCCCAGACTACGCGATTCCGGCCCCTTCGAGTTCATCGACGTGACTCGCCGGGAGACTGTCGAGGCGGTGGTGGACAAGTACCGCATCGACACCATCTACCACTTGGCCGCAATCCTCTCAGCCGTAGGAGAGCAGAAGCCCCATCTGGCATGGGACGTGAACATCAATGGACTGTACAACATCCTGGAAGTAGCCCGCACGCGGAAAGGAATCCGGATCTTCTCCCCAAGTTCCATCGCCGCCTTCGGTCCGGAAACGCCACAGGAGAACACGCCGCAGGAGACGATCTTGCGCCCCAAGACCATGTATGGCGTGACCAAAGTTGCGGGCGAGCTCCTGTGCGACTACTACTTCCATCGCTTTGGCGTGGACGTCCGAGGTGTCCGCTATCCCGGCATCCTCAGCAGCGAGACGCCCCCGGGAGGCGGTACCACCGACTACGCCTGTGCGATATTCTACGAGGCGATCAAACACGGGCGATACTCCTGCTTCCTGAGTGAAGACACCGTGCTGCCCATGATGTACATGCCCGACTGCATCAGAGGGGCCATAGAGCTGATGGAGGCCGACCTATCCCGGCTCAAACACCACGCGGACTTCAACCTGGCAGCGATGAGCTTCTCCCCTGCGCAACTGGCTGCGGAGATCAGAGAGCATGTTCCAGAGCTCGTCTGTGACTATGAACCAGATTTCCGGCAGCAAATCGCCGACTCGTGGCCGCGCTCCATCGACGACAGTGCGGCGAGAGAGGAGTGGGATTGGAAACCGGAGTATGACCTGAGAGCGATGGTGGCCGACATGCTGCACAACCTGCGCAAGAAACACGCACAGGGCGAGCTCTAGCCTTGCCGGACCGGGGTGAGTGCACCGATGGTATCCACTCTAGCGGTGCTTGCACAGAATCCCAGACAGTCACGAAACACCGTGCCCACAGCTCAGAGACTCTGCTGCTGACCAAGGAGGATCAGCCAATGACCAAGGACAGATTAGCATTCATAGACGAGGAACTGGCTCAACTGCGGGAGAAGAAACTCTTCATAGGCATTCGGACAATGGGGTCGCCGGCCGACGCCTGGATGATCGTGGATGGCAAGCGAGTGCTGAACCTGTGCACCAACAACTACTTGGGCCTGGCCAACGACCCGAGGCTGAAGAAAGCGGCCATCGACGCGGTCGAGAAGTGGGGCGTGGGCCCGGGCGCAGTGAGAACCATCGCCGGCACCCAGAGTCTGCACGTTGAACTGGAGAAGCGGCTGGCGGCTTTCAAGGGGGTCGAAGACGCTCTGTATGTCCAGACCGGCCTGGTAGCGAACCAGGCCGCTATCCCGGTTCTGGTAGGCAAGGAAGACTGCGTCATATCCGACCGCTTGAACCACGCCAGCATCATCGACGGCTGTCGCCTCTCCAGAGCCAAGATCCTGGTATACGAGCACTGTGACGTTGCCGACGCCGAACGAGTGATCGTCGAGAACGTGGGCAACTACCGTCGCGCCATGCTGATAACCGATGGGGTCTTCAGCATGGATGGTGACATCGCTCCGCTGGACGAACTGTACGAAGTCTGTGCCAGGCACGGGGTCATGACCATGGTGGACGATGCCCACGGCGAAGGCGTGCTGGGCAACGGGAAAGGCATCGTGGCTCATTTCGGCCTCGAGGGCCGCTTCGACGTCGAGGTGGGGACTCTCTCCAAGGCCTTCGGTGTAGTCGGCGGCTGCATCGCCGGCCAGAAGCGCCTCATAGACTACCTCCGCCAGAAGGCTCGCCCGTTCCTCTTCTCGAGCGCAGTCACCCCGGCCGACACCGCCGCCTGCCTAGCCGCAGTCGACGTACTGGAGCAATCCTCCGATCTGGTGGACAAGCTGTGGGAGAACACGCGCTACTTCAAGAGCAAGATGAAGGCGCTGGGCTTCGATACGGGAGACAGCCAGACCCCCATCACGCCGGTCATGCTGGGAGAGGTTGGCTTGGCCAAGCGCTTCTCCACACGGCTCTTCGAGGAGGGCGTCTTCGCCATGGCTCTCGGCTTCCCCACCGTGCCCCGTGGCAAGGCACGCATTCGGGCTATGCTCTCCGCGTCGCTGAGTCACGAGGACTTGGACTTCGGGTTGAAGGCCTTCGAGAAGGTCGGCGAGGAACTGGGCGTGATCTAGCGAAGGACGCACCCCTCGTGGGCCGACGTCCTGGAAGGCTCACGTCATTTGATGTGCCTGGGTTGCAGGGGTACCTCCCTGCAACCCAGGCACGCACGGGACTGGAGATCACCGATGACCCATCGAACACCAACCGACGGACCCGCGCGCATAGTGGGGCACAGGGGCGCGCGCGGCCTGGCTCCGGAGAACACGCTCGCCTCGTTCCAGGTGGCGCGCGACCTTGGCGCGGACCTCCTGGAGTTGGACGTCCACTTGAGCAAGGATGGCCACCTCATCGTGATGCACGACCCAACCGTGGATCGCACTTCCGACGGCCACGGCGCGCTAAAGCAGATGACCCTCGCCGAGATCAAGGCGCTCGACGCGGGCGGCTGGTTCGACGCGCGCTTCGCCGGAGAGAGGGCACCGACTCTGCCGGAGGTGCTGGAGTGGAGCACGAGCGAGACGGAACTGCTGATCGAGATGAAGGGGGGCTTCGACCAGGGTCTGGTGCCCAAGTTGGTCGATCTGGTATGGGAGAGCGATCGAGCTGCTGATGTCACTCTGATCTCGTTCGATCACCGGGCGCTCCAGCACGTGAAGGCCCTCAGCCCCGAGATTCGTACCGGGATGCTCTACGTTGCGCGTCTGGTGGATTCCGTCGCCGTAGCGCGTGGAGTTGGCGTGGAGGCGCTCCACCCAAACTGGAACTACGTCGACTCAGACCTGCTGCGTGAAGCCCACGCCGCCGGACTGAGCGTGAGCACCTGGACGGTCAACGAGCCCGAGATTATGCGCGTCCTCATCGAGATGGGCGTCGATTCCATTGCCACCGACTACCCCGACAGGCTGACCGCAGTGATCCGGGATACGCCCACGACCAGCTAGGGTCGCACCGGTCTTGCCAGAGCGGATGGCGCCTACCTGTGGGGCAGACGATGGTAGACAGACCGGAGGTATTGGGCGGGCTTCCGGGAGTGGTCGTCGGAGGCCCGCATGCTCTTCCCATCTGAGATGCTTGACCCTCAGAGGCGGACGTGCTAGACTGCCATAGGGTTCGACTATCTAGCCAAGCCCCAAGGTCACGAGCACCGTTCCGGTGGACACGAGAGCCAGTGCGGCGTTGGCGGAGGCTGTTGAGCAGGCCTTACAAGATTGCCACTGGCTTGCAGTCCAGGCTGGGAGATCATGGCGAACCTAACCAAGCGAGCTTTCCTGGATAAGCTGGCGGAGCAGTATGCTCCCATCCGCAGGCTCGAGGGTAGTCAATCGCTGTACGACATTGCTGGTGGTGCCGCTCGAATCTACATCCGGTACTCCAAGGTACACTCCGGGCACCGCACATTCTACGGCCTGAGGCAGGCAGACCTTCAGAGACTGCAGGGCCATCCCTCGCTTGTGTGCTTCCTATGGGAAGGCCAACTTGAGCCCCTTATGGTTCCCTATGCGGACTATGAGGATGTGTTCGAGTCTACTTCCCCTGCAGGAGATGGGCAATACAAGGCACAAGTGTATCTGCGCCATGATGGAATCGTGCTGTACATTGCCAGAGCGGGCAACTTCAACGCCGAAGCAAACATGGGCTGGGCGGAACTGGAGAACCTGATCGACTCCCTAAGTATCGAACCACCGCCCGTGCTCTCCCATCCGCAGATCCAGACTCTTCTCGGGGCAGTTGGGAGCATCAAGGAGTACGATGTGTGGATCCCACACAGTGATCGCACAAGGTTGGACTGGTCAGTCGCGAAGCAGTTTTCGTGCCGAGAGACTGCCTTCCCCGGTCTAGAGGCGGTTCAAGGCACCATCCAGCAGGTGGACGTAGTGTGGATACGCAGGGGCTCAAATGATGTGAAAGCTCTGTTCGAGGTAGAACACTCTACCCCGGTCTATTCCGGCCTACTCAGGCTGAATGACATCCATCTCGCCGCCCCTCGCCTGGACGCGAGATTCAGCGTGGTCGCAAACCAAGAACGGCGTTCTGCCTTCGTACGTCAGGTCAACCGACCAACATTTCAGGCGAGCGGACTGGCAGAATTGTGCACCTTCCTGGAATACACTAACGTGTACCAGTGGCACAGCAGAGTAAGATCTGGAGGGCGATGAGCAGATGATCATGTCACATGAATTCACCAGTCTGCTATGGGTCGTAGTGAGGGTGCAAAGCGGTATACCGGTCGATGTGGAGGTCTACACTCGCGAGCAAGACGCGTTGCGTAGGGAACGCGAGTGGCGGCTTGAGATGAACCTCAACAATGATGAGACCGGTGTCTTCCCAGTACACCCTATAGAGAGCTTACAGCTGGCGTTGCAGACAGAGGCCTAGCCACCTCACGCGCGAAGGGTTCCGGACCTTCCATGACTATTTGCATCTGGCTCGAAGACCGCCTCGGGTGTGGACGTCAACCGGCTCGCGGTCTCTTCCCAGGAGATTTCGTCGTCGAGGTCTCCCAGGAGGCGACCACGCAAGAGACAACACACTCGCGGATCACCAAACAGACCGTACGCAAGGAGACGTCATGAAAACTCATACTCTTCCCGGCACAACGCTGGAAGTGTCGCGAATAGCGTATGGGTGTATGCGCATCGGGGGAAGCGCGACCGACAATCCGCCGACGGCCGACACGAAGGAGCAGGCGATGGCCGCGGTTAGAGCCGCGCTCGATCAGGGTGTCAATCTCTTCGATCATGCGGACATCTACCGCGAAGGCAGATCCGAAGATCTCTTCTCTCTTATCTGGAAAGGCGCCCATGGACTTCGCCAGAGAATCATTGTGCAGTCCAAGTGTGGCATTCGCCCGGCCGGGCATCCGCTCCCCGGAGCGCCGGGCAGATACGACTTCAGCTACGAGCACATAGTGGAATCGGTGACCGGTAGCCTCAGGCGGCTGAAGACCGACTACCTGGACCTCCTGTTGCTGCACCGCCCGGACGCCCTCGTGGAGCCAGATGAGGTGGCCAGAGCCTTCGATGCACTGAAGCAGAGCGGCAAGGTGCGGTTCTTCGGCGTGAGCAACCACACCGCCGCCCAGATCCAGCTACTGCAGAAGTCCCTCGATCAGCCTCTGGTAGTCAATCAGGTCAAACTCAGCGTTCTGCACACACACCTCATCGACGAGGGCATTGCCTTCAATCGGGACGACCCTCCACGTACCTTGCGCTCTGAGGGCACTCTCGAGTACTGTCGTCTGCACGACATCACGTTGCAGGCGTGGTCTCCGCTGGCAAAAGGAGCCGCCACGGGCGGGTCGGAAGCCACATACGGCGAGCGGGCCCGCAACGTGTCGGCGCTGGTGGCGGACCTCGCCCGACACAGAAACGTCAGCCGCGAAGCGATAGTGATCGCCTGGATACTGCGCCATCCTGCCCAAATCCAGCCCATCGTAGGCAGCACCAAACCTGCCCGAATCAGGGGCGCCTGTCAGGCAGATTCCATTGAGTTGACGCGCGAGGAGTGGTACAGTCTGTATGTCGCCGGGCGAGGCTATCGAGTCCCGTAGCGCCGTCTAGCCAACTGCGGCGACGGGGAAGCTCGGGCGAAGCGCACGGGCTTCTCTCTGACGGTCAGAGGCGGGCATGGACAAATGCATCAGGGTGAGACAGTCCGGGCACCGGCAGTCGCTGAGTTCGCCAGGGGATTTGCTCGCGAGCCCAGCAGTCTCACCCGTCAGGACGGTGAACTTGCGCCTTGTACCAACGAGATTGCCACGCGATGCATTCGAACGCCTCGTAGCCCAGGCAATCGCCGAGCTTCCTGGATCACTTTGAGAAGCCTGCGGTCTTCCGCGGGTCGAGCGCGCCGTCACATTCCTGGCTCAGGTCCCGCTGGCTTCGACCGGTTGGCAGCGACGGTCCTGCTGACCCTAACAAGATCGCACCATGAGGGGCACGGTTTGGCGAGAGTGACCGTCCGAAGTCGCAGCGTCAGCTCAACTGCTCGACTAGACTCAGCGCTCTTCTTCCAGTGTGCCGCCGATCCACGCGAGATCGCCCGGTTGTGCCAGGCCCACGCCCTCCCCGTCCAGAGTACAGGTCGGAGCAACCGCGTGCCTGAGATGCGCGTTGAGCCCCTTCACCACGGCGTCTGTGAGCTTTCCTTCCTCGACGCGCAAGAGTGCCCCACCGCCCGGTGCAGCTCCCACGCGAACTCGGTGCTCGAGGCCGGCCAGCTCGGCGGCGAAAGTGACGTGCCCTTCCCCATCCGGCGGAAGAAGCACGATCAGGTAGTGCACGTCTCGCTGCGGGTGTGACCGCACCCAGACATCGCCGGCGCCCTCCAGGACGTGCGTGCGACACTCGCTCGCCAGCCACTGTTCACATTCTTCCTCACCGAGAAGGGTGACCCCTTTCCCGAGCGAGGAGAGCAGATCAAGAGGCGCGAAGGAACCATCCAGATGCGGCACCTGCCCCAGCAAGCCCACCCGGCCGCCCCGGCGCGCGTAGGCGGCCAGCTTCTCCTGAACAACGCGCTCCATGAACTCGCCGCCATGCAGGATGAGGAACGGATATCGCTCCAGGTTCTCCAGCCGCGAGGTCTGCAGGTTCGCCAGGGCAAAGTCCATGTGCAGCCTGCGCATCAGTATCTGGAACCAACTTAGGCTGTCACCACAGACAGGCCACCTCGAAGCCTCTTGCTCGGCGGGAACCCAAGCCGCCACACTCGCGTAGGGGAGATAGAGCCCCCAGACTATGGCGATCTGCGGTCTGCAAGCCAGGAACTCCTCCCCATGCCTGATGAAGAAGGTGCTGAGCCACCTCACAATCTTGGCCTTGGGTGTGGCTTCTCCCTGAGCAGTGATAGGGGCGTAGTCTGGATACGGAGGCTGATGCACGACGTCCAGATCATCATCCCAGTCGGCGGTGGCAACACCGGTATACACATTGTATCCTGTAGCTCCGGCGCCAACCGCCAGCAGCGTTTGATAGAAGCTGGCGCTGGCATCGGCGTAGGCTGCCTCGTAGAGTTCCGCGAATCCCCAGTTCTCCTCCAGGTTCACCCCTGTGGCACGCTTGACGGCAACCGTGTAGCGACCGTAGGCTGAGGAGTGAGCCGACACGTCTCCTATCCAATTGGTGAAGCCATAGTGTACATCGGGCCAACTCTCCGGCTCCACACGGGCAAGCCAGGCATCCAGGCCGTACTCCTCGTCCATGGGTGGATTGGGATTCGCCAGCCAGGGAATCCTCACGTTCACCGCCTCGCACCAGACACGGTAGATTTCGGCCATGTACTCGACCTGGAAGCCAGCCCAGTCAATGTAGGTCAACAACCCGCAAGGGCGCTGTGGCTCATTCCAGGCCCGCGGCGGTTGAATCTCGCCCCAGTCGGCGTACGAAGTCCCATGGCGAAGGTTATACACCTCCAGATCCCGATATCTGTTCCTCAGGTGGCGCCGGAACAACCTGAGCCCGGACCGGCTGTAGTCATGAGCCCACGGAGCGTGCTGGGCGTCGCAGTAGATGCCCTCGTTTCCGATCTGTCCCATCACCACAGAACCAGACGGATAGAGATTGGGCATCAGCACACCCTCCCCCACGGAACGCAACCAGCCGGTCGCCTCGGCAAGGAAGCGGGGATCGAGAGGTGCAGGCAGCGGCCAGGCTTGTGCAGTACTACGGTCACTCTGAAGAAGCGATCCAGACCAGCACACAGGGTGATCGGCCGCGTCCACCATGGCCTCAATTGCGGGATCGCGTAGTGGGCAGACCCAGTCTGGCAAGCCACCGTAGTTGATCTCCGCGTGGATGAAGGGCCCCGGCTTGGCAATCACCCCCAGTCCGAGATCGCGGCACAGGTCCAGGAAGCCAAGCACGTCCCGGTTCTCCCTGGTACGGCCATCAAAGTCCGGGAGCACGCCTCTCTCCGGTTGATGATGTCTCCAGGGAATATACGCGGTGACTACATCGATATCACAGTCCCGGATCTTGCGCAACCGGTCTGCCCAGTGAGAGCGTTCATCTCGGTAGTAGGGGTAGTCGGCGGTCACCAGCATCTTGCGTCGCCCATCCACGTAGCAGACGCCCTTCTCGATGCGGACTGCTGTGTTTGGCCTGGTCATGGGTCCTTTCCTATCATCCCTTCATGTTGGTCAGCGGGATCCCCTCCAGGATCCGCCTTCGCAGAGCAAACGGTCGTCAGCACAAGGAGGCAGCCCTGATCATGATGCCCGAACGAAGAGCGTCCTGACACTTCTGCCTGGAACAGTGACTCTTGCCACGCCATCCCGAATCGCCGACGCCACCTCCCCCGACAGAACGTCCACCAATCGGCCTAGCTGCATAGTGCCGAAGCGCAGACAGGTTCGCAAAGTGTCAGACCCGACGTTGATGACAAACAGAACCTCAGTCGCACCATCGTGATGCGTGATCGTGATGACGCCTGGATCGTCGACCTGAACGCTGGGAGTCACGTCCATCCGTCCAAGAATCGCTCTCAGGCTCTCAAGATCCGGTCCGAACCGGTCGACGCCGCCGGACGCAGACCGCAGATCTGATCGAACGATCCACCCTTTTCCGGTCCTGCGATACTCAGCCAAGGCATCGCCCGTCGTGCTCTTGCTCTCCGCCCCCCGCGTGCCAAGTAGAGCGCAGCGCTCTAGATCGAGATCGAGACGCGGAAGGTCCGGGCAGAACACGACAGTTCCACCGTTGACTGCATAGTCCAGCAGGAGTCGCTGGGCAGCCTGGTCCATGTATCTACTGGAGGGGACAAAGACTAGTCGAAACTGCGAGATGTGATTGGGGTTGGCCCAGAGATCAACAATGCCCGGATCGTAGTTGAGCCCTAGCAGCGCCGCGTAGAGCATTCTGAACTCGCGGTACGAACGGCCAATGTGGTGGCCCTCTACGTCAATGGGCTGCCCCTTGGCAACGTAGGCTTCCCGAGCGTAGGGACGGTAGTACATGACGGCCAACTCTTGTCTCTTGCTTAGATTAGCGAAGTCCGGAATCCGCTCCAGAACCTCTACCACCCCGCGTGGTGCGCGGAACATCCGGGAGGGCCTTCCGTCCTCACTCACCGGAGCGCTCTCCCAGTTCTCCCGGTTGACCATCATGTAGAAGTTCATACCTTTGAGGCCGAAGGCTATGCTGACGAAGTAGAGATACTCAAGGTCTTCTGTCCTCAGGTGACCACAGGCCTCCCCGCTCCCGGGTATCTTCCATATCCCGGCCATCATCTCGGGCGCCCACGGGATCTTCGACACGGCCAGGCTGTAGTTGATGCCCATGCCGATGTCCGCAAGGTCGTCAGACTCAAGCGGGGGAACGACGTAGTAGTCCAGCCCCCCCAGTCCACTGCTTTGCTCAAGCCGACTCCAGTTGTTTGGCACGGCCATCGGATCATGTCTGTTGTAGTTGACCGTGAAGAGCACGTCCCGAATCCCGTTCTGCAGATGCATCTCCCTCAGGGATTCGATGTGCCGACACAGCAACCACTCCTTGAATTCGACCCAATCGAAGTACTGGCGCAGATCCGCCAACCGCCGGATCAACAACGAACGTGGGGCCTGCACAGACTCGAAACTCGTCCACCCGGTTCGGCAGACTGCATTGAGGGCTTCGATGCTCCCGTACTTGCGGGCGAGCCAATGATGGTACGCCCCTCCGGTACCGACGTTGACGGGATGATAATCGGACTCAAACATGCCGTCGTGGAAGGTCATGCTCGGTTCGTTGTCGAGTTGGATCAGGGCGACAGGCCCCTGAGGATAGCAGAGATCGCGGACGCAGTCGTCCACATCTGTCAGCCACTTCTTGGCATGCTCAAGGTACTTGGGGTGCAGGCAGCTTGGGATCGGCGCGCGGAAGGGCTCATTGTACCCCTTCACGGGCAAACCACTGCTGTCCAAGGCTTGCAGGTCCAAATCCGCGATAAGCCAATCGGGATACCCTCCGTTCGGCTCCTCAGCGCAAACCCAGGGCCCAGGCTTGAGATGGGCCCACAATCCGACTGAGGCGCAGAGCTCCAAGAACGCGCGCAGGTCAAGCCGTGGATCTGTCCTCCCCGTGAGATCATGTTCTCCCGGTGCCAAGCAGTGGCGTCGCCAACTCACGTACGTCGAGACGATGGGTAGGCCGGCCGTCTTGAGGCTCCGCAGACAAGCACGCCAGGAGTCTCTCTCGACGCGCCAGAAGTGCATCTCGCCACTGAGAAGGGGCACGTGCTCTCCGTGCAAGAGGAGGCCATTGTGACTAAGCATGGTGTCAACCCTTTGTCGCGCCGGCCAGCATACCCTGAGCCAGATAGCGCTGGATGAAGAGAAAGAGCGCCACAACTGGGACGGTCACCAGCACTGTAGCCGCTGCCATGTGGCTCCACTGCACCTCATAGGACGTGGTGAACCTCTGCAAACCTATGGGCAGTGTTCGCACCGCATCGCGGGACGTGAAGGTGAGGGCATACACGAACTCGTCCCAGGCCCCGATGAAGACGTAGATGCCCGCTGCCGCAATCCCGGGTCTGGCGGTAGGCAGCGCCACGCGCGTCATCGCACCTAGTCTAGAGCAACCATCGATCACCGCGGCCTCCTCCAGTTCGTAGGGAATCTGGTCGAAGAAACCCTTGATCAGCCAGGTGCACAACGGTACGGCGAAGCTCATGTTGGCAAGAATGAGCGCATAGAGCGTGTTCATCAGATTCAAGGACTTCACCATCTTGAACAAGGGGATGATGAGCAGCACGCTCGGGAACATCTGGGCCATCAGGAACCCAAACAGCAGGCAATTGCGTCCGGGCATGCGGAACCGCGAGAAACCATAGCCCGCCAACACACTCACGGTCAAGGCCAGGCCCGTCGTTCCTATGCCGACCAGGAAGCTATTACGGAAGTACAAGTCAAACGGTCCGCGCTTCAGGATATAGCCGTAGTTGGCGAGGCTCGGATGTGCTGGAACCCAGGTCGGAGGGCTTGTGTAGACCTCGTCCGCGGTCTTGAAGGACGTGCCGGCCATCCACAGGAACGGCAAGACAGAGAAGACGATCAGAGCCAGGAGCAAGGCGAGTGAGATGATCTTCAGAACGGGGCTATCGAAGAGCATAGTCATGATCCCCTCCCAGGGCCTACACGCCCTTCTCTCCCTTGCCCGACATCAGCCGTATGTAGACCGCGCTCATGATAACAACGATTGCGAACAGGGCGACAGATAGGGCTGCAGCGTAGCCAAAGTGAAAGAACTGAAAGCCATTCTTGTACACATAAGTGATGAGGATCTCCGTCTTCCCGGCCGGCCCACCACCAGTGAGGATGTATATGTAGGTGAAATTGTTGAAGGTCCAGATGGCTGCCAGAAGCGTGATGACGAAGACAACAGATCGGAGAAGGGGCAAGGTGACGTGTCGCAACTGTTGCCAGAACGAGGCCCCATCCACCGCCGAAGCGTCATACAGCTCTCGAGGGATGTTCTGTATGCCTGCTAGTAGCATGAGCATCATGAATGGAAATCCGCGCCAGCTATTGGTGATCACGACAGACACCATAGCGGTAGCAGGGCTGCCCAACCAATTGACGTTGCGGGGAACGAGGTGCAAGGTCTTGAGAAGGTGGTTGAGAAGGCCATACTGGGCATGGTACATCCACTTCCAAGCAAACGCGCCCACAACGCTTGGCATTGCCCAGGGAACCAGCATGAGAGCGCGGGCAAGGCCTCGCCCTCGGAAAGACTCGTTCAAGACGAGTGCAGCAACGAGTCCAATCACGAATTGGCTCGCTACCGAGCCAAAGGTCCAGAAGGCCGTCTGTCCGAGAGAGCTTCGCAGGTCCGGATCGCTCAGAAGGCGAACGTAGTTATCGATCCCACAGTAGGTCTCTCCAGGATGGCGTAGTGGCTCGATGTCGTGAAGACTCATCCTGAAGAGACTGATCAGAGGATACGCTATGACGGCGGCGAGGAGCAGGGTCGCAGGCAGGATCAGGAGATACCCCGGCCCATTCCGCCTGAGCCAACTCTGGGCAGTGCTCAGCGACTGAGGGACACCTCTGCGATAGCACGCAGAGGTGTCCCTACCACCAGCGACTAGAGGCATATCACTGGCTCGCCAGTATCTCGGCTGCCCGTTGGGCCGCCTCGTCCATGGCTTCTTGAGCACTCTTGGCTCCACTCAACGCTGCCTGCACCGCCTGCCCAAACAGGTCGTCCACCTCTCCTGCCTGCGGGATCGTCGGACGAGACCGCGCCACCTCCAACTGCCGAGAGAATCCCTGCATCAACGGATCATCCTGGAAGTACGGATCCGCATACAGCGTTCTCTTCACCGGCAGCAGACTGAGCGACTTGGCCCACTCTAGCTGAATCTCGTCCTCCATCCAGAAGTTCAGGAACTTGGCCGCTTCCTCCTTGTGCTCCGACTGCTCCAGAAGCATCAGATCCATCCCGC
>Ga0180432_10001277_pt1 | contig 40095 bp, 30 predicted proteins | sample SS_ome_10_FD_132414 | JGI IMG/M metagenome (GOLD analysis project Ga0180432, IMG submission 132414) | Hypersaline lake sediment archaeal communities from the Salton Sea, California, USA - SS_1_MS_2 metaG | ecosystem: Environmental > Aquatic > Non-marine Saline and Alkaline > Hypersaline >... | reverse complement strand
GCCAGAAAGCTCTCCGCGCAAACGAACAGGGGCAGTTCCCGCCGACACTGCTCGATGGGGCGCAGTTGACCGCCTTGCCGGAGCAGCGAGAACTCGATGAGACCAAGGCGCACTGGTTCATTGATGTTCAGCAGAGCGGCTATTACCTGCCCGCGGGGCAGAACGTAGCGGTGGCGCGCCGCCATCAGAAGAGCCGGGATGTTAACGACTGGGAAGACACGGAAGGCGACTTCCTGACCGCCTGGATTGACCACGGCAAAGCCCCCGAGGACGCAAGCTATGAGTATATGTTGGTAGTTCGGGCGACCCCTGAGACGATGCAGCAGCTTGCGGCCGACCCGCCTTACCGGATCATCCAGCGCGACCAGGACGCCCACATTGTCTGGCACACTGGTGCCGGCCGATGGAGTTGTGTCTTTTTCGTCCCGCAGGAGGTCAGCCCGCAGCCAGTGGACACTGAGGCGCTCCAGATCAAAGCGGTTGATCGGCCGTGCCTGATCATGGCTGAGGCGGTGCGGGACGGGCAGTTGGCTATGAGCGTGGCTGACCCCGATCTGAACATCGAGAAAGGAACCAGCAAGCCGCAGCCCCTGCGTGTCACCCTGCGCGGGGCCTGGCGTCTGCTGGAGGCGACGGGCACCGTTTGCGCCTGGCAACTGCCGGACGCGGGCGCGAACGTACGCCTGGTATCAGCCGCTGGGGATGAGACAGTCCTCGAGATTCTCTGCGAGCACGGCGCCAGCTACGACATCAAACTTGCCCGCTGATGGGGCCCGCCTCCCCCCCCACCTCATCCTGTAGGCGGGGCTTCCCCTCCCCAACCCTTTATCCTGTAGGCGCGGTTTCCAGCCGCGCAGGAATCCGGCACCCCGGGCGGAGATGTGGGACTAAGGCAGAATGGGTGCGGCCGACTCGGGCTGGAAGCTGCCAATTGAACAAGCACAGCTTGCTCAATTGGCACCTGACCTGCACAAGACGCAGGTCAGGCCGAGCCACTGAAAGAGGATCCCCGGGCGGGGCTGGAAGCCTCACGTACAGGTGAAGAGGGGTTTTGGGCCTGCGCAATCGGGAAGCCTGGCGTACAGATCAAGAAGGTTTTGGGCGCGGCGAGGCTTCTCCTAGAGAGGCGCTGTCAGCGCGCGCAGGCAGCGAATGAACATGATATCGTCGCGCAGACCCCGGCGGGCCTCCCCGATGCAGGCAAGTTTGGCGGCGCTGTACAGCACAGAGCCGGTAACATAAAGAGGATAGACCAACAGTCTGAGTGACTGATTCCCCATGAACCGGTCGGCGGATTCAGCGAGGGCGGCATGGAGAGCTTGGCTTGATGGCTGGGTGGTCACAGGACACTGCAAGGCCCTGCGAACGACGGCTCTGGTAAACCATTTGGAGCAGAGCAGTTTATCACTTGCCAAAAGTAGGCGGCGCTGCAAGAGCGGGCGCAGGTCAGTGTAGATACCTTCCCAACCGGTCGGCGCCGACAGCGAATGACAAAGGGGCGTGGCGAAGAGATCCTCGGCAAAGCGCAGCGCGAGCCACACCAGACCGGCGCAGTTGTGTTCGGCGGCTAGTGTCTGAACCTCGTTCCAGGCGGGGGTCTCACGCGGAGGCGTCATGGCCCTATAGAGGTCCGCCCAGCGGGACAGCGGCACAGCATAGCGGTCACGCGCCAACAAGATCGCCTGGATGATGATGTCGTCCGCGACCCCGGGAACGCGCAGACCATCCAGCGTGGTCGCGCGGCTTCTCGCAAGCATTGTCGCAACCGCTACGGGGAGTACCGGAAGTAGCGTCAGCAGCGATCCGGATCGCCACAACGAGCAGTGCAAATCGGTGACCATGGCGTCGCGAGAAAAGTGGAAGCGTTGGTGGAGGTCGAGATAATGCAAGGCGGCGGATTGTTGCCAGTGAGCTTCTGACAGGCAGGCGATGGCGGTGGGCATCTCCTCCGGAGCCACCAGGAGGTCTATGTCGGTTATGTACCGTGGTAAATAGTCGGGCAAGCAGGCGGCCGCCATCGCTGCGCCCTTGAACGGCAGACAGTGACGCACAGCGCCGTCATGCAGTTGCCTGATGACTTCAGTCGTGGCAGAGACGACTGCATGAGAACGCGCTGCAGTCACCAGATGCGCCCGATGCAGTTCCTCCCATCGGTTAGGCGGCAGGGTATCGGCGAGATTGCTCCCCTCAAGCCGCAGGAAAAGCAGTGAGCTGAGACCGTGAGTGCGTGCCAAGTCTACGATGTCCTGGCCTGCCTCTTGTACGGCTGCGAGGTTGTGGGCAAGTACCGGCCGGGGGTCACCACGGGTCACGGCGGCCAGCAGCAGCATACCGGCGGGCAACGCGCAATCGTCCGTGTTTATCGGCCGCATGTGCAGTAAGTCCTCAGGCCAAGGAGCTGGCGCCCGGTTGCTTGGACCCTATTGCTCCTCTGCATCATCTCGCCACGACGTGATGAGCAGAATGGTGTGGGCCAAGTGGCAGATCAGGCGATGGAGTTTCACACGGCAAGCAGCGAACCCGCTCAAAGGGTGTTGCGGCTCGCATCGTGGAGCGAGTATGCGGGCTGAGGCGGCGATAGTCCGGAAGACGCCGCGCACGATCAGTCGCATACAGTCGAGACGCTTGCCGTTGCGGCGCACCGCGACTACGACTCCGAGGCAGGCATGTACGGGCAGGGGCGGGTCAAGGCAACGGCGATTGTCACCGCGCAACAGCATGTGCATTTCGGGCCCGCGCCGCCATCCCACAAGCCGGTGAGCGAGCAGGCATCTGTCATCCTGAAAAAGCACTATATCGCCGAGAGCGGGCCGCCTCTGCGAATCGCACACCAGCGCGGCCGGGCATCGTATGATCGGGGTCATGCTCGTCCCGCTGAACTCCACTTCGGTCACAGTAAGGCCTCGAGTCTATGAATGTTACTCCGGCAAGATAGGTCCAATCAAGTCCAGGGTGGCGGTGATATCGGCGGGTTGCAGGCGGTAGAAATGGGCTTCGGCGAAGGCGTCCGCCAGTCGCTGCAGGAGTTGTTGGGGGGATTGCTGATTACGGATACTGCGCAGGTAGGGCAGCGCGGCGAGTACACCGTCACCGGCCCGCAGCTTGTCCAGATGTGGCGTGGCGGCAAAGCCATTGGGCAAGTCATGCGCAGCCTGACCGAGTACGAATACGCCATGCTGCCAGCACTCCTGGGCCGCGAGGGCGATCTCTTCGGGGCCGGCGGACCCTGATAGCTCCCATTGCGGTCCGCGCTTGCGGCACTGTAGCGCGAATTGCTCCGCGATGCGGCGGACGCGACTGCACGAGCCGCTGACCACCAGGTGCGCCGGACGCTCTGTGCCGTCGTTACCCAGCAAGATCACCACGCGGGGATGAACCGGCAGGTATGTGCCCTCAGCGGCAGGCTCGCGCACTATCCGGATGCCGAGTCGGCGCAGCAGTGATCGCGAGCGGGCGTCCAGTCGGGGTTTGCGCGGAAACGTCTGAAGCAGCCCATTAGGCCCGGTACAGACCAGTTCGTCAGAGAGTAGTGCAAAGCCATCGCGAGCAGCGAGTGCCGCAGCAAGCGTCGTCTTGCCTGCGCCGGGGGCACCCAGGAGGCAGATGCCGCCCGCCGGGTGGCTCAGGCAGGCGCCGTGGAGCACGATATGCTCGCTATCTCGGCGCAGCAAATCCGCAAGCAGCAGCATCTCAGCTACCTGCGGCCAGTCGCCGGCAGTCCGGCTCCACTCATATTCCGTTGTCTCGATACGCAGAAGGTACTTGTCTCCAGGCGGCTCGCTCACTAGCAGACACCGCTGAGGTTGCGAGGGGGACGTACAAACGAACTGGCGCTGGAAGTGCTCGGTGGTCTCGCGCCGGCTCAGAGAAAGCCGTACCCAACGATCGAGCATGAATAGGTGCAGCCCTGGGCCGGCGGGTCTCTCTGAGCTCTGCCCCGTTGGCGTCGCAGTCGGACGAGCTGTGTCCAGCTCACGCATTGTTATCATACACACGGCTCCGTCAGGGAATGTCCCGCGCCGACCGGGGGCAGATCGCCGCCCGTGGCTGCCAGGTCGAATATCGTATCCAGGTACAGCTCGCGGCGCAGCTCGCAGAGTCCGTCAACGGCCTGGAGTGTGCCGGTTCTCCACAAGACCGTTCCGGGGCAAGCGCCCTGGCAAAGCGCACGCCAGTCGCACTCGGCACATTCCGGCACGGTCTCAAGGCGCCGGCGGCAGAGCTCCACGGCATGGCGGCGTGTCTCAGACGAGAAGGTGGCGGTGGTGTCAACCTCCCCGAGACGGCCCAGGTAGTAGTCACTGCCTGTCAGGAGGATGCATGGGTACATATCCCCGTCGAACTCGACAAGCAGGTTGTCGCCTACCGGGCATCTCGGCGGGCCGCCCGTGGTGAGCGATCTCTCGACGTAGTCGCCTACGCATCCGGCAATGTTGAGCGTACCGCGCAATTCGCGACGGCGGGCAGACAGTTGCCGGTAGATGTTCTCATACTGCTCCGTGCTGAGGCCGAGTTCCTCCCAGTTGTCGGCGGCGCGACCGTGGCGATTCACCGGCATGAAGTACACCGACCGCACGCCCCACTCGACGGCGAGGTCCAGAAAAGAGAGCGTCTCCTCCAGATTCCGCTTCGTCAGCGTGTAGCCGAGCAGCACATTCTCGAGGTGGCCTGCCTCACCGAGCATGCCGACTGCCTCCTTGACTTGCGCGAAGGAGCCCGGTGCGCGCAGCCAGTCATGTGTCTCGGGGGTGGCGCCGTCGAGACTGATCTGTACGGAAATGTCATGCTCCGCAAGCCACGCCGCGTCATCCTGCGTAAGCAGGGTCGCATTGGTCACTATCTTGGTTGTTGCGAGGCGACGGGCGCAGGTGAGAAGCTCCCGCCAGTGCGGATATAGCAGTGGCTCACCTCCGCTGAAGACGAAGTAGCTGGCGCGGTGCGCAAGTGCCTGCATTGTCTGGACGACGAGTTGAAGCGGCAGGGTTTCGGAGCGGTCCGGCCCCGATCGGGCATAGCAGTGACGGCACTGGAAATTGCAGCGCGCGGTGAGGTTGAAGGCCACTTCTCCCCGATAGTAAGCGGACTGTGAGGGCGGATCGAGTGGCGTGTCGGCCAACACTGCGGCCTCGGCAAGTTGGCTGAGATATGCCTCAGTATCCGCGAGCGCCCTGCTCTGGGGAATTCCATAACGGGCGCTGAGAGCAGCGGCGATGTCGGCCACCGACCGCTCGCCGTCACATAGCAGCGCAATCTGTCTGCCGGTATCCGTGGTGACCGTCCAGGCTCCGGTGGCGGGCACCAGTAGCAGTGCCAGGTCACCTCGCTGGAAGACCTTGACGGGGTTAGCTGGACGGGGTCGGGCCTGTAGATGCGATGTCTGCATTGTACCCCCCATTGAAGATGTGAACCGCGCCGGCGGGCGCGGTCCTGATAGCGAATAGGTGAGGCGGCAGGGGACATATCCGGGGCCCTTTAGCGAACCCCTATTCCAGCCCCGGCACCTCCAGGAGACCGCCGTGCTGCAGATGGAAGACCGCTGCAATAGCATCGCGTCTGAGTGAGGCCCGGTCCTCATCGGGATGCAGGGCTGCGAAATCGTCGGCGATTTGCTGCTGCGTGCGAGTGCCGTCACACAGCTCCCACACCTCGCGTGCGGCAAGGTTGAGTGTGCAGACACCGCCATCGGGCAGGTAGACGAGGGTCTCGCCGGCTAGTTCCTGAGCAGTCAAGTCAACACGGCGGGGGCGACTCTCGGCCCTCATCATTGCCTCCCGTTGCATACACTGGTCGCCTCATGGGGCCACGGCCACCAGAGGCACAGCGGGTGAAATGTCTGCATTCTCTTCAGCCACTTGACGTGCCCATCCACGAAGAGGTAATTCGCGCCGCCGTTGTGGCGTTCCCATGCCACGTTGCCGTCGGGCGGAAAGAGGCTCGAGTGGGCGGGGTCGCGTGTCGAGTACCAGGAGTTGTGGTTCTCCGCCAGCATGATTACATCCGCCGGGCTGGGAATGTCAATGGCGCTGATGACCCCGAAATAGGCGGCTGCCTGAATGTTCCATTCGGGGAACCCATAGCTGACATGAGTCTGTCCGGCCTGATTTGGGCACACGAAGATATCGGAGTTCCGAACATAGGGCTGGATGACCTCCACATACCCGCCGCAACCGGGGCGGTATTCATCGGGGAGACACTCGTCATAGTCCTGGCTGTACATCTCCAGGCCCAGCCCGATCTGCTTGAGGTTGGACAGGCAGGAGCTCTGGCGAGCCTTCTCGCGGGCGCGGGCAAACACCGGAAAGAGTATCGCCGCCAAAATCGCGATTATCGCGATGACCACGAGTAACTCAATCAGCGTAAAGCCCCGCCCCATGCGGCCACGGCGGGAGTGTTTTGATGAATTTTCACAGCTTGCCATCGCTTCCCACCCGGGCGCTGCGAGATCACGCAACCTGCCGGCGCGTACCATGCAATCACTGCCAGGTACGCGCCGGAGGATGCACTTATTCTCACACAACCGCTGCTGGCTAGATCTTCGTCAGGTTCTCCAGCAACTCCTGCTCCATCTGCTCCGGGTTGCGGCGGCCGAAGTCAATCATGGTCGTGCCGCGCATCTTCGAGCTGCCATTGGAGCTTATCGTCTCAAGACGATAGAGATAGTGCCCCTCACCCAGCGGGATGGTGTCATCAATGAAGCGGTACTCATCACCGTCGGCCTGGATCATCTCCTCGTTGATCTTCACCCAGCCGCCGAAGATCGTCGCGGCCCGGTAGATGTCGAAGCCGACATAGTCTATCTCGTCGCTTACCTTCCACTCCAGGTACGCCTTGCCGTTGCGAATAGTGGCAACGAACTCGTCCACACCTGCGGCGGTGGGGAGGTCGTTCCAGGCTGCGTCGGCGTCCATCTTGCCCCATCCCCAGTCGTCATTGGGGAGTGCGCCGGTGGAGCCGTCGGCCACCTTAGTGTGGTCCAGCAACGCCTGCTTGATGGTCGCGGGCGTGGCCTGGCCGTTCTTCTGCAGCATCAGCGCCACGGTGCCGGCGACCATCGGTGTGGACATGCTGGTGCCCTGGAAGTGTACGTGTACACCATCCTGGGCGACGGATGAGTTTGCCGTACCGGTGGCATCGTACTGCGACCAGGCGGAGGCGAGGTAGCGTCCGGGCGCGGAGATCTCGGGCTTGCGGTAGTCGCCGGTGCGGGTAGGCCCGCGGCCGGAGAAGTCGGCGATGTTACCCAGGGTGCCGGTTTGACTCACTGGGTTGCCGTCCACGTCAGTCCAGCTCAGCTTGGTGTTGTGGGCGGCGCAGGTGATGGCGTTCTGCGCGCAGGAGGGCATGCCCACGGTGGAGGCGGCGGAGTAGTCGGCGGCGTCGAAGTAGCAGGTGTAGTTGCGCTCGGCCCAGGAGTGAACCGTGCCGCCGGCCGGGACGCCGTTGCGATCGCTGAACCCGATGGCCCACCAACGGTTGCCCGCGGTGGGGTCTACGAATCTGAACAGCCAGCGGTTGTCACCGTTGATGCTGGCACCGAGAGTGTACTGAAACTGAAATATACCGGTGCTTCCCTCGCTATCGGTAAGCTGGTACCAGGTATTCTGCGTCAAAGTGCCACGGTCTATCACGTGAAGCAACGTCCCGTTCGGGAACGCGACCGCGGGGTCGAAGTCATCCGCGGCCTCAAACCAGGAGTCCACGTAGGGCTGGTAGGTGCCCTCCGTATTCACAAGGAGCCACTTGTAGGCAGAGCCACCACTGGCGATGGAGAATTCGCCGTGCTTCCGGCTGCCGCCTTCGTTGCCGGCTGACAGGCAGATGACGGACCCGGCGGCGACATCGGCGTTGATGCCGGTCTCGAAGAGCGTGGTGCCGTCATGAGGTCCCATGTTGCTGCCCTGGCTGGTATTGATGACATGGGGTCTGCCGAGGTTGTTGGCGACCGTGCGGATGAAGTCATAGCCGTCCAGCGTCTCGCCGGTCCCGCTCCACCATGTGGGGTTATAGTAGTCCCAGAACTCGGTGCCGAGGTTCTCGACCATGATAATATCGGCGGCCGGTGCGCAGCCGACATAGGTCCCGGCCGGCTGGCCGTTGCCTGTGGCTGAGCCGTCGCCGGCAATGATGCCCATGACGTGGGTGCCATGAGCAACCGTGTCCTGGTGCGGGCAACCCCCCGCATCCATATTCGCCTTCGTGTAAAGGCTGCCGTAGTTCCAGCCGGCGTCAAATCCCTGGCCCGAAGGTGGCGTGCCGGCGCCGTCGTCCTGGTCCCACAGATACATGACACGGGTGTCGGTGCCGCCGTCGGTGCCCTGGAAGTCGTTATGCGCGAAATCAATACCCGAGTCGGTTGCGCCCACGATAACGCCCGCGCCATCGCAGTCGAGAGTGTTATCCGGCGGAATCTTGTAGCCCTGGACCGCGTCAACGCCCGCCTCGGGCAGAGCGTTATCGAGGTCCGGATACAGCCGGTACGAGGCCTCGACATAGACGACCTCGGAGAAACCGGCCAGCTCGCCGACCCGCCGCAACGGCAGTGTCACGGTGGCGACGTTGCCATGCACCGAGCCGATGCTGAATTCGGCGCGGCGATCTATGCGGTCAAGCACGGCTTCGTTGGCGAACTTGATGAGACATGAGACGACGGGGTCTTCCGGCTCCCCGTAGGTAGCACACATGTCGGTGCTTACCGGTGCGCCGAAGGTCAGTTGGTCGGCCATGAGCAGCAGCAATGGGTCAACCTTGTCGCGGTTGGTATCAGCGACGACGGGTCGGGCCAGTGCCTGCGCGGCGGCCTGGGGCGTGGTCACGGCAAACGCCCGTTTTACACTGTCAGCGGGAATCGGGCGGAGCTCCTGCAACCTCGGTTGCGCCTGCACCACTGCGGCGGTGAGGACAAGTAGCAGAAAAGCGACAGCCAATATCTTGTGCGTGCGTTCCATTCTCAATCCCTTCCTCCCTGGTCTCCAGGTGCTCTCTACGCACTCTCACTTGTTTGCTTAGTCCCGTCAGTTATTCGGCATACATAGGGCAGCAATTGCAGTGTGTCGCCGAGGGGTTGGGCCCTAAAAACTCTGCTGCAACTGTGGCCGCTCCTGAGTGGAGATGTCCCCCAGTCAAGCCCCCTCTGCCAGAGCTGTACGCTACCACTTCGGTGGACCCCAGGGGGAGGTTATGCTCCAGCGAGCACACCCCACCGCCGGCCCGATTTCACGAATGATCTTATCCTTGCTGTGAAGCACTACCCGTGGCGGCTCATAGGACGGCTTTGTTTTCTTCTCCCTGTCCACGGCTTCAACCCCTCCTTTTGTAAACGCGCTGTAAATATTATGCTTCTACGTGACCCAGATAGTACCACACTACCACGTTGGATATCAACAGCAATTTTCATTTACCGTAGCGCATGAATTGGAGCTTCTCGCCGAGTGTTTCAGCCAATGGTAACACGGCACCGGCCGGCAACGAAACCAGCAGCGCCCCGTGTTTGCGGTCTTGCGCTTTCACCTTGCCCCGTACTTTCTCCACTTCAACGGCTACTTCCTGCAATGAGCAATCTTTATTGAGCAAAATTGCAGCGGTGAGCATGGTGTCGAGTTTGTCGGCCGCGCGTAGCTGCTCCACTTTCTGCTCAAGGCGGTCGTCAATGCGGTTGTCGTTGTCGTCCGGCGGTTGCCTAGGCGAGGCCGGGCCCGGCTCAGCAGCAGGCTTGCCGGCGGCAGGGGTCTCGGCAGTAGCGGGCTTGGGCGGGGGCTTTGACCGGGCTAGCTTCAGCTCCAGGGCCGGATCGCCGAGGAGGTTATAGGTGCTGGTGCGTCCCCAGAAGTCGCCACCGGGGCTGAAATAGCGTTGGCGTGTTGCGACCAGCAGAGGCCCGAGGCGGGCGGCCTCCTGCAGCGCTATCCGCCGGGCCATTTCGTGATGGATACCCACACCGCCCAGGCGGGTGGGAGTGATGCAGGCCGCCGCGCCGCCCGGTGATGTCAGCAGCACCTCGGCAAGGCACTGGGCGCCGGGTAGGTCCGGGCGGTCGAACTGCCCAGCAAAGCACGTTATGTCCACACAGACGGGCAGAATCTCATTCGTCAGTTTGGCGACATCATCCGAGGTGAAAACCTTCTCGCGGCTCCAGTACAGGGCCCCTCCGTGCCCCTCGAAGGCGACCATTGCGACGCCCTTATTCCAGGCGTCCAGGATCGCCGGCGTCGCCGTGGTGCGGACACGCTCGCGGTTTTCCGTGCTGCTCTTGTTGCGGCTGATTCCGGTGACTCGGAGGTAGTGGGCCTCGAGGTCATAGCCGAATAGTTGCAGGTACTTCCAGAAACGCTCTATGCTCACCTCGAAAGGCCCCGGATCATCGCTCTGCAGCTCGTGGTCGGCGATGACGAGGATGCGCTTGGCCCAATCCTCTGCGGTGTCCTGACGCTCATAGCGGATAGTCTTGTCAATCATCTTGGTGAGCTGGGCGGGATTGCTCGCGGGCAAACGGCCGACGGCCATTTCGGGAACCTGGTCATCGCCGGCCACGCAGGCATACCAGAAATCGCTCGGCGTCTCGACGCCGTCCTGGATGCGCACCGGATAGGCGGGCAGGAGGTTGGGCACATCATGTCCGAGGTAGTTGTTGGCATCGTAATTGGCATCCCCGACGAGCAGGAGATATTGCGGCGCGGGCGGCTGCCACTGGTCATAGGCGTGGCGAACGAACTCCCGAATGGCGTGGGGCGAGATTACGCCGTGGCCGAAGTGGTCATAGATGGCGCTGAGGGGTACGGTGGCAACCCGGAGCTGCTGACCGCTTCGATATTCGGCCAGAGGCGCGACCGCCTCTACCAGGTCATCGTGAGCGATGATGATATAGTCAGCGCCGCTGGTGGGCAACTGCTCGGTAAGCAGGTTGGAGGGCTTTGAGAAGAGTACCTCCGGAGGGGTCAAATAGGCCGTCTCGGTGACGGCCATAAGCTGTCGGTGCGGGCGGGATGGTAGCGCAATCCGAGCAGCGCCATCCTTGACCGGCAGTCCGGCGGCTGCCGCAGGTTTAGCCGGGTCGCTGAGGTCATAGAGGTCTATGCCTGCGCCGGTGATGTCGGTTATGGTGAAGCCGGCTGCGCCCTCAGGCAACTGCAGCTTCAAGCCGCGCGCGACGTAGCTGAAACCACGCGCATAGTCAACCTCGATCCGGTCCAGAAAGACCTTGTCGAGGTCCCGCGACTTCGTGTCAGCCGGACACTTGATCACCAGTTCGTTGTGCTCAAGTTTGAGAGAATTGCCGGGCAGTGCGGTGTCAATGATACAGGCAGCCTGCCCGTCGAAGTGGACGTCAGCGACCGGCGTACCGTTGAATTCCACATTCACGTGATGGTCAGGCTCGACCAGGGTATTGGAGGTGCGGCCGCGGAGGTAGATCCGCAACTGCCCATCCCCGGCGTCAGGTATCAGGTGGGGAATGTCGAAAGCTATGGTGGCGTTGCGCCGGGGCTCGATCGTCTCCCAGAACCAGGGATCCAACTCCCCCGGCTCCGGAATCCAGATCAGATAGCCGTACTGCTTGTTCTCCTCGAGACGCAGTGTATCTTTGAAGGTGAGCAGTTCCGGGGCGGGCTTCTCGGCCAACTGCAACTTTTCCATGTCAAGGACCGCACTGGCGTCCCAACTGAGGCGGTAGCTATTGGTCTCCGTCCAGCGGTTGACGAGCGGCTGTCCGTAGAAAATGATGCGCGTGTCGGCAGTGATGCCGGCCTCCGCACCAAGCACGCGCCGCGCCACGGGCCGACCGGCGCATGAAATGCCTAGATCTGCGGGCTTGAGTTGCTCCAGAGCAACACCGGCATTCTCCAACATGGCTCCCGTGACTGCGTAGATGCCTTCCTCATTGACCGCCAACTTGACGCCGGCGGTGACACCCATGGCAACACCCGAAGCCATGTACGGAACAGTGACAAGTATGCATAAAGTGACCGCAATGTCGCGAACACGCACTGGAGTTCCTTCCCAAGCAAGATGGATGGGCACGTCGCAATGAGGCTAAGATAAGACGCCGGCAGTTGTCAAGCGAAACATTGTGAAGCCTCCTCAACGAATACCTGTAGCGCAGGCTTCCATAACCCTTTGTCAGGCTTCCATAACCCTTTGTCTTGTAGGCGCGGCTTCCAGCCGCGCAGGGATCAAGCGCACCGGGCGGAGATGTGGGGCTAAGGCAGAATGGGTGCGACCGACTCGGCCTGGAAGAGGATCGCCGGAACGCAGGGGCTGATTGGTCGCCGGGCGGCCATTTACGAAAACCGCCTCGGGCCCGGCCTCAATTGCTGGTAGTATGCTCCCGGCGTTGTCTGTTTTCCTGCCTGACCGCTGCTCCCTATGCCCGATTGGGCCTTCGTCTTTCAGGCCGCGATGGCTCCAGGGCTCGTGTGCGGCGGCAAACCTATGAAGGAGAAAGATGCACACGGGGGGAAAGTAACAGGCGTTGGTCGGCAATGCAGAATTTGCGGCCGTCAAAGGCAGTGTGGGCATGGCTCTTTGCCGCACCCGATGGGATGGCCCGACATGGCCTGACTCTCGCAGACACGACGGCGCAGCGTACATCAACTTCTGCCCAGGGAGGCGTTTGGATTGCGATACTACCGGATTGTGTGTGCCGCACTGCTGTTGGGTCTGCTGCCGGTGACGTGGGGAGCGCCCGACCCGGCGCTGCCCTTGCCGGGTGCGGACCTGGTCAACGCCGGCTTTGACGGACCGCTGGATTCCTCCGGAACGCCGGAGGGATGGAGCCGCTACATCTCGAAGTTCGGGACGGCCGATCTGTCGGTGGACAGTGAGCTCAAGAACACCGGCTCAGGATCTCTGAGAGCGGAGGTCGGCGCCAAGTCCGCCTGCACGGTCAGCCAGTACCTGAGTGTGAGTGACCCGGGGCCGTTTACCTTCTCCTGCCTGGTGCGCACGGCGGCTCAGGCCACCAACGGCGTGCAGGTGTCGGTCGAGTGGTTCGAGGCCATAGACTGGCCGCGACGCGTGCGGATGGTCGGGCGCACGTTCTCCTCCGCGGTGCTCTACGGTGACGACACCTGGCAGCGCCTGGGGGCCGTGGCCATGAAGCCGGATGACGCTGATCTGGCGCTTGTGGCGATCACCGTCGGTGACGCCCTGGCGGAGGCCGGCACCTACTGGCTGGATGATGCCGACTTCAGTCCCGGCGCGCGACCGGCGCCACTGCTGGGCAATCCCGGCTTTGAACTGGACCTCAACAACGACGGCATTCCCGACAACTGGGGCCGCACCTACTACGGCGAGGGCTGGGAGATCGTGCGCGACGAGACGGTCAGGCATTCCGGGTCGGCCTCTGCGCGACTGACCGGGCAGGCAGGCCATGGCAGCCGCTCGGTGCTGTCGACGCAGTCATCATACTTAGTGCCCCCCCAGCGTCTGCAGGTCTCGTTCTGGTACAAGGGCAGCGGTGCGTCGGACAATCTCGTCGACTTCCTGCCGGGCGAGGGGGACCTCGCCGCCAACGGGACAGTTTACTTCGAGCGCCATGTCGTGAAGCTGGAGCTGCCCCAGAATGAGTGGACACAGTTCGTTGCGGAGTATGACGTGCCTGATGATGCGCGCGAGTTCGGGCGCATGCGGGTAGACTTCCTGATGTACCAGAGAGGCGAAGGCACGCTGTGGCTGGATGACTTCCGGCTGGAGGTCATCGAGTAGCTGAAGGCCGCGGCGCTGGTCCATACATTGACATATTTTTACCGTCCATTACACACATTCGGCAGTCGCCGGCCGTATCGGCTCTCTTCTGACACGAGCCATTCCGGCCAGAGCACAACGGGACGCCGGCGCACCTGCTGTAGGAGGTCGCACTGATGCGAGAACTGCTGGTAATCACGAGTCTAGTGCTTGTTGGGTGCGTCGTCATGGCGCAAGACGAAGGCTTCATTGATCATGGCATTTGCGCCGCGGTTGCGGAGAGCCGTGGCGTTGTCGTAACGGAGACTAAATCCGGGAAGAACCTGGTTATCGCATGTGCCACAGACTGCTCTACTCAGGGCTACATTCTTGTGACCGACGTCGACACCGGCGAGACCCGGCAGGTGCCCTATCCGAAGAGTGTCAGGAATTCGGCCCCCTTCGCCTCGCTGATGAGCCGCAACGGGCGGTTCTACACCGGGGCTGGTCCCGCGTTTCTCGAGTATGATCCAGAGACCGGCGAGTGGCTTTTCGGCAAGGTGATTAACCCGCAGGCCTCGTGCTATGTGGGCTCGGCCATCACCGACGGGCCCGGTGACCTGATCTGGAAGGGCACCTACCCCGACTGCCGGCTCTACTCCTATGACCCGGAGACCCAGGAAGTCGTCGACTATGGGCGGATGGATGAAAAGGAACGGTACTTCAGCTACCTGGTCTTCGACAGCGCCGGCTGGGCGTACGCGGGCATCGGCACCGCCCGTCTGAACATAGTCGCCTTCAACCCGCAAACGCGCGAGCGCAGGCAGATGGTTGATGAGGACGAGCGGGTCGTAGGCACCGGATACGTCTGCACCGGCGTTGACGGCAAAGTCTATGGCAGAGCCGGCAACCAGTGGTATCGGATGTTCGCCGGGGAGCGCGAGGCTATAGCAAATGTGGAGAAAGCTGCTACGGCGCCGAACGGCTCACTGGGCTGGGGCCAGAGCAGCGGCACGCTTCCGGATGGGCGGCAAGTCCGCTACAACCTGCCGGAATCGTGGATGGATGTGACCGACCCCAAGGCCGGCACGAGCCGCCGCATCGAGATCAAGTACCAGGGCGGGGGCGTTGCGCTCACATCCGTGGCCGAGGGCCCCGACGGCAACGTCTACGCCTCCACCTGCCATCCGATGCATTTGGCCGTCTATGACCCGAATGCGGACAAGCTCGAGGACTGGGGTCCGGTCTACCGCGTCGGCGGAGGCAACTTCTGCCACATGTCCGCACAAGGCAAGTACCTGGCGGCCGCCTCGTACGCAAGCGGCATCTTCCACATCTATGACTCAACGCGCCCCTTCAACGGCGGCTACGGTAAGGCTCCCAACCCCTACGAGGTCGCCCAATGGCACAAAGACATCTGTCGTCCCCGCGCCACTCTGGCACATCCGGACGGCCATACAGTGTTCATGGCCGGCTATGCGGGCTATGGTATGGTCGGCGGCGGTCTGGGGATATATGACCTCACGACTGAGGAGGCGGCTCTTATAACGCATGAGAACCTCATCCCCTTCCACAGTACCATCGCCCTGGCGGCCCTGCCCGACGGCACCGTGGTCGGTGGCACTACTGTGGGCGCCCCGGGGGGTGGGCATGTTGTCTCTAAGGAGGGAGTGCTGTACCTGTTCGACCCGGCGACTCGCAAAGTGACCTTCCAGACATGCCCCGTGCCCGATGCCTCCACCATCACCGCACTTGAGGTGAGCCCGAGCGGTCTGGTGTACGGTTTGACCTCCGGCTCAGAACTGTTCGTCTTCGACCCGGCGACCCGCACGGTCACCCACACTAAGAAGCTGGAGGATTGGGCCGGCGTGCCGCGTGACAGTTTGTTCCTGGGCTCCAACGGAGATGTTTACGGCCAGTTCTCCAAGGCGATAGTTCGCTTTGATCCGGAGACTTTCGAGGGCTCGCTGGTGGCGACACCAACGGTGGGAATCAATGTAGGCGGCCCGCTGGTGGACGGCCGCATCTACTTCGGCTCCAGCTCGCACCTGTGGAGCTATCAACTGGGAAAGTAGGGCGGCCTTAACGGCGAAGCAGAAGGCAATTGATGGTCAGCTTGGGTCTGAGGCCCATGCCTCCCACCATTGAGGAGCGATAGAATCAGCGGCTCATGTCACCTGCACATCGCGCAGCAGTTCGACGGGCCTTCGCTCCCACTGAACCCCACCAAGGTGGTGAACCACACTGCCGGCGTCGCGGCGTCGGGTGGCGGGAAGTCTACATTCCCAGCCCAGATAATTCACGAACGAAAAGAAATGAATTGCGGAGAGACGCGGAAATGGCCATAAATGCTGTTGAGGCTTGTTCCGGAGGTCTCCGCGCAAATGACACAATGTAATTCGTAACTCAGCTTCGGACTCGTGCATCGCAAACGAATTCTCGGCGATTCCGACGCTGGTGATGACTGCTCCGACGGTGAGCTGATGCTGGTAACCGGGGTTGATCATCCTGGATTTCGACGCCACCGATAAGGAGACGCATGGGCAGCAGCAATTCGCCGAGCAGAAAAGGTATCACGGACTTAGACAGGCGCGATACTGGGATTTGACGAAGGCAACGATAAATGTGCTGATCGTCTGTATGGTGGTGAACTGCAAACGGATGGTGAGTCTGCAGGCGACGGGGACGGGCCCTCCGCGGGATGAACTGTGCCCCAATCCAGGCGTGGGGAGGTAAAACGAGCAAAAAAGGCGAAAAGTAAGCATGGCCTGCGGCCGCTCGACGCGAGAATAGCGCTAAGGGCATGACGCAGATGCTGACAACTGAATAGCCGTGAGCAGTAAACGGGTTGACGCAAAACCCGACATGTATCCTCTCACCCAAGAGAGGTAACTTTGGCAACTGTCTCTGACAGACTTTATCGCCCTGGGGCATCGAGTACATGCCCTAGGTTGCTTATCGCGTGCGGTATCACAATTCTAACCATCCCGGCCATCGATGATGGTCAAAGACGGAGAAGGTGATCTGACCTTGATGCAAAGAGAAGACATCGAAACACTTGCCTCGATACACGAGCCTAATTGTATCTCGATCTACATTCCCGTTCATTCGACGGGCTTCGAGGGACAAACCAATCCTATCCGCTTGAAGAATGCTATTCGCGAGGCCGAACGGGCGCTCGAGGCTACCGGCATGCGACGGCCGGATGTGGAATCGCTGCTCGAACCAGCCAGAGAATTCCTGGCCAGCGAAGGACCATGGTGCTACTGGCAGGGCGGGCTGGCGATGTTCCGCTCGGAGACCACATTCGCGGTCCACAATATGCCGATTGATTTCGACGAACATGTTCGCGTCGCCGGTCGCTTCTACATCAAGCCCCTCATCCCTGCCCTCGTTGCCGATGGGATGTTCTATGTTCTCTGCGTGAGCCAAAACGCTACCAGAGTGCTCTCCTGCACTCGCGAGACGGCAACGCCCGTCGAAATCGAAGCACTGCCGGGGAGCCTGGCGGATGCCCTTGGATATGAGACCACAGAGGACCACATCGAGTATCACGCCGGAGCGGCAGGAAAGGATGGGGGAGCGCCGGTCTACCACGGACAGGGCGCGGGGTCTGATGACAAACGCCAGGACCTGAAACGCTACCTCCGTATCATTGGTGATGCCGTTGATGATGCCCTCAATGGGCACAAGGAGCCTCTGGTCTTTGTAGGTGTGGAGCCGCTCCACGCCATATACACGGATATTAGCGACTACCCCCACCTGACCGGCGATGGAGTTGCAGGCAATTTTGAGCATGCTTCAGATGAGGAGATTCGTGACCGCGCATGGGAAATTGTGGAACCAGTCTTCTCCGAGGGACAGCAGAAGGCCCGCAGCGAGTATGAGCGGCTTGGCGGAACTGAACGAGCGGTCACTGCCATCGAAGATATCGTCCGCGCTGCGCACGATGGTCGCATCGCAATGCTGTTCATCGACGCGAAGGCAAGCTTGTGGGGCACATACAACCCTGCCACACGGCAGGTGGCAATCCACGCCGAGCCCGCCGATGAAGATGATGACCTCCTGGACCTGTGTGCGGTAAAGACGCTGTTGACCGATGGGGCCGTGCATGCGCCCGATGCAGACGACATACCCGGCGGCGGCCCGGCAGCAGCGGTGTTGCGGTATTGACGTCGAGCGCGACAGGCCTCGTCGGCGCGCACGGAAATGGAGCAAAGCGGAAGCAAAGTGCGGAACCTGCATGAGGCGCTGTACGCGGCGGACAGTTGGCCACATGCTCGGCGGGTGCTGCTGAAAGCCGAGGTGATGGAGCAAGGCGACAATCCGCGCTTTGTGGTCACGAGCCTGGCGAGCGGCGATGCGGAGGCGGGCAGGCGTCTGCCATGCTGTTGTGTAGGGCGCTCGCTCGCACCGGGCCGGAAGCCCGAGCTGCGCGAAGGAGGAGCGATGGGCCGGGTGAGGGAAGCCGTGCGGAACGCCGCCACCAACGGTCGGCGGGGCCTAAGCCCCCGTCCCACACACGGCAACCGCCTGCAGCATGACCGAACGAAAAAACGGGGCACCCGCATCATCGTGCGCGGGTGCCCCGAAGCGTGTTTTAAGCTCGCTGAAGTTCTACTTGAAGACTTCTTGGGTGGGATCCACCGGCGGCTTGACACCCACAAACAGCGTGTGCCAGATGTTCAGGTACCACAGCCCCGAAGTAGTGCTTTGCTTGACGTACACCACGCGGGGGTTGTCGGCACCGCTGCTGCGCAGGTACACCTGCAGGCCGCGGTCGTCGTCGTCATGGCGGTGGATGCGCTCGAAGTTCAGCTCCCAGTTGTTCGGGTCCATCTGATAGCCGTTGTCAGGCGAGGTGCCCTTGGCGTAGCTGCGCCAGATGTGGTGGTATTGGGGATTGACCATCCGCTCGGCGAACAGCCGATTGCCGGGCAGCCTATCCCAGCTGGATTCACTCATCAGCGGTATGGCCAGGTATTGGAGCATCTCGCGCCCCTGATCGCGGGTCTCTTCGTTCATATAGACGAACACCGCGTCCATGAAGCACTTGACCGCCCCCTGCGGTTCGGTGCCCAGAAGCACATGTTGCTGCTTCATCTCATCCAGCGTAGCGGCAAGTTTCGGCGCGGCCTCCTCCTGCTGCGTCGGCCCCTCCGCGTAGGCGCCACCGACTGACAGCATTACGATTGCGGCGAACAACAGCCACGTCACCTTCATCCCGTTATCCTCCTGTCTGCTACCATCCATAGTAACACGGCAAGCATTGTACTTGCTTTGTGGCCGAACGTCCAGTAAATATTGCTTTGACTTGAGTCGCTGGACTGTCTTGGGGCCGCCTGAAACGCTTCACAGCGACACCAGGGAGGCAATCACCGATCCGGATACCAGCGACGCTGACCGGCTGGCGAGGGATCCCGCGCTGCGGCAGATGACTCAAGCCAGCCACTTTTTCGCGGCATCAATCCGGGCTCAAACATCCGCCTGTGGCAGCATGTGTTCGACCGCAATCACGATACACAAATGGTTCACTTCTGGATAGGGCCCCTCTTTTCGCGTCGTTGAACACGTATGACGCAGTCACTGTGGACCGAAGAAATCAGGGCCACATCTTGACCCTATTAGCGCCTGGTTTTCTCTTTCATCTCGCGGCTGAGTGTCTCGAGCGATTTGGCGAGCTGTTGAAAGATGTGCTGGCCCGCCTCCGGGTTTTCGAGTATGGTCTTTGTCATTTCCGGCTGTCGCTGTGACCATACCTCAACATCCTTGCGGTTCATGCCGAATGTTTTCATCAACACGTTGCGCTCGATCTCAGGGAGACCTTCCTTACTCTGCTTCATGATCTCACGGCGCTGTTCGTCACTGAGATTCTGGAACTCTCTGAGCGGTTCCTGGATGTGACGATCGAGCTTTTTCGCATACCCGGCGGCCGCATCGGCAAACTTCGCAGCATCGGTGGCGTGTCTTTTGGCCCATTCAGCATCCTCCGCGTGAACGGCTCCGCGGTAGCGGATGAATGAGTCCTGGAAGGCGATCGAGTTCTCGGCCAGCGCCACGCTGTCCTTTGCCATCTCGTAACCCTCTTCACCCCTGAGCTCGTCCAGCTCCGGGCAGGTGACGTGGGGCACCTCCGCACGCTGTCGATAATTGGGAGTGGGATCCTCGGCGGCCTGATAGTACGCATGCGAGCTGACGATGCAGGCTGCTTCGCCAATGAAGAAGCCCGCTGCGACCCACGGCATCGCCGTGGTGCAATAGCCAAGGTTGGTAAGAACGAAAGCCCCAACACCTGACGTGACACTGCTGTAGAGGGCAAGTCGCTTCGGGATGGATACCTTTATGGTAATCGGCACTTCGTCTGGCTCTGGTGGCAGCATATTCTGGCTGAGCTGGCCGGGATATACATTAGTCTCGGCCTCTACCACGGCGCACTCAATCGTATCGGCCCAGGTGCAGAACTGGATATAGTCGAGTGTTTCGGTGGCAACAGGGATAAACGAAATGACCAGATCCGTCAGGAAATCAACCCAGCTCTGGTCCGGTATCCACTGCCAGCGATGTTTCCACTTTGTGTAATACCATTGGGTGTTGAGGGGCGTAATATTAACCATCTCCGGCCCCCATGTCTTAGCCTCGTCCATATCCACATCCCAGTCCACAAACTGCGTCGAATCTGGTTCATTGTAAAAGGGGTTGTTTCTTTCTTCCCAGTTCAGCCTGATCTGCCACTCCTGGTCTGACAGATTCTCTATCTTGAAGCACACCAGGTACGTGTTCCCCATCGTCGGACCACCACGATCGAGGGGCTTGTCATCATGCCAGCCCGAATGATGCGCATCCAGCCCCAAAAGGGACGATTCGGTGACAAAAACATCCACAATGTGCGGATGGCGGTTGTCGAAGGTGACCTGCTGTTTCAGCCACCCATCTCCGGCGGTCACGTTGCCGGCGTCGTCCTTTGCACGGACATAAATCGTGTCCTTACGCACCTGCTGGTCGCGCGTATCGGATGTTACCGTGAAGCTCCACTGATTGGTGCCCTGTGCAGCGTGCCAGTTCTCGGCGTCAGTGCTCCACTGCACAAGCGTTACACCCTGGTTGTCCGTTGCATGGCCCGAGAGCGATACTTCGTTTTCGAAATGTATTTTGATAGGGGGCTGCTCCTGGTCAGCCTCGACAATGGCCGGTGCCGTGGTGTCAGTGACCTGTGGCCGGGGACGTGGATCAGTATTGGCCACCAATTCATTGCCGTCGTAGGCCAGATACCTGCTTTCATACTCCTGAATCGGCAGCGTGGTGGTGTACTTATACCAGCACCCGTCCGTGTAATCGCTGTCACCGGCGTTTTCTTTCTGCATTTCGTGCTTCTGGCCAGCGATCTCCACTTTCACAGCGGTTGGGGTGATGTTGTCTTCAGAGACGTACTGCGCGCGAAAGGAAAACTCCGTCGTCTCATTCCCGCTGTGTGGGGTGACACCCCACTGTTCAAAATGAGGCGCCCCAGAGGTGTACCGAAGCACCCCTCCCTGCACCGTTCGATACGGCTGGATGGTGTTGGACTCCAGACCGATCTCCACCTCAAGCCAATTGAAGGTTTGAGGGGCGGTAATCGTGTCTGAAAGCAGATCGGACGTTGCTCCGGGCTGGAGCTGCAAATGGGAGAGGATATGCGGCTGGCCAATGTAGCCAGTTTCGGTTGACCACTGGACAACGACGCGGGGCCCCGGATCTGTATCGCCCTCGGAGTCCAGCATCTCCTGCGGACAACCCTGGTTCTGCTGAGGGTCAAACGTAATGCGGAACTCGATGGTGACCTCATCCCCACCCACGGGCCGGGCAGGTGTCAAACCCTCGATCTCGGCCCGGACGCACTCCTGGCAGTAATCATCAAAACTCATCTGCGCCTGCCAGGCGGCAAAGGTGGACGGGGTGACGACAATGACCACGGCAACAACCACTATCAGCTCCAATACGATCCGGTTCCTGAATTTAACCCCGCGCATAAGCATAAACCCTCCTTTGGACGGCGGACGAATAGCGTTTCAACGCACAGTGCACTCGCCGTCACACCCCTGACCCTAACTCGGCTCAGCCCGCCATCGCCCGACCTTCGTGCGCTGTGGAATAGTTGGTGAACATCTCGGTCCTAGATATTTACTTTGATGAGTTTTTCGTAAACTATCTTATATATTATAGCAGCGCGCGGGCAGTGTCAAATCAATCACAGCAGTCCAAACGCAGGAAACCGGACAGAATGCTCCGGCAGTGGTACCACAAGACAGCAACAGCCTCGATGGGCCGAAGCCCGCTATCCCAGATAATTTATGAAGCAGAAGAAGCGCATTACGGAGAGACCCGGAAATGAGCCATAGAGAGCGTTGAGCCTTATTCCGGACCTCTACCCGCGAATGACACATTGTAATTCGCAGCTCAGATTCGGACGCCTTCATCGCAAGCAAATTGTCGCCGCCTTCGACGGTGGTAGTATCTGCTCCGCTGGCGGGCTGATGCTGGTAACCGAAGCTGATGAGGCTCTCGGCCTGACGCGAGAACTCAGTGCCGTACTCTCGCATCAGCGCCAGGCTAGCAAAGTGCATCACTCTGTGAGTGAAGGAGACGTGCCGGCGGGTGCGGTTGAGCTTTGCTTCGCATTGTCCGGTTCGGGACCTCTGGGTTCTGCTGCTACGACACATGCGGGCGGCGGCGACCTGAGGGTAGCTGCTGAAAAACAGGGTGTTTGGTAACCGAAAATGAGCTTGCGGGGATCAGTGTGCCTGCGGAGTGGATTTTGGGTGCTTCTGCGTCGACATGGGAGGACAGGCTGGGGTTCAGCGGCCTTTCAGGCTGCGATAGCCATGTTCTGATATCCTTGTTGCCGGCACTCGCATCCCAAATCCCATCTCCCCACACGCTCATGAATGATGCGGGCTAGAGCAACTCCGCGATGCTGCCTAAGACGTAGTCCGGGCGGCAATCAGCCGGCAGTGCCGCCAGGTCCGCCGCATCCGTGACGCCGCTCAGCACCGTCGCCGTCGCGCAGCCCGCGCTCTTGCCACAGACCAGATCCGTATCCAGCCGGTCCCCTATCAGCAGCGTCTCTTCCGGCGTCGTGCCCATCCGCGCCATCGCCACATGCGCCAGCGCCGGCGAGGGTTTACCGGCGATATGATCCGGTGTCCGCCCGCTGCACGCCTCCATGTACGCCATGACCGCACCCGCGTCAGAGACCTCCGAACCACCCGCCAGCGGGCAGGTTACATCCGGGTTCGTAACATAGAAGAACGCGCCCCGCCGCAACGCCTGGAATGCCTCATCGAGCCGCCCATAGGTCACCTGGCGATCCCACGAAATCACCACGATCTCAGCATCTGCAGCGCTTTGGACGATCCGGCAACCGATGACTCGCAACTCGCTGAGAACCGGCTCTTCACCCAGCACCAGAACGTGCGGTGTTTCATGATGCGCGCTGATATAGTGGGCCAGCGCCATCGGGCTGGTCAGTACATGCTCCACATCTGCCGCAATGCCCAGTCTCGTCAGCTTCTCCGCATAGCTCCGGCCGGTTGCGATCGGTTTATTCGACACGAAGGTGATGCCGACGCCGCGCGCACTCAGAGCCGCTACCGTATTCTCGGCGCCGGGAATCAATTCATCGCCCAGATAGACAGTGCCATCCAGATCAAATATGTATCCTGCATAGAGTGGGACTGTCGATGTCACTTATCAGGCACTCCTTTGGGTCGCGACATGGATGCTTGTCTTCCTGGGCGCATTATTCATCATGAAGCCGTCAATTCCTGCGTTTCACCGACTCTTAACCCTTACATCCAGTACTCACAGCCCCGCAGTGTCAGCGTCGCAACGACTTACGCCAGGCTTGCCCTGACTGTAGTGGAGTTGAGCCTCTTTCCTACCCCCGCCCCCCTTGGGTCACGAAGCCAACAGATACAGTGCCTGCTGGCCCCGAGAAAGCCCTTGTTCTTCTGGTACAGAGTGCGTTTTGCCCCCGCCATCGAGCGGGTTGACTATGTAGGTCAAGTGGATTTCGCGTCTACAAGAGCCTTCAGCTTACACGTAGAGTCTGTTTCCGGCACCGCGGGTAGTGCTGTTCAAAATGCCTCATATGAGAACGTGAAGATGCCGGTACGGGTGAATTAGACCGTACCCCTCGCTTCCCCATCGCACACCACGTCTGCGCCGCTGCGAGTACGCTTCCGTCATGCCGGGATGCGATTGATGACTGCCATCACCATTGCCCTGACGCTGCCCATGCTGTCGGCCATGACGGCTTGCAGGTCGCTGTCCATGACGGCGCGATCGGTGACGCCGGCGGCGTAGTTGGTGACGACGCAGAGGCTCGCGTAGCGCATCTCGAGCTCGCCGGCAAGAACGACTTCGGGGATGCCGGTCATGCCCACGACATCCGCGCCCCATTGCGCAAACACCTTGATCTCGGCAGGCGTTTCGAAGCGCGGCCCTTCGCTGCAGATATATACGCCACTAGGGTGCACCTGAACATCCATACCGGCACCCGCGCTGATGAGCACCTCGCGCAAATACGGATTGTAAGCCTGCGTCTGGTCAACGTGGACGATCTTGCCGCCGGTGCCATCGAAGAATGTCATGTAGCGGTTACGAGTCATGTCAATGTAGTCGTGCGGGATTACGAAGTCACCTGGGTGGAGCATCAGCTTGAGGCTACCGACTGCATTGGTCGCGATGATATCGGTGCAGCCCAACTCGTGGAGTGCCATGATGTTGGCGCGGTAATTGATGGTATGAGGAGCAATACTGTGGGCGACCCCATGACGCGGGATAAAGTAAACCAGGTTCTCCCCGACCTCCGCGGCGAAGAGATTCACCTCACCGTAATCGGTGCGCTGGACCAGCGGAACCTGACCGAGCTGTGCGCCTTCCATCTCGAATTTGTAGAAGCCGCTGCCGCCGATGATCCCGATATTCATCTCTTTCCCTCCTTCTCCTGTCTCTTGCTAGACTTCTCCGTTTGCACCCCGATACCTGCATTCACAGGAACCCGCACGGGATTGGGGATCTGCGATCAGTTCCCGAACGACATTGCGACTTGACAGAGGGACGCAGGTTTCCCTAATATTGGTCGTGGTCGCCGGAGGGTCGGCATGATCCCGGTGGGTGGACTCGCATCCTGACAACGCTCGAATCCGAAACACTGATTTGGCACGAACGGCAGCGGCGGTGTTTTGTGTGCGCTGTCCGCCGCGTTCTGCGGGGTGGTGCACCTCGTCAACATGGCGGTTACTGACAACGTGTTGCCTTGCGGAAGCGAGTGTGCTATCATTTTCGCGCCCGGCAGCGGCCCTACAAGAGCAGATGTCGAGGTGGCATCGAATGGCAGCACAATTGGGCCTGGTTCGCCGTCCGCGTACTGCGTGTGGTCACCGGCAGCACTTTGCTGGTGACGTAGATAATGAGATAGTATCTGGACGTTCACACTAAGGAGGTACTGGAGCAATGGATTTCTCGGAATATCGTTTCTCTGAGGCCCATACGTGGGCAAAGAGAGACGGAGACCAAATGGTCATTGGTATCACGCAGTATGCAGCTGATGAGTTGGGGGATATCATCTTCGTCGAGTTGCCCGACGTCGGCACATCACTTGCTGCCGACGAGGGATTGGGAAGCGTTGAGTCGGCGAAGGCAGTCGAGGATCTGGTTTCCCCGCTCACCGGTGAAGTGACCCGCTGCAATGAGGAACTCTTCGATGCACCGGAAATACTCAACGAGGACCCGTACGGAGAGGGTTGGCTTGTTGCGGTCGAGCCCAGCGACAAGAACGAATTCGACTCGCTGCTCAGCTATGACCACTACATGGCTATGCTCGAGGAATCGGCCGGCGACGGCGAAGATGACGAGGAAGACGACAACCTCTACACCAGCGAGCAATGAGCCGGCAGGGACAAAGCATCTCCCGAGCAGGTGCGAACCACCGAGGTGAGAGAGGTTATAGCCGGATGATACAGTGGCGTCTGCTGGTGACGGGGCCGGGTGGCGGAGCCTACAACATGGCCCTTGATGAGGCCTTGCTGGAGAGTGCCATCGGCGGCGAAGCGCCCGTTTTGCGTATCTATAGCTGGAAGCCGCCGGCAGTATCGCTGGGCTATTTCCAGGAACTTGACGAAGGTATTGACCGCGCCGAGATTAGTCGGCGCGGTTTTGGCCTGGTCAGACGCCCTACCGGCGGGCGCGCGATCCTGCACAAGGATGAGTTGACCTATGCCGTCGCGGCGCGTGAGGACGACATCGCGCACGGCGACAGCCTCATGGGCTCATACCGCACCATCTCACGTGGCATTGAGGCGGGGCTGCAGATGCTAGGCGTGGCAGCGCGACTTGCAGACCGCAGCGGTGAAGGGCGCAAGCAGGACCGCCAGACACTCCCGACGGTGTGCTTCGGGCAACCCGCCAAAGTTGACATGCTGGTAGCATCCCGCAAGATCGTTGGCAGCGCCCAGACGCGCCGTGATGGCGCACTGCTCCAACATGGCTCAATCCCCGTGAGTATTGACCCGGCTGAACATCTCGCGGTTATGCCCGGCGGCCTCAACACCAACGAGCGCGCCGCTGGAAGCGCTGAGACATTGGCTGAGTTAATGTGCGGCATCGCTGATATTATCGGCCGGACTCCCAGCTTCGACGAGGTAGCGCAAGCGCTGCAGGCGGGATTTGTTAGCGCGCTGGGCATTAGCTTTGTCGCCGATGAACTAGCTGCTGTAGAATCCAGCGCTACCGCACGTCTTATTACTGAGAAGTACGGCAACGATGCGTGGACTGCGCAGGGGGGGACGCGGTAACGCAGGCGCGGGCCATGGATAAATCGTCGGGCGGTACGCCTCCACCCCGCAATGCACGAGCAGCAGCGTACTAGCTGAATACCTGCAACTGTTCGATGGTCAGATCGTCTCGCGGCTCGTAAATGCGCAGGGAAAGCAGCGCCGCAGCCAACGCAAACAGCGCCCCGATCGCGAAGACCAGCACGATACTCACCGTCTGTGCAACCCAACCGAAAGCTAAGGGCACAATGCCCACTGGTGCGATGAACAAGTTCGTGAAGCCAAGATATGACGGCCGCTTGCGTTCCGGCGCGATGTCGAGTACGTAGTTGTTGTAACCCGGCCAGACATGGGCGGTATAGATGCCACTGCCGACAAAACAGAGGCACAAGACAAGCATCCGGTATGAGATGCCATAGCCGAGGATCTCGAACCCACCCGACGGAGTCAACGCGGCACCAAACAAAGCCACCAGTGTAGTCGCGAGGCCGGCAAAGGCCGCTACGACGAGAACGCGGCGGTTACCGAGCTTGTCCGAGACACGCCCCTGAAGTACGCTTCCCCCCATCTGAGCCAGTATCTGTACGCTCAGGAAGGTGGCCACGGCAGTGTCAGGAAAGCCCCATTCCTGTACCGCTAGCGCCATAAAGAACGGCCCGACAGACCCCGCCGAGGCAAGCAGCAGCACCACTCTGACCATCCGCCGATAACGTCTGTCACGTCTCCAGAAGCGCATACCCCGAGCAATGTGCAGCCGGAGAGACAGCTTGTGATGCGCAGCTTTGCTCGCCGGCTCTTTCACCTGTGAATACACAACCCAGGAACTCCCCAAGATGAGAGCAGCGACGAGTAGAACGATGCCGTAGTTCATCGGGAAAGCGGCCGGTGAGTTGTCACCGACCATGTAATGAATGAACGGCACGGCAACAGTGAGTACAAGGAAGAGACCGATAATTTGTCGCCACATCCAGAAGCTGCCCCGCATGGTGGTGGGTGTTGACTTGGCGACGATGTCCATGAAGGCCATGGTACTGACCGCCTGTGCGGTGAACCAGCAGGTGAAGAAAAACAGCACGAGGGCGGCGATGAGTATGCCGGTTAGATGAACGCCGGCTAGTACGGAGACGGCCATGCCAATGAGTGCGGAAAACCGGATGATGCTGTAGAGTTTGAATATGGGCAGCTTGCGCTCGGCAGTGTCTATCCACGGCGCTGCGAAGATCGCCGGGAGCGCCGGACTCACGATGATGATCGCCTGCAGCACACCGACGGTCCAGGTGAGCCCGGACAGACGCAGCAATAATAGTGGCAACACGGTCATCGGGTCGAGCAGGCGGTTGCCGACCTGCACGAGCACGCCGTTGATGATCCCCAGCAAGTGGTTGCGGCGGTGCAAGGGAACGAACATCTCATGATCGTTGGGATTTGTAAACTTAGCCATGGGCTCAATCAGAATTCGCAGGGGCTGAAATGGTGGATCGGCGGCGGTGGCAAGCGGTCGGCGCTACGATGCGGGTTCCTCCGAAGACGTCTCGTCTAAGTCGTCATCGGGGATATCGTCTCGCGGTTCACCCATGCGCAGGGCCAGGAAAAGGGCGACGACGGCCAGGACAACTGAGATGAGGAAAATGCTCAGGTAGCTGACCGCATAAACCAGCCAACCATAGGCAAGTGGTGCGATAGCTATGGGAACTATGAAAAGGCTTGCGAAGGCGGTGTATGATGGTAGTTTACGGCTCGGAGCGATGTCCATGAGATAATTCGTGTACCCGGGTCCGAGATCGGCGAGGAACAAACCGCTGCCGATGAAACAGCCCATGAGCACTACCATGCGGTACTGAACCTGATACCCGAATAGCTGCATGGCGCCAGGAGGTGTCAGGTAAGCGCCGAACGCCGCGCAGGCGGCCGTGCCCATGATTGTGGCAGCGGCGAGAATCAGCAGGCGCTGGTTGCCGAGCTTGTCGGAGATGTAGCCGGCGACCCAGCAGCCGAACATCTGGGCCACTATCTGGACGGCAATGAACCAGGCGGCCACCTCGTCATGGAAGCCCCAGGATTGAACGGCGAATGCAATGAAGAAAGGCCTGATGGCTCCGGAGGCGCCGAGCAGGATGCGGATGCGCATGAGGCGGCGGTAGTAACGGTCGCGCCTGAGGAGTCTCATGCCCCGAACAAGATGCTGTCGCATGGTGAGCAGATGTCCAGCGGGTTTGGACTCCGGCTCTCTTGCCTGCGCGAACGCCAGCCAGCCTAGACCCATGCCCACCGCAGCTATGAGCATCAATACTCCATAGTTCAGGGGGAACTCCAATGAGCAGTCAGCGGACAGCATGTAACTGACAAGAGGCCGAGACAATATGAGAACTACGACCAGCCCGCCGAACTGTCGCCATTTCCAGAAGCTGCCGCGCATGGTCGTCGGGACGGAACTGGCGATGACGTGCACGAATGCCTGCTGCGAGACACCCTGGGCAAGCAGGCGAAGTGTGAAACAAAGCAATAAGCCGACGAGAGCCGTACGGTAACCGATGCTGCCGGCGAAGAGCACGCAGAGCCCCATGCCAACACTGCCGATGAACCTGATGACCGCACCCCAGCGGAAGACGGGCATCTTGTGTGGTGCCGTGTCAACCAGCCGCGAGGCGACTACCTGCGGGATGACCGGTGCAACCATCGTGATTGTGTGCCCCATCCCCACCATCCAGGAAAGCCCGGACAGTCGCAGAAGCAGAAGAGGGAAAACTGTGCCAAGATCCGCAAGACGGTTTGCGGCAATGAACAAGATGCCGTTGACGATGCCGAGCACGTAGTTCCGCCGGTTGAGGGGGGTATAGAGCTCGCGTTGAGCGGCGTTGGGTGACCTGACCATTACAACAGATTCCTCACGCGGGTGCGACGACAAACGGTTTGAGTGTGTTGAGGAGTTCGGTTTCGACTTCGACGTCGGCGGCAACGTAGTCGGGTTCGTAGGCGATCTGGATGACACGGCCACGTTCCCTGCATAAGTGCAGCGCTGCCATCTGGTCGTAGGGGATATGCAGTGTAAGGGGCACGAAATGCGCATAGGCCGCCCGCGCGATCTCAGCGCCCAGCTTCTCGAGACCGACACGCTTCTCAGCGACGACGGGTAGCCCGTCAGGCATCTGTGCGAGAATACGCTTCTCGTCCACCGTCCCCGCGATCTTATCCCACTTGTTCAGAGCTACCACGGTGGGCCTGTCAGCGACGCCGAGTCTGTCTAGTGTCTCCTCGCTGGCGGCGCGTTCGGTCGCGGCCCACGGCGTGCTCGCATCGAGCACATGCACTATCACGTCGGCTTCCTGAACCTGCTCGAATGTCGCCATGAAGGCGGCGAAAAGGTCTTCGGGGAGGTCATGAATGAAGCCGACGGTATCGCTGATGAGCAGTTCGGCCCCCTCGATCTCCGCCTTGCGAATCGTGGTGTCCAGCGTCTCGAAAAGGCGGTCGTGAGCGTTGACTTCGTCGCTACCGACGAGTGCGTTGAGCAGCGTGGACTTGCCGGCATTAGTGTATCCGACAAGGGCCGCCAGTGGGAGACCCGACCTCGCACGGGCACGCTTCTCGATTTCGCGATGACCTCGAACCTCTTCGAGCTTCTCCTTCAGATGCGACATCTTCCTGCGGAGAGTGCGGCGATCCGTCTCCAGCTTGGTTTCACCCGGCCCGCGAACTCCAACGCCACCGAGGCCCCCACCATCTGCGCCGGCGATACGATCCATCATGCGGCCCTTGCCGACAAGCCGCGGAGCCATGTAGGAGAGCTGGGCGAGCTCGACCTGAAGCTGCCCCTCGCGCGAGGTCGCGTGCTGCGCGAAGATGTCGAGGATCAGCTCCGTCCGGTCGAGCACCTTGCAGTCCAGTTGGTCTATCAGATTGGAGACCTGAACAGGGGTGAGTTCGTCGTCGAAGAGCACGATTTGAGCATCTGCCGAAAGTTGCAGAGCCTTGAGCTCTTCGACCTTGCCTTTGCCCAAGTAGGTGGCCTGGTGCGGGGCGTCGCGTTGCTGGATGAGCACGTCCACGGGCACGGCACCCGCGGAGGTGGCGAGTTGGGCCAGTTCACGCATCGAGCGCAGCCCCTCACCGCGAAGCCTCCTGATGCCGACGAGTATCGCTCGCTCAGCAGTCAGGCGGTCGCCTCGTTGCAGCCCTACTTCGATTATTTCGTTCATAATCGGACACCGTCAGTCGCGGCACGAGAATGCCGGCAGTGCGGTTACCACTCGATATTCAGGTTGTCACGGATGCGGCGTATCGCCTCGTCAATCTGACCCATCTTGTCTTGGCCCTTGATCGTCAGCGAGAGCCGTACAAAGCCCTCGCCATAGTCCCCATACACCGCGCCCGGAATCACCAAGACACCACATTCTGCGAGCAGGTCTTTGGCGAAATCCGCCGCTGTCTGGTAGCTTTTCGGGATCGGTGCCCAGATGTAGAATGCGGCTTTGGGCGGAGAGATGTCGAAGCCGAGTGAGTTTAGGCCCGCGACGAGGGCATCGCGCCGCCTCTGGTACTCGGCTCGCAGGGAGACGATGAACTCATCGTAGCCCTCGAGCGCGGCGATGCCGGCCCGCTGAATCGCCATGAAGGTGCCTGAATCCACATTGCTCTTCGCCTTCGAGAGAGCCTCGATGAAAGGCGCGCCGCCACATGCCCAGGCCACACGCCAACCGGTCATGTTGAAGGTCTTGGAGAAGGAGTGCATCTCGATAGCGACATCTTTCGCCCCCTCGACCTCAAGAATGCTGTGGGTCTCGTAGCCGTCGTAGGTGACCTCCGAGTAAGCGCAATCATGGACGATGATTATCTCATTCCGGCGCGCGAACTCGACGACTTCGGCGAAGAAATCGGTCTCCGCAACGGCGCTCGTGGGATTGTTGGGGTAGTTGATGAACATGAGTTTGGCGGCCTTGCGCACCGGGATTGGGATCGCCTCCAGGTCCGGGAGAAAGCCGTTCTCTGCAAGCAGAGGCATCGGGAAAGGTGCGCCGCCGCACCATGTAGTCTGTACCTTGTACACCGAATATGCCGGGTCCGGAACCAGCACGATGTCGCTGGGGTCCACGTAAGCCCACGTGATATGGGCGAGAGCCTCCTTGCAGCCAATAGTGCCCTGTACCTCGCCGTCGGGCCTCACATCCACGCCGAAGCGCGAGGCCATGAATGCCGCGACGGCCTCTTTGAATTCAGGGGTACCGAAGCCGCTTTCATCATAGGGGTGGGTCTCAGGGTCCCTAGCCGCTTCGCACAAGGCCGCAATGACATAATCCGGTGTCGGCATGTCGGGGTCGCCGATCCCAAAGTCAATGGGTTCGTCTCCCTCGGCCAGCATTTTCGCCTTGATTGCGGCGATTTCACGGAAAGGGTACGGCGGGATGCGTTGTAGTCTCTGGGCCCACGGTATATCCATGGTGGGTCTCTCCTCCTCTGGCATAGGCAGATACTATCTATGGCTTGGGGTTGCTGGACGGAATGGCGGCTGAAGGCCAAGAGCAGGGCCTTAGGTCATGCCTCTGCTTCGCGGAGCAGCGATGGGTGGATGGTCCCCGTATACGCCTCGTGTGCGGAGCCGGTCAAAAATACGGCTTCGCCCTCGCGCCAGCGTATCTGCAGATCGCCGCCGAGCAAATGCACGGTCACTGTTTCGCGGCAGTGTCCGTTGAGTATCGCTGCAACGACGGCGGCACTGGCACCTGTTCCGCATGCAAGCGTCTCTCCGGCCCCTCTCTCCCACACACGCATGCGCAACTCGTCATCGCCGAGCACCTCGACGAACTCAACGTTTGTGCGTTGCGGGAACAGCTCATGGTGCTCGATCTGGGCACCGAAAATGTATATGAGGTCATCGAGGATTTCTTCGACGAAGATCACGCAATGGGGATTGCCCATCGAGACGCAGGTGACGGTGAATGTGCAGCCGCCGAGCGCAATCTCCTCGGCGATGACAGGCGCGTCAGCGGGCTGTCCCTCCATGGGTATGTCGGCCCTGTTCAGGTGCGGCGGGCCCATGTCAACGCTGACCTCGACGACTTGTTCACCCTCAAGCCGGAGCGTCGGCCTGATGATCCCGGCTCTCGTCTCAACATCAAGCTTGAGCTTGTCAGTGAGTCCATGTTCATAGACATACCTGGCGAATGCGCGCATACCATTTCCGCACATCTCGGCCTCACTGCCGTCGGAGTTGAAGATGCGCATTTTGAAGTCCGCCTTATCGGAGTCATCAATGAAAATCAGCCCGTCGCCGCCAATTGCGAAATGGCGATCCGAGAGCACCGCTGCAAGTGTCTCCAGGTCGTACCGGCTCAGGTCATTGGCCATAGCGTCAATGTAGATGTAGTCATTCCCGAGGCCGTGCATTTTTGTGAACTGCAATTCCACCACCCTCTCAATACCCATACAAAAAATACACGACAGGCGATTGGCCCATCGTGCCGGTTCGGGTAACCCTGAAGTGAGCCGCCGTCTGCCTATCGGTCTAGGGCTTGTCCGAGCCTGTAGGGCCGATGACGGCGATAGCGCTTTTGTACACCATTACTTCGACATCGCCGACGGAGACAAGCACAGTAAAGGCATCAAATCCCCCGATAGTGCCGACGAGTTCTTTGGCGTTCACCATCACGATACGCACCACGACGCCCTTCTCTTGCATCCGTTTCAGGTACTCATCCTGAATGCTACCTTTGCTTCTTGCCACCAGTATTTCACCTGCTCTTTAGTAGTGCCGGCTCTTCTCAGCCTACAGGCCATGCTTGGCTTGCAGGCTATTCGCAGCCCGAGTCATTTGCTGCACTGCGTCAGCGAACTCCTCGCGTGTGGTCCACTCGAGCCACTGCAACGCCCTACCACTGCCGGCAGCTTCTGCCAGCTCATTCCGGCGGGTCTGACCGCCAAACCATGTAAGCTGCCGTTTGGCGAATCGGCGTGTGTCGCGCTTGATCAGGCGTACGGTTTCCGCGAGGTCCCCCCCACCCTGCAAATAGCCCATCAGATGGCGATATCCGATGGCCTGCATGGCTTGGTCGGCGGAGCCGCACCCCCGCTCGCGTAGTGCTTTGACCTCATCTAACCAGCCCGCCTCAAGCATCTCGTCCACGCGCCGCTCTATCGCCTCATAGAGTACGGGCCTCGGTCGCGTGAGCACGAAGCATACCGAATTATAGTTTACCGTGGGTGTCTCGTCAATGCGCCGGAGTTCGGAGAAGCGCCGGCCGGTGCCTTCTATGACCTCGAGAGCCCGTATGATGCGCTTCCGGTCATTGACCTCGATAGCGTCGCCCGCCGCAGGATCGGCCTCGGCCAGCAGCCGGTGCAGAGCGGCAGGACCGTGCATTTCGGCATAGTCATCCAGACGCTCACGTATTTCGGCCTGCTGTGTACCGAGATGCGGGGGGAAATCAAGATGCCGCAACACTGCGTCAACGTAAAGGCCGGTGCCGCCACACAGCACAGGTAACCTGCCGCGTTCGTGGATGTCGAGAATGGCGGCTTTCGCGTCGCGCTGGAAATCCGCCACAGTGTACGGTTCTCCCGGCTCCATAAAATCCACCAAGTGGAACGGCACTCGCGCACGCTGGCCGGGGGTCGGTTTGGCCGTACCGATGTCCATGTGTCTGTAGATTTGCATCGAGTCGGCAGACACTATCTCCACAGCCACGGCCTCACCTACACTCACTGCGGCCTCGGTCTTGCCGGAGGCAGTCGGCCCGCCGATGACAAGGAGCGGAATGGGGTCGCCCTGATGGTGTGAGGAACCTGCCCTGGAGGTCATTGTCCCCTGCTCGCAGAACTATGTCTGTCGCAATAAGGCTGCATGCTACCAACAGTATAGCCGCAACCAGGAGTGACGACAAATGCAAGCGAGCGACAGTAGCGCTGCAGGGGTGAATGTGAGAGATTTCGGGGCTGTCGGCGATGGTATCACCGATGACGCGGCAGCGATTCAGCGAGCCATTGACGACACCACGGGGGGCATTTTCTTTCCCCATGGCGACTATCTGCTAAAGAAGGGACTGCGGGTGTCTCTGGGCGAACGCGGGCGGACGTATGTCAGCTCCGGGGGTGCCCGGTTGCTTAATGCGTCAACAGAGCCGGCCCTCCACATCATCGGTACGCATGAGGGCACGGCTGAGCCAAAGACTGTCACCGAGCATACCTTCGCCTACGAGACCATGCCTCTGGTCTCCGGCATTGAGATAATCGGGCAGGGCGATTGTGGAGACGGCATCGTGCTGGAGCAGACCTACAAGCCCGTCATCTCGAGTGTCATGATCCGTGACTGCCGCAACGGTATTCGTCTAGCGGTCCGCAACCGAGATGTCATCATCGGCCAGTGCCACATCATTCACAATCGCCAGGTCGGCATTCTCTATGATAATGTGAGCCTGCATCAAAGCAATATCATCGGCTGCCACAGCAGCTATAACGGCTATGCGGGTATCAAGGTGGACAATGGCGACGTCCGCAATATCCAGATTACCGGCAATGACATCGAATACAACAATCGTGACGAGACGGCGCCGGTGTGCGCAGACGTCTGGTTTGATGCGAGTGCGGGTACTGGTACGGGAATTCGCGAGGGCGCCATTTGCAGCAACACGATCCAAGCTACACCCACTGCGGGTGGGGCAAACATACGCCTTTCCGGGCTGAACAATGATCAGGGGGACCAGATCGGCCTGCTTTCCATCAGCGGGAATCATATCAGCAGCCAGGAGTACAATATTTTGGCCGATTACGCCCGCGCGATCGCCATAGGTGCCAATACCTTCGTCAAGGGCGCGACTCGCAATATCTGTCTGCGCAACTGCCGTAGCGTGAATGTATGTGGGAATGTAATAGACGCGATCCCGGTCTACGGGAAAGGCGGCGCTGGGTGTGGCGGCATCGAGCTGCGGGAAGCTCTCGGCTGTCTCGTCGCCAATACGACGATAGCCGGTGCCAGCCCGAAGGACAATACGGCGGTGATAGCGCTGGAGGACTGCCGCAACTGTCGCGTGAACGATTGCATCCTCGGAGCGGGCCAGGCAGTGTCGGTGAACGGTGGCCACGCCAATAGCGTGGGCGAGATTGTCCGCGCTTAGCGGCACGCAGGTAAGGCCGTTCAGAGCCGGCGCTTGGTCGCTTCGGCGAAGGGCTGGAGGTCGCGCATGAGCTGGTCGAACTCAAATTCGTCAAGCGCCTGGGCACCGTCCACCATGGCCTCCTGAGGGCTGCAGTGGGTCTCGACAAGGAGACCGTCGGCGCCGGCAGCGATAGCTGCTTTGCAGAGAGCAGGTACAATGTCAGGCCTGCCGGCGGCGTGAGATGGGTCCACGATGACCGGTAGATGGCTCATTTTCTTCAGCGCCGGTATGGCCGAGATGTCGAGCGTGTTGCGGTACTGGGTCTCGAAGGTGCGCACGCCGCGCTCGCAGAGAATGACGTTAGGATTGTCCTCGATCAGCACGTATTCGGCGGCTTTCAGCAGGTCATCGAGAGTGGCGCACATGCCCCGCTTGATCACTACCGGCTTTTCGGAGCGGCCGCACTCGGTGAGCAGGGCGAAGTTCTGCATATTGCGCGTGCCGATCTGGAAGATGTCGACGACGTCGTACATCAACTCGACATCGCGGGGGTCGAGTATCTCAGAGATCATGAGGATGTCAAACTCCTCGCGGACCTGGCGCATGATCGGTATCCCGTCTTCGCGCAGTCCCTGGAAATCATGCGGCGAGGTGCGAGGCTTGTAGATACCCCCGCGCAGGACACTCCCACCGGCAGCCTTGACGTAGCGACCGATGGCGAGGTACTGGTCTGCGCTTTCGATGGCACAAGGCCCGGCCATCATGACGATCTGCTCTCCGCCGATAGTAACACCTCTGCCCAGATCCAGACGCGTGCCCTCGGGTTGCACATCCCGTGCGGCCAGCTTGTACGGCTCCATAATGGGCACAACGCGGTCCACACCGGGAAGACTGGCGATTGTCTCGATCTTTTCCTGGGTCTTGTCTCCGATGACGGCGACGACGGTCTTCTCCACCCCGTAGATCGGGTGAGGCGTGAAGCCGAGATCCGCGACCTTATCAATCACGCCCTGGATAGTGCGTTGATCGGCGTCGGTTCTCATGATGATGACCATTGCTACTACCCCTTCTGCATGTTACTGAGAGTTGACTAGACGCCTGGCGCACTCGTTGGCACGAGCGATGATGTGCTCGGCGTCGAGATGAGGATATTCACCGTTGTGGTAAAGGACAACTCCGTCCACGGCGGTGCAAACGACATCGGCGGCCTCGACGGCATAGATAAGCTGGGAGCACACATTATGCAGTGGCTGGTTGTGAGCCGCGTCCAGAGAGATGATGGTGAAGTCCGCGCGCTTGCCCACCTCCAGAGTGCCGATCTGCTCGCCCAGGCCGAGGGTCTCTGCGGAGCCGACGGTGGCCATGTGGAGAGCCTCTTCGGCTTTGATGAGTGCAGGATCCCCTGTATAGCCCTTGTGCATAAGGGCGGCCATGCGCGCCTCCTGGAGCATGTCAAGGCGGTTGTTGGAGGCACAGCCATCGGTACCAAGGCCGAGACGAGCACCGCCAGCCAGCATCTCCGGGATCCGTGCGTACCCCGAGCCCAGCTTCATAGCGCTTGTCGGGCAGTGGACGATCCCCACCTGCTTCTCGATGAGGACTTCGAGTTCAGCGTCGTCCACGTAGATGCAGTGTGCGGCGGCCACGGTATTCTCAAGGACGCCGAGTTCGTCGAGGTAATGAACGGGCCTCAAGCCGCTTGCGGCGATAACCTGCTCGACTTCGTCGAAGGTCTCGGAGAGGTGGATGTGGATGCCCAGGTTGTGCTCCCGCGCCGCTTGCGCTACCTCCTCAAGCATTCCATCCGTACAGGAGTATGGCGCATGAGGGCCGAGCATGGGAACGATGCGCGATGGGGCATCTTGACGCACCTGAAGGGCGAATTCGACAGCCATTTGTACACTGGAAGCTTCCTCAGCGAGTTGGAGGAGGACACCGGAAGGTAATGCCCGCATGCCGCCATCAATTGCGGCCCTGGTGCCTGCGTTGAAGAAGTGATACATGTCGCTGAAACAAGTAGTGCCGCCGCGGAGCATCTCGAGTATGCCCAGCATTGCACCCCAGTAAACGTCGTCTTCTGTGAGCCGTGCCTCGGTCGGCCAAATCTTGGTCGTCAGCCACTCATGTAGCGGCATGTCGTCAGCATAACCCCGTAAGAGCGTCATGGCCAGATGGGTGTGGGCATTGACGAGACCAGGAATAAGCACCCCGTCGGCAGCGTCAATCTCGGTATCCCAAGTCCCGGAATGGTTGCCGCGCTGGGGCCCGACGTATTCTATCGTGCCGTCGCCGGCGACCAGTTCGCCTGGCGACACCGGTTCGAAGCCCGGAGCCATAGTCATAAGAGTTGCGTTGTAAACACGTACAGATGCCATTGATTCCCTCAGCAGTTGGTGTGATAGAAGCGCGTCTGCGGCTCATTATAGCACCGTCGGGGAGTGAGGAACAATTCGGTTGCACGATGAGCGCGATTTTTCGGCCCAATAGCGAACTTCTGGTACCTCTACTACGTCTAACAGTAGGTAAATGAGAGGGCGGGTAAGGAGCACTTGGTGGAAGGTTTTCACCCTCCCTCCCTTCCGATAGAGCCCGGCATCCGTCCTCTCAGTTCTTTCGTACGCATGGGATCACCGGGGGGGATACATGAAGACGACATGGACGCGAAGAGCAATACCAGATGAAGCGTTAGAACCCGCTGCAAGCGATCGAGATAACCAGACTGCATGCGCAACCCAATAGCCACAGATAAATTCAAACAGCTAAGCTGGCACCACAGGCATGTTGCACTGATACTAGTCGCGTGATACAGGTCGCAGCAATGTTTCTTTCCCGAAGACGGCGCTCTGGAAGATAGGGGCGCCGTCTGATTGTGTCGAGGCGTTGATGTTCGCGGTCGCGGGCAGCCATTGCGTACCGCAAGACATGCCCTCGTGAGGCGTGAATTGACCGAGGCACCTATTTGTCCTATGATGTCAAAGCCTCCCGGAGCGGCATGGCAGAACAATACACTCACCCCAAGGACACGACTATGAGCGAAGCCATCAACGGAGCGACATTTCAGCAGGCGCATGAGACATGCGAGCGTATTATCGCTAACATCGAGAAAGTCATCATCGGGAAACGTAGCGTCATCGAGGAGACACTCGTGGCGCTGCTGGCTAGCGGACACTTGTTGCTTGAGGATGTACCCGGTGTCGGCAAGACGATGCTGGCGAAGTCGCTGGCGTACACCATCGGCGGGGAGTTTGCGCGCATCCAGTTCACACCGGACCTGATGCCCTCGGATGTGACGGGGGTATCCATCTACAATCAGCGCTCCGGCAGCTTCAGCTTTCGCAAGGGCCCGGTTTTCGCCAATGTCGTCCTCGCTGACGAGATCAACCGCGCCAACCCTCGCACCCAATCGGCCCTTCTGGAAGCGATGGAGGAGCGCCAGGTGACGGTGGACGGAGAGACCCACGCTCTCCCCCATCCGTTCGTCGTGGTGGCAACCGAAAACCCCATCGAGTATGAAGGCGTCTATCCGCTGCCTGAGTCCCAGCTTGACCGCTTCATGTTGAAGCTGTCCATCGGATATCCGTCCGAGGCAGATGAGAAGACGGTAGTCAAGAGCCAGTTGACGCGGCACCCGATAGATGATCTGGAGCCGGTGTGCGATGCCTCGGATGTGGAGATGCTGCAAGCGACAACGGCCCGCTGTCATGTTGATGAGGCCATCTATGACTACGTGATGGCGATCGTGAGCCGGACGCGGGATGCTGAGCAGTTGGAGCTTGGTGCAAGTCCGCGCGGGACACTGGCGGCGATACGCACCGCACAGGCGCTGGCGATTATCGAGGGCCGTGACTTCGTGACGCCGGATGACATCAAGCGTCTGGCGGTGAATATCCTGGCACACAGGACGCTGCTGGCGTCCCATGCGCGGCTGGGTGAAATCGGAGCCGCCGACATCGTTGGCGCTATCCTCGAGGAAGTGCCGGTTCCTGTGTGAGAGGCAGGCCATGACGCGCAATTTCAAACTCTTTGCCGGCGCGGCCGTGTTGTTTTTCCTGGCAGGCGCGATGAATGAGCGGCCGGCACTCTACGTTATGGCCGGCGTCTGCCTGGCCTGCATACTCGGTTGCTATATCATATCGCGGATGGCCATAGCGGGGCTGGATCTGAACATCGAGCCGGGGTCGCCAATAGCCCGAGCCGGTCAGGAACTCGTGGTGCAGATACGTTTGGCCAATATCGGCATCATCTCCCGACCGGCCGTGCCTCTCAGGTTGGATCTCGAGAACCGAACGGTCGGCGTGCCCCCGACGACGTATCTATTCCCTTTGCCGGGCCTGACTGCAGGCCAGTCGGTCACCACTTCGGCAGCGCTGATCCCCATGTATCGAGGCGAGCACGTCATGGTGCTGCCGCGCCTCATCGGCAGTGACCCGCTGGGCATGTTTAATCGGCCCGGACCCCCGCTGGGCCTGATACCCTTCGTGGCTGTCTGTCGGCCACTGGCTATCTCCCGCGAGGACGTGATCAATCTTCTGTCCGAGCGT
>Ga0180432_10001276_pt1 | contig 40099 bp, 37 predicted proteins | sample SS_ome_10_FD_132414 | JGI IMG/M metagenome (GOLD analysis project Ga0180432, IMG submission 132414) | Hypersaline lake sediment archaeal communities from the Salton Sea, California, USA - SS_1_MS_2 metaG | ecosystem: Environmental > Aquatic > Non-marine Saline and Alkaline > Hypersaline >... | reverse complement strand
TTTTCGACCAGATGCAGACGCAGAAGCCTGACTTTTTCCTCCGGTGAAAACTTTTTACGTTTGTTTGCCATTGTCCATTTCCTTTCTTTGATTTACATACTAACTCAAATTCAGGAAATGTCCAATTCCGACTGAAGCATTACACAGTCAGGGGGATTATTCCGTTCGATAAGTAACAGGTGTGGCCAAGGGACAAACGCAATGAGAGAGAAAAAAAGAGAGAGTAGTAACACCTATTACGACAAGAACTTATACAGATTAGCTTGCTATGCACCCCCAATTCCCCTGTTTGCGTTTAGCAAATCCCTTGTTTTTGGTTAATCTACTGTCTGCTGCTTATTTCACGCCTTTTTTATGTCGAAGTATTTATTAGTCCTATTAGTCTATAAATGGGGGTTATTATGCAAATGATCTCATGGTCAAGCCGTCAAAGTTGAAACAAGATATTCACCCGTGCGAAGGTGCGGTACAGGAAATCATAGATGTAAATACAGGGGAAGTCAAAACTGCTGTTGAAAAGGGAATTATGAGGGCCATCGGGATAGGTTCCTGTGTTGTTGTTGTGGCTTATGCTCTCAGGGCAAAAATAGGTGGAATGGCACATATTATGCTTTCAGGAATCGCACCGCAGCAATCTTTAAAAAAAACTAAATATGCATTTGACGGTATAGAGCAATTGTTGAATCAGATGTTTGAGGCAGGAGCAAGTACAGATGAGATAGAGGTCTGTCTTGTCGGGGCTGGTAATGTTCTACAGAAGAAAGATGATACTATTTGCGATGCCAATATCGAATCAGTGACAGGCATTTTGAAAGAAAAGAATATTTCTGTAATGGTATCAGCACTGGGCGGGACAAAAAGAAAAAGTGTTTTTCTGGATATTGAAAACGGCTGCATCTCTTACATAGAGGGAGACGAAAAAGAAAAGACATTATGGCAGGTAAGCCAATTAAATTGAAAGTACTAAAAAATGAGGACAGGTATGAAATCAGTTTAAAGGCTGCTAACCAGCAGTTTTATTCCGGTTCAAATATCTGCGAAAACCAAAAGAATATGGATTGCCAGAATAAAAAACGAAATGTACGAACAGAGGATAGATAACAGGAAACAAAATGTGAAAACAAAAACGGCCATCACTGGGTTCATTACCTTGTATGCGTTGATTGTGGTTAGTTTTTTGGCGATTGGCCCGAAGTTGTTTTCTTCTTCGTGGGTAAGTTCCAGCGACTTTCACTCATGCATTGAGATAACCGGTTCGTTCATAGCGATAATCGCAGCGGTAGCCTGCTTGATATACTATTTTGGGCTCAAAAAGCGATTTTATCTGATTTGCGGGCTTGGGTTTTTCATCTGCAGCTCAGAAGACTTTATTCACGGACTACTTAGTTTCGAACGTTTCCTTACAGGCGTAGAAGCCGACTTATCGAGATTTGTGCCGGGAACATACGTTGCAGGCAGGATCGCCTTGGCAATTTTCTTAATTCTGGCGGCGGTTTTGGGAGGCAGGTCCAAAACCGCAAAAAATGTGCGTAAAGAAACTATCTTTTTTTCGTTGATTGCCTTGATTGTCGGCGGCGGGATAACGGCATTGGCAATAATACTCCCACTTCCGGAATTTATTCACCCAGAGCAACTCATATCCAGACCTGTTGATTTTATTTCGGCTGTGTTGTTCGCAATTGCTTTTGTCGTAATGTTGAAAAGATACCTTTGTGAGCAAAGTATATTCGGGGGATTCCTGCTGGCATGCATCCTGCTGAATCTTGGCGGACAGATTTATATGTCATTCTCAAAACAGCTTTTCGATGCTTTTTTTGATACCGCTCACTGGGCAAATATTCTGAGTTACTGCATGCCGGTACTCGGTATTGCCGTACAGTCGCTGCAAGAGATGAAAAAATCTACTAATGAACTTGTGGCTCGCAAATGGGCAGAGAAAAAATTGCAGGAACAGCGAGATCACCTTGAAGAACTTGTGGAAGAAAGAACCATACAATTAGAAACATCCAATAAAAAGCTCAAAGAGGAAAATACCGAACGTTTGGGGGCGGAGGAGAAGTTAAAAGCCACTAACCAGCAACTGCAGGCCCATGAGCAACAGTTAAAGGCAGCAAACCAGCAGCTTGATGCGAGTAATCAACAATTACGGGCTATCGAACAACAACTTAGAGCCTCTAATCAGCAATTGCAGGCAAAAGAGCAACAACTACTCAGTTTGAATAATAATCTGAATGAAGCAAAGGCGTTTACCGAAAGTACATTGAACTCCATTACAGATATCTTCTATTCCTTTGATTTGAACAGCAAATTATTAAGCTGGAATAAAACTTTTAGCAGAATTTCCGGCTATAGCGATCAAGAGTTGTCTTCAAAGAAGGCAACCGATTTCTTTTCAGGCGAAGATATTCAACGTATTGCCGAGGTTATTGAGAGAATATATAAAGAAGGTACTTCAAAGATAGAGGCTAATTTTGTCTTAAAAGATGGAAGGCGAATTCCCTGCGAGTTTACCGGTTCAATACTTAAGGATGGCAAGGGAAATATCATTGGTTTTTCTGGAACTGGCAGGGACATCACCGAGCGTAAGAAGGGGGAGGCAATCGTAAAAGCATCAGAGGAAAAATATCGTTCCTTGGTGCAAAATATTCCAGATGTGGTTTGGACATCTGACCAAAATGGTAGAACCGCTTTTATCAGTTCAAATGTAAAGAAGATTTATGGATATACACCTGAGGAGATAATTGAAGGCGGAGATGAAGTTTGGTTTGGGAGGATTCATCCTGATGACAGAGAAAGGGTGAAAAAAACTTATACAGCATTGTTCGAAAAAGATGATTTGTTTGATATTGAATATCGGATCAAGAGAAAAAATGGCGAGTGGATTTGGCTGCACGATAGAGCAATGGCGGTTTATAAAAAAAACAGCCTAAAATATGTAGACGGAATATTTGCAGACATCACCGAGCGCAAGCAAATGGAAGACAATTTACAGTTAGCCAAAAGGCAGGCTGAAGCTGCTAATGAGGCCAAGAGCCAGTTTTTGGCAAATATGAGTCATGAAATCCGAACGCCGATGAACGCCATTATTGGTTTTACTGAACTGTTAATTAATGAACCACTGTCCGGCGAACAAAAAGAAAAGCTTAATATCATTAAAGAATCAGGCCAACACCTTTTGTCGCTTATAAACGATATTCTGGACTTTTCCAAAATTGAGGCAGGCGAGCTTGATATAGAGATTATTAACTGTTCACTGGGTCAGTTACTCAATTCCATTGAATCAATGATGAGGCCAAAGGCAAAAGAAAAAGGAATTGAATTCAAGGTCATCGAAAATAATGGCCTGCCGGCTCAAATATGTACAGACCCGAACCGCCTGCGCCAGTGCTTAGTCAATCTTACCGACAATGCCATTAAGTTCACAGAACAAGGTCATGTGTCTATAAAGGTTTCTTTGGAGACCACAGACAATCAATCGAATGTTCGATTCGATGTTGAAGATACCGGTATCGGTATCCCGGAAGACAGACAGAAGGTGATATTTGAATCGTTTACACAGGCAGATGAAAGTACTTCCCGCAAATTCGGCGGGACAGGACTGGGGTTGACTATCACAAAACAACTGACAGGACTTCTCGGCGGGGAGCTTACTTTAACCAGCGAAGCAGGTAAAGGTTCTGTATTTAGCCTGGTGGTACCTGCTGGTTTGGATGTAATAAAGCAGCCATTCCTGGACAGACATAATATTGCCGGTCATTGGGAAGATAAATCAGACAAAGCGGATAAAATGAAGTTCTCCGGAAAGGTATTAGTCGCCGAAGATGATAAAAGCAATCAGATGTTAATGAAGTCACTGCTTGAGAAAATGGGCCTTGAGGTAACGATTGCAGATGATGGAAATGAAGCAACGCAGAAAGCTCTTGCCGGGGGATTTGACCTGATACTTATGGACATACAGATGCCGCATATGGACGGCTATGAAGCTACAAAGGCTTTAAGAGCAGAGGGAATGACAACACCGATAATCGCCTTAACTGCTAACGCAATGGGTGGAGATAGCAAAAAATGTATCGAAGCCGGTTGTGATGAATATTTAGCCAAACCAATAGAACGCAAAAAACTCTTTGAAATATTCGACAAGTATTTATCCCCGGCTTCCGAAGAGAAATCCTGTTCCGTTGTGGAAAGTATCAATGCTGTTAAAAATGAAGCCGATGAACTTAACAACACGATACCTACAACTGAATCGCAAGATTATGAAGAAATAATTCTCTGGAACAGGCTTATGGCTCGCGGTTTAGATGAGCAGTTAATCGAGGAAATTATGCCTACAGTTATTGCTGATAATGCCAAGCGTCTTGAAGAGCTTACTTCGGCTGTTAAAAAAGCTAACGCCAAGAATGTCAGGCTATATGCTCACGCAATAAAGGGCTCTGCTGGTAATGTAGGAGTAGTTAGATTATCCGAGATAGCTTCCAGGCTTGAACGCATGGCATTAGAAGATGATCTGTCAGAGGCTGAAGAACTCCTGCAAAAGATAACAATGGAATTCAATAAACTTCGGTCGTTTGTTTCAAAACCTGACTGGATTGAAATTGCGAAACGGGGAAGGAGCATTACAGATGAAAAAACCAACGCTTATATATAATCACAGAAACAAACTAAGCATTTTGGTTTTTATAGGGGTGTTTTTTTTGGCGATTAGAATGAGAAATTTAGGGAATATTTATGGTGTTGCCCAAAGACAATTTATTTGAAAACACTTCCACCGTAGAGGAAACCGACACTCAGCAACAGGTTCTTATCGAAGATAGGCATCATTCAGATGAGGACAGAGCAATATCCGTTGCCCAAAAGCACGGTATTGAGTTTATCAGGCTCTCAGAAACCAACCTTTCTTCGCAGATAGTTCGGCTTCTGCCCCAGTGGCTCGTTACACAGCACAATGTCATCGCGGTAAGGCTCGAAGAAGATACACTCTATGTAGCAATGACCAACCCGGTGAATTTGCCTACGCTGGATCAGATCAACCTGGTAACAGGCTTCAATGTAAAACCGTTGGTAGCCACTGAAAGAGAAATCACAAAAGCCATCAGTCAGCATTACGGTGCTGAGCAGATGACCAAACAGGACATGATTGACGCTGAATTCGATGCCGAGCCGGCGCTGGAAGGCGATAAAAGGATTGAAGACCTGGCCACTTCGGATGATGCAGGTCAAGTTGTTCGGCTTGTTAATTCCATAATCAAAGACGCCATAGGCTCGCTTGCAAGTGATATTCATTTTGAGCCGGCCAACGATGAGATGATTGTCCGATTCAGGGTTGACGGTATTTTGCACGATTGTCTGACGGTGCCTGCTGTGGTAAGAAAGGAAGTCATCTCCCGCCTGAAGGTTCTTGCCAAACTGGATATAACCGAAAAACGCAAAGCCCAGGACGGCCACATCAATCTCAACTATAAAGGAAATGATTACGACCTGCGTGTCTCGGTTGTGCCGACCATAGACGGCGAAAAAACAGTTCTGCGAATTCTTGACAAAAACAGCATGTTAATCAACCTGACCACGTTAGGCATTAGTGCGGAAGAGATGGTCTTAGTCGAAGGCGCCGTAAGCAGGCCATACGGTATGGTTCTTGTAACAGGGCCCACCGGCAGCGGAAAGACAACAACTTTGTATGCTATGCTTCGCAGCCTCGATGCAATTGAGAAAAACATTATCACGATTGAAAACCCGGTGGAGTATCAACTTGATAGAATTAACCAGATACAAATTGACCCTGCCAGCGGCGAAACGTTTGCTGGGGCATTGCGGTCAATACTAAGACAAGACCCTGACATAATAATGCTCGGCGAAATAAGAGACCCGGAAACTGCAGAGATCGCTATCCAGGCTTCTCTAACCGGCCACCTTGTCTTAAGCACATTACATACAAACGATGCTGTAACAGCTATTACGAGGCTAAGAGAACTTGGTATCCCTTCGTTTCTTATATCATCGTGCGTTGTAATGGCAGCAGCACAAAGATTGGTCAGGAAGATTTGTCCCGACTGCAAGGAGCCTTATCAGCCTGACGAAAAAACACTGAAGCTGCTGGGAATTGATGAAGCCCCTACAGGAGGCTTTGTTCACGGTAAAGGCTGTCATTATTGTTACGAGACAGGTTTTCGCGGCAGAGAGGCTGTGTTCGAAATTCTCAAGATAGATAATGACATTCAAAACGCAATATTGGCAGACAAAAGTGCATTGGAAATAAAAAAGATGGCGATAGAGAAGGGAATGAAAACGCTGCTGGATTCCGCGTTGTTGAAAGTATCCCAGGGCAAAACAAGCGTTGAGGAAGTAAAACGGGTAATAGCACCGGAGAGGTTTTAATGAGCCAGTACCAATACACAGCACATGCGGTTGATGACGGCGAGGTGTTCACGAGCACCTGTTACGCCGAGGATGAAGGCCAGGTGCGCTCGCAGCTTAAGCGGATTGGATATGCGGTCGATTCGGTTAAGACGCAAAAAACCGACCAGCTATTCGGCCAGCGTAAGAGGATAAAACTGGCTGACCTTGTCGATATGTGCAGGCGATTTTCTGTGATGTACGCTGCGGGTCTGCCCTTGTTGGAATGTCTGTCTTCACTGGCACGGGAAAACGAAAGCAAAAACCTCTCAGATACCTTGCAGAACATACATGGCAGAATCGAGCAAGGCAGCAACGTAGCTGACGCCTTTGCCAAACATCCAAAGGTGTTTTCTTCTCTGTATGTCAATCTGCTTCGGGCCGGCGAGACCGCAGGTAAGTTTGATTATGTACTTGGCCAGTTATCAGTATATATGGAAAGAGAATATGACCTGAAAAGAAAGATTCGTCAGGCCTTTGCTTATCCGCTTATTGTTGTGGTTATGATATTTTTGGTTGTTACAACTATAATGATAGTTGTTGTGCCTACTTTTTCTGAAGTCTATACAAAGCTTGGCGTACCGCTGCCTGGGCCAACGATTGCACTTATTACTATCAGCAATAACGCCGGTTATATTTTCCCGTCAATAATTGCTTTAGGTATCGGGTTTTATTTTCTATACAAAAAACTTCGGGTAATACCTATGGTAAAGAACTGGCTGGACAAATCGAAATTGTCAATGGTAATGATAGGGCCGGTTTATCACAAGGTTGTACTGCTGAAGTTTATCCGCACATTAAGCATTATGATTGCAGCCGGCATACCGTTATCCGAAGCCATAATCATCGCCAGGGACGTTGCAGATAATACTGTTGCCTCAGAAGCAGTCGGTATGATCCAGCACAATATAAAACGCGGAGGCACGATTACCGAGGCAGTTAAACTGCACAGTTTTTTCCCGCAGTCAATCGTGCACGCATTTTCAACCGGAGAAACGGCAGGAAAGCTTGGCGAAATGTTAAGCAAATTTGCCGGCGGAGTTGAGCAGGATGTTGATGACGGAATAAGAAGGCTGGTTATAAAAATAGAGCCGATGCTGATGGTAGTTATGAGCCTGATTATAGGCTTTATTTTACTGGCCATATATTTACCCATTTTCGATGTAGTGAAAATGATACATAAATGATGTAACTGTAGGAAGCCTGCAAAGTCGCCTGCTCTGACAGGTCTCATAATTAAAAAGCAGGTATTTAGAAAGGGAATAAAGATGATGGCGAGAAAAGGTTTTACATTGGTGGAGTTGTTGCTGGTGGTCCTGATTATTGCGATACTGGCATCAATAGTAGTCCCCAGACTGACTGGTGCCGCTGCTGAGGCGAATAAATCCAAGTGCGATGCTAACTGGGCCAATCTGATAAGGGCTCTTGAGCTTTATGCGGCGAACAATAACGGAGCATACCCAGTGGATGATGATGCATTTCAGGCCAACATTCTCAACAGCAGCACATATTTCCCGCATGGGGCGCCTGTCTGTCCATTCGGTACTGCGTATGTGTATGTTGGAAACGCGACAGGAGGAACGGTAACTGCTCATAGTCATTAAGATGTGCCGTTAAGGCGGAAAAGCATAAAAAATATGAAGCGAGCACCTGATAAAATCAGGGCAGGTTTTACTTTGATTGAACTTACCCTGACTGTGGTATTGTTGGCAATACTGGTGAGCATTGTGATTCCCAGGATCGGCTGGGAAACAATGGGCAAGGTTCAGGCTGAAACTGCCGCTCGGCAGTTTTCTGATTATCTAAAACTTGCCAGATCGCTTGCTATAACACACGCCAGCAGCAACAGTAGTGGGTACAAGGTGGTTCTGTCAGGGCCGTTTACGTCCTATAGTGTTATCAACGTTGCTACATCAGAGGTTGTAAAAGGGCCTATTGATATACCGGAAGGTGTGACCTGCAGCGGTGCCAGCGAGTTTCACTTTACACCTCTGGGCCAGCTGCAGGACGGCGGTACGTTGACGCTGCAGTTTACAAGGTCGGGTGATACTACGGTTGTCACCGTTACGCCTATAGGAAGAATAACGGTTCAATGACGAAAAGAATAAGAACAAAGGGGTTTACATTTGTTGAGGTTCTGGCCTCGATACTGATACTGGCCGGGGTCATTACTCCTTTTATACTGTACGCAGCCGACAATCTTGCTATGAGTATGGAAATAGAGCGAAGGGTTAAGTCCACTTTGCTGGCGGAAGTCGAAATGGAAAAGATAAAAAACGTCCTTCGCAAATCGTTTGATACGGACTTTACTTCCTGGCCAAACAACCTTGGAGATAATTTCCTTGCCAGCAGGACATCGACAGATGTGAGCTCGACACTGAAGATTATCGAGGTTTCAGTTGGTTACGATGCTGACAAGAATGGCTCACTTGGAACAGATGAAGTTATGGTTACTTTGACAACGCAATATGCAAAAAGAAGCTAAAAAACATGTTAAGCGATTACGCGGTTTTACGCTGGTCGAGCTGATACTGGTGGTCGGCACAATAGCCCTGGTTGCAGGAGCCCTCGTTGGGTTGATTAGCAACAGCTATAAAGACTGGAAGCTTGGCAGCAACCGTTCGACTTTATTGCAGGACGGTCAGGCAGCGATAGAGCAGATGGTTCGCATCCTTCGCCAGGCCAAAGCGTTTAGTGCCGTAAGCCCGTCAACCGACCAGGCAGGATACATAACATTTACAAGCGTCGACGATATTACCGAACAATTCAAACTTAATGCCCAGACCAGCGAGCTTGAATACGGCCAGCCAGGTTCTTTGAGTGCACTGACCGGTTCTGTAAGCAATCTTGTTTTCACCTGCTACGACATCAATGGCAATGTTTTAACCGGTTCTGTCCCGGCAAGCAATATTCAATCGGTTGGTATTGAAACAACGCTCACCGATGGCACAAACAGCTTTACGCTTTCAGGCAGAGTTTTTTGTCCGAAAGATTTTCAACGCTTAGTGATAAACGAGATTATGTATAATCCACCCGGCGGCAGTGATGCAAAGGAAGAATGGATTGAACTTTATAACTTCGGCGGCTCTTCTATCGATTTAACCAGCTGGACGATAGACGGTGACACGCTGATATCGCATCCAACTTTCGGTAACGGCTCGATGATAATACCGTCCGGCGGTTATGCCGTAATAATGACCAATAACACCATTGTCTTCAACGAGCTGACGATAGCCGGAGATTTTGAGAGAAAAAAGAAATTTCAAGACAACTGGACAAGTGATAACTGGGACAGGACCAAATGGAATGCTCACAACGGCAGATATAAAGGTGAAAGCTCAGTTTCCGGCAGCGCCTCACTGTATACGAACATCTCCGTTCCTTCAACTCTCAACAGTTGTCTGTTTGTCTTCTGGGAAAGGACAACCGCATCAGTTGAACAGACACAAATGACGGTAACTATACGCAACCCAAGCGATCAGGTCATTGCTACTGGATACAACGGGCAAATGAGTTCTGACTGGACCTGTCATACAATGGATCTTGCAGCGTACGCCGGTCAGAATATCAGAATACATTTTAGTACAAACAAAACAACTGCTGACAATGCCTTGTTGCTTGATGATATCTTCGTAGCTTCTTCGTATGTGGATTTGGATGCAATCAGGCTAAGCTGCGGCGATAACCAGATTGGCAATGGGCTTGGTAACAATAGTGACACGGTAACGGTTACTGATGGCAGTGCTACAATTGATAGTGTTACATATGATGACGGATGGGGCGGAGATGGTGATGGAACAAGTTTATCAAGAATTGACCCGCAGGGGTCTTCAAACGACCAGAATAACTGGACGAGCGGACCTCAACATGGAACACCAGGCTCAGCGAATTGATAAAGTTAAGAAAATGAACAGAAATAATAACATACCTATAAAGAGATGTGAAAAAGGATTTGTCCTGGTGTTGACGTTATTTGCAGCGTTAATACTGGCGACTTTGATCATAGCATTCATCAATATAACATCGATAGACCTGACTCTGGTTAAGAACCATATGTACAGCTCAAAAGCTTATTATATAGCAGAAGCTGGGATTGCCGATGCGTTAAACCAAATTCGACTAACCGGCCAACTCGGAGATACCCAATGGGAAGAATCTTTCCCATCAGGCTCGTCAGATAAATATACCGTCGCAGTATCGCAGAATTCTACTGTTATAAATTCGACAGGCCTTGCCTCGGTTTCCAATTTCAGCAGGACTCTGGAAGTAAAGGTAAACGTTAGCGGCAGTTCGTCACCGTATAAAGTTTCAATTAATCAATGGAAGGAAACAACCCAGTGAACCATGATAAATCCATCTTAGGTATACACATAGATGACGATTTTCTGAATATCGTTCACCTGGGACAGACCGCAAATGGTTTGCAGGTTCATAACTGGACTGCCGAGCGTTTAGATGCAGGCATTGTTAAAGACGGCCTGATTATTGATGGGCAGGCAGTCACACAAAAAATCCGTAACTTTGTCAAAGCTGATAAGCTAAAACCCCGTAAAGCGGTAATGTCCCTTTCGTGTTCAACTGTAAGGTTGAAACCTTCCGAATTCCCGACACTAACAGATGGGCAGCTGCAAAAACAGGTTGAAGAGCAGGTTGGAAAGTATGGCCTGTTTGCAGGTGAGAGGATAGTCTTTGACTACTGTGTATTTGAACAGATGGCTCAATCTTCCAATAAACAGACTGTGCTGCAGGCAGTTACAACCAGACAAATAAGCGATGCTTGTTTAGAGGTTGCCAAAAAAGCGGGGCTGGATTTAGTAAGAATTGAGCCGGCAGTCCTTCCAATTATAAAACTGACCTTTAACAAACAAGCTGCAGCCTCTGAAAGCGTTTCTCTGCTTTTGGCTCTGGACTCGGCTTCGGCTAATTTAAGTGTTTTCAAGAACGGCTTGCCCCAACTCTGTCAAAATCTAACTATTGGCATAAAAGATTTATCACAATATAAAGATGGTATCCCTCACCTGACAGAACAAATGAAACCCGTTCTGGAGTTTGCACACTCGCTCGCAGGCTCTCAGCAAATTGTGCTAAGAGTTATAGCGGCCTGCAACAGCGAAAAGCTGAGGACAATTGCTACCCAAATAAAAGAAAGCTTAAGCGATTTAGAAATTGAACAGATAGACCAGTCACAGATTGTAAAAGAGTTTGACATTCAGGGCACCGACTGGGGTCAGGTGCCTATTTTTGCACTTTCTTCAGCCCTGACCACCTTCGGTGCTTTCGCACCTGATGGCCAATTGAACCTTATATCAAAAGAATCACTTACAATACAAAAAACTCGAAAGGAAATGTCGCTTACCGCAAAAGCAATCGTAGCAGTAGTTTTGCTTTCTATTGTAGCATTGGTGCCGCTGAAAATGAAAATAAACAACGTCGAAGCTGGTCGCGCGGTGATTGAAGCGAAAGTAGCAGAAACCATCCCAATAAGCAAGCAGGTCGACAGTCTGAAAAAGCAGATCAAACAACTAAATGAAGAACTGTCAGCTTATAGCAAAACCGACAAGGAGTTAATCAATATCCCATGGGCAAAGGGTCTAAAGGTTATAGGTGACGCTGTGCCGGATAAGGTAAGAATAGTTGATATCTCAACGACTGATTCGGGAGATTTCACACTGCTTGGAGAAGCTCTGGCTGAAAGGTATGTTTACAAATTTGTAAAAGAGTTACAGAACGATGAATCTATCGAAAGTGCCAAAGTAGAAGAAATCGAGTATGACAATAGCAATGCAAACAATATTGTTGATTACAAAATCACTTGCAAAATCCGAAAATCCAAAGGCAATTTATGATTATAGAAGAATTAATAAAACTCGATAAGCCAAAAAGAATTTTAGCAGCTATCTTAACAGTATTAGTGGTAAGTTGCATTTGCTACTTTGCGATAGCCAGAGGTTCTGTAGTAAAACTTCAGGCTGCCAAAGCAAATTATATTGGTATCGAGGCTGCTTATACTGCGACCGAAAATCAACAAACCGAGCTTTCAAATTTGCAAAAGCAGTTTGAGGAAAAAGAAAAGCAGCTTAAAGAAACTCAACAACAATGTTTCAGTAACACCCAAGCTGTGCAGTTTTTCGAAAATATAAATGCGATGGTGTTGGCCTATAACTTGCAGCCTATTTCAAGGGTAATTTCCGAACCAAAGGAACTCGTCACCGACAAAGAGGCCAAGCCGCCGCAGCAATTTCTGAAAATGCAGTCGGCGAAAATAGAGGTCTGTGGCAATTACTTTGATGTTGTTGATTTCCTGGATGAGCTAACCAGCCGCCCGCAACAAGTTTGTATAACAGAGGTACATATAGCTTTAGGCGCAGGCGAGAAATTCAATCCGAAGGCATCGTTCAAAATTGTTTTGATTATAGACCAATCAAAGGATATGGAAAAATGAAACATTTACTATTTATCATAGCAGTAATATTCGTAGTGTTGGCTACTGCCGCATATTGCCCCGGCAAGGATACACCGGACAAGAAAAATCCGTTTGGGCCGCTTGAAAAAGAAGCTAATTTGAAACCCGCAGAAAATAATGAAATCGCTTCTACGGTTTCCAAGCCGATGGAGACGCTGGCTACCGAGGTATTTAATTTGAACTTCGCCAACGCCAAGCAAATAGAAAAGACTGTTAGTAACCTTGTTTCCAGAAGCGGAAAGGTAGGAATAGACGAAAGGCTTAACAGTATAGTTGTCATCGACACCACGGCAAAATTAGAGCAAATCCGCCAGGCAGTCGGCAAACTCGATGCCAAGGCACCTCAGGTTATGATTGAAGCATTGATAGTAAATGTCAAGCTGACCGATGAATTGAAAATGGGTATTGATTGGACAAAGCTTGGTACCTCAGCGAATTACCTCACCCAGGGTCTTTCCATCACGGGAAATACAAACCCGTATGGCAAAGTGACCTTTTCGTCAACGCCGGGCAACTGGAATATAAAAGGCCTGATAGATTTCATTGAAACCAACAAGGATGTCAGAGTCCTGGCAAATCCCAAGGTGCTTGTAATGAACAATCAAACGGCGACAATCGACTCTGTAGAAGAAATACCCTATCGGGAACTTACCGAAACATCTGCGGGTGGCAGTATCGGAACAGTATCTTTCAAAGAGGCTGGAATTAAACTCCAGGTAACCCCCCAGATTTCCGATGACGGCTACATTATTATGCATGTTAAACCCGAACAGAGTGCCCAGATCAGTACATTTACGATTGAGAACAGCGAGACGCCGGTTATTGAAACGCAGAGAACCGATACAACGTTAAGGGTCAAAGACGGCCAGACAATTATCATTGGCGGCCTTCGCAAAAGTGAGCCTTCTGTAGTGGAAAACAAAGTGCCGATCCTCGGTGATATTCCTCTGATAGGTGTGCTGTTCAGGAAAATAGATACTGACGTCATAGAAAGCGAACTCGGAGTTTTCATAACGCCTCACATTTATACCGATGGCGAATTATCTGATGATGAGCTAAAACTAATCGAAAAGGGTGAGGAAAAGCAGTCGCTGTATAAAGCCGGCGATTTACTGAGACTGCAACCAAAGAACAAAAAGGATCACTGATAAAAAAGGTAACGTTTAATGTTGTCAAAGCAAAAAAACACAAATGGAATTAAGATTCTGGTAGTCGATGACGAGCAGGACATTGTTACCATTATAGGCAAGGTTCTTAAGAAAAACGGCTATGAGATTACAACCGCCAAAGACGGTCTGGATTGCATCAATAAGGTAAACAGGGAACAACCTGACCTCATCCTGCTTGACAATATGATGCCGAATATGGATGGCCCAACCGTTCTATCAAAATTGAAGGGTTCAAAGAATACAGCGGATATTCCTGTCATAATGGTTACCGCTCTTGCGGAACAGGAACATATCACTGGTGCACAAAAAGGCGGAGCCGTTCAGTATATCATTAAACCATTTGATTACGCAGTATTACTTGAAAAAATAGCTCAGGTCTTGAAATCCAAGCGCAAGTGAAAGGTGTTAATTTGCCGTCAGACTAATTGATAATAAAACATTTGTAGAGATTGTCAGGATAACTAAAAAATACTGAACTTTAAGGGAGTTGCCAGGTGGAGACTGAAACAACCAAAATAACACAAGCTCTTCTTGATAAGGAGCTGATAAAGGTCTTGTTGGTCGAGGATGATGCGATTGATAAACTAATTGTTGAAAGAATACTCGCAAAGTGTTTTAGGTCTATTGAATTTGTTACTGACTCGGCAGGGAGTTTGTCGGAGGCTATTGAGGGTCTCAACATCGGGAAATATGATGTTGTATTGCTTGATCTTATGCTTCCTGATAGCGAGGGGCTTGAAACGGTTCGAAGGATTAAAAAAATTAACTCGCATATTCCTATCGTGGTGTTAACAGGGCTTGATGATGAACAAACTGGTCTTTCAGCGATAAAAACCGGTGCAATGGATTATTTGATTAAGAGTCAAATATCGGACAATATGCTGGTTCGAACGATTCGATATGCTATCGAACGCAAGCGGATGCAACTAGCTCTGGAGGAAGCACACGATAAGCTCGAAATGCAGGTAGAGAAACGAACCAGAAAACTTTCAAAGACAAACGAACTTTTGAAGAAAGAAATTGTAGAGCGCAAAAAGACAGAAGAGAAAATAAAAGAGGCAATGGAAATAAAATCACAATTCGTATCTATGGTTTCTCATGAATTGCGAACACCGCTTACCGCCTTAAGAGAGGGTGTACGATTAGTGCTCGAGGAGAAAACAGGCAAAATTAACAATGAACAAAAAGAGTTTTTAAGTCTCGCGAAAAGAAACACGGACAGACTTGCCAGATTAATTAATGATGTTCTGGACTTTCAAAAGCTTGAGGCAGGCAGGATGGACTTTAACTTCCACGAAAATGATATAAACAAAATTGTTAAAGATGTTTATGATACAATGGCCTCTGCCATAAAGTGTATGGATCTGGATTTTGTACTGAAACTGGAAGATAATCTGCCAAAAATTAAATCTGATGGCGATAAAATTGCACAGGCTTTAACGAATATGGTTAGTAATGCTATCAAATTTACGGAAAAAGGAAGCATCACAATTAGTACACGCAAAAGAGAAAATGTGATTCAGGTTTCAGTTTCTGATACCGGCTGTGGAATAAGAAAAGAGGATTTACCAAGAGTATTTCACGAATTTGAACAATTAGACCGGGGTGGAGACAGAAAAACAGGTAGTTCCGGTCTTGGTCTTGCTATTTCTAAAGTGATCATTGAACAACATAGGGGTAAAATTTGCGTAGAATCCAAATATGCTAAAGGTTCGACCTTCCACTTTGTTTTGCCTATTAAAGAGCGAAGGAGTAAAGAAAGGGGCTAATTTAGTGACAAAATTGGCAATGACCACAGTAATTTGGAAATTATGCTTTGCCAAGATATTAGGGCAGCCTTGAGACATGAAAGGATTATTTTAGATGGACAGAAAAAATATACTCATAGTAGATGATGAGAAAGATGTTCTTATGGTGCTCGAAAAAGGATTAACCTCAGAAGGATATTCTGTTATTACCGCATCCAGTGGGAATGAGGCCATAGATTTAGCAAAATCAAGACGTCCTGACATTATTATACTTGATGTATTAATGCCGGGCATGGATGGTGGAGAAGTTGCCGGAAAACTCAAAGATATACCTGAAACAAAGGATATTCCTGTTATATTCCTGACGGGGATGCTTCCGGCAAGAGAAGAAAGTGAAGGTTTCCGTATGGTTGCTGAACATGTGTTGTTTGACAAACCATATGAGATATTGAAGCTAATAAATGTGATAGAAAACGTTCTGTTAGAAAAGCAAATATCACTCAAATAACAAAGGGGTATTTACATGGGGGTATTTACATGGATAAGAAACAAATACTGATTGCGGATGACGAATTGGATGTGTTGTCTGTACTCGAGAAAGGATTAGCTGCAGAAGGATATTCTGTCATTACCACGTCCAGGGGGAACGATGTCATAGATTTAGCAAAATCAAAACGTCCCGACCTTATTATTCTTGACCTGGAAATGCCGGACATGTACGGAGGAGACATTGCCAGGATGCTGAAGGATGATCCTGAAACTAAAACAATTCCCGTTATGTTCTTAACCGGCATGTTTCCGAAGGAAGAGAAAAGAAAAGGTGGCCGTGTAATTGCTGGCCACGTGTTGTTTGAGAAACCATACGACATTTTAGAAATCGTAACTGCGATTGAAGAGCGTATAAGAGAAAAAGTATTATTTAAATGATAATGGAGATTCCCCATGGATAAAAAGAAAATACTGATTGTTGACGATGAGATGGATACACGGTTGGTGCTTGAAAAAGGATTAACTGCAGAAGGGTATTCTGTTATTACGGCACACAACGGCAACAATGCCTTAAGTATAGTAAGATCAAAATATCCCGACCTTATTATACTCGATAGGGTATTAGGAGATATGCTTGGTGAAGAAGTCGCTGCAAGGCTGAGAGAAAACCCCAAGACCAAGGATATTCCTATTATATTTTTGAGTGCCTTGTTTTCGAAGAAAGATGAAGTGGAAAGGGGACATGTTTTTGACAACGAGAAAATGTTCGCCAAACCATACGACATGAAAAAACTGCTAACAGTGACAGAAGAGCTTCTATCTGTTTCTGGACGCAAAAGCATAAGTCATAAAAGCTCGGAAGGAGATCGACTAATGAAAACGAAAATTTCGGTGTTGGTAATTGACGATGAAGAAGATATTAGGAAAGTATTGGAACGTAGGCTAAAATCTGATGGGTTTGACGTGTATTCAGCAACAGATGGGCCCACAGGTCTTAAGATTGCCGACGAGAAAAAACCGGATGTAATCTTGTTAGATTGGGTAATGCCGAAAATGAATGGATTGGAGGTTCTCTCTAAGCTTAAACAAGATGAAAGGACAAGGGACATAATCGTATTTATGCTAACTGCTAAAAATATGATGGATGACGTATCAACCGCACTTGCTAACGGTGCTGATGACTATATCCCAAAGCCTTTTGAAGGAGCAGAGTTGGGACAAAGAATTAGGAGTATGCTTAGAGCTGTTAAGAAACTAAAAGGAGACGACGTGCGTGAAAGTGAAAAATTGGTAAATTTATCGCATAAGCAATAGACACTTTTCATCGCAATTAATGATGTTTCTAAAGTTGTATCCAGAGCCGGATTTTAACAGCAAAACAAGAGAAAGTGATTACAGATGAGAAACTCAAAGCCGATATTATTTGTTGTTAACAATGTGTAGAGGTATACATAGAATGCAAAGGTAAGTTACGAAAAACAAAAATAGGGTATATGTAGTGGGGATTTAGACCATGGGGAAACAAAACAGACAGAAAAGTAAAAAGCCGGCACAGGCCAAGTCTTCGAAAGAAAAAACTTCTCAACCGAAGATCGGCAAATCCAGCGTTAAAGATAAATTCCCGATAGTTGGGATAGGGGCTTCTGCCGGCGGTCTTGAAGCATATCAGGAATTACTCAAGAATCTGTCAGCTAAACCGGGAATGGCATTTGTATTTATAATGCATTTAGCCCCGGGACATAAAAGCATGCTGACGGAACTGCTTGCCAGATTAACAAAAATGCCGGTAAGTGAAATAAAGAACAGTATGCCCATAGAAGTCAACCATATTTATATAATACCACCAAGCACCAATCTTTCTATCGCAAACGGAAAACTCAAACTTACCAAAAGGAAAGATACTGACTTAAAACGTATGCCGATAGACTATTTTTTCCGTTCATTGGCAGAAGAGCAAGGGAATAAGAGTATCGGAGTTATTCTTTCAGGAACAGCAACAGACGGGACGCTGGGAGCTGAAGCCATAAAAGCAAAAGGAGGTATTACTTTTGCACAGGACGAAAAGTCCGCTAAATACGCCGGTATGCCGCAAAACGCGATTGCCGCCGGATGTGTGGATTTTGTGCTTTCGCCCAAAAAGATTGCCAGAGAGCTGGAGCGTATAGCAAAACATCCCCTTATATCGTCTGCCGAGCTTGCTAAAACAGATAAATCAATCATAACGAAAGATAAAGGGATTAAAAGTATTTTTGATATATTGCGCTCGGCCAAGGGGCTGGACTTCACTGGTTATAAAACCACTACCATCAGCAGGCGCGTATCGCGGCGGATGGTTTTACTGAAATTGGAAACCCTCAAGGACTACATAAAGTTCCTGAGCGAGAATAAGGAGGAGGTAGAAAATCTTTATGAAGACCTATTGCTAAAGGTTACCAGTTTTTTCCGCGACCCTAAAGTTTTTGATGCGCTCAAAAAACAGGTTTTGCCGGCAATTCTTAAAAACAAGACAAAAGGTCAGGAGGTAAGGATATGGGTTCCGGGATGTTCCAGCGGCGAGGAAGCTTATTCTATTGCTATATGCCTTATTGAAGCAATGGACAACAAAAAGAGTGCGGTTACTGTCCAGATTTTTGCCACCGATGTAAGCGAAAGCAGTATTGATAAGGCGAGAAAGAGCATTTATGACAAAAATATAAAAAACGATTTTACGCCTGAGCGATTAAAAAGATTTTTCACTAAAACAGGCAACTCTTATAAGGTTTCTAAACAGTTGAGGGAGATGTGTATTTTTTCCAAACAGAATGTGTTCAGCGACCCGCCTTTCTCCAATTTAGACCTCATAAGCTGTCGTAACCTGATTATCTATCTTCAGCCGGTTTTACAGAAAAAAGTATTCCATAATTTTCACTACGGTTTAAGACCCGGTGGGTTTCTCCTTTTAGGAAACTCGGAATCCGTAGGCGGTTATTCAAATCTTTTTAAAGCCTTGGACAGAAAACAGAGAATTTTTGCAAAAAAATATCTGTCAAAAATGCCCGAACTTGAAGTAATCCAGAAATATTATCCGCCAAAGATATTAGAAACTAAGGGAAAAACAGCTACTGAGAAAGGTAAAGAAGCTGATATTGAAAGCGTAGTAGAACGGATTGTGCTTGACGAATACGCTACTTGCGGGGTGCTGATAGACAGCTGTATGGAAGTTGTTCAGTTCCGCGGGCATACCGGCCGTTTTCTTGAATCAGCGACAGGCAAACCGAGCCTTGACATATTCAAATTGGCACGGGAAGGATTGCTTATGCCTTTGAGAGTGGCGATATATAAAGCTAGGGAAAAAAAACATACGGTAAAAAGAGTTGTGGAGGATTTCCGGTATAATGACCATAGGATGCGGGTTAATATAACCGTTATTCCTGTGAAAGACGGACCCCTTAAAGAAGAATTCTTTCTGGTGCTTTTTGACGAAATCACCGGGGCAGCTGGGCTTAAGAATTTGCCAAAAGCACGCGGCAAAATATCCTTAAAGGGGAAATCCGTTAAAAGCGATGAGTATATCGATAATCTGCAGAAAGAACTTGCGGAAACTAAAGAATATCTTCAGACAGTCATAGAAGACCAAGAGAGCGCGAATGAAGAAGTGAAAACAGCCAATGAGGAAATACTGTCAAACAATGAAGAGCTGCAAAGCACTAACGAAGAATTGGAAACAGCCAAAGAAGAGCTGCAGTCCTCAAATGAAGAATTGGTTACTACCAACGAGGAACTGCGTAACCGTAATGTGGAAGTCTCTCTGCTGAATAATGATTTGATAAACTTACTTAGCAGTATCAATATGCCGGTTGTTATGATGGGGACAGATCTTGTAATACGCAGGATAACTCCACAGGCAGAAAAATCGCTTAATATAATTTCTTCTGATGTCGGCAAGCCGATAAGTAAAATTAAACTTAATGTAGATATTCCGGATTTTGAGAAAATAATTTTGGATGTAATTGAGTCCCTTAATCCAAAGATATTTGAAATAAAAGATAGAGAAGGAAACTGGTATTCGGTATATATCAGGCCATACCGCACTTTAGATAATAAGATTGACGGCGCGGTCGCGATTTTTGTTGATATCACCGAGCGCAAGAAAGCACAGCAAATAATCGAGGAAGCTTGTGTATGTGCTGAAAACATCATAGAGAGAATACGGGAGCCTTTGGTAGTGCTGAATGCTGACCTAAAGGTAATCTCAGCCAACAGTTCCTTCTTACAGACCTTTAAAGTTACCCCTGAGGAAACCAAAGGCCAATTCATTTACAATTTGGGCAACGGGCAGTGGAACATTCCCAAACTGCGACAGCTCCTGGAGGAAATCCTTCCCGAGAACAACACCTTTGATGACTACGAGATTACTCACAACTTCGAGACCATTGGAAAAAAAACAATGCTTTTCAATGCCCGACGTCTTGCCAATGTGCAGATGATCCTCATTACTATTGAGGACATCACAGAGCACAAGAAGGCAGAAGAAAAAATTAAAGAAATAGCGAATATGAAATCAGAGTTTATATCTAATGTTTCACACGAACTGCGTACACCTATGACAGCTATGAAAGAAGGTATTGACCTTGTATTAGATGGTCTGGCCGGTGATATTAACGAAGAACAAAAGGAACTACTGGGCATTGCGAAAAAGAACGTCGATAGGCTCACCAGACTTATCAACGATGTTCTCGATTTCCAGAAGCTCGAATCCGGCAAGATGAAATTTAACCTTGAAGCTAACGATGTAAACCAGATTGTTAATGACGTCTATAAAATTATGGTCTTTCCAGCAAAGAACGTGGATCTGGACTTTCTGCTTGAACTTGATCAGAACCTGCCGAAAGTCAAATTTGACAGTGATAAGATTACTCAGGTTTTGACAAACTTAGTTAATAATGCCATGAAATTTACGGAAAAGGGAAACATCACAATTAAGACATCCAAAACCAAAGATGCAGTTCAGGTTTCAGTATCTGATACTGGCTATGGTATCAAGAAAGAGGACCTGCCGAAAGTATTTGACGGTTTTGAGCAATTAAGCAGCGGTGGACAGAGAAAGACGGGTGGAACAGGCCTCGGGCTTACAATTTCTAAAGAAATCGTTGAACAGCATGGTGGAAAGATTTGGGTAGAGTCAGAGCTTGGCAAGGGCTCAAAGTTTATGTTTACTCTACCTCTCTGTTGCACCGAAGGTCTATTGAAGAAATATATTAACGATGGGATAAGGAAAGCATCAAAAAACGATACGAAGATGTCTCTTATCCTCATATCTGTAGCTGACTTTGATAAATTGAAGCAGGAGTTATCTGGTGAAAAGGTAGACTCAACACTGCACAATATCGAAGCCCTTTTGGAAAATAATCTGCGTCGACCAGAAAGTGGTTCACCTCGGGCAGCAGACACCGTTTTAAAACTCTCAGACGAAAACTTTGTCATTCTGACTAGTTGCAACAAAGAAAATATATTAAGAGTAAAAGGAAGATTGGAGCAGATATTGGGTGATTATCTGGCTTACCAAAATGTGGCCGATAAAATTAAATTACTCTTTGGATTTGCTACGTATCCAGATGATGCAGATACCGATGAGGATTTAATTATGAAAGCAAAGGAATTACAGACCATGGCTTCAGTGACACCATCTGTGTAGTTTTGAAACATAGAAAATAGGAGAACCTAAAAATGGATAAAAAGAAAATACTGATTGTTGATGACGAAAAAGACATCCTATTAGTGCTTGAAAAGATGTTAATTGCGGAGGGGTATTCTGTCCTGACTGCTGACAACGGTAAGGACGCTATAACCATGGCAAAATCAAAATCTCCTGACCTTATCATACTTGATGTGATTATGCCGGGGATGTTAGGCGATGAAGTCGCTGAAAAGCTAAAGGAGCACCCCTCAACCAAAAGTATTCCCGTGATATTCTTAACAGTTATACTCAAAAAAACAGAGGAATACGAAAAAGACCATACAATTGCAGGCAATATCATTTTTGCAAAACCTTTTGACTCCGAAGAGTTATTAGATGAAATAAAAACGTTAGTGGAAACTGCTGCAGTTTGAGTGTCTGACGTCAGCGAAAGTGGGACAGATTGAGACATTTGGTTAAGAGAGAGATTCAAGAGGCTTCCTTTCCAATAGGAAGCCTCTTGAATCCCCCGGTTTCGGCCCCATAATTGGGCGTCTTGGCCCGGAAAGGAGTCGAAAATGGCAGAACCGAAAGATGTCGTAAAACAAATCAGAAAGGCAACTCGCAGAAAGTTCTCAGCAGATGAAAAAATCCGTATAGTTCTTGAGGGGTTTCGCGGTGAAATCGCCGTCGCAGAACTATGTCGTAGAGAAGGCATTGCAGTAAATGTATATTACAGATAGTCCAGAGCATTCCTTGAGGCCGGCAAAAACGGCCTGACAAAAAATACACCTCGCGATGCCAGCCGTGATGAAGTCAAGCAGCTCAAAGCAGAGAACAAGGATATTAAGAAGGCACTGGCTGAGTCTATGCTTGATGTAATCAAATATAAAAAAAGCCTGGGTATGTAAAAGACGGAGGAGCAGTTGAATGTCAATTTGATTAAGCAACATTTTTTCTGTAAATTCTTTTTTCCTTTCCATTGGGACCATTCCCATGGAAAGATAGTCGTAATAAACGCTTACAAAACTTTAATGAAAATGGACAGTACAAATAGAGATTTATTGTAATAATAAGAGGTACATCCGGGACGCTATAGTTGAAAGTCGGGATTAAGTTTGGGCTGTGATGCCGAAATGCGCACAAAAAAATCCCCCCAAAGATAAGAACTTATGCAAATTTCTATTCTCTCTCCTGTAAAAAGAGTTCTCTCGCCCTAATCTTCGCCAGGCTCTTATCTCAATATAATAATTTACACTATGAGCCTATAAAAAGCAAGGTTTTTTTGGTGGATTAAAAGAAAGTTTTACTCTATTTTTTATAACTCTTGAGCCAACAAAGAGTTGTGGTATTAAAAAAATCTTAATGGTATGGCAAAAGCCTGCGGAGCTTGTTTTTTTATTGATTATTGTGTTGAGATTGCCACGGCCTACGGCCTCGCAATGACCGGTTATATTTCTCGGGTGAACTCAAAAGTATTTCGGTTGCGGAAATCCGGAGGCAATGGTATATAATTAGGGGTTCTGTTGAATTTATTTTTTAACACTGATTGACACGGCTTAAATATAAAGAGTGCTTTTGGATTCGGTACTCGGTGCCTGCGCAGGGACAAGCTTCGCAGGAATGACAATATTAAAAATCTCTGTGAACTCCGTGTTCACTGTGACTAAAGAAGGAAAAAATATGGCTAAGAGCAAAGAACAAAATGATATAAGTAAATTGGGTTTCGAAGAGGCGATTAAGCAGCTTGTCGGTATCGTGGGCCGGATAGAACAGGGTGAAATTCCGCTGCAGAACAGTCTCGAACAGTATGAAAAGGGAATGGCTTTGATAAAACACTGCAGAGAGATATTAGGCAAGGCAGAGGAACGGATTGAGAAAATCGCTCAAGAAGAAGATGAGTAAATGGGTAAACGAGATACGAGCGACGAGATACGATATGCGAATTTGCGAGCGTGGCGGAACCGGCAGACGCGCAAGGTTTAGGTCCTTGTGGGCAAATAGCCCGTGGAGGTTCGACTCCTCTCGCTCGCAGTTGGAAAACGATGAAAATAGCCACAAAGACACGAAGTCACGAAGTTAGAAAATAAATATATGATAATTTTTGTGTCTTAGTGACTTAGTGGCAAAATAGAGAGGAAAATAGATGGTCGGTAAATACTTTGGATTGCGGGAAAAGCAGACCAGTGTCAGAATCGAGTTTGTGGCGGGACTGACGACATTTCTAACGATGGCTTACGTTATTTCCGCCAATCCGAATATTCTAAGTGATAAGACGGGGATGAGCAAAGAGGCCTTGATAGCCGTTACGTGCATAGTAACGGGCGCCACGACCATTATTACAGGAATATTGGCTAACGCCCCGATAGCTATGGCGCCGGGGATGGGCCTTAATACCTTCTTCGCTGTTCTGGTGGCCTCGGGAAAGATGGATTGGCAGACTGCTCTGGGGGCGGTGTTTATTTCGGGAGTGTTATTTTTGATATTGACCGTATCGGGATTTAGAAAAAGAATTGTAGAAGCAATACCGGCATCTCTTGTCTGCGCTATTGCCGTCGGCATCGGTTTGTTTATTACCTTTGTAGGGCTAAAGAGCCTCGGTATTATCGTCAAGGATGAAATTACATTTGTCTCGGCGGGGGCGCTGACGGTTCCGATTCTTATCGGTCTTTTCGGACTGCTTGTTATGATTTACCTCGAAATAAGAAAAGTAACAGGTTCTCTTCTGTTCGGTATTGTCGCCTCTACGATATTGGCGGCGGTTTGTAATAAAATAGAACTGCCCGGCCAATTTATTTCCTCCCATCTGGACATCAGCGCTGTTGCGTTCAAACTCGATATTCTCAGCGCCTTGAAATGGGGCTTTTTGGGGAGCATTTTTACGCTGACGTTTATAGATATGTTCGACAGTGTCGGAACACTGATGGCGTGCTGTCACCAGGCCGATATGGTCGATGACAAAGGCAAAATAAGGGGGCTTGACAGGTTATTGAGCATAGACGCCGTCGCAACTGTAATAGGTGCTTTGTTGGGGACGTCAACGACTACCGCTTATATCGAATCAGCAGCAGGTATCGAACAAGGCGGACGGTCCGGGTTAACTTCGGTAGTTACGGGTCTGTTCTTTCTGCTGGCACTGTTATTCGTACCGCTTGTGGCGATAGTGCCGCTGTATGCAACAGCACCGGCACTTATTATGGTCGGGCTGTTTATGATGAAGGAGGTTAAGAAAATAGATTTTACGAATATGCAAGAGGCGTTCCCTGCATTTATTATAATAGTGATGATTGCTTTGAGTTATAGTATCAGCACCGGCCTGGCCTTTGGTTTTATCTCATTTACTCTTATAAAATTAGTCTCCGGCGAAGCAAAAGAAATTAAGCCGGCAATGTGGGCTATTGCGATTTTTTCTGTGTTGTTTTTGACGCTGGAACAGTTTGGCGGTGCGATTGAATATTTGAGGACACTTATCTGAATTTATTTTCAGGAGGAAATGCTATGGGGTCAAAGATTATTGTTTTAATGACGGTGTCAATACTATTTTTCTGCTCCTGCCGGGACGATGAACAACCTGGCTCAGGGGCAGCAGGAGGTGAAAAAATGTCAATTAAAATTACAAGTTCGGCTTTCGAGGATAACGGTCTGATACCGGCCAGGTACACCTGTGACGGTGCCGATATTTCTCCGCCGCTACAGTGGGAGGGTGTTCCTGAGGGCACCAGCAGCATTGCCCTGATATGTGACGACCCCGATGCGCCGATGGGCACGTGGGTTCACTGGGTTATATTCGGTCTGCCGGCAGAGACAAAAGAACTGGCGGAAAACGTGCCGACCGACGGGACACTGGCCAACGGCGCCAAACAGGGCATTACGGACTTCGGCAGAACCGGCTATGGCGGTCCGTGCCCGCCAAGCGGAACACACAGATACTTTTTCAAAATATATGCGCTCGATACGGAAATTGACCTGCCCCCCGGCGCCAAAAAACGTGATTTGCTAAAGGCAATGGAAGGACATATCCTCGGGCAGGGCCAGTTAGTAGGCAAATACAAAAGACAATAGAATTGTGATTTGTGGCTTGCGATTTGCGTTTCGACTGTTATGTTAAGAGGATTCCTGAAATTTCTGCAGTATATTGGATGTGTAAATCCCAATCATCATAAGATAATCCAGGTCACTGATACTGTAGTGTTCGTCGCCAATAGCGTTGTCAACATATAATATTCCTAAACAGCCAGCCCGGCACATAACAGGCGCTATCACGACAGAACGCAAATCCCCTTCTTTTGCCTGACCTGGAATCCGCGAAAAGAGAAATAACATGAACTGTTTTTTTTCGGCCACCTGTGTAATTTTTTCGCTAAGTTTTAATTCATTGAGCTGAATTGTTTTTCCATCCCGCTTTTTGCCTGCGTGACAGGTCATTGGTCCTGTAGGCTTGGTCCTTAAAGCACACCAAACGGTATATGCATCGAACTGCTTTTGAATAATATCCAACAGGGTCAAGAGCAATTTGTCGGTATTGTCGGCTTTGGAGACGGCCTCGGTGGCCTGCATAAAATCCTTTGCCCTTGTGGCGGGGAATCTAATAGGCGGCGCCTGCTCAGAATCCATATCTCTTGCTATAATCTGCGGTCCGTGAGAGAGGGAAATGGTGTCCTCCAGATGGATCGGCTCGGTGGTTTTGGATTCACCTTCAACGCCGTCTTCGAGATTGATTTCGATGGCGAAATCAGTGATACTCAAAACGTCGCCGGTTTTAATTTCAGACTTGTGAATGGGTTCATCGTTTAGATAAGTTTTGTTGGCTGAGTCTAGGTCCTCGACCATCCATTTGCCGTCGTGAGAAAAAAATATCGCAGCGTGCTGCCTTGAGACGGATTTGTCGGGCAAAAAGACCTGGCTGTGCATATGCCTGCCGATGTAAATAGGCCCTTTTTCGAACCGGTGTTCCTTGATGGTACTACCGTTTTGTTTCACAACCAAACGCATAGGTTTGTCTCCCTGCATTTAGATTCCGGCACTCTAAATGTTATTATCCATAATTTATGGTAATTTGTCAAGTAAACTTTGAGGGCAAATGTTGGCAGGGTGCAGTTTTCGACCTGATTTGCCCTGCAAACCTGCAGAATACAGTGTTGGTCGCTGTATCGAACCTGATGCGTCTGCCGCGAGCTCTGCCAACCTCTTTTCTGGTATGGAGATTTACTCTGTCTTAATTTGCCATACTGTAATTATCGGCTATTCAGCAGCGGCGATTAACTAACTTAAACCTGCCGATACCATATTTTAGACATAGGGTTATATCATTGTTAGCGATTTGGATTGCCGCCGAGTTTTATCCACCACTACTCTTATCGGCAGGGAATGAAAAAACCAGCAGGATAATATTATCATTTCAAGTCAGCTGTGATTATTACCTTTCCTGCGCCGAGGTTTATATACTTTTCTCTGAAGTGCTTTTCAAACAGGCCTTTTGCCTTTTGGCCGGTGCAGTGACAGGGTGCTGCGTATTGCACGTTCAAGCGCCGAAAAGCCGAGACGATTTTTTCGATTTTACCGGTAAGTGTCCATTCGAGATGGAAGCCTCCCATTACCAAAAAGATGTCATCTCTTAATAAATCCTTTGCCTTATTCACAATCTTTACGATGCCCGGATGTGCACAGCCGGTTATCACTACCAAACCTCTATTCGTCCTGACAGCTAAAGCCTGCTCCTTTATCCGTTTGCCGAGCCGGCCGGTCGAATAAACATTTGAGCAAATCTCAAAAGCCTGCTCGAGTTCGACTGTTTTCGCTCTGTGTGCCCGGATGTTGTCCTTAAATTCTTGCGGAAATGGTTTCGGCAGATAGAGGCATACATCAGGATTTTTTTGAAGAAGGCTCTGCAATCCGCCGGTATGGTCATTGTGAATATGAGAAAGAACAACTACATCTATGGATTCAGGCGCTATTGTGAGTTTTTGCATATTCCTGAGCAGTGACGGGCCGTCCGGGCCGGTATCGAAGAGGATGGTTTTTTCGAAGCCGCTAAGAAGGCAGGAAAAGCCCCATCCGGTTTCGAGCTCTTTGTCAAAGGGATTATTATCGTAAACAACCGTAATTACCATTTCGTCTCTCGTCGTCAGATTTGCAACTCACCTTGTGAACAATTATTGATGCAAAAGCCGGCAAAATCAACTCTGAAAAATCTTGGGTTAGCCAAAAAAATGGCAAATTTGATGATATTCTGTTGAAGTGCCGGAAACAATATTATATTTTATTGGTCTCTGAAAGACCTTTAGGAGCTTAAATGGAACTGATAAAGAAGATTAAAGAGGCAGAGTCACAAGCCCAGGATATTATTGCCAAGGCCAAATCCGAGGCGACAGAGCGAGGTGAAGCGATGCAACAAAAGCGGCTTGAAGCCTTAGAAAAAGCTGAACAAGAAAGAAAACAAGCAACCGAAGCTGCCATTGCCAAAGCGGAATCCGAAGGTTATGCTGAGGTTGGGGGCCTTAAAGCAGAAGCGGAAACACACCGTCGCCAGCTGCGCCAAAAAGTGGAGAGTAAAATGGCCGCAGCAACAGCAAAAGTAACGGATTACCTAAAAGGATAGCTATGGCCATTTCTCAGATGGCAAAAGTTATAATCGCAACCCACCGCACAGAAGCAGCAGAGCTTCTGGAGGCGCTTCAGCGTGACGGCATTTGTCAGATACTCAATGCAGAACAAGCGATAGTCAGCAGGGACTGGCCGGAATTGGGCAGCGGTGCCGAACGGCCAAGAGATATTGAGGAACTTTTAGGCCGGCTGACCAGAAGTATTGCATTTCTAAAAGATTATGCTCAGGGGCCAAAAGGACTTGCCGGCGTTCTTTCACCTCGCTCTGTCATAGATGAGAAAGTATATAAGAAGGTGGTTTCAGATGAGAAGCTTTTGGGTATTGTCGATGAATGTAACAAGTGCGAAACAACCATAGAACAACTTAAAACCGATATCGAGAACGTCAACGGCATTATAGAGAAACTCGAACCCTGGGAAGCACTCGAGAGTCCTGTAGAAGAACTCGGTCAGCTTGAAAGCACAACGTGTTTAGTTGGGCTGATACCGACCCGGCAATTTAAACAGGTAGAGGAGGGAATTGCAGAATTGGGGGCGGCACTTGACCAGATAGGGACGGCCGAAAATAAAAAAGCCTGCCTCATTGTTTGCCTGAATGAGAATGTTAGTGAAGTACAAAAACTGCTGCGGTCAGCGGAGTTTGAGCCGATTAACTTCGAGGGGATGACGGGCACCGCAGCAGAGCTGATAACTCAGTACCGTGACAAGCTAAACGGGGCAAGAAAACAATTGCAGCAGCAGTACGAACAGGCAGGCAAACTGAGCAAAAACCTGCTCAATCTCGAAATACTCTACGACCATAACAACAATCTGCTGAACCGTGAACAGACCAAGGCGATCTCCCCTGCGACCGAATCCACGGTCATTCTGGAAGGCTGGGTAAAAGAGAAAGATTATGCCCGCCTGGAGAAAACAGTCTCACAATTCGGGGCATCGAGCCTGAGTAAAATCGAGCCGGCCGAAGGTGAAGAAGTGCCGGTTGAAATAGAAAATAAAAACGTCATAAAACCTTTTGAGGTAGTTACGCGGCTTTACGGGATGCCTCAACATTTCAACATTGACCCGACGGCGTTTCTGGCTCCGTTTTTCGCGCTGTTCTTTGCGCTGTGTCTGACTGATGCCGGTTATGGAATCATTATGCTTGCCATAATGGCTTTTTTCATAAAGAAAATGCAGGGCGATAAGAAGCTGATGTGGATGCTTGGGATCTGTTCTGCGGTTACAGTCGCAGCCGGTGCACTAACCGGAGGATGGTTTGGTGATGCGGTGCAGCAACTGAATATCGGGTGGTTAAACACAGCGAGAGACAAGATGATGTGGTTCGACCCGCTCGAGAAGCCGATGATGTTCTTTAAGATATCTCTGGTACTGGGTTATGTCCAGATTCTGGCAGGTCTGGTAATCGCACTCGTACACAACCTAAAGCAAAAGGATTATGCGGCGGCCATATTTGACCAATTAACCTGGCTGGTAATGCTCAATTCAATTGTAATAGCCATCGCCGACATAAGAGGGCTCGGAAGCTTTTTCGGGAAGCTGGCCCTTGTTCCAGCCGTAATGATATTTTTGTTCAGCCAACGGGAAGGTAACTGGGGAGGCCGACTCGGAATGGGGGCATATAATCTATTCAGTACAATATTCTATATGGGAGACGTGCTCAGTTACCTGCGATTGATGGCGCTCGGTATGGTTACAGCGGGTCTTGCAATGGCAGTAAATGTTATTGCCAAGATTACACTGGATATACCATACATAGGTTTTGTGATAATGATAGTAGTTCTTGTGGGCGGGCACGGATTTAATCTGGCAATATCCGGCCTGAGTGCGTTTGTTCATACATTGAGACTTCAGTATGTGGAGTTTTTCCCCAAGTTTCTTATCGGCGGCGGAAGATTATTTGAACCGTTATCAAGACAGTATAAACACATTTACATCAATAAAGTTTGAGAATACTTTTTAATCAAGAAAGGCAGGTTGAAAATGGATTACGGATTAGCATTGGCTTTGGTTGGAGCAGGATTAGCGGCACTAATGGCCGGTATTGGCTCAGCGATTGGAATTGGTATTGCCGGCAGAAGCGCAACGGGGGTACTGAGTGAAAAGCCGGAAAGATACGGGCAGATGTTTATTATGGTTGTGCTGCCGGGGACCCAGGGTTTTTACGGCTTTTTGGCTGCTTTCCTGGTGATGCTTAACCTCAATTTCTTCGGTGAAGGCGGGGTGCCGGAAATTAGCGTACAGCTTGGATGGCAGGTATTGGCTGCGTGTTTACCTATTGCATTTGCCGGTTTGATGAGCGCGATTCATCAGGGCAAAGTTTGTTCAGGCGGTATTTTGATGACAGCGAAGAGACCTGAGATGGCATTTAAGGCCGGCGTTGTCTATGCCGTTATGGTTGAGGTTTATGCGGTACTCGGCCTGCTGGTAACAATGTTTATTCTACTGAGGGGTCTCAACTGGCCAACGGTTGGGTAAAAAGCAATTAAATAAGACTTAATCGGGAAAAAATAATGGAAGCTGAACAGGTAGTAGAAAAGATATTGTCTGATGCGCTATGTGAGGCGGAAAAAATCAAAAAAGCGTCAGATGAAAAAGAAGCCGCCGAGCAGGCAGAACTGACCGAGCAGTTGGACGAATACGAAAAACAAACCGAAGTTCTTGCTCAAAAATCCGGTGAAGAGCGAAAGATGCGTCTGCTGGCTGCTGCGAGGATGGAGATTGCCAAAGACTTTTTAGGCGAGAAAAGAAAGATACTCGATGAAGTTTTTGAACAGGCCAAGACACAATTCACAAACCTGCCGGATGAAGAATACCGAAAGGTTATGGCCCAACTGATGAAGAAAGCAGCCCAGAGCGGTGACGAAGAGGTCATTATCGATAAGAAAGAAAAGCGCATCAACGACGAACTGATAAACCAAGTCAACCAACGTCTGGGTAATAAAGGTAATTTGAAATTGTCCGAGGAGAAAGGCAACCTGGGAGCAGGTTTTATTCTAAGACGCGGCAAGATAAAAAATAATGCCTCACTTGGAGTGTTGCTGGAGCAGGCACGGAAAGAACTGGAAATTGAATTAGCGAAAGAGTTATTTGGAAACTAAAAACTTAAAGTTAAAAACGAAAAACCATAATTAAAAAATCAAAATTTTAAGTTTTAAGTTTTGGTTTTGCATTTTCACTTTAGGTTTTACGCTTTTATGGCTGAGGCCGCTGAACAAGCTATTTTGGATTTTTACACTTATCCTGCTATTGGTGCCGACGACTGGCGATATGCCTTCGCGACGGCTGAGATACGAGCACTCGAGACGGAGATGCTCAGTAAAGCTGCTCTGCTGGATATGGCTAATGCTGAGAATTTTGAGCAGGCGGCTGATTTACTCGGCTCAACCGAATATGCCGTCGGAAGGGGCGGTAAAAACTTTGCAGAGGTCGAGGACATTTTGCAACAGCGAAGAACGGCGGTGCGAGAGCTGTTTGCAGAGCTGATGATTGATGAGCCGATTACAGAGCTTTTTAGAACAAGAGATGATTTTACGAATATGCGATTGGCGCTTCGGCGGACATTTACAGAAAAACCGGTAGGGACCGATTACAGCAATGACGGTAATGTGCCGGCTGAAATCTTCGAAGAAGTGTTCGAGCAGGAAAATTACACTCTGCTGCCTCTTCATATGCAGGAGGCGATAGAAAGGACAGTCCTTGCCTACTATCAAAACAAGGACATACGTCAGATTGATTTCTCAATCGACGGTGTACAAGCAGAATATAATCTAAAAAAAGCGCAGCAGTTAAAGAGTGATTTTTTGACAGGGCTTTTCAGGATACAGATTGATTTGACGAACATACGCACAATGCTTCGGCTCAAATTCACAGAATCAGAGCATCGCAACGTCTTTCTCAAAGGCGGATACGTTGAGACAGAGCAATTAAAACACGGGCTCGATGTTGGCTATGAAACACTTACACAGTTGTTTTTTGCAACACCATACCACGAAGTTGTTGAGCTGGGCGCAAACTACTTTATGTCGAACAAGTCTTTCTTAAAGGCCGAACAGCAGTGCGAAAAACACTTAATGGGATTTTTGAAAACAACGACACAGATTACCGCCGGGCCGCAGCCGATTATCGCTTATTTGTTGGTGAAGGAAAATGAAATTCGGCAGGTTCGGCTGATACTAACAGCAAAAAAGAATGCTCTGGAGACAAGACTTATTCTGGACCGTTTGGGCGAATAAAAATGGAAGGCAAAGTAGCAGTTTTGGGTGACGCCGATTTTGTGATGCCGTTTTCGGCACTCGGCCTTGACACACACCCAGTCAGTCAGTTGCCCGAAGAAATCATCGCCACTGCGAAAGAAATAATCGACAGTAAATACGCCCTTATAGTGGTGGCCGAGAATATAGCGCCGATAGTCGAAGACGCTTTCTCGGCCCAGCAAAATACTGCGATTCCCTGTATTGTGATTGTGCCTTTTACCACCGAATCCGAGGGATTTGCAACAAGAAGCCTAAGCAAGGTGTTAAAAATGGCCACGGGTATCAACATTTTGGGCGAATGAGTGAATGAGTAGATGAGTGAATGAGTGTTATGAAGACACATAAGGATTTAGATATTTGGAAGCGAGGGATTGGGCTTGTTGAACACATCTACAAGGTTACAACTAATTTTCCAAAAGAAGAACTTTACGGCTTAACATCACAAATAAGAAGAGCGTCAATATCCTACCCAAGCAACATCGCCGAAGGAGCTGCAAGGTCTTCTAAAAAAGAATTCATTCAGTTTTTATACGTTTCATTGGGGTCAATATCTGAAGTGGAAACTCAACTGATAATCGCTGAAAAATTAAGATATATAAGAGCAAATAAGCTGCTCGGGGAAGTCGAGGCTTTAAGAAGAATGACTCTAAACTTTATCAAATATCTTAAATCCAAGAAAAATGAGTAAATGAGTCTGCGCATTTACGCATTTACGAAAGGTTCTGACAATGAATGAAGCACGGAAAGGCAAAATAGTCAAGGTTGCCGGGCCGGTCGTTGTTGCCGAGGGGATGGCCGGGGCGCGAATGTATGACGTTGTTCGCGTCGGTGAACTGAGTCTGATAGGCGAAATCGTCGAACTGAATGGCGACTTTGCGTCAATCCAGGTTTATGAAGAGACCAGCGGTATCGGGCCGGGCGAGCCCGTGGTCGATACAGAAGCGCCATTGAGCGTTGAATTGGGGCCGGGACTTATCGAGAGTATCTATGACGGTATCCAAAGGCCGCTGAATGTCCTTTATGGCATCGAAGGTGAATTTATGAGCAGAGGCAGTGAGCAGCCGGGCCTGAACAGAGAAAAGAAATGGCACTTCAAGCCGGTCGTGGATAATGGTACGAAAGCAGCACCTGGAGATATAATAGGTGAAGTTCAGGAAACAACACTTGTGGTACATAAGATTATGGTGCCGTCCGGTATAAATGGAACGCTTGAAAATGTATCGGAAGGTTACTACACGGTCGAAGAGACAATCGGGGTGGTAAATTGTGAAGACGGCAGGCGGACCGAACTGAAACTAATGCAGAAATGTCCCGTACGTAACGCCAGAGAGACAAGAAGCCGGCTTGCACCAACAGAGCTGCTTATTACAGGCCAAAGAGTAATCGATGCGTTCTTCCCCATCTCCAAGGGCGGAACAGGCTGTGTGCCTGGGCCTTTCGGAACAGGCAAAACCGTTGTCCAGCATCAACTGGCTAAATGGGTGAATGCGGAGATTGTGGTTTATGTCGGCTGCGGCGAGCGCGGAAACGAAATGACCGACGTCTTAACAGAGTTTCCGGAATTGAAAGACCCGTATTCGGGCGAGCCATTAATGAAACGGTCGGTGCTGATTGCAAATACGTCAAATATGCCGGTGGCGGCAAGAGAGGCCTCGGTCTATACAGGGATTACCATAGCTGAGTACTTCCGTGATATGGGCTATACGGTTGCATTGATGGCCGACAGCACAAGCAGATGGGCAGAAGCGATGAGAGAAATATCGACGCGTCTGGAAGAGATGCCTGCGGAGGAAGGTTACCCCGCCTATCTGGGGGCCCGAGTCGCAGCGTTCTATGAAAGAGCCGGTCGGGTAGAGTGCTTAGGCAATCCCCAGCGAGAAGGAGCACTTTCGGTTATCGGTGCGGTGAGTCCGCCAGGTGGTGATTTGTCGGACTCGGTGGTCCAGGCGACACTGCATGTAGTTAAGGTCTTCTGGTCGCTGCAGGCACGGCTCGCCTACCAAAGACACTTTCCGGCAATCGATTGGCTGACAAGCTATTCATTCTATAAAGAATACCTGAAGAACTGCTTCGAAGACAAGGAGCAGGGCCAGGAGATGGAAGCGATGACGGTAGAGGCGATGAGTCTGCTTGAGGATGAGGCCGAGCTTCTTGAGATTGTTCGGCTGGTCGGCGCAGATGCCCTGTCACCACGAGACAGACTGGCGCTGGAGACTGCAAGGTCGATACGTGAAGACTTCCTGCACCAAAACGCTTTCCACGAAGTCGATACATTTACTTCGATGGAAAAACAGTACGAGATGCTGAAAACCGTGCTGCACTTCCACAAACAGGCGATGGAGGCGATAAAAGCCGAAGCCGAAACCGCACAAATATTCAAGTTGGCTGTGCGAGAGGAAATCGCAAGGGCAAAATATATTCCGCAGGAAGACATAAGCAAAATCGCAGGGATAAGGCAAATAATCGACGAGCAAATGAAGCAATTGCAAACCTCCGCCGTGTCTTAAAATACGAAATAGGAGACAGAGATGTTTAAAGAATATCAAACAGTAACGAGTATCGCCGGGCCGTTGATGATGGTCGAGATGGTCGATGAGGCGAAGTACGGTCATATCGTTGATATCGAATTGGGCGACGGGTCGATTCGTCACGGCCAGATTCTGCAGGTTGAAAACGATAAAGTGCTCGTTCAGGTTTTCGAGGGAACAAGCGGTATCGACGTTAATGACAGTACGGCCCGCTTTCTGGGTAAGCCGCTGGAGCTGGCATTATCGGTGGATATGTTAGGGAGGGTCTTCAGCGGGCTGGGCGAGCCGAAAGACGGCGGCCCGCCTATCATTGGCGAGAAACAAATGGATATTAACGGCAAACCGATTAATCCGTACGCCCGTGACTATCCAAACGAATTCATCCAGACGGGTATATCGACAATTGACGGTTTAAATCCGCTCGTGCGCGGTCAGAAGCTGCCGGTGTTTTCCGGTGCGGGACTGCCACACGACAATATAACGGCACAGCTTGCCCGGCAGGCAACGGTTTTGGGCAAGGGCGAAGAATTTGCCGTTGTATTCGCAGCGATGGGCATTACGTTTGAAGCGGCGCAGTTCTTTATCGATGACCTTGAAGAGACCGGCGCCATCGAGCGTGCGGTTATGTTCGTCAATCTTGCGAACGACCCTGCAATTGAGCGGATAGCAACACCAAGATTTGCTCTTACCGCTGCCGAATACCTGGCTTTCGAAAAGGATATGCATGTTCTGGTAATATTAAATGATATGACGAATTACTGTGAGTCGCTTCGAGAAATCAGTGCTGCCCGAAAAGAGGTGCCCGGCCGGCGCGGCTATCCGGGGTATCTTTATACTGACCTTGCAACGGTTTATGAAAGGGCCGGCCGAATCAAAGGCAAAAAAGGCTCTATTACGATGGTGCCGGTGCTGACGATGCCCGAGGACGACAAAACACATCCGGTGCCGGACCTGACCGGCTATATTACCGAAGGGCAGATTATTCTGTCTCGTCCGCTGCACAGAAAGGCGATTTCTCCGCCGGTCGATGTTTTGCCGAGTCTATCACGTCTTAAGGACAAAGGCATCGGTGAAGGCAAAACACGCGAGGACCACGCAGACCTTTATAACCAGCTTTACGCCGCTTATGCCAGAGGTAAGGAGGCACAGGAGCTGGCGACGATTATGGGCGAAGCAGCCCTATCGGAAGAAGATAAAAAGTATATGGAGTTTGCAAATAAGTTCGAGGAGCGGTATGTCTCGCAGGATTATTATGAAAACCGCACAGTTGAAACAACCCTAGATTTAGGGTGGGAGCTGCTGAGTATGTTCGAGAACGCCGAGCTGAAGCGAATCGATATCAAACTTATTGAAAAGTATATGCCGAAGTTCCGTAAAGCCAAGCGTGAAGAGTGAAAAGTGAAGCGTGAAGCGTTAAAGATTAGAAATTTCAGAGACCTTGATGTCTGGAAGAAGGGTATAGAAATTGTGAAAGATGTATACAAAACCGTAGACGGCTTTCCTAAACAAGAGTTTTATGGTTTTGCCAGCCAAATGCAGCGTTCTTCTGTTTCTATACCATCGAATATAGCCGAAGTTTTTAACAGGTTTCACAATAAGGAATATAAACAGTTTTTGTACATAACATTAGGTTCCTGTGCCGAGTTGGAAACACAAATTGAAATAGCCGTAGAGCTAAAATATATGAATGAGCAGAGAAAAGCTTTTTTACTTGAGAAGCTTGATCACGAGTCCCGCATGCTCAGGAACTTAATTAAAAAGCTCAATTGAGTATGAAGCGCAAAGCCAGATACGAGATATACTTTGCGAGACACGCTTTACGCTTCACGAGATACGAAAATGTTAGCAAATGTTAACGCAACACGAATGGAGTTGTTACGTCTTCGCAGACGTGTGGCACTTGCCAGTCGGGGTCATCATCTGCTGAGCGAAAAAAGGGATGAGATTTCCCGGCAGTTAATTAAAATCGCCAGGGAGATTCAGCCGCTGCGCAGCCGCGTAGAGGCCGAGCTTCTGGAGACCTGCCGTCGTTTTATGTTAGCCCGGGCGACAATGGAGCCTGAAGATACGAAAGCTGCGCTGGAGGTGCCGACAAAAAAGTTCAGTCTGGCCATTAAGTTCGCCAGCATAATGAGTGTAAAAGTGCCGCATCTGAGCAAGGAGATGTCAGGTGAAATCATCTCTTACGGATTTGCAACAACATCAGGCGAGCTGGACGTTGCGTTAATGGCACTCGAAAGGGCTTTCGACCATCTAATAGAACTGGCTGAAAAAGAAAAACAGGCCCGTCTTCTCGCAATCGAACTGCAGATGACCCGCCGAAGAGTCAATGTGCTCGAACACGTTGTCATTCCTGAACTGCACGAAACCATCAAATTCATTTTCGACAAACTCGCCGAAGCAGAGCGTGACAATACCAGCAGATTAATGAAAATAACCGACATCATCCGCGCCTGATTTATCGCCCAACCATAAAGGCACCCTATTACAGGAACCCTTTAGCCTACCGAATAAAACCCTGCCGCCAATGTGAATGCGGCACACTCCATTCCATCGTCAAAGCAGCTATAACCGGCACCACCAGTTCTGAACAAAATCCGGCCCGATAATTTTGTCAAAGCATTTTATTTCTTATACTTTATCCGGGGCTGAGTTTGCCGGTAAAGCAAAGAAAGAAAATAGTCAATTTCAAGCTAAAGTCGAGGCTGAAATTTCACGAAATAAATGCGTTGTTTGTTGATATGGATGGAGTGTGATTTTTTAAACCTCTTTAAGCACCCAACTGCTGGAAGGTCTTACTTCCACAGATACGGATGAGGGGATTTTGTGATGAAAAGGACAAAAGCACTATTGGCTGAACAAAAGGCCGGTAAAAATATCATTGTAGTCTTGGTATGCACTTTAGTTCTCCTTAATGCGGCTGCGGCCGGCGGCAAAACCAGCGTCAGAAAAAAAGGGTTCTCGTGCAACGGACTTCGCTCAATGGCAAGGGTCTATATGGCCTACGGCGATTATACAAAAGCCCAGCCGTTTGTAGAGCAGGCCCTGTCTCTGGCAAAAAAAACCAATGCCTCCAACTCTCAACTTGCTTCGTGTCTGATTGACCTGGCATACGTGTACGAGAAGCAGGGCAAATTGCCTCTGGCGGAAGAAATGTGCGATATGGGGCTGAGACTCCAGGAAAAGGCCTATTATAAAACCCATCCATACGTGGCGATGACGCTGCGGATTTTAAGTACAATTTATCAGGGTCAGGGCAAATATCGCCAGGCCCGGCCTTTACTCGACAGGGCAATGGTAATTATGAAGAAGAACCACCCGACAGATGAGCAGGTTGTAGCTCCATTTAAGGTGGATATCGCCAATTTGCTCACGGCACAGGGAAACTTTGCGGAGGCCGAGACTTATTTTCTCCAGGCAATCGAGTCACTCAACAAAAGCTACGGCCCAAAACATCTATACACCGCTGGTGTCCTGGGCGATTTGGCAGGATTATATATGCTGCAGGGCAGATACGACGAGGCAGAAAAGCTGATTGAACAAACACTGCCAATCCAGGAGAAGATTTACGGCTGCGAACACCATCTTTTAACTCCGACGTGGCTGACAATGGCCGGAATTTACCAGTCAAAGAAAAACTATGCGCAGGCAGAAACGCTCCTTCAAAAAGCCCTTATTACAATTGAAAAGAAACAAGGAGCCGAACATCCGCTTACAGGAAGGATTTTGAGCCGGCTTGGAGAATTGTATCTGGCAGAGAAGCAGTACAGTCAGGCCGATGATGTTTGCCGACAGGCAGTGAAAGTTCTGGAAAATTCGCTGGGTGCAGACAACGACTGTACAGCAATGGCCTTTAATAACCTGGCGAGACTGTATATTCATCAGGGTAAATACAGCGAAGCACAAGAGCTGTGTCAAAAGGCGTTGGATGTATTGGAGAATACTCTTGGGCGCAACCACCCCAATGTCGTAAAGGTGCTGGAAACAATAGCTCAGTTGAACAGCAGGACTGAAAAGACAATAAAGGTTGCGAAACTGCACTAATATATTGAGCGTCGTTCGTCGCTCGTATTTCGTATCTCGTATTTCCGCCGTAAGGCGTCTTGCGGAGTATCTCGTTAGTTGAGTTTGAGCGTAATAAAAAAGCCTGCCCCTTAAAAAGGGGCAGGCTTGTTAATTAACGAATCGCTATTCAGCCTCGCTTTATTATAAGCCACGGAAAGACTCTCGGCCTTCCAAACGTGTGGCAACAAATGCAGCAAGATTGGGGTTCGGGTCTTCTGTTATACCTGTGCCGTATTTTTCCATAGCAAACACTGTGGAATCACCTACCGGCGCGCCCAGTTCAGTCTCCAGAACGGTAACATACTCGACAAAAGCGTCAATGTATTCGGCTACCGAGGCGTACTGCGTGCCTTCAGCAGCATCTCCGAATGCCATTGCAATCGATGCTCCCATTTCCGGAGTGAAGGGTGCATCGGCCGGCGCCAGCGTGTTAAATGCCTGGAGCGTTGCAGCCATCCTGGAGCCGTCCTCATCTCTTAAAACAGCAGCGGCGTCAAGGAGTCTCGCACAGGCCTGGCAGGGATGTATATCGGGATTAAGCGCAAGGGCTTCTCCCATGGCGACCTGAATAGTTTCGGGAGTCATTCCAAGTTCGGCGGCTGCGGCCTCGGTCTCGGCGGGACAGCCTTCTATTGTCGGGAGCTGCGGCTGGCCAAGTGGCGCTGCTTCAGACGGCATATTCTCAAGTACCCAGGCAGGAGCACCATCGCCTATTGCAGGATTTCCGGCACC
>Ga0180432_10001275_pt1 | contig 40100 bp, 48 predicted proteins | sample SS_ome_10_FD_132414 | JGI IMG/M metagenome (GOLD analysis project Ga0180432, IMG submission 132414) | Hypersaline lake sediment archaeal communities from the Salton Sea, California, USA - SS_1_MS_2 metaG | ecosystem: Environmental > Aquatic > Non-marine Saline and Alkaline > Hypersaline >... | reverse complement strand
TGACGCTAAAAGAGTTATATTGAAAGAATATTTAACAGAGACAGTAAAACCTGTTACAGATAATGACTTAGCCTCATATACTGAAAAAGTTGCAAAACTTACAGAAGAAAAAACAGCAATAGACACTTATATTAAATAAGGAGATGTTATGGAACAACAACTTGCACAACTTTGGAAAGTCCTTATGTGGGGCTTGGGAATATGTGTTTCTGGGTTTTTATTTTTAGCAGGATGGTGTTGGGTTATGTTAAATAAAATCAATAAAAAAGTATCGCATGAATGGTTAGAGAACACTTTTACTAAAAACTTAAATCATAAGTTTCAAGATATGAATCTTAAGTTTGATTTGTTAGATACAACCATGAGGCAGATAAGGGATGCTGTTTGTGGTGATTTTGACCAAAGAGGCATCATACAAGGAATTGAAGATACCAAACGGGAAATTAAAGATATGAAAGCAAAATGCAAAGAAATACAGGAATTAAAGAAATGAGTACATTCAGTATATGCCAAAATTGTAGTTTAAAACATAGACCTTTTTGTGAAAATAAACTTTGTCCAATAAGCAGGGAGTATGGAAGCTATGAACAACGACGAAATGTTGATGACAATACAGGTAGAGTATTACAAGACCAGACAAGCAATCAAGACAGCGATACATAGGCTTGAGATTCTTGATGACATATTAGAGATAGCAGGAATAAAAACCAAGATGGAAGAACGACAAAAACAGGAGATAAATAATGAAATCAATATTCACTAGTAAAACATTTTGGACAAACGTAGTTGGATTAGTAGCTATGACAGTCCAAGGAATCACAGGAAAAGAGTTAATTAATTTAGAAATTCAAGGCACTATTTTAGCTGTAATTAATATTGTTTTAAGAACAATCACAAAAGACCCAGTAAGCTGGAGTTAATATGAATGAAATAGCTAAAGCTATATCTGAAGGATTTAAATTAATAAAGACTATATTAGATACTAGAGAAATCCGCAGGTATAAAGCTGCTGTTGATTCTGCTGAAGACTATATATTTGAAACAGAAAAAATAAAGCCTAACGAGAAGCTGTTAAAGAAATATAAAGATAGATTTTTTAAATATAACCAAGGATAGATATGATATTTAAAATACTATTAGCAATAGTCTCTAGCATATTCTACAGAGCTGGAGGAATGAGTAAAGAAGATAAGTACTTTATCCCAGTATGGTTGCGTCAAGGTTGGGTACGAGATTGGTTATGTCCTATTTGTACATTAATTGCCCTAATAATAAAACACCCTCATCTGTTATTTTCTTGGTGGACTTTTCTTGCTTATGGCTTACTGGGCGGTGCTTTGACAACATACTGGGACGAAGTACCTTTCAATAAAGGACAGGATAACTTTTGGATGGCTGGATTCTTTGTAGGACTTGCCTTGTTTCCTTTAGCATTTGCAGGAATAAGTATCTGGTATATACTTATAAGAGCAGCTGTCATGGGCGTCTTATGGGGTGGTTGTAACAGAATCGTAAACAATAATAAGGTCAAACATTCTGATTATGTTGAAGAACATTTCAGGGGATTCGTAATGGTACTATAATTTTAATTGTTTCTGTGTTTATTTTATATCCTTTTTCTTGCACTTAGTACATATCCTATTGCCTTTTCTTGAAATCCAAACTGGGGCATTACAGCAGCTTGAGTTAGATAAATCTAAGTTATGACTTGCCCAATTATTTCCTGTACTACTACCGCTTATTTGACACCAATATTCATTTGCTTTATCTTTATAAGATGTTGCTTTTGCTAATATGTATCCGAGTAGCACTGCTAGTATGAATTCCATTTTATTCTCCTTTCATCCGTCATATCTGTTTTACCATCTTAATTTTGGTATTAATTCTATTTCCCATTTATCTTGAATCTTCATAACTACACTACCAAAAGCAGGAGATTTTCCTTTTTTTACCGAGACCGCTTTCAAAGCAGATCCTTCCGCTTGGTACATATAACTTCCCTCCAAAAACTGAATTATGGAATCTTGCAGTAGTAATAAATTCAATAGGAAAAAGAATATATATATTTCATTTTTTACTAATGAATATGTTTCCCATGCTTTTTTCATAAATTCATGTTTTATAGTAAATGGCGGATTTATCCAAATTCTTTTATAAATAGTCCAATCTTTATTCAACCCATTTGTTTCTATTGTATCATAATTTTTTATTCCAAATTCTTCTGCTTTTTCTTTTGTAGTTGCAGGATCATAATCAAACTTTCCAAATCTCATAACAACATATTTCGGTGTATAATATTCATTATCTTTTGTAAATTGAACATTTGCTTTTGCCATAATCTTTCCTTTCTTTCCTCTTAATAGTTTTAATCTAATGATACACAAAGCCGAGTATTATTTGGCAAGGTCGAAACATCAATTCCATCTTTTGATATACTACGGCAATAAACTACTCGATAACTTCTATACCACCAATGGTCGTGATGTTCACATATAACGTCTTTACTGAAAATATCCTCAAGTGAGTTTTTAAGCCTATTAGCGTCTTCAATAGTTAATTCTATTTCTTTTTTACATATAACAACTTTTAATGAGTCAATTTTAATTTCTTGTTCCATAATCTAATCCTTTCCCTTTATCCTCTTACTCGGTTAGTAACTATTTCTTGTGCATACTTCTTTATTCCATCATCATCAGACCAAAGAATATCAACAGTATAACTTGTACCATTAAGCTTTTGGTCAACAAGGTCAAGTATTTCCGCATAAGATTCAAAGTCTCCAGTTATATCTATTAACATTTTCATACTCTTACTCCTTCTCCCCATCCTTCTCTTCGAGTGCTTTTTGGAAAAGGTCGGTGAGTTCATTTGTAGCTATATCAATCAGTCTTTGTTCTTCTGTTAAATAATGATTTTCTTGTCTAAGTCCGCAGAAATCTATTTGAAAGTTGGTTATTATTTCTTTTATTTTTCTACTCATCTTGTTCATTGGTTTCTCCTTTATTAATACATAAGCTGAAAAAACCATTTTAATGCTCGAGTTTAAAACCAAGAACAACCCCAATCTTTTTATTGCCCTCGTTCAAAATCTTCAATCCACCAGTTTTTTCATCTTCCTGAAAGATACAATATTGTAATCCATCTTTATTTGCCCTAACTGTTATAAAACTAGCTTTTGGATAATGAAGATATAGTTTTTTTATATAATCTGCCCTAAACACCCCACACTCCTTTCATAACTCAACAACCTTAACATTTGAATACTTCTTTACCCTAACCTTATTATACACAGATAAAATATCTTCTAGTTTAATCTCAGCAGATATTATCTTATGCGGTTTTCCACTAGCAAAGCCAACAGCTTTATCATAAGATGTCCAATGCCAACCTTCGCCACACTCTATATCTTGGTTTCTTTCTAAATTTATATCATCGCTTCCGTCAACTTTATACTGATAATTGTTATGAAATGCTGTTAAATTAGGCTTTACACATTTATAGAAATTCCCTACACCGTTCTGCATTAAAACACCAACCATGTAATAAATATATTCTTGTGTGAAAATATCTTTGTTGTTTTTATTAAAGTTGTTGCCTATCTTGGCAGAATCGCCTATCTTGGCAGAGTAGTCTATTTTGGCAGAGTAGCCTATCTTAGCAGAGTTGCCTATCTCAGCATAGTATCCTATCTCGGCATATCTGCCTATCTTGGCAGAATCGCCTATCTCGGCACGGTTGCCTATCTTAGCAGAGTTGCCTATCTTAGCAGAGTTGCCTATCTTGGCATAGTTGCCTATCTTGGCATAGTTGCCTATCTTGGCATAGTAGCCTATCTCAGCATAGTATCCTATCTCGGCAGAGTTGCCTATCTTGGCAAAGTCGTCTATCTTGGCAGAGTTGCCTATAACAATATTCCTCTTGTTTAGCTCTGGCTTTAATTCTTCTAAGGTTCCTTCAAATAATTCCCAACTATCATCCCATAAGTATATTTGCATTAATTCTCCTCATTTTATTTCTCCTTTTGTTATTTTATTTCTCGAATACTGCAGTTTTTGATTGATTTAAGCAACGCTTCAACTGTCCGCATTGCCGCCGTTTTACTTGAATAACTTTCTGAATGGTAGATAGTCTTCCCATTATTCTTACTTCTTAACCGATGAAACCACTTCTTTCTTTTGTTTTTAACAATTTCAATAACCCACATTAGAGTTCCTCCTCGTCTAGAAACACACGACGACCATATTCAGCTATTAATATAGCATCAGCAATAGCGTGAGTGATCTTCATGTGCGGAAAAAGTTGTTGAGCCCTACGTTTTGAGACACTTTTGTCTCCCTTGGTCTTACATTGCATAAGATGTTGCCATTTTAGAGGTGTTACGTGAGTGAAAGGTATCTTCAATGCGTAAAGTGTTCCTAACCAGAACCCATAATTCTGACCAAAGGAGAACATAGACTTTACCCCTTGGCCTGGCATCGAGTGCACCTGCTCCACATAAGCGTGGCGTATATGTGGAACATAGCCTTTCACTATTTCAATAACGTCTGCCTCGGTTGTTTTCACAAAAGAGAAAGCTGCGGTCATTTTTCTATCGAGTGAGCGTAACGAAAACCCGCCCGACTTCCCTGGGTCAATTCCTAAAATCATTTTCCCTCCTTTCTAAAGCTCGTAGAAATATCAAACAGCACATTGCGTGCGCTAAGTGGGATATTTTAGTTTGCGAATCATAAGGACTACCTTCGTGCCAAGCCGTGATATGCCTTAATGCTGCATTGTAATATCGTTCTCGTGCATTAGGGACGACTTTCCAATTATCAGGAGAGTATTTCTTAGCGCCCTTCATAAGAACCCTTACTACTTCTTTGATTACTCCCATTGGTAACAAGTGCCATTGGAGTTTATTTGAATCGAACTTAATACCTTGTTTCATTTGTTCTCCCTTGTCTTTTTAAGTTTAGCTTTTATCCTTTGTTTATTGGCCTCGGAAGTCTTTAGTTTATCGACGGGGATATACAACTGCGTTTCTTCTCCTTGCTGCACGCTACTATCCATAATTTCAAGATCGAGGTTCCCGTTAGTTTCCATGATTGCTTTACAATCTCCCTCGCCAATGATACCGCACTTAGGACAGACGAACTTAATGTATTGGTCAATATACCTCAAGAACCACTTCACCGAATCGCTCTCACAATGCGGGCATGGTATCTTACGCTCTGCGTCTCTCCACTTATTAAATGCCGGATCAAATCTGAAAGTGAATATCTTACAAGGCCGACAGATAATTGCTTTTGTCCTTATGTTGCCATACATAATAGGCTGCTCTGTCATTTCTTTCTCGCACAAAGGACACCAAGTTTGGTTTGTAATTATCATTTTGAATACCTCTCTGTTGTAAAGCCCTCGACATCTATAGGACAACCTGCTGCCCATTCCGGGGTCTTCTTCATTATGTTTTCTATATCGTTAAGATAAAACCGCGCCCCCTTCTTCTTCTCGACAACGACTTCATCGTGAACACATAGCACAATAGGGAAATTCTCTTTCTCCAACTCAAGCATAGCGTCTGCCATAATATCTCTAGCTACTGCTTGAGTGACATTCTCACAAAGTTTTCCACCATAGGTGCTTGTCTTCCTAAAAGAATGTGTTTGGCTATCCTGTGTGAAATAAGTAAGGCTACCTTCCTCAATTCTTGGCTTATAGTAAGCTAAACGTCGCTTAGAGGGGAGCTCACAATATAAAAATTCTCTACTACTGATAAAACGCACCGGCCCGCACTTATAATTCTTGCCGGTTCGGACACACGCGACAGCAGCGCGCTCAAGATCGTACCAAAAAGAAACAATTCTCTTATTAGTTTTCCGGTAAGTGTCAACAGCTTTCTGAGATAATTCTGAGCCGACGTCCATACCCCAGCCCTCGCAAGTTCCCTGGAATCTTACTGCGCCCATACCATAACCGCAAGCCAAAACTGCTACTTTCCCTAGAAACCTCTCCTCTTTATTCTTCTTAGTGAGGTTTGGCTTGTTAAATATTTGTTTCGCCATTTCTACATAAACGTCAATGCCACTTCTAAACATTCTCAATACTTTACTCTCTCCGGCAAGCCACGCTACAACCCTCGCCTCAATCGCCGCATAATCAACTACGTAGAAAACTTTATCAGTATCAGCGATAAATAAACCCCGCACGCAACTAGAAATTGCGCCAAACGGATCGTCGTAAAGAATTTCAAAGACATCGTTACCCCCAGATTTTATAAGCTCTATGCAGGGCTCAGGGTCAATGCCTATCCCTCGCGGTAGATTCTGTAACTGAATAGTATGTGAAGTCCACCGACCAGTCGATGCACCGTGGTATATAAGGTAGTTTCTTACTCGTCCATCTTCGCATACTGCGTTGAGCGCACGATCAAACTTAGCTTGTGAGTTTCCACCGAAACCTATTCTTAATTGGATAATTTCTCTAGCCACTGGATCAGCGACGGAAGGTAGGGTTTCCTGCAGCTCAGTTGCGGATACAGAAGTGAGTTCTAATTCAAACTCTTTGTTAAGGTAGTTACGAAGACGGACAGTTTGAGTAAGGGAATGTAAGCGATTATCTGTTATTTCTTTCAATCTATCATTCGCGCCGTCAAGAAAAGACTTACTTAACTCAGTGGCTTTTTCAGCTAACTCAGTATCTATCTTTAACCCGCGTTGGTTAATCGTGCGGGTTAATTTAAAAATCTTTTGCTCATACTCCGAGAGAGCAGGGATCCTCTTGAAGATTGCGCGCTCTACTTCAACGTCAGTAACGCAATAATCAAGAAGACCCCTCACGTCTGCTGTGGTTAGCTCATTAAATTCACCCTCTTTGTTTGGTTTACAGAATTTATTGATGAGCCTAGCACCGTTAATGTCTTTCTGGTAGCCAAGTTGAAGAGCTTTAGCTGCGTTCTCTAGACTCCCAGGCAACCCGTGGGATTGAACGAGAGCCATTGTGCAAAGGAAATCCGGGGCTGTCTTACCAGTCACCCCTTCCCATATAGCAACCTCGAACGCAGCATTATGTGCTATGAAGACGGCCCCTTCGGCCTGTAACTCTAAAAGGGTGGCCAAGTCACCGTGGGCGACTCTTTTTACGGGGCCGTCGTCGATAGCATAGCAATAACAGATTACTTCTGTTGATGGATCTTCGGCGTAGCGCCCAAGTCCGTGTTTCTTCAAATCAACTTTTGATCTAGTTTCAAAGTCCAGAAAGACATTCATATTACAAGTCCTCCGTATCGTTCGGTAAGTCGTCAAATTCATTCTCAGCGGATACGCGAGAAACTAATGGTTCTCCATCACGTATTTTTTGTAACGAGCGGATACCTACAGATACACCTGCTTTACCAAGATCCTTTCGGTCATAAGAATACAAAGTAATAACTGCACGAGCAAAGCAGCCGGCATAAAATTCCTCTGGATCAGCGATGTCTTCTTTATACCTGTCAACCAATGCCGGACGATATTTACCTGCTTTCCCGTTTACATAGAACATACCTTCTCTTTCTTCCCTATCGGATTCGTCTCCGTCCATAATAGGTAGAGTAAGTTTCTTTGGTTTCTTCGTTCCCCACTTCTCTTTAATCATTTCCTCGACCTTAGCCTCTAAAAGGCTCATGTCTGTTTCCTTCTTGTCGAACATCATGCCACAACCAAATTTACCGTCCATTCCTTTTTCAAAAATCTTAGGAAAAGATACTCGAAATTCCGGTGTTAACATTGATCCATCTTCTTTTAGTTTGAACTTGTTCATCGTTTTTCTCCTCGTTGTTTCGTTGTTTATAATTCCTCGTCGTCAAAATCGCTTCTACGATCTAACATTAAGGGTTCGCCTTTGGAATCTTCGGGTACTAGCTTGATCTCAGTCTTCGGCTTATAAGAATACTGCTCAACAGCGTCCTTGCCTATGATTTTGGTCAATTTACTCGGGGATTTTAGCTTAGGCTTTTCAAAGATGTCCTTATCCTCGAAGTCAGCGATCACAGCCTCTTCGGCTTGCCACTTCCTATGCCCATACCCTTGAACTAATTTGAACCCATCGATTTTTGTGCCATTAAGCATTAACTCTTTGGCCCGAGACTTTACCGCGCCCAACCAAGCAGTAAGAAACTCTGCCTTTTCAAGAACCGTTCGAATCTTATCTATAGGCAGATTCTCTGGTGCTATTGGGTCGTCAAAGTCTTTTGAAACGATTGCATGAGCCTCTTTGTGAGCCTCGGTACAATCAGCAAAGGCAGGACAGAAAGTTTTCTTGCACCATGCCCCGGCGCATCTTTCTGCTTTCTTCTTCATCGCTATTTTTGCTTTCTTCAAGAGATCTTTACGAAACTCCTGGTACTCCTTCTCTGTTACTTGATACCGGGAAACCGCTTTATCGCCGTCAAGACGAGGTTGTGAAATAATCACCTCACCAAAACCAACGTCCTCCCCTTCCCAAGCATACGTCAAGTAGCACATTAACTGCTTATTCTGCCAAGCAGAAACACTAATACCTTTACCATACTTGAGGTCAATCACTTTGATCCACTCATACGGCTTGATCAGAACAACGTCTGCTGTACCATATAAATGTTTATTCTCTTTGGCGAGATTAACCTTTTCCTCAACGAACATAGTGACACCTTCTTCAAGCTCATCTTGGATAAGGTCAAAGAAATCTATTACTGCGTCAGTCATTTCCTCAGTAACAGCTATCTCGAACTCACCTTGCATAATAGTGTCGCCAATCTTCTTCTCTAAGGTTTTCTTTGTTAACTTCCCTAGCAATAAATCAGCGGCAAGCCCATGAGCGACCGTGCCTTCTGCGGCATATATGGACTCTTCGTTGGGGTATGCTTTAACTGCCTCGACGGAGCCGGGGCAATTCCACCAACGTTCACAACCTGATGCCGGGAGTATTGAATGTGTAGGTTTTTGTCCCTTAGACATCCAAAACCTCCTCAAATTGTAATGTAACTGCCTGTAATTGTTCTTGAGAGCAATCTTTTAACTTCTTGCCCGCTCCGGCAATCTTCTCGATTATCTCAATACATACGTTTTTACCGTTGATTTTATCAGCTTTGGTGATCTTTGCTGCCAATGCTCGAACACTTTCGATTGAAACGTTTTCTGGTAAAACTTCTGCCTCTACTGCCTCTACCTTCTCTACTGCCTCTACCTTCTCTACTGCCTCTACCTTCTCTACTGCCTCTACCTTCTCTACTGCCTCTACCTTCTCTACTGCCTCTACTTTTGCTCCTGCTGTTGCCGTCGTCACCAGTGGGGGATGTGCTAACTTCTCTAATAATTCAGTCAGCAGTTCACAAACTTTCGTCTGTCCCTCAAGCATAATATCAATTTTCTCCTCTAGGAAGACCTTTTTCTTTTCTGCCATTTTCTTTTCTCCTTGTTTTAGTGACTGATTGTCGTTTAATATCACGTTGATATTACTTAGTTTCCACTCTAGAAGTTCCATCATCTCTGCTTCTATCGTGTTCTTTATCGTCAAGATATAAGCATTAACGGGATTCTTTTGCCCCATACGCTCAAGTCTCGAGATACATTGATCCATATCCTTAGGCAACCAGGAAGGTTCGACGAATATGCAAGTTGATGATGCGTGTTGTAACCCGTCGATGCCTTCTCCGGCCGCTTCCATTTGCCCTAAGAATATTTGGTGTTTCTCCTGCGTCATAAATAAATCAATCCTCTTACTTCTCTCCTTCGCTGATACTGAGCCGTCAATAACTATCGGATTGTACGCCCTAAACTTCTCCTCTAAAAATTTCTTTACTTCTTTGTGGTAGAAGAATACCACGACTTTGTCTTCCTCTAATCTATCCTCGATAAATCCTGCGCAATCTTTCAATTTGTGTTTGGCGACTGCACGCCGAATACGACTGATCTCCCCCATTTTAAAATGCTCGGGTTCCCTATCTCCTGCGATCTCCTGTGTCAGCACCTCTTCCGCGGCAATCGTGGCCTGGATCGCCGGCGTGCAGTCAAATTCTACACGTTGAATTATTCTTTTAGGGAGTTCTTTCAACACATCTGCTTTCTTACGTCTGATTAGAAAACCTTTGAGTTTATCCCTAAGCTCATGCAAATGCGTTGCACCGGTCACAACAAGGCCGAACCTTCCCTTATATGCTCCACAATAGCGATAAGCAAAACCCATATAAGAGTTGTGAGGTGCAAACTTGTCACTCATACAACGGGCGACCATAGGAAACAGGTCAATCGGTCTATTGGTAACAGGTGTTCCTGTTAGAAACCACATTCTCTTTGTGGCATAGACAAGAGAGTTTTTACCTAAAATTTTCCTTGTCCTTTGGGATTTTGGATTTTTTAATCGGTGGGATTCATCACAAATAATTATATCAAAACCCATCTTCGAGATTTGTCTAAACATTTTCTCTCTGATAACAAGATCATAGTTAATGATATAAACTTGCTTGTCTGTAGGTAGTTTCTCGGTAGATGTATCAATTATATGGTGAGTGTATAAATCGCCCGTCCACTTCTTAAATTCCTTAGCCCAATTATATTTAACTTGGGCCGGACAAATAATAAGTATACGCCTTGCCTTAATGCGAGTACAGGCGATAATAGCTTGAGCAGTTTTCCCAAGTCCTGGGTCATCTGCCAATAAAGCGTACTTTCTCTCGGTTAGGAAATCAATTCCTTCGTTTTGATATTGTCTTATTTTCATTTTTATTATAGAAACGATTCAAATAATCTTATGTATTCACTTGATCTCTTGTTTTGTTTGCTTGACCCTGTCTTCTCAAAACCTAAGCGCACTAGAATATTTGCGATCCTGCTTGCATCCCAGGTAGTGATCTTTGCTGCTGACCCGTTTAAGGCATCTTCATACAACTGCGCCGGTAAGACAACACAATACTCGCTGCCTTCTGGGCAATGTTCCATGTAGTGACCTTCGATATAAGTCTCTAACAGCTCAAACCAAGGGTCTTCCTGCTGCCTTTTGATAACCTCAGCGTCGATCATAGCCGCAGTTTCTCTACCTTCAACGTATATGTTTTCGCCTTTCTTGAAAGCAGCAACAGCTTGTGCCCACAGTTCGTCGCGTTCTTCTCTTAACTTATGTAGATCAAAATGTTTTAGTGCAACAGGCCAGAAGCGTCTGTTGCCAGTAGGATCCTTTAGATACCCTTGTTTCTCGGGGTTAATTGTTCCAAAAAATATACATTGACGCTTAAAATTCTCAACAGTTCTACCATACGCGGGTCTGATACGATCCACTTGTCTAGTAATGAAAGCTTTTAAATTTTCGATCCCTGGTTTTCCTAGTACGGCCATTTCAGCGAGCTCAACGATCCAATTACCCTGCAAAATAGACACGGAGTCTTTATCTCTAATGTCAAGAGACGCGTCTGAGTACCAAGGCTCCGCCAAAGTCTGGCATAAATGTGATTTACCTAAACCTTGATGCCCTTCTAACACGAGGATATGATCAAACTTGCATCCAGGATTAAACACGCGAGCAACAGCAGCAACCAAAATTTTCCTACCAACAAAAGAGGTGTATTTATTAATCGGTGTGCCACAGTATCGATTGAGCCAAGTGTCTAGAAGATTGTGTTCCGAGATAGGTTTTAATGCAGACAAATAATCTCTGATGGGATGATAAGCTCGCGTTCTTGCCTCGTGTAAAATAACTTCATGTATTATGTTGGTAGGAACTTCGTAGCCTTTGTTCATGGATAACCAACAAGCCGCCTGTATCGCGTCAGAATCACCCCAAACTGAATTATCTTTATGCCAAACAGGCTTCTTTATAAGCTCGATCTCGTGATTAAATTCATTGTATCGAACCATATTCTTGCAGGGTGCGTTGTTAACCTTAAAAAGTAAATTCATAAGGTTGTTACGGGTTTTCTTTAAGGTGTCATTAGCACCTATATGCCACTTTAATTTCTCTTCATCCACTTGTTGAGGTAGAGCGTCAAAGTCTTGGTCAACAGATTGAGCTCCAATAGGCATATAACCATAAGCATAAGCGTTTTCTACCTTACTCCGGACATCAGTCTCGCTCCAGGTAGGTCTACAGCGCGGGTTAAAATGCTCAAGCATCAATTCTGCCGTAGTTGAGGCCTTGAGGCCCCAGTTTTTTCCAATAGCGGCCACGTGAAAGGTGCGAGAGTCTCCATTAGCGCCTTCGATGGCCGGCTCGGTCTCTTTACAATAACAAATAAACTTCTTGACCATCGCGGGATGATCACTTACAAGGCCTTCTACTTCTATATTGACATCGTCTTCCCTTATTAATAGCGCAAGAAGAGCCTCCGGGCAAGGTACTACAAGGGATGGGTTGTTCTTATGGATTGTATAATAACCATCTTTTTTCTTTGGCATACGGCGGTAACTGCCGGCTGCTGTGATCCAACGATCTTTAAATTCAAGGCCGGGATAACCTTTAAGGTTTTGTTTTATTTTAAATGTCTCTAATTTAGTGAAGTAGATGTGATAGCCACCGGAAGGTGTTCGTACAACAAAAGTATTCTGTATTGTCTTCTCCATATTAAGGCCAAGATCATAGAACAAGCGAGATAGCGGTTTGTCCTTCTCTCCACTCTCTAAGGTCTTGTAAGAGCGCGGATCTACATCAATAACCACATACCGGTGCTGCAGTATTGCCTGGTAGTTTTCAGCCTTAGGTGTAAAGCTTGGATCGAAGGGTGTTAATTGGAATCTTTTGCGTGCCGGTATCGTGGTAGTGCCAACACAAGGCGCTAGCATGATACCTGACTTTATATATAGGGAAAGAACATCGGTTTTTGGTAGCGGGAAAGAATTAGATGTCTGCGACGTCACTAGCATCTCCTTTATTTTTGAGCTTACTATCTAATAAAGTTTGTACCTGTGCTTTAGAATAATATACAACATTGGCATTATCGCAATATCGTGTGATGTTATTTTTCTTGATGAAATCATAAACGTGTTGTACTGAGCAATCATTAAAAATTCCTCGGATATCTCCCAAAGAATAAACGTCGTCATAATTTAAAGAGCTACTCTCGAGATGATCAAGATTTCTTTTCTTAGCAAACCAACCAAAGAGCTCGGATAAAGGAAAGCATAATCTCCCGCCTAATTTACGACGGGGGAAATCTTGGTTTCTGTTAATGAATTGCCTAAATGCTGAAATGTTTTTGCCTACGTAGTGTGATGCTTCTGTAGTTGATAAGTATTTTTCATTATCATATAAAATCATTTTTTAATCTCCCTTTTAGAGTATTCCATAATATACTACCAAATTGTTCTGGTGTCAAGTAAATTGTTTTGGTTTTAATTTAAAATATTTCTTCCCATAATTCATCGGTGCGTTCCCCGGCGACATTAGCGCGGACAATGCAATCCTCAATCTTTTCTTCGATCGATATTATTTTCTTATCTACGATGTTGCCTACAGCCATGATAATAGCTACCCAAAAGGCTACACATAAGGTTAATATAACAATCCAAACAATAATTTTTTCGTTTTCTAATTTCATTTTTTCTCCCTTTTGTTGCCTACGGTAATAAGGAAAGCGCGGCTGTAGGCTAACACTTTGCCTACACGCTGGAAACACTTTGCCTACGATTATTACAAATTAATGATATGCGGCCTCAATTATGATCCCGCGTCGCTTTTTGCATAAATTGCATATCCTACAATTCCTGGCGCAAATATACCGGCCTTTGGGGTTTGGCACAACCTTAAAATTATTATGGACCATAAAACCGGATCCAGTAATAACTAAATTATTGCTTAAATTGTCAAATTTAAGATCCCGTCGCGATGTGTAGGTATAGATAGGAATGTTTACAAGATCCGCTATTCTGCTTAATTTCTTGACGCATTTTTGATTATAAAAGTCTCCGGCCTCATTAAAACGTATGTTTTTAAAGGGCTTGCGCTTGCGCTCCTGGATTGCATTGATCTCCGCTGCTATTTGATCCGCAGGAGTGCTTTGCCAATACTCCGCTTGTCTTTTTCTAAAAGCGCGACTCTCTTTATACGCCCGCTCCGCCTTCATAGCATAGCATTTTTTGTTTTTATAGAATTTACAAAGATCTTTTTTGCCCGCCGGGCAATTTGCAGCGGGGCCCATGTTTATAATCATTGTTGATCGAGGGACCTTTAAATTCCCTGCGCTGTACTCTAATTTTTTTAATAATTTTTTACATAAAGACACGTTGTCACCTTCCTTTATTATTTATTTTCACCATAGTTTATTGCGTCCATCATTATAGCGTCAATACAACCTTGCAAATCACTTTGGGATATATCATCAAGATTATTAACTAAATCTAATACCCTTGATGTTAATTCTGATATTTTGGATATAGTCTTGCTTTCGACTTGATAAATCATCTTATTGACTCCTTATTTTTTATACTTTGGTTTATATTAATTAATAGGTACTTTATCAACATTTATTCCTCCAGCTTCTAACATCTCTAATGTTTGTAGTTTTTCTTTAAAATGTTGCATAGTGTAACAACCTACAGTAGAATAACATCTTATAAGCTTTTTATGTTCTTCAGTGTTTTTATGTCCATGTACAATTTTTATAAAATCAACAATAATATTTGCTCTTTTCATAGTATTAAACCTCCTTTCAGTCATTTTTTAGTTCCTCCATTACTCTTTTATAAATATTTGCGATGGTTGTATCGGAGCAGTTCCAGCGGCGCGCCAGTTTTGAGAATCCAAAATCCCGCGCAAAATCAAAATACTCTTCTATTATTTTATACTCTTGCTCTTTTGTGAATTTCCTTTTTCTCATATTATAGGGCCGGATCCCGCGGAGCTGATCCGCAGGATATAGCGCCGGCCGCCGCTTTTAGGGTTTTTATCTTCTCTCCGGGGCAATAAAAAGTATTTCCTGCGCATTGTTTTGATATAATGAATGCCCAATACCAGCAAAAAAGCGCTGTGCTGTTGCGGGCCAGGGCCCTTCAGGCATGCAATGACTAAAGCTTTCAGCTTCTACTGGATCGGCTTTTTTGCCGCCGTCAAATATCACGCGATGCGTGAAGCCGTTAAGCTGTACGGCCAGAAGGCGCCTTCCTGGATATATCTTTTTAAATAATGCTTTTAGTTCTTTTTTCATGTTTTAAGCTCCCTTTTTGTTTTTATTTTAAATTTGCCTGGAATTGATCCGCCAGGTTCCAAAGTTTAATGTTTGTCTTTGTGTCACGTTCTACGCTCTTAATTGATCGCGTGCGGCGCCAGTGTCCCGCAGTATTGCGCATAAGTAGGCCACCTTTTATTATGTTCTCTTGTATAACATTAAAAGCAGTCCAAAAATTGCTTGTTTCTTGATCCGCGCGCCGTCTGTATCTCAAAAGATCTTGCGCGAATATATCTCTATCCGGCATGATCTCCGCCTTTACGAGTTCACAAAATGAGGTCTGTTGATCTATATTGATCCTTTTATTATTCCAGATGCGGACTGTTTCAGTCAATTGATCCGCCTTTTGGATCATTTTTTTAGATAATATTATTATTTGATCAATATCACGGGACGCGCTACCGCTGTGCCTTATCTCTAATGATCCAAAAATATCTCCAGTAATTAAACCGTTTGCGCAGGCTATCCTAAAAAGTCCCAGCATTAGTTTATAGCTACTTGTCCCATTGTGCGCATTCATTAAAACAAGCTCTGGTACATTGCCGTTGATCTGCGGCGCGTCTTTGTGTCTCATCCTTACCACGTGACGCGCAAAGGATCTTTTTGCTGGATCGATGCTGCGCGCTTGCGCTGCGCTTGTAGGATTAAAACCGGCCGCTGTTAGCTCATCCACGATACGCGCTGTTGATATTACGTTATACTTATCAGATCTCGAAAAGTGCGGCATCTCATTGAATAATGCGGGAGTATTTATCATGTTTAAGTTTGAATTTTCTTCCATTTTTTCTTTTAGTGTCATTGTTTCCATTGTTTTAATTTCCTTTTTTGTACGGTTTTTATTAGTTTTTAATTGAATATCAAGGCAAGGGTAATTAAAATTATCATCCCTGCGATGCATCCTGCGCAAATATACGCGCCTTCAATCTCTTTCTTTCTGCTGCTGCGAATTCTGGCTAGTTGTTCACGTGTCAATTTTACCATTGTTTTTTAACCCCCTTTTGTTATGGTTTTAATTTGTTTTATACTCAGTATTATAAGGAAGGCTTTTTTGTTGTCAAGCATTTTTATTTAATGTTAATAATATCATTATTAATTAAATATATACTTTTATCGTCGACAAATCAAGGTCAAAAGTGGCTTAGGTTCAAAAGTTTCTAAGTTGCTGTAAATAAAAGTTTTAAATAGTGTTTAGTATCATTGAAAGAGCAGAGATACATTTTAATCCAAATAGGGCTTGTTTAACAATGTCACATGTTTTTAAGGTGCTTTTTTTGATAGCATCGCGGCGGAGTTGTCACTACTGCGCTAGTGATAATATTAAATAGTATTTAAGGTGTTGTAGTTTTTATATTTATATTTTTTCTATTCTCTATTAGTTGATGTAAAATTATCTTTAAGATGGCCAAAAATGGGTTTTTTCAATATATCAATTATGAATATTTTTCTTGTAAGTTTATTTTTTTTTTTTTGCTTATTTTGAGCATATGCTCATAATAGGTTAGCACTTATTATTGATGATAGTATCAATGCATGATCGCATAATTGCGCCAGGCTCAAGGCCTATTGATTTATGATTATCAAAGCATCGATGCGCTAATGATCACGCGGCCTGGATCCCTAGCGCATGGTCTCAATTTTGAAATCATACCCCCACCCCTATCATTTTTTGGGCCGGCACGCATCCGTTCCACCCGCGTCCAGAGATATAAAAATACTTTATTTCGTGCTTGTGCTCTTGATTACTTGTGGTGAGCTGCGGAGACGCATTACTGATTACTTGTGGTGAGCTGCAGAGGCGCACTACTGATTACTTGTGCTGCCCCTGAAAAAAAATTTTAGAAAAAATTATCACTTGACAAAAGATATTATTAATGGTAAAGTTTTACAGGTGATATTATTAATAACAAAAAAGAGCCCTCACCTTGGGTTCTCAAGTAAAGGAGCTAATCAATGACAAAAGGATTCGAAGTCAAAGTAGAAGGGGAGTATATCGCCCGGTCGGGTGTTATGGGAAAAGAACGCGTTATAAAGAATTACGAAATTAAATGTATCGTCCCTGATTTGGAAAAACCACTATCAGTTATTAAGAATAAGATATTGGCCGCTAAACTAAGAAACAAATATGAAGACTACTCTATGTTCAGAACTTATCACATAACAGAGATAAACCCTTTATCTGATGAGGATAAGTTTAGCGCTGATCTCAGCAACGTGAAGTATATGAGTAAAGAAGCTCTTCTTGGTGTAATCCGCAAGAACGCGCTGAAAGTTCCTTATGACCTATACCCAGACCTTTTTAAATTAAGGGAAGCTGTGCAGTTTGCGATGAACGATCCTAAAGGGTATGAAAGACAATTAGACCTTCGCAGGGAAGATCTTGAGTTGGATAAAGAAGTAGCGGGTTTAAACCCTGATATTGCGCCAAAAGGTTCTAATATAAACGAAGACGAGAGCAACGATGCTCCTACACCAGCGACACCAAAGGTAAAGAGAGTTAAAAAGAACCTAAGCAAAGAACATATCACAAAACAAACCGAAGATAGGGTGTATGGTTTGGCTGCAGATATGAAGAAAGACGGAGAAATGGGAGAAATGGATGGCGAAGAAAGCAAAAAAGTCGCAGATCTTGGAGATTTATAGAAAAAAGCCCCAAAAATCGGCTATTGTTTGGGAAAACGGCGTTCCAAGAGCTGTAGTTGAGCATCCACGCTTTGATAAGCAGAACTCAGCGAGTCTTCTCACGGAACTATCAAAGGAGTTTTTGAATTTTCCTTATGATGGTGAAGATGATAGATACTTCGGAATGACCAAAGGAGAGGCTATGGTTGCTCAGTTGGTTGATTCTGCCTCTACAGGCAGCGCTGAATCCCGTAAGGAGCTTATGGATAGAATCGTTGGTAAACCTATGCAAAACATTAAATCTATGACCCTCAAGGGCACCCTTAGTGATTATTTAGATGCTTTAGAAGGTGATGACACGGATGTAACCGATATTTAACAACAGAGGGGGATATGGAGCAAAGAGACTTTCAAGCAGAGAGAAGGAAAAAGCTAAACCTTTTGACAAATAATCTCCCTTATTTTTCTAAAACTGCGCTAAAGATAAGGACGAAAGAGGGGAAGATAAAGCCCTTTGTCTTTAATAGGGCGCAAGAGTATGTTCATCAAAGATTAGAGGAACAGAAGAGGAATATGGGTTTTGTAAGAGCTCTTATCCTTAAAGGGCGACAACAGGGGTGTTCCACCTACGTTGCTGCCCGATTCTATCACAAAACCTCTTTTATCCCTGAAAGTTCCACATTTATCCTATCCCACCAGGCTAAGACGACCGGCCCACTATTCGACATGGTCAAGCGGTATCACGACAATATGCCAAGCGTATTAGCACCCGATACCGATACTTCCAACAAAAACCAGATGAAGTTTGCATTTGCCCCTACTGACGGTGATGTTAAACTGATATCTGAATATACAGTTGGAACGGCAGGAAACGAGGATATTGGTCGTGGGTTTACAATAAAGTACCTACATTGCTCGGAGGCAGCCTTTTATGAAAAAACAGACGAACTCGAGACAGGTTTGTTCCAAGCAGTCGCTGAACTCCCTGGAACTGAAATTATTATGGAATCGACTGCTAACGGCATCGGTAATATGTTCTACCGAAAAGCTATGGACGCTCTCTCAAAAAAGGGCATTTATCAACTCATCTTTGTCCCGTGGTTCTGGCAAGATGAATACCGCACGAAAACTCCTGAGAATTTTATCCTGGAAGCTAACGAGATCAAACTCAAAGAACTCTACAACCTCAATGACGAACAGATCCTGTGGCGTAGAAATAAAATAGTTTCTCTTGGGTCAGAATGGAAATTCCAACAAGAATACCCAATGAACGCCACCGAGGCCTTTGTTGTTTCAGGAGACTCTTTAGTCGATAAGGAAAAGCTTCTCGAGGCGCGTAAGTGCGATATTACAGATACGAACGCGCCAACAGTGTTTGGTGTCGATTGTGCGCGATCGAACGACCGCACAGTTATAACTATCCGACGAGGAAGACAAATCCTCACCTACTTCGTTCTCGAGAACACGCCGGGCGACACAGGCCCTAAGTCAGTTGAGTTGGCTCAATACTTAGAAAAACTAATTAAAAGATATTCTCCGCAAAAAGTATTTATTGATTATGCACAAGGCTACGGAACGATTGACTTGCTAAGATCTTGGGGATATACTGATGTCGTTCAAGGTGTATACTTTAATCAAAATCCATCTGAACCAGATATTTATTTAAACAAACGCTCGGAAATGTGTATTAATGCCAGGGATTGGATACAAGATGGAAATGTTAATATCCCAGATGATGATGCCTTTTTTACAGAATGTGCACTCATCCCCGACTACAAAGAGACACCAACCAAGAAAAAGTACATTGTTCCAAAGAGTGAAATCAAAATTAAGCTAGGGGGGCTCTCAACAGACATTTGGGATTCTTTTATTTTAACATTTGCATTTAACGTAAAATATGATATTTTAATAGGGAGGCAATCTGTATCCAGAAGGATAAAGAAAAAGACAAGCCCATATCAAACTACACAAAGAATTTCAGGAAAACAGAAAGCTGATAATAAAACCATCAAGGTAAATTTTGGGTAGTTTTACAAGGAGAATATTATGAGTGAAGTTATGGAATGGTGGGCAAGGACGTTCGAGCCGGAGGGGTCAGGCGGATCTGATTGGTACGGCGGGGAAGCAGAGCGTAGAGCAGAGACGAAGAAGAATGAAGAGATAGGTAAAGTAAAAGCGGTAGAAAAGAAAGCAGCAGAAGAGAAGGCGGCCGTAGAAGCTGTCGAGGCAGAAAAGAGTAAGAAAAGAGCACAAGCAACCGCAACGCAAAGAGCTAGCTATGGCTCGAATGAGGGGAACTTATCTCGCTCGTTCCTATTGAGGTTATAATATGAATAAAAATTTAAGCCGCATTGAAGTACTGAAAACACGCATGAAGGACAACGAGAAGATAAAACAAAATTGGCATAGTATATGGGAATTTTGTGGCGAGTATGTCCATACACGTAAACAGAATTTTCTTTCAACACCCACCCCGGGTGAATTTTTAACAGATCAACTTTTTTCTTCATTTGCGCCGCAGGCGAATAGCCAGATGTGTTCAGCTCTTCTTGGTCAACTATGGCCCAACGGAGCACGTTCAGTCAGACTTAAACGCCCTATGCACATCAAGAATTCCGCAGAGGTGAAGAAATACTACACGACGATAACAAACGTATTCACAGGCTTTTTAGACCAACCAGAAGCTAACATGGTTCCCGCATTGGCGGAGTATATGTTCGATCAAGGAGCTTTTGGTATTGCCGGTATCCATAGAAAAAAGACTAACGATTTTACACAACCTCTTAAATTTTTCCCTATCACAGTTAAAAATTTCCTCGTAGAAGAGAACAAAGAAGGAAAAGTTGTTACCGTTTTTATTGACGACAAATATACAATTAAGCAACTTGTTGACACTTTCGGTCTTGATAATGTTTCTAAGAATAATGCTGATAAATATAACAAAGGCCTTTTTAATGAAAAGGTACGAGTTATACAAGTTGTAGAACCGAGAATGGAAGGTAAGTTTAAATTTGGTAATAAAGGGTTTCCTATTTCGTCAATTCATTTTGAGTGGGACACAAATAAAATTTTGAAGGAATCTGGTTTCTTACAACACACGTTGGTGGTTTCACGTTTTGCTAAGGCTATCGGAGAAGTATACGGTCGTTCCCCTGCCATGTTTGGTATGCCGGCGATTCTGCGTCTCAATCTTATTATGGAGATTCTAATGACGAACTCTGAAAAGATTGGTACGCCCCCGTTATATCTACTCGATAATGGGGCATTGGGTGGTTCTATTGTAGATACATCAGCAGATGCATTGAACGTATTCCAAACATCAGGTCTAGGTGAGAGATCTCCTATAGGGCCTATCTCTGACGTTGGCGACCAGCGTCCATTGATTGAGCTTATTAAAATGTTGAAAGAAGAAATAGCTCAAGCATTTCTCATTGATAGGTTATTGGACATGAACAACGAGCAGAGAATGACTTTAGGTGAAGCTCAGATACGTGACAGGATTCGTGGTGACGCAAACGCTTCAATCTACAAGAGACAGATGAACGAACTCTTTACCCCCTTACTACAAGGCGCTTTTAATGACCTTCTCGGTATGGGGCACATGGGAGTTATTGCAGGTTCAGATCTTGAAGAAGAAGTTTTAGCACGGGGTTTTGTTCCTCTTATAATGCCCGAAGCTGTCAGAGCGGCTCTTGAGAAGAAACAACCAATATATGAGTTGGAGTATATCTCACCGGCGGCAAGAATTATGAAGACAGAGCAACTTCAAGGATTAACGACTTTCCTTGATATCAGTATTGGCGCTAGCCAAGCTATTCCAGAGGGGATAGATAATATTGATATCGACACAATAATTCAAGAACTTGCGAGCTTGACAAACATAGGCGAAGATAAACTAAAAGATACAGATACAATAAAAGCGATTAGGGAAGCGAAGGCACAAATGGCTCAACAACAGCAACAAGTAGAACAAGCTCAGGTAGCTGCTGATGTTGGCATGAAAATGTCTCAAGCCCAATCCATGCAACAAGGAGCGATAAGTGGGAGACCAAGAGGATAAAAAGAAAGGAAATACAAAAGATACAGTAAATCGGGCTGTTGCAGAAATAGCCCAAACCGAAGCAGGGCAGATATTTTTTAGATGGATGATGAATAGTTGTTATTTTCAAAAGTCCACGATCGTAGCGGATCCAACTGCCCAAGAGATAAACCCGATGGGCACTATATTTAATGAATCGCGTCGACGTGTTTATCTTGACATAAGGAGGGCGATCCCAGTTGGATTGCTGAGAAAGATTGAAAACACTTAATTAAACAGGAGACAGAAATGAAGAACAAATCATTATTAATGGTAGTAGCTTTGTTGGTGTTGTTTGTTGGAATAGCAGGAGCAGCAGTTGTAGTTTATGATGACGGTACCAAAATTGATACGACAGAAAGAATTGATTTCATCGGTGGGCCAACTGTTACAAAAAGCGGGAATAAGGTACTTGTTACCAGCACGGCCTATGCGGGAGCGGTAGATTTTGCTAGCACGGTAGATATTACAGGCGCTGCTACACTTGATAGCACATTACAGGTTGACGGGGCTGCTACACTTAACAACATAACCATATTAGATGTTAATGATTATTCAGCAGGAGCAGGAGCTTTACCTATCACTAAATCGGTTATTGCTTTAACTACAAGTGGTGCTGAAGCCTTGACTTTAGCAGACGGAGTTGAAGGGCAATTACTGACAATTAAGATGGTATCAGACGGTGGAGACGGTACTGTTACTCCGGCTCATTTGCTTGACGGAACAACTATTGTTTTTGATAATACAGACAGCGTTCAACTTATCTTCTTAGGTACATCATGGGCGGTAATTGGAACACCGACAGCGACAGTTTCATAACAACAAATAAAATAAAAACATAACAGGAGAAAGCGATGCCAGAACCAGAAGCAACACCAGAGGTAACACCAGAGGTAAAACCAGAGGTAAAACCAGAAGCAGTAAAGTCGGCGGCGCCAGGCACGGTAGCAGTAGCTACCCCGAATATGCCGCAAGACCCTGCGTCAAAATCAGCTGAGCCTCAAACCCCTGAGTTTGATTTTCATAAACTCGTGCCGGTTGAGTTTCAGCAGAAGCCTTATATGAAGGAAGTCAATTCTTTTGATAAAATGTTCAAAGATTTTGACAACGCTCAGTCTTTGATTGGGCAAAAGCAAGCAGTAATACCAGCGCCGGACGCCGCTCCCGAGGTATGGGACGCGTATTTTTCTAAGGTAAGACCAGAAAAGGCGGATGCCTATAATCTCCCAGAAACCGAATATGTAAAGAAATTCGGCAGGGATGAGGAGTTTGGTAATACGATGAAAGGTCTTTTCCATAAAGCTGGGTTACACCAAAGTCAAATTGATATCCTTACACAAGGATATGACGGTATATTATTAGAAAAAGCAAAAGGAACCGCGGACGAAGCAGCTAAGCAATCCGCGGACTTTGAGAAATTAGCAGATGGCCTTTTTGGAGACAAGAAGGACGAGAAGTTAAAAATAGCAAACGCCTTGTTAAAAGAGCATACACCTAAAGAACTTCAGCCACATCTGCAATCTTTGTCAAATGATAATTTAACTATTATGGCAAGCATACTTAATTCTTTTCACGATAAATATATGAGTGAGGATAACCTAAATTTCGGGGGGAAAGGATCAGAAGGCGACGCTAATGCGGCAAGAGCTGAAGCTCAACAACTTATGGCAGACCCCTCGTACAAGGATTTTCGTCATCCTAAACATGATGCGACAGTTGCACGTGTTAACGAACTTTATGCACGAATAGGTAAAATGTCATAGTTATTTAAAAAAGTTATCTTTTTTCTTGACAAATACAATTATACTGTGGTAGATTATTACTAGATAAGCGGGGAGCGTTAACCACGTCCGTAGGGTGAAGCCGCCCTTAATAAAGGCAACACGTCCGGAAATCCCGGGGAGCGTAAATAACTCTTGTGTTAAACTTTTATTAAAGGGAGGCTGATATGGCAGCTCAAATCGAAACAGGACAAGTAATCCAGTTTTCTGATGGCGTCCACCAGGAAGCCCAACAGATGAAAGCCCGTCTAGCGGGAATTTTCCCTGTTAAGCAAATGAAGGGTAAAGCTTATGCTTATGATGGAGTAGGTTCTATCGAAGCACAAGAATTATCTGGCCGTTTCAATACGGTAAACTTTTCTGATTTAAAGATCACTCGTAGAAAAATTGGTCGAAGACGTTTCTCTTTGACTCTTCCTATCGACGAAGATGATATTTCCAAAGTATTATTAAACCCAGAACGTGAATACCAGAAAGCATGTGCAATGGCTATGGCTAGAGTGCATGATAGAATCGGTACTGAAGCGGCTTTGGCTTCTGTTATTACAGGAGAAGACTTTGATACAACTGTTACGTTCGCGTCTGATGGTGGTTTGACGGTTAATGCAACAGCAGGTTTGACGTATGAAAAGTTGTTAGAGATCGTACAGAACTTTATCGACAATGATGTTGGAAACGACATGATGGAAGATTTTGTAATGTGCATTTCAGGTGATGAGCATACAGCATTAATGGGTGAAGTTGAGCTTGTATCAGGCGACTATACTCGTCAGTTCGCTGTTGAAAAAGGACAAATCCAGGAAGCTGTTGGAGTTCGCTTGATTAAGTTCGCTGCGAATGCAACAAATCCTGTTCTTAGTGTTTCTGGGGGTACTCGTGATTGTATCGCAATGAGTTCTAGGGCTCTTTGCTACGCGATGCCAAAACAATTCGAGATCAAAGTTCAAGAACGTACTGACTTAGTACAGACAAACCAAGTTCAGGTTAACTGGACTCTTGGTGCAGTTAGAACTGAAGGTGTTCTTGTACAAAAGGTTCAGACAACTGATTAATCTCAGATAACGAACTAATATAGGAGGTTAGTATGTCTTTTGATATCGTAGATGCAAAAGTATTGGCGGGCGAAGCAACTGACGCGCTAAAATCTAGTGGTGTAAAAACTACAAGACGCGTTATCACGTTTGAAACTGCAGCAGCGGATGCCGCGGGCGACATAAAAGCTCTTTTTAGAGTAGGCGCTCACGAGATTCCAGTTGAAGGTTGGCTGATATCAGACGCAATCGCAGGCGCTTCTGATTTAGATGTAGGTCTTTACAGAGACAACCAAGTTGTTGTTGACAAAGATGCTTTAGCAGACGGGCTTGATCCGTCAGCAGGTATTGCGTTCGCTTCAAAGTTGGATATCTTGGCAGCATTAGGGGTTGAAGAAAGAGGTGTTTTGAAGTTCTTCGAAATCGCTAATGATGTTGCTACAGGAGATGTGATTGGGGTATTACCTAATGATTCTTATTGGGTAGCAATTACTCTAAATTCTGAGGTAACTGCTGCGGGAACTATTACTGTTTCATTAACCACAGTTGGTCGATAAACTGTAATTAAAAAATTGAGGTGCGATTCACAGGGGCGCACGTAAGTTATGCTTGCGTGCGCCCTTTTCTTTAGGAGGATACAATGTCTAAACCCACAAGTCCACAAGCGATCTGTAATTTGGCTCTTGATCTATTAAACGAGAAGCAGATCGTTTCTATTAGCCCACCGGATCCTGATAACACGACCGAACAGTTATGTGCGCGTTGGTATGACGTGGTTAGACGCAAATTGCTTGAGTCCGGGAATTGGAACTTTGCTCAAGCGAGTCAAGCGGTTCCTCGTGGCGGCACTCCCTCGGTTGATAGGTACTCCGATTACTACGTTTTTCCAAATAACTATCTAAAACTTACAGCTATTAAAGATTGGGATTTACCTCTTCAACGATGGGATTATCGTATTGAAGGGAAGAAACTTCTGATTAATAACAGCACAGCAAGTTCAATTGACTTATATTTTATACAAGATATTGAAGATGTGACTATGTTTCCTGGGTACTTCTCTGACCTTTTTGCTGGATTATTAGCTTTAAGCATGGCCCGTAAACTGACCGCAAAGCCGTCAGTCTTAACTTTCATAAGCGAGTATATTAAGGAAGCAAGACGTGTTGCTTTAGGAGCAAACGGACAAGCACAACCACCAAGGCGATACGAGAGAAGTAAAATTAAACAAGCCGGTATGAGACCTGGATCGGCGAACAGCGTAGCAGGAGATTATAATTTCCTGTATGACCCTAATTAATTATGCCTGAACAGACTATAAATAATTTTGCAGGAGGAGAAGTTTCTTCAGATATTTACGGAAGAAGCGATTCAGAAGTTTATCCAGCAAGTGCGAAGAGATGCCAGAATTTTATTCCACACGCTCAAGGTTCTTTGGAGTACAGAGGTGGACTTAAATATGTTCATCCGTCAGAATCCCAAGCGAATTGTAGGCTTGAGACCTTTCGTTTCTCTGATGACGAGACGTATATATTATCTTTTACTCCTGGTTTTTTGAGAATTGTCGAGGATAGCTCTATAACGCTCGCAGCCACGGGTACGAGTATCACCGGCGCGACGAGTGCTGATCCGGTCGTTATAACGGCGGTAGCTCATGGGTTCTCGGACGGTGATGAAGTTTACATCTCGGGAGTTGTTGGAATGACAGAGATCAACGCCCGATTTTTTACTATCACGAACTCGGACGCTAACACTTTTGAATTGGTTGACTTATTCGGGAACGCCGTTGACGGCTCTGCTTACACGGCTTACTCTTCTGGTGGAACTGTTAAAGCAGTTTATACTATAGTTTCCCCTTATACCGCCGACGAGTTATTTGAATTTCATTGGGCGGGTCAAGGAAATATTGGGTACTTTGTGCATAATGATTTTGCCCCGTATAAATTAACCCGCGTAAGCGCGACCAGTTGGACTTTTGCTACGTACTCCCGAACTACTGATCCTTTTACTGGCGTAGGATTGTATCCTAGAGCTGTTGCCTTTTATGAAGGTCGTTTAGTTATGGCTGGAACTACTACTAATCCAGATACTATTTATGCCTCTCGCGGGCCGGATTCCGCAGGAGCTTCCAGATATGATGATTTTACTCTCGGTAGCGCGGTAGCAGATGACGCTTTGATCTTTCCTATATCTTCAGGTCATGGAGATATCGCGTACATAAACTGGATTGCGGGTACTGAACTTTTCTTAGCTATAGGAACAACAGGTGGAATCAGTGCTATGGATGGGGGTGGAACTAATGAAGCCATCACCCCAACAACAGTAAGAGTTCGTCCAATAGACCCTTATGGTGGTCAATATTTACAACCGGTAGCGAATGGATCGACGTTATTTTATATGCAGAAAGGATCTAGAAAAATTAGATCTTTTCAGTATGAGCTAATGGCTGACTCTTATCGTTCAAATGATAGGCAGTTTTTAGCTTCTCATTTAACAAGGAGTGGAGTAGTTCAGTTAGCTTTTCAGCGTGGAAAAGACGATATTATTTACGCGGTTACGGGGGCGGGTGCACTTATCGCGGCTGTTGTTAAAGATAAGGAAGACCCCTCCGGGTGGATGCGCGTAAAACCAGGTGGGCCGAGTGCTAAAATTAGGAGTGTGACAACTGAATCATTAGTTTCTGGGTATGACCGAGTCTGGGTAGTTGTCGAGAGAGAAATTAACGGAACGACAGTTCGGTACATGGAGTACTTTACTGACCCGTGGGAGTCTTTGGTCATTGAAGACTATTTTACTGATGAAGATAGCGAGGAAACAGATCAAACAGATTTTAGAAATGAGGTTTTCGAACAGCAAAGGGAATTTACTTATTTAGATAGTCACCTAACAAGTAACGGGTCTGACCTAGCAGGGGGTAGTATCACTATGACTCCCGGCGCAACTACGGGAGATGACATAACTTTTACTGCTTCTTCAGGTGTCTTTCTGTCCACGGATGTAGGTAGTGAGATATGGAAAAAATATGAAGATAGGGCGGGTGGAGGTAGAGCCGTTATTACCCAGTACACTTCCTCGACGGTAGTTGTCTGTGATGTTCTCGAGGACTTCGATAATACAGATGCAATCCCCGCTGGAAGTTGGTTTTTGACTACAGATACCGTAGGGGGCCTACATCACTTAGAGGGTGAAGATATTCAGGTATTGGCTGATGGGAGAGTTCACCCAGATGTTAAGGTAACTGGGGGTATAATAACTTTAAATCGACAAGCTGCGGTTATTTGTTTTGGTTATAAATATAAAGGGGTATACATATCATTGCCGTTAAATTTGGCTGGCCAAGCTGCAACTACCGGTGGGAGAAAACAAAACATCTCTCGAATTAACTTATTGTTTCACCAATCTTTTTACACGAAGTATGGGTCAAGTCTTTACGACCTTAGCCAAATAGATACAGCGACTATGGGACAATTAACAGATAGACCGTCCTTACCCAATAGCGGGTACGAAGAAGTTGCTATGGAAGATAAGTGGGACGAGACGAAATATATCGTCATTGTTCAAGACATAGCAATGCCTGCTAAAGTTAATGGCGTTGTACTTGATCTTGAGATAGGAGAAGAATGATACGAGCCTTAAACTTTGAAGCAAAACATTATCTAGATATGGAAGTAGAACATTTTTTGTTTGCGGGGTCAATCCAGACAATGCCGGAAAGCTTTTTCTTTCGTTTGGCCGGTCAGCCTCATGTTCATACTCTTTGTAATGAGGAAGGAACGGTTTTGATGGTGTTAGGTCTTGTATCAGTAGGCGTTGGAGTAGGAGAAGTATTTATCCTACCGGCAAAAGGGTGGGTTTATCACACTATTGAGATTTGTCGGTATATAAAGGAACAGCTAAAAAATGGACTAATGTTTCAGCATAGGATACAGGCGAAGTGCAGAGTGGACGATGAGAAGTATTATCGTTTTTTAGAGATGTTTGGCTTCGAGCGGGAAGGTCTTATAAGGCATTTTGATATCCAAGGAAACGACTATTATTTATATTCAATAATTTCAGGAGGGTAATATGGCAGAACTAGCGGTATATGCTTTATATGCTATTAGCGCGGCGTCGGCGATCTCCTCGGGGATAAGCCAATCAAAAGCTCTGCATAAACAAGCTGATCAACAAATAGAGCAAGCTAAGTTAGCAAGGATAGAGGCTAATGAAGAAGCTGTTCGTAGGGAAGAAGAGCGTGATCGCCTTATGGCTCGTCAGCGTATAGCTTTTTCTGCAAATGGAATAAGAGTTACTCCTGGAGATAACACTGTACTTTCAGTTATGAACTATACCGCAGAGCAGTACAACAAAGAGATCTCCGCTATTCGTAGGAGTGGAAAAGCAAACGAGAGTTTTCTAAACACCGAGGCCGATATCAGTTCAAATAAAGCACGTTCTGCGGTTCTATCAGGCTTTGCGACAGCTGCTTCTTACGGGGCTCAAACCGCATCAGTTTTTGTATAATAGGAGGTTTATTGTGGCTACTGTACCAACATATTTTAGAGATAAGTTAGTTTCTTCTAGGACGGGAATTAACACATTAGATAATTCTGCTGCAGAAATGGCACGATCTATAGGAAAGATGGCGTCAAGTTTCCAAGATTTAGCAGCTAGAGTGTACCAGAAAGAACGGGCGCAGGCATTAAAGTCGGAGAGTGCGAAGAAACAAGCGCAGTATATTAACGCCAGTTCTTCTGCTAGTAAGGAAATAATGGAGCAATACGCGGAAGACCCGGAGGCGGGGTATGAAGCTCTACAGTTAAAGTCTAATGAAATTAAAGATAATATATTAGATGGAATAGAGGACTCAAAATTACAAAGAGATTTAACTCCTATGCTCGACGGACTTGTTGCTCAACAGTCGGTGAATAACAGGAAGTGGCAACTTAATCAAACGCAGGCATTAGATCAACAATTTCTTATTGATGTTCAGCAAACTAATGTGAATACTGTTTTACAAGGTGCGACGCAAGAAGAATATAATATTATGATGGGCGACGATACGTTCACGCGAGAGAATTATATACGTGCTTGGGGCGTTGCGGAGGGTACAAAGAATTTTGTTACTGCTCAGAACGGAATGTTTCGAGCGAGAGCAGCAACTATTATGGAAGAGGGTAGGTTCTTCGAAGCTCAGGATTTTATAGAGAAAACCCCCGGTTATGATCCGGTTACCGGGAGAGGTGGGCCAGACGAGAAAACAAGAGCTGAAGTTAAAGAGAACTTTCTTAAGATGCAGAGGGGGGCTACTGCGCGTGCTCTATTTCAGACGCAGTCAGCCGCAAGTTTTGATGTTGTAGAAACGCAAGAGAAGTTATTACTCGACGACGTATCTGCTGCTGAGTTAGATGATAGGGTTATGCAGGTATCTGCGGAAGCTGCGTCGGCAGTACCGGGATCTGAGCAGCAGAAAGTATTGACTCAGTATACCAAAGTTCTGGCGGACATACGAGATATGAAGATGGAGAACACTTTGTTGAACGCTCCAGGGAATACAGACGTAGAGGCGAGTATCCAAAGCAAGTACGAGCAACTCTTTGTTAGAGAAGACGGAATTGTGAAAGTGGATAAGGGTGGTTTCTTAGAGGACTTTCTTGGCTTCCAAGCACAGATCGTTAGCGAGGCGAAGAAGGGAAACATATCTTATAAGAATTATAATAAGTGGATGTTCTGGTCTAAAGTTGCTTTAGACGGTTACGAAATCAATAAGAATAAAATGACGAAAGATAAGGGTATGCGTAAGACGTTAAAGAATTTTCTTAAAGAGTCTAGAAAGCAAAAGAAGAGTGACCAATGGTCTATGAATGTTCTTAGTAGCATATACGAGAGAGTCCCGGTAGAGCAGCTTGATCAGTTAGAGGACGAGGTAGTTAAGAATCTTTTCACGCAAGGCAAGATTGCTGCAACTTTACAGGAGATGGGATTTCCTATAGATATGATAGATGCAAAGATTATTAGAACTTCAGCAGGTGTTTTCCCCGTAGCGGGTTTTGACCCGGAGGACGGGATGCCTATTTTAGAAATACCAACAGAGGCGATAGGTAGATAATATGGCTCAACTAAGATTAGATCAAGTTCAAGCAGCCTTCTCAGGCGGAGGAAATGGGCAACTGGAGAATACAGAATCTTCTAAAAAGATTACTTCTCCGTTGATCACTCTTGACGCCTTTCAGTTGTATGGTCGTGAACCAGACATCAATAGGGGTTCGTATGATACTTGGTGGGAAAAAATGGTTGAAGGTATGACTACCGCAGAGAACCCAGTTTTGGATTTCGCGGGGGAACCCACGGCTAATTTACTTAATTCACTTCCTAGCATAACAAACAGTCTTTTGTTTAGCGCAACTGACATAGCAGGAAATGTTATGGAAGGTTTCTCTAGTAAAGAGAAGTTCGTTAAGAATTTATCAGAACTACCTGTTATTGCTGAGGGTATTGATATTGCTCAAGCTGTTGGAAACTTATATGATTTGATAGCAGGCCCAGGAACTTTTGATGAAAGAGCATCTCGGTCGCAAGCGTTTATTGGAAAAGAATTAGCTGACCAGGAAAAAAAGAAAGAGCGATTCTCTTTACCGCCAGGGGTTTCTCCCGAAGAAGAGTTTACTCCCAGCCCTAACGCAAATATGGCGGAGAAGGTAGGTAAGAAATTAAGATCTGTTGCTTTTTATGCTTACGCACACGATAAGGCTTTCAAGCAGAATATGGCTAACAATGCCAATTTCCCTTTCGTTTCCCAATTAGGGGGAGTGGCGGGAAGTATTACAACGTCGGCTTTGTTGGCGTCAGTAAACCCTAAGCTCGCTTTGGCAGCTATCGGTGGTTCTGAGGGTGCTAATTTCTATCTGGAACAAACCTCTCGGGGTGTTGATTGGAAACCGGCATTAGGTTATGGTGCTCTTATAGGAGGAGCAGTATCCAAACTTGAGCAGATGTCTATAAATGTACTTTTTAAAAAGTACTCTTCCCGCATGGCATTAGCGGCGGATAGTGCTGTAGCAAATATGCTTGAGGAATTTTCACAGAGTGTTACGGTATCGGGGATAGAGCAGTTCACCGGCGCAGAAGATAGGTCGATAGGAGAGATATTAAAGCAGGGGTCTTATGAAGGTATTCTTGGTATGATAGGTGGTGGAGTGGCGGGTATGACGACGGTGCAGATGGCGTATAACAGAATGGATAAAGGTCTTAGAGATAATTTTCCTTTTGATAAACCAACTAGACATAAAATAATAATGAGGACTTTTGCCGACGGAGAGTCTATAGTAAAGAATATTTTGATGGAAGGGTTCGGAGCGACAGATTCAGATCTTGATCTAGTAGAAAAAATTAACAAAGGAGAGGGAGACGCTAATGCCTTATTATTTGAACTAAGCAAGAGAATATTTGATAGGGAAGCGCAGAGAGGTATTGATACAAGACTATCTGAGGAGGACGTTGATGGGGTTATTGAAGAGCAAAGAGCACAAGATCAAGTTGAAGACAGCATATCCAAGGGCACGGCTTCCGTTGATGAAAAAATCGCTGCTGACGAACAGTTATCGCCCGATGAACAAAAGGTTAAAGCCGCCGAAGAAAAGTTATTAAGAGAAGGCAGACAAGCACAGATCGACGCTGAAATGAAGCTCATGGAAGAGGAATTAGATAACCTCCACAATCAGCTAGAGCAGCGAAAGAAGGAAGGGAAACCTACGAAAGCTATTGAGCAGAAGATTGATGCTTATCAGATAAAGTTTGAAGAACTCTTCGACGAGATTGCGACGCTCCCTGATCAGCAGAGAGAAGACTTGGCTAAGAAAATAGTCAAGACTAAAGGACAAAAGATTTCTAGCTTGAAAAATAAAGCAGAGAAGGTGGCGGAGAGAATCGAAAGAGATAGAGTTACTCAGCTATTTAAGAAGAAGGCATCTGATCTTAAAGAAGCTCGGGCGGAATTGCTAAAGTATATCCGAACAGTTTTTAAGGGTATCAAGGTTCTCCCAAAGAAATTCTTGACGAGAGCGGCACAAGTTACGCCAAAGAATATTGATGAGTATATGCGAGAAGTCGATGCTGCTCGAACAGACATCGTTCGTCCTCTTTTAATTAGACAGATACAGAAAGTTTTAAATAGGATAGCGCCAAAGGTTGAGAATGGAAAGCTAGTAGGGAAGATAAAGAGTGACGCGGCTATGCAAGACGCAGCGAATGAGATTATAAGATTGAGTAAGCTAGACGCTATTACTACGCAGCAGTTGATCCGACAGAAGCAGAAACAGATGGTTGAGGGTGTAGGAGATGTTGATAAGTTAGCTTTTGAATTAGGCCTTTTGCAGAACGTCGCTGGGCTGGATGGTAAGTCAGAGGCTGATTTGTTAGATGCGCTAGAGTACGTTAAGATAATTACTCACGCTTTGACAACTACTTCTAAGATGAGACATCAAGCGTTAAAGGAAGCGAGAGAACGGGAACGCGAGAAGATATTAGATGAGATGCCCGTCGAGAAGTTTGATGTTGCGAGGTTTGTTCCTAAGTGGACGAGAAGTTGGCTATCTTTTTCTGTTGATAATCTCTCGTCTATGTTAAGAAATATGATAGGTGTACAGAATATAAAAGGTAGTGTTCTTGAAGGGAAGATAAAAGCTCTCGATGAAGCCCCGCGTAAAAGAGATTCGTTTAGATTCTACTATGCTGATGCCCTAGACCAAGTAGCTAAAAGAATATTTGGTTTTGAGAACGATAAGCAATACAATGATTGGAAGCACGACAGATTTAAAGCAGGTTCAGGTTATGATTCCGGAGAGAATGTCCAGATGAACGACGGAACATCAAAGAGAATCCTGCTATCTAAGGCGGACGTGACTTATTGGTGGATGGTTACTCACGATAGTAAGGGAAATGAAATATCTGAACTCGTCGAGCATTTTACAAATGAGCACCAACGTGCTGATATAGAGAAGAAAGCGATAGATGAAGAGTGGTCAGAAGAACAGTTCCAAGAAGAGCTTGCTAAGATTAGAGGTAACGCAATTCCTTCTGAACATTGGCAGTCTATGATGGAGCAGTTCGCACAGGACATTCGCAATATAGAGTTCGCGCAATCACAGCGCCTTCTCTATAATACGGTGTATTCGTTGGTGAACCCTGTTTATAGGCTTTATATGGGTACAGATCTACCGCGCGTTAATGATTATATTCCTTGGTGGAGAGACGTGTCGGGCGTTGAAACAGATGTGTTTGACGCTTTAAGTGATATAAATGATTTAGTTGCCGGCACACCGAAGTCTTTTAATTTAAGAACTCCGGGGGCGACAGCAGCCTTTAGACAAGTAGGCGATCTTGAGATATTTAACTATTTCATTAATGAGATGGCACATTTCTATGCTTTTGCATTACCGATGAAAGATATTATTAGTATTGTACGCCACCCAGATATAAGGGAGGCGATCAATTTACAGACTGATGGCACAGAATTGGCTGATGGGGTAGTGAGAGACGGAGATACTTACCTTAATTTAAGACGTATGGTGGATTTGGTTTCCTCTCAAGGCCGGTCGTTGAACGAGTTTACTAATAAGATATTTAACACTATTCGTTCAAACCTTTCCGTTGCTTATCTTGGCGAACCGAGCAAAGGCCTACTTCAGTTCTCGTCAATGTGGATGGCTTTGACAGAAAATGATATCACGTGGGCTGATTGGACTAAAGGTTTTCTTGAGTTTATGAGTGACATACCCGGCTCTATTAAGTTCTTAGAGCAAGCGCCAATGATGAAGTTTAGATATTCTGATATGATGATCGAAATGAAAGACGCGATGGAACAGGCGAAGCAGGTTAACGAAGGTAAAGTTTCTAAGCTAAGGCGATTCATAACACCAAAGGCTTTTGCTTTTGTTAGAGCAGGAAATAAGATAGGCGCAGGGATCTCAGGTTACGTCGTTATGAAGAAAGTGTACGACGAGACAGGAGATATAAATGAGGCGTTCCGTAGATTTGACCAACACATCTTGAACACTCAACAGTCTGCGATCTCGACGCAGGTATCGCCGTTTCAGGTTGGTCAGATGAGTCGTCTGTTAGCGCAGTTCCAGAGCGCTACAATCCAGTATGCTCGTCTTTACACTCGTAGCATTACTGATTACTTTAAGGGAAGAATACCTCTCAAGAAGATGATTGACAATATGATAGTCTTCCACGTTCTTATGCCGGCTATGCGTTGGTTACTAAAGGCGTTAATTAGAGGAGGGGATTTTGATAGAGACGAACTTGCTAGGGACGCTCTAATAGGCCCGCTAACTCCGGGGCTTTTTGTATTCGATTTAATCGGCGGGCTTATATCCTCGGCGATGAGTGTATACTCTTATGGTTTTGAAGGAGCTTTTGAGTCGGCAGGAAATAAAGCAGTAAAGGCATCAAGAAAACTATTCAAAGGGTTTAAAGATGCTGTTGCCGGGGACGCACCAGACTTTCTAGAATCTATGGATATGATTATAGAATTTGCCGAGGAGTTTTCAGCGCCGACGCTGCCTATACCAGGGATTGTTTATGATTTGCCTCAAGCAGTTATCCAGGTATTAGCGGGAGAGCTCGAGCCATTAGAACTACTTTCTGTTATTATGGGAGAGTCACCGGAATCACTAAAATTTAAAAATTCAGGCGGTAAGAACAACAGAAGGAATAAAACTGCTAGCAGATAAGGAGAACAGTTATGACAGTACAAAGCGTAGACATTAAACCTCGTCGAGTTACTTTGACTGCAAACGGGGTATTGACGGACTTTGATTTTGATTTCAAAATCTTTTCCGAGGAGGAAATTGCGGTCTATGACGATGGTGTTTTGCAAACTATTACGACAGATTACACAGTATCTTTTGACACTGATAATGAGACGGGGACAGTCAGTTTCTTAGCCGCACCAGATGATACGAATGAGATTCTTATGGTTGGGAACGCTGATTATTCTCAAGAATCTGATATACCTAAAGGCGGCGGCTTCTCTGAGTCTGTTATAGAGAAGGGTCTGGATCTGCTAGCTATACAGGTACAACAACTAAAAGAAATTACAGATAGGAGCCTGAAGATACCTATCACTTCTGAGATAACGGGGATATCATTACCGACACCAGATGCAGGTAAAGCTCTTCTATGGAATATCGCCGGAGACGATCTGGAGAACTCTTCTTCTGATTTTAACGACATTGTCTCTGACGCTGAGGCGGCACAAACAGCGGCAGAGGTAGCACAAACTGCAGCGGAAACAGCGCAAGGGTTAGCTGAGACAGCACAAACTGCAGCGGAAACAGCGCAAACAAATGCCGAGACGGCTGAAACAAATGCCGAGACGGCTGAAACAAATGCCGAGACGGCACAAACTGCGGCAGAAGCGGCACAAACTGCGGCAGAAGCGGCTCAAACTGCGGCAGAAGCGGCTCAAACAGCAGCGGAGGCTGCAGCAACTAGCGTTGGTGTTAAGAAGTATATTTACATTAGGTTGCTAGAATCAACAACAGATTGCGCGGTAGATACGGGCGTCGGTGGAGATATTGAAGCTCCTTTTACTGGAACAATTTCGGCTATTGGTGCTTTTGTAGATACTGCTGGAATTACAGGGACTATGGTTGTAGATGTTAATATCGCTGGGACAACAATAATGACGACCAACAAAATATCTATTGATACAACAGAGAAATCTTCTAGGACGGCAGCAACTGCTCCGACGCTGACAACAACGTCTGTAACTGCCGGAGATATCTTTACAATAGATATAGATTCAATTCACACGACTGCAGCAAAAGGGCTAACAGTCAGAATAGAAATAACAGAAACAGCATAGGAGATAAAATGTCTAAATTTAGAGTAGAAATAGATGTAAGTTTTGAAACAGAGAAAGAGGCAAAAGCATTGCTCAACCTTGTAGAGAAGTTTAAAGTTAAGAACTATAAAGATGAGGTAACGCTAGATAGAACACAGATGATAGTAAGGTACGCCAGGTATCACGAATGTTTCCATGATGAAACTCCTTCTAAACCTTGCGGTGCTTATGTGTCTGTAGATTTTGATGGCCCTGAAGTGGTTCATACTTATAAAGTAGAAGACGGCGTAGATGATGACGGTAACCCTAAATTCAAGGAACAGGCAGCTCTTGAGTCTGATTTAATTAAGGACTTAAAAATAGAGAAGGTATAATTATGAGTGGACTTGACGCAAATACTAAACTATTAATACACGCAGATGGGCAAGATGGTGGTAAAGAAATCATTGATAGTGGTGCTACTGGGCATATAGTTACTCAAGTTAATGATGCGGCTCTTTCAACTGCTGCTAAAAAATGGGGGTCAACTGGTCTTACGCTTGATGGTGATGGAGATTATTTGACTATTCCAACATCTACAGATTTTAACATACTAGATACAGCTAAAACCAATGTAACTATGGAGTGTTGGGCTAAGTGGAACGGAACAGGATTAGGTTACTTAGCAGAGAGGTCAGATGGTAGTAGGACTCATATGACTTGGTACCTTTATGATTCGAGTGGTACTCAAAAAGTAGCTTTTCAAGGTTATCAAAGTGGAAATGTTTATAACTTAGATACGGGAGACCAAAATTTTGATTTTACTCAATGGCACCATTATGCGTTTATAAAGGTAGGAAGTGTATCTGGTTTATATGTAGACGGAGTGCAGTATGCTTATGTTAGCGATTCAACAGATGTTGCTGATATTACTGCTGTTTTATATATAGGTTCAAGTAGCACTCCTTCAAGTTACTTTAATGGATATATAGATGAGTTTAGAATTCAGGAAAGTAATGTTTATAGCGCAAACCCTAATAGCACTCCAGATGATACAATAACAGTTCCAACTTCAGCTCATACCTCAGACGCTAACACTAAGCTTCTTCTTCACATGGATACTCATGATGTCTCGGGAGACGGTGGGAGTGGTACTTATCACATACCAACATTCGTAGGGACAGCTCAGATTGATACAGACGTTAAGAAATGGGGTACAGGCTCATTGCAGTTTGATGGCGATAGTGATTATTTGACTATTCCAGATTCAGATGATTGGAACGTATTTGGCTCTACGTCTGATTCTTGGACTATTGATTTTTGGGTAAAACATACAGACCATGCAGGTACAGAATTTTATATTTGCCAAGTAGAGGACGCAAGTAATCGCTGGCAATTGTTTCATGTTCATGGCAGCGGGCTACGGTTTACAGCGTTAACTACTGGCTCTGTTACTGTACAAACACCTTTTGGAGGAGAAATAACTGACACTGATTGGCATCATATTGCTTTAATCAAGGTAGGCAGTGCTTATGCAATATATAAAGATGGTTCTCAGGTAAGTTATCTTAGCGATGGAAGTTCAGATACTTACGCAGGCTCTTTATATTTAGGGGCTTATTTTACTCCATCCTTATATTTGAATGGATATATGGATGAAATTAGAATACAGAATGATAACATATTTAATGTTACAGTAGCGGCATCTGACCCTAGTGGTGATTGGATGGATAATACTGGTAGTAATTTAGGTACAATAACAGTCCCAACAGGAGCATACTCATACGATGCCCCCTCTGGGTTGTATATTCCAAGGGTAATGGTGATATAATATACGAAGGTAAACAAACAAAGGAGAGAATAAGATGTTAGAGAAATTAATTTCAGAAGTGATCGCTGGCTTAAACGCTCTGCTTTTAGAAATCAAAAATAGCAAAGCACAAAAGGTTGAGGACATCAATAAGATCGAAGAATCTTATGCTGCTATCAAAGAGCGCGAAGAAAAAGTTGCCAAGATCGAAAGTAGTTTGATGAACGAGGAAGAGCTTATAGCGATCAAGGAAGCAAATGCCGCGGACTTGAATGAGATAGCTAAAGGTGCCACCGAATTAGCTGCCCAGAAAGAAGCCTTTGCTAAAGAGAAGGCTGTATGGGAGAAGCAAAAAGAAGCTGACCAGAAAGACGTTGATAATCAACGCGCCGATATAAAGAAGCAGAATGCTGACTTGGAAAAGAAACGTGACGATTATAAAAAATATGTGTTGAAGAAGTTAGGAATTAAAACAAACGTGGAGGCTTAAATGGATCTTGGAGAGGGCCACGCAATAGATCGCCTCGGGCAGACTTGGTTGTTTGACTACGGGGCTAGAACAGATATGCAGCCGGTATATCGTGCATTTGCTGTTAAAGGAACGGCAGAAGGAGATCTTCTGTGGGGTATCTATAAGTACACCTATGAGAGTGGCGATGATAACGCACGGCTAACTAAGGTAGAGTCTGTCCGTAGGGGCAGTTATACATTAAGGAGTACATACTTTTAATGAGCCCTTTTCCTATTAATCCAGTAACAGGTAGACCAGATCGCGTACTGTCCCAGGTGGAGATAGGGGAGTTAGTAGGTAACGTCTCAGTAATTAATGAGATCCCAACTCCTGCGACCGACGGGGCGCAGACTGTCTTCACCGTCTCTAATAATTACGTTTCTGGTTCTTTGCAGGTTTTCTTAGATGGTCTTGGGCAGATACCGACGACAGATTACACCGAGACTTCAAGCAACACTTTTACGATGGCTGTACCACCGTTAGCCTTAGAGTACCTAGCGGTTAACTATGTGAAGGACTTATAATGGCAAACCCTTTAGCAGATAAAATTAGACTAGTGGATGTTGGCGGTTTTTATTCCTCTGACAATGTTGAAGACGCTCTACAAGAATTTGGCGGAAATACACCAGGTTCAGCAGGCTGTTCTTTGGCTGGTATTCCTGCCATAGGTACTCCTACTTGGACTAATCAATGTCAATTTAATAGTTTATTTGGTTCAGCAGGCAGAGCAAGTGGCGGTATTATTACTGATGCTGGAAGTCAAACGGTTGATGTGTCTGCTGGTACGGGGTTTATTAAAGCAACCGATAGCGATACCGCAGAGCTTCTTTCTTTTGATTGGGCGGCATCTAACGGATTAAGTTGCCCTTCAAACTCAACAAGGTTTATAGGAGTTAAATATAATAGCGGAACTCCTATTGTTGATTGCAGAGCATCACAAAACTGGAATTTAGATACAGAGTTTCCTTTAGGTTCTGTAATTAACCTCAACGGAACATTATATATACTTAATAATCCTTGGTGGGTAACTGATGGTATAACTAACCTTATTGAAAAATCAGTAGGTGTTGCTGGGTATTTAGCAAGAGATAAGTTTGTGGGCGGTCTTATACTCGGTGTTACAGGAACAAGAAATCCTACAATGACAGCTGGTACTCTTTGGGGCAGAACTAATGAATTTGAAATGACAGCTATTGATTATTCTGCGTCAGGTTCATTTAACACATACTGGTTTGAAAGTGATGGAACAGTACACGAGACAACATTAACTTATCCAAATGCACAGTATCCAGTAACCCAATGGAATGATATAG
>Ga0180432_10001274_pt1 | contig 40102 bp, 34 predicted proteins | sample SS_ome_10_FD_132414 | JGI IMG/M metagenome (GOLD analysis project Ga0180432, IMG submission 132414) | Hypersaline lake sediment archaeal communities from the Salton Sea, California, USA - SS_1_MS_2 metaG | ecosystem: Environmental > Aquatic > Non-marine Saline and Alkaline > Hypersaline >... | reverse complement strand
CACACAAACCTGTTAAAGAATCAAAAAAACCACTATAATCAGTCGGTTATATACATAATAATCCACATTGTTTGTGGATACAAAACGCATTGTATCCTTTTCTTGATGCGATGCCGGATAACTCACTGGAGACAATCTTCGGCAGGCTCATTGACTAAAGCCGACGCTTCACTTATCCTTCACAAAGCGAATCAAAACCCGTTTTTAAGGAGATATGCACGGTGTTTGAAAACCTTAGCGATAAACTGGCCGATACCCTGAAGAAATGGGCCGGAAAAGGCCGTCTGAGCGAAAAAAACGTCAAGGAAGCTCTGCGGGAGGTTCGCATGAGTTTTCTCGAAGCGGACGTAAATTTCCAGGTAGCCAGGCAATTTACGGATGGTGTAAAGGACAAAGCGCTCGGCGCCGAGGTTTTAAGAAGCCTTTCTCCCGGCCAGCAGTTCATTAAGATAGTGCACGACGAACTGGTGCTGTTGTTGGGCGGTGAGTACCAGGAACTTGATTTGCGCGGCAAGCCGCCGTTGCCCATGATGCTCGTCGGATTGCAGGGTTCCGGTAAAACCACCACCGCCGCCAAGCTCGCATATCACTTGAAAGGCATGAAACGATTGCCGATGCTGGTGCCGGCGGACGTTTACAGGCCTGCCGCCATAGATCAGCTCAAAACTCTCGGCCGAGACATTGACGTGCCGGTTTTCGATTCCGACCCCGATACCGACCCGGTGGAAATATGTAAAAGCGCCGTGGATGAAGCGGCCCGGCGAGGGCTTGACACGCTGCTGTTCGACACGGCGGGCCGGTTGCAGATCGATGAGCCGCTTATGGAGGAGTTACGCCGTATCGCCGAGGCCACCAACCCGGTGGAGATACTGTTCGTTGCCGACGCCATGACGGGGCAGGAAGCCGTGAACGTAGCCGAGGGGTTTAACGACATGCTGGATTTAACCGGCGTCATTCTCACGAAAATGGAAGGTGACGCCCGAGGCGGGGCGGCTCTTTCGATAAAAGCCGTTACGGGCAAGCCGATAAAGTTCGTCGGGGTGGGCGAGAAAGTTGACGCGCTCGAGTCGTTTTATCCCGACCGTATGGCCGGTCGCATCCTCGGGATGGGCGACCTGCTCAGCTTCATCGAAAAGGCGCAGCAAGTCATCGAGGAGGAGCAGGCGCGGAAAATGGAAGAACACTTCCGAAAGAACATCTTCTCCCTCGAAGACTTCCGCGACGCGCTCTTGCAGATGAAACGGATGGGATCAATCGAGGATTTGATGGGCATGATACCCGGCATGAAACAGTTCACAAAGGGCGTCAAGGACTTCTCGCAGGCGGAGCAGGAGATGATAAGGATCGAGGCCATAATAAACTCGATGACTCCCGTGGAACGGCTCAATCATAAGATAATCAACGCTTCACGCAGAAAACGAATAGCGGCCGGCAGCGGCCGGACCGTCCAGGACGTCAACAGGCTGTTGAAAGAATATGCCCAGATGAAAAAGATGATGACCCGCATGAAGAAGATGGGGATAAAGGGTCTCATGCGGGGATTGCCCGGAATGCTCGGTCAAAAATGATGGCTCATCCGACTCGAGAACGTTGGACGATAGGTCGGGTGCTTAAATGGACTCAGGAGCATTTCGCGGGCCGTGGCGTCCGAACACCGAGGCTTGACGCCGAGCTTATAGTTGCGCACGCCCTCGACATGGACCGTGTCGGACTTTACGTTCAATCCGATCAGCCGCTTGTGCCGGATGAAAGGGAGCGTATCAAGGCGCTTATTAGGAGAAGGCTCGACGGCGAACCGGTCGCGTACATAACCGGAGTGAAGGAATTCTGGGGCATGGCGTTACGCATAACGCCGGACGTGCTGGTGCCACGGCCCGAAACGGAAGAGATAGTGGAAGAGGCATGCAAGCTGTACCAATCGAGAGCGACGGAGCGATTACGGTTCGTCGATCTGGGTACCGGGTCAGGCTGCCTGGCGACGGCTCTGTGTGCGGAATTTCCAATGGCCGAAGGAGTAGCGGTGGACATTTCGGAGGCCGCATTGGATGTGGCGCGTGGCAATCTCGATACGCTGGGCTTTGCGAATCGGGTCGAGATGCGCAAGGGCGACATGCTCGATGCGCTGCATGCCGACGATAAAGAATTTGATCTCATCGTCGGCAATCCACCTTATGTTACCACCGGCGAGATCGAGATGCTGGCCCCGGAGGTTAAGAGCGAGACTCGCGTGGCGTTGGACGGGGGAACCGACGGGCTCGACCTGGTGTGTAAAATTGTCGAGAATGCTCACCGACGCCTGTTGCCCGGCGGGTGGCTGCTTTTGGAGATCGGTTCCGGCCAGGACGACGATGTATCGGACATCAAGCCCGGCGTCGGGCTTTCATTCAGCGGTTTCCGTCGCGATTTGGCCGGGATACCGCGCGTTGCCAAATGGTGCGCCCAACGCCGGTTGTAGATTGCACGCCTCTTTTCTAACTTAAAGGCGGTCGGTATGAACTTACTCCGGTCGGATAACAATCAAGATGGATAAACTTATCATAGAAGGCGGCGTTGCACTGGAAGGAGAAGTCGAGGCGGGCGGCGCCAAGAATGCCGCATTGCCGATAATAGCCTCGGCGTTGTTGGCTTCCGGCGAGAGCGTCATAACCAACGTGCCGCTGCTGCGGGATATAACCACCATCTCGAAGTTGCTCGAAACCATGGGCGTCAATGTCGAGCGCTCCGGCGACGCGCTGAAAATAGATGCCGCTTCCATATCGAATCCCCAAGCCCCGTACGAACTGGTCAAGACGATGCGAGCGAGCGTTCTGGTGCTTGGCCCGCTGGTGGCGCGTTGCGGTGAAGCTTTTGCTTCACTTCCGGGCGGATGCGCCATAGGCGCGCGGCCCATCGACCTTCATCTTAAAGGCCTCGAAGCGCTGGGCGCCGACGTGCGGTTGGAACACGGCTACGTTCACGCGACAGCGAAAAAACTTACCGGCGCCAAGTTTGTTTTCGATACCGTCACCGTGACGGGTACCGAGAACATAATGATGGCCGCCGCGACGGCGCAAGCCGAAACGATATTGGAAAACGCGGCGCGGGAACCGGAAGTGGTGGACCTCGCTTCAGCGCTTAATTCGATGGGCGCGAAAATAAACGGGGCCGGAACGGACACCATAACTATTGAAGGCGTCGATGCGCTCAAACCGCTCGACGGCTACGCCGTGATGCCCGATCGGATCGAGGTGGCCACTTTCCTTGCAGCAGGCGCAATAACCGCCGGGGACGTGACGGTGCGAGGCGCCCGAGCCGAACATCTCGAAGCGGTCACAAGCAAGCTCGCCGAAACAGGGGCCGAAATTTCCCTCGAAGATGACGGCATGCGCGTCCGGGGTCCGCAAAGACCGCTGCCCACCGACGTACGTACCCTGCCATTCCCCGGTTTCCCGACCGACATGCAGGCGCAGATGATGGCGCTGCTCTCGGTCGCCGGGGGATTAAGCGTTATCAGTGAAACGATATTCGAAAATCGGTTCATGCACGTGAGCGAATTGGTACGATTGGGCGCGGATATTGTGGCCCAAGGTCGCAGCGCGGTGGTGCGAGGCGTCGAGAACCTGGACGGAGCGCCGGTCATGGCCACCGATCTGCGCGCAAGCGCAAGCCTCGTACTGGCGGGGCTGCGGGCAAGGGGTACCACGGAAATCAGCAGGATATATCACCTGGATAGAGGTTATGAAACTATCGAGAAAAAGCTCGGGAAAATCGGCGCAAAAATAAAAAGAATCAAAAATGAAAAATAAATTATGAACTATGAAAGAACTTCGCATACACTTAAATAAAAAGAGCGGATTATGAGGTGTTTTTTATTCGCAGCCGCGTTTTTATTGTTTTGTTTTTTTCTAACGGAGCCTGCCCGTACGGGTGCTCATGTGGCCCACAGGCAGATTCTGGGGCCGGATGCCTGGCCCGAGCCGGAAGAGACGACAATCGACGAAAAAAGTGCGGCGTTTCATAAACCATCCAGATTCTATGAGAATGAATACACCGGCGGGATGTGTTTTTCAAAAAACGGTTGGAAGTATGTAGGAAACCTCTTTTATTTCAAGATTGGCCCGCAGTTGAAATGGGGCATATCCGTTTCCGTGGCCGATCCCGACAATAATTATTACCTCGGAGCTGCGGAGATCGAACCGTCGAAAGTGCGCTTTGACACTGAAAGCGTGCAAGTGACATTCGGTGAAAGTTTCATAAAAGGCCGAAACCCCGACTATCACATTCACTACGTTACGGACAATGCGACGGTGGATTTTCGGTTTAAGTCCCGCGTGCCGCTGTGGGCGCCAAACGGCGACGGTAAGTTCAATTTCGGCCCGGAAGACAAATGTTTTTTCAACGTAACGTACGTGGCGCTTTGGGCGGATGTAAAGGGATATATAAAAGTGGGCGGGAAAACTCATCCGTTCGATGGGCAGGGCTATATAGATCACGGTCATTACAGTATACCGTTTAACAGGCATAATCCCCTATGGGAAGGTTTTTTCACCTGGACGTGGGAGCCGGTCGGCGGCCATATGTGGCACGTTCTAATGTCGGATCATCTCATTCACGAATCGTTAGGCGGGGGCCGGATAGCCACTGCCGTGGTGCTAAAGGATGACCGTTTAATTTGCGCTACGCCGAAGTTCGATGTCAAAGCCTCGGACTTCCGGCGGGATCGAAGAACAGGAATCGAGTTCCCGTGGCGAATCGACGCTCGCACCGCACCGGGCGCGCCATGCTCGATAACGGGAGTTTCCAGGGCGCATTATCCATGGGAAGTGCTGGATATTTTTGATGAGTTGCCCGCCTACATCCGCCCGCTTGCGAAAAAATTTCTAAAACGGCCCATATATTTCCGCGCATACGGAGATTTTCGAGGGAAAGTTTCATGCGGCGACGAAGAGGTTTCCCTTGAAACTCCCGCATTTCACGATGCCAATTATGTGAGGTGAAAGCGCCTGCATCAAACTCTATCGGGGTTATCTGCCTGGAAGGGCCGGGCCCGTACGAACATTTGAACCTGAGAGGGTAGAATCAAGCAATGAATGAATTACTCGACTAAAATGCCGACGGCCGGATTCGAACCGGCACGGGTCTCCCCACCACCCCCTCAAGATGGCGTGTCTACCAGCTTCCACCACGTCGGCAGCAGTATCTAAGATATTTATCCCCGTCTCGTTTCGCAAGGGGGTTTCGCCCTCGGTTCGACCGGGAATTTTATTCCGGCCCGGGTGTTTCCGGAAGGCTCGATGAGCCTCCCTCCGGAGCCGGAGTAAGAGGCGCCAACGGCGCCGGCTGACCGCCACCTTCGCCCACGGGAGTTATGGGAGCGGGCACCTCACCTGCGGGAGCGCCCGGTTCCCCTGCGGGCGGTGTGGCGCCTTCGGTGAGCGGTGCGGGCGTCTCGACCGTATCCACTACCGAGGGAGCGCGCCGGTGCTTGGAATCCCACGTAAGGAACAGCGACGTCAACACGAACAGCGTCGCCGCGACAATCGTCACTTTCGCCAACGGCCCTGCAGCGCCTCTCGGCCCGAATACCGTTTTCGAAGCGCCGCCGAAAGCCGCGCCCATTTCCGCACCTTTGCCCGCCTGCAAAAGCACCACAAGAATCATCACAAGGCAGGCAACAATATGAATTACAAGAACTATCGCAGTCAACTTACTTTCCTTTCTTCGATAAGCGGCAGGGACAATCCGTAAATCGCCCTTGCATTGTTATTAACAACTAGCCGATGCCAGCTCGGATTATTCCTTCGAACGAATCGACCTTCAAACTCGCCCCGCCCACCAACGCGCCGTCTATGTCCGTTCGGCCCAATAAGTCAGCGGCGTTATCGGGTTTCACGCTGCCACCGTATTGTATCCTCATTTGCGCGGCGGCTTCTTCACCGAACCGGAACGCAAGCCTTTCGCGTATACGCTCGTGAACCTCCTGCGCCTGCTCCGGTGTCGCGGTCTCGCCCGTTCCGATGGCCCACACGGGCTCGTAAGCCACCGTTATCTTTGTCGCATCCTCCTTTGAAACATGTGAAAGCGCGTCCCGAAGTTGATCTTCAACCACCATGAATGTCAAGTGGCGCTGCCGCTGCCCGAGCGTTTCACCGACGCAAACAATGGGGAGCAGGCCGCTTTTGAGAGCGGCGAGCACTTTCCGGTTGACGAGTTCGTTACTTTCCCCCAAAATGTGCCGCCGTTCGGAGTGGCCCAGGGTAACGTAACGAACTCCCAGATCAAGCAGCATCGAGGGGCTGATCTCGCCGGTGAAAGCTCCCTTTTCTTCATAATATACATTCTGCGCCGCAAGGGCTATGTTCGATCCTTCAAGCGCTTTCGATACCTCGCTCAGCGCGGTAAACGGCGGCGCTACGGCCACATCGACGCCCTTTACATCGCCGAGACTATCCACAAGCCCCTTCACAAGAGCCAGTGACTCCTCGATAGTACTGTTCATCTTCCAGTTGCCGGCTATAAATGGAATTCGACTCATATAAGGTTTTCCTTTTAGTTTGGACGAGGGGCTTAAGTCCCTTGTCCGTCATTTGTTTTATTCCGTCAGCGATCCAGTGCCGTAATGCCCGGCAATTTTTTCCCTTCGAGGAATTCGAGCGATGCGCCGCCGCCGGTGGATATGTGCGATATTTTATCCGCAACTCCGGCTTCGTGCACCGCCGCGACGCTGTCTCCACCGCCGATAACGGTAAAGGCCCCGCTCGAAGCGACGGCTTGCGCCACGGCTTTAGTGCCTGCCGCAAACGGTTCCTTCTCGAAAACTCCCATCGGGCCGTTCCAAAAGATCGTCTTCGCGCCCGCTATATGTTTTGCAAACTCCTCGGCGGTTTTAGCGCCTATGTCCAATGCCATCATGCCGGCAGGAATTTTATCCACCGCCTCGCCGGAGTCGGCATCGACCCCGGACGCCACTACGAAGTCGGTCGGCAACACCAAGGACGCCTTCTTGCGCTCCGCCTTATCCAACGCCCGCTGCGCGCTTGACTTGGTACCGTCTTCAAGAAGCGACTTACCTATCTCGACATCGCGCAGCTTAAGAAAAGCGAATGCCATGCCACCGCCGACGAGCACCGCGTCGGTTTTGTCCAACAGGTTCAAAACGACGCCGATCTTGTCGCTTACCTTCGCGCCGCCCAATATCAGCACAAACGGCCTTTCCGGCTCCGATAAAATCTTTCCCAGGACTTCGACTTCCTTGAGCATAAGAAATCCGGCCGCCACCTTTTCCACCAATCGAGGAACCCCTTCGGTGGAAGCATGCGCACGATGCGCAGTGCCGAAAGCGTCGTTGACGTACACATCGCACAGGTCCGCAAGCCGACGCGCAAATTCAGGGTCGTTCTTCCTCTCCTCGGCGTGAAAACGTAAATTTTCGAGAAGAACCACCTCACCTTTTTTCATATCGGCAACGACCTTCTTTACACCGTCTCCGACGCAATCTTCGGGAAATGTAACGTCCGAATCGATAAGCTCCCGGAGTCTTTCCGCCACCGGCATAAGACTCAACTCGGGAACGCGTTTACCTTTGGGGCGACCCAGGTGGCCGGCAAGAATAACTTTCGCGTCGGATTCTATTGCATGTTTAATGGTGGGCAAAGTGGCCCTGATGCGGGTGTCGTCGGCAACTTTGCCATTCTTTAACGGAACGTTGAAATCTACTCTTATAAAGCACCTGAATCCTTCGAGTTCCATATCCCGAACGGATCGAATCATTGGTCAGGGCCCCCAATGAGGCGAATGACATCCACCATGCGATTTGAAAAACCCCATTCGTTGTCATACCACGACAACACTTTGACCAGATCTCCTTCTCCACCCAATACGCTTGTAAGTGGCGCGTCGAAGATGCTCGAGTGCGGATTGTCGCACAAGTCAATGCTGACAAGCGGCACTTCATTGTATTCGAGCACGCCCTTGAGATCATCCTCCGTAGCTTTCTTCATCGCCTGGTTGACTTCCGCTACGGTGACCTGTTTTTCGAGTTGTGCCACCAGGTCTACTACCGACACATTCGGAGTGGGTACTCGAACGGCCATTCCGTCCAGCTTGCCCTTAACCTCGGGCAACACCAACCCGACGGCTCTCGCGGCGCCGGTGGTAGTGGGTATCATGCTCAGCGTCGCCGCTCGGGCCCGTCGAAGATCCTTGTGTGGAAGATCCAAAATACGCTGGTCGTTGGTGTAAGAGTGGATAGTGGTCATGAATCCGCGCACGAAACCGAAATTTTCAAGAAGCACTTTTACCACCGGGCTGATACAGTTTGTTGTACACGAGCCGTTGGACACTATCTTGTGATTGTTGGGATCGTAGTGGCGGTGGTTGACGCCCATGACCAAGGTGAAATCCGGGTTTTTCGCCGGTGCGGAAATAAGCACTTTTTTCGCCCCGGCGTCGAGATGCTTTTGCGCGCCGTCTCGGTCTGTAAAGTGCCCGGTGGACTCGACCACCACATCCACCCCAAGCTCGCGCCACGGCAACGCCGCCGGATCACGCTCGGCGGTGATCCGTATCTCTCGACCGTTCACAACTATAGCGTGCTCCCGCGCCTCCACCTGGCCCTGGAAAACCCTGTGTACCGAATCGTACTTGAGCAGGTGCGCTAACGTCGGTGCGTCGGTAAGATCGTTTATGCCGACAATCTCTACTTCCGGGACACCACTCACCACTCTGAACACGCATCTTCCAATGCGGCCAAATCCGTTGATCCCGACTCGAATAGTCATGGATCGTTCCTCCTCATCAATGCAAAGCTAATTGAGAATATGATAGACACCTTTTCTGACGGTGTCAATGCAAACTTACCCTTTTTAGACTCGAACCGGCGACTTCAGGCAACTATCTTCGAAAACACCACCACCGTGGAACCCAATAGAAAACAATATAACGCGAACCAGATCACTTTCCCACGTCGCAACGCACCGATGAAAACCGCTATAGCCGCGTACCCCACCACTGCGGCAACCGCTGCGCCCGAAATAAAACCCGCCCACATCTCGAAGGGCGCCCTTTCGATATCCGGCGCACTCAATACCGCCGCTCCCAATATCGCGGGGATGCCCAGCAAAAAGCTGAACCGAGCGGCCGATACCGGCTCGATGCCCAGCATAAGTCCCGCCGATACGGTCGCGCCCGAGCGGCTTATGCCCGGCGCTATCGCCGCGCCCTGTAAAACGCCGATTACAATGCTCTCCCACCAGGATGGGATAAGCCTGCTTTTCTTACCGGACGAGGAACGTTTTCGGCTCGACCATTCGGCGGCGGCCAACAATGCAGCAGTGACCAGCAGGAAAATACCCACCGCATCAATCCGCTCGAAAAGCCCTTTGAACCATTCCTTGCCGAAAATACCTATCAATCCGGTCGGGACGCTACCCAAAATTATACCTGAGATGATGAGCATGTCTCGCTGCCATGCGGCTTGATCGTAGCCGCTGAGGCCGTGGTCTCGACCGACCACCGAGCCGCACCAGATGAAAAACGACCTGACCAGGGAGGCGATATCGCGGCGAAAGTATAAAAAAACGGCGACCAGCGTGCCCAGGTGAAGCGCCACCTCGAGCGAAACCCCCGGTGCGCTGACGCCGAGATAACGCCCCGCTATCGCCAAATGACCCGAACTGGATATTGGCAGGAACTCCGTTAAACCTTGAAGCACTCCCAGCAGGACGGACTTCCATAAAAACTCCCAATCCATGTGCCTTAGAGTGGTGTCTCCGATGCGATATTGTCAACCAGGCATATCAGTGCTCCACGCCGTTGTGGTGCGGGCATCTTGCCTGCAGGCTGGAAGCACGCACACAGCCGGGGCGCTCCACCTCCCATTGGCATACTTTGACTCCGAAAGTCTCAGGTGGTAAATTCCATCCGTGCATCCTGACGCTAAAAATACACATTCGCTCGGGCAGCGAATTCTCGACCGGATAAGGGAAAACGGCGCCATAACGTTCGCCGATTTTATGGAAGCCGCTCTTTACGATCCGGTTGGCGGTTATTACACCTCGGGACGGCATCATATAGGCTTTGCCGGCGACTACTTCACATCTTCGACGATGTCACCGGCCTTCGGCCACACGCTGGCCCGGCTTGTGCCGCTGGTGGATGAAGCGCTTAATCGCCCGGGAAAATTCCTCATAATCGAGCTTGGCGCAGGCAAGGGCCTGACTGCGGGGCAAATAATCGATGCGCTTGGGAAGAATCACCCCGAGTTGCTCGATCGGGTCGAGTATTACTGCATCGAACGAAGCACATCGGCGCGGGAGGGTGGCACGGGCACGTGGAGCTTGCCCGTGCGGGCAGGCACCGACAATGCACGGATAAGCCTTCGGCGTATCCGTGGCACCCCACCTATAGAAGTTGAAAACATCGACGGTATCGAACCCTTTTACGGACTTGTGTTTTCAAACGAATTCTTCGACGCCCTCCCGGTGCACAGAGTGGTGATGCGCGATGGAGGCTTGCGCGAAATAATGGTCACTGAAAGAGAGGGAAAGCTTGCCGAAATCGAAGCGGAATTGTCCGATCCATTGGTCGGAGAATATTTCCGGGAAGAAGGCGTTGAATTGTCAACAGGTCAACAGGCGGAAGTGTGTCTCGCCGCGAAGGAATATATGGATAAAATCGCCGCCATCCTTCACCGTGGATTGGTTGTCACCATCGACTACGGTTACCCGTCCTATGAGCTTTACGCGCCGCATCGCAAGCGCGGTACGCTGATGGCGTACAGGCGGCACAAGGTTGTCGAGGATTTATACGAGCATGTCGGCGAACAGGACCTTACCGCGCATGTGAACTTCTCGTCACTGGTCGGATGGGGTCGCGCAGCAGGTATCGAGCCGCTTGCGTTTACCGACCAACTGCGTTTCTTCCTCGATCTCGGCATTCACGAGGTGTTCGCGCAAATGGAGGCCCAAAGCGCTGATTATGCCGACTACCAGGTTTCAGTGCAGGCGGCCAAGGCGTTGATTATGCCGGGAGGTATGGGCGAGACATTCAAAGTTTTGGTACAGTATAAGGGTATCGATGAAGGCGCCGTCGAGGCCCTTCGCAGCAAAATAAGTTCAAAGTATTCGTACGGTTGATGTTGATATTACAAGCATCCAAAGAAAATGTACATAATGCGATAGCTGGGGTGAATTGCGCCGCTACAGGGTTAATATAATAATAGTTTTATTTCGGAAAGGAGGATCGAGTGTCAGGTGTTAACTTTGTAACGGGCGCCACCGGCCTGGTCGGCGGTAATCTCGTCAGAGAACTGGCGGCGAGAGGCCGACAGGTGCGGGCGTTGGTGCGGAAAACTTCCAACACAATGGCTATCGACGGACTCGATGGGGTCGAGAAGGTCGAGGGAGATATAACGGATCGCGCAAGCCTCGAACGGGCCATGGCGGGATGCGAATGCGTTTATCACTGCGCCGCGGACGTGCGGATGTGGATAGTTCCGATGGATGAAATGCGCAGGATAAACGTCGAGGGCGCCCGCAACGTATTCGAGACGGCCAAAAAACTGGGCGCGCGACGTGTGGTGCACGTCAGCACCGTAGACGCCATCGGGTTCGCGACGCCCGACGGATGGGGGAGCCTCGCGAAACCCGGCACAGAGGAAGTGCCCTGGCAAAACGACCGCTTTGCAATACCATACATGACAACCAAGTGTGAAGCTCAGCGACTCGCTCTGGCGACCAACGGCCCGGATATCGAAATAGTCGTCGTCAACCCGACCTTCATGCTCGGTCCGTGGGATGTGAAACCATCGAGCGGCGCAATGATTATCGAAGTGGCCCAAGGAATGGCAAAGGCTTATTCCACAGGCGCCAATAACTTCATACATATTAAAGACGTCGTGGACGCCATGATAACCGCCATGGATAAAGGTCGGCAGGGCGAGTTGTACATTCTCGGCAACGAAAATTTAAGTTACCGGGATATTTTTACGAAAATAGCGAACGTTGTCGGCGTCGCACCGCCGAAGTTCGCCATACCCAAGTTTGTGGCGCTTGTGGCCGGATTCTTCGGTACGTTGTACGGTCAAGTAAGTGGTACCACGCCCAATATAAACCACCTTACGGCCAATATGGGCTACATCGAGCATTGTTTCGATCCGTCGAAAGCGCGCAAAGAACTCGGCCTGGCCGCAACACCGGTAGAGCAGGCAATCGAAGACGCCTATCGGTGGTTTATTGAACATGGGTACTTGAAAAGAAAGTGAATAATACGAAAAGGGTAATGGATCGTGCGATGTGCATGTTTAACTTCGCACTAAAATAATAGCCGGAGGGAGTAGTTATGAGCTTTTCGTTGATCTGGCGCGATCTTGCGGAACAGTGGAAGTATGTCGGGCTGGTTTTACTGTCCGGCGTGTTGCTTACGTTTTACTTCTATCGCGGATACCACTTCTTCTTCAAGAAGCTCTACCGCAAGAAGTGGGGCGAACACCCTTATTTCGAGTGGATGGCGCACGGCTATCAATTTGCAGTTGCGTGGCTTCTGCTGGTGATCGTACCCATTATTTACATCAAGCTTATTCTTGGCAGGCCCCTTGTGGATTTCGGTGTCGGGTGGGGCCGCTGGGGAGTCGGCATCATCTATGTAATCATCTCCGCCGCGGTCGTGACGCCGGGGGTGATTCGCAGCGCCCGCAACCGCTCGATGTACCACGAATATCCGCTTGTGCGAGAGCTTTACGGCAAAAGCCGCTTACACATGTTCTCGTGGGAACTGACTTACCTGATGTACTACATACCTTTCGAGTTCTTCTTCAGGGGCTTCATCCAGATGGGCATGCAACCGTCGGTGGGCATAAACCTGGCTATTTGCTTCCAGTTGTTCCCGAGCGTGTTGATACACCTCAATAAGCCCGAGGAGGAAACGCTCGCGGTGGTCGGCGGAGCTATTTTGATGGGACTTTGCATAGTGCTGACCGGCTCGCTGGTATGGCCCATCCTGTTGCACTGGTATATAGGAGCCACGGCTGACTACCATTGCTGGCGTAACTGGCGGCAGGAGCAGGAGAAGATGATCGAGGGCGGCGCCCCGGTTATGGTGCCATGAGCGTCTCGAAAAAAGCCCTTGTTACCGGCGCCAACGGTTTCATCGGCTCGGCGCTCGCAAGAAGGCTTATCGAGGGAGGCTACTCCGTCCGGTCGATGGTTCTAAAGGGAACTCCCGAAACTTCCCTCGAAGGTGTCGATACCGAGATATTTTACGGCGACATCACCGATCCTTCGAGTCTCAAAACCGCTTTCAGGGGCATTGATGTGGCGTTTCACCTGGCCGCCATGGCGCGGGATTGGGGGCCGAAATGGCTCTTCAGAAAACTCAATTACGAAGCGGTTCTCAATGTGCTCGACGTGGCCGAACGCGCAGGTATCGAGCGGCTTCTTCACGTATCGACCCTGGGCGTACATACATACCGGCCGACCTTCGGCGGGAACGAATCCACGCCGCCGGATTCGACGCTCAACGCTTATTGTATCTACAAACGGTTGGGGGAGGAGGCCGTCAGGGAGCGAATCGAAAAGAATCGCGTGCCGATAACCATAGTGCGGCCCGGGATATTTCCCTTCGGGCCTCGAGATACCACCAGTTTTTACCCGCTGGCACAGGCGCTCGAGCAGGGTATATTTCAATTCATAAACGGCGGCCGGGCCCGGATATGCGTCTCATACGTCGAAAACCTCGCGGACGGCATGGTTTGCGCCGCCGAGCATCCTGACGCCGTCGGCGAGACGTTTATTATCTGCGATGACGAGCCGCATTCATGGCGCGATCTGATCGGAGCCTTTTGCGACGAACTGGGAACCGGCAGGCCTCGATTCAGTATACCGGCGGCTGCGTTGTATCCACCGGCGGCGATAATGATGGGACTCTGGACGGCGTTTCCGCTCCCCGGCGAGCCGCCGCTGACGTTTTACCGAGTCAGGGTGGCAAGTGTGGATTTGTATTTCACGAATGAAAAGGCCCGCAGCATGCTCGGTTGGCTGCCGAAAGTCCCGTTCGATGAGGCGGTTAAAAAAACGGTCGAATGGTACCGGGGAGTAAAAGGTCGGTTGAAACGCTAATATCAAAAAGCACGAAGTGTTCCTTGCAGAACTTGCCTTCGACTCCTCGCTCATCTTTCAGGCTCTTTTAATGCGATTTCCCGTAATTTTCCCCCGAAAGGCTATTGCCTTTTTTTGAGATTTGCAGTATATTGTATTATGGATTTTACCTATCCACAACATCTTGTGGAATTTCTGTGGATAACCTTAAAAAAGGGGGCTAAAGATGCCTGCTGATACTTTCCCGGAAAAGCTTACTTTTGATGATGTATTGCTGCTGCCGGCCTACTCGGCGGTGATGCCTAACGAGGTGGATGTGGCGACGCAATTGACGCCTAAAATACGTCTCCGCATGCCGTTGCTGAGCGCCGCGATGGACACCGTCACGGAAGCGCGAACCGCTATCGGTATGGCGCAGGAAGGCGGTATCGGTATCATACACCGCAATTTTACCATCGAGCGGCAGGCGGAGGAAGTCGAGAAGGTCAAAAAATACGAATCGGGGATGATTGTAAATCCAATTACCGTCGGCCCGGACCAACTACTCGGAGAAGCGGTCGATATTATGGAGCGGTACGACATATCCGGCGTGCCGGTAACAAAAAAGGGTAAACTCGTCGGCATACTCACTCACCGGGACGTGCGCTTCGAGACAAGCCTCAATCAGAAAATCAGCAAGGTGATGACCCGTAAGCCCGTTACCGTCCCCGAGGGCACCAGCCTCGAGGAGGCCAAGGTGCTTATACATGAGCACCGCATCGAAAAGCTGCCGGTGGTGGATGAAGAAGGCGTGCTGCGCGGACTTATAACCATCAAGGACATCGAGAAGATGGAAACCTATCCGAGCGCCTGCAAGGACGACATCGGGAGGCTTCGCGTCGCTGCTGCAATCGGCGCCGGTCCCGAACACATCGAGCGCGCCGAAGCGCTTATCGAAAAGTACGTTGACCTGATCGTCGTCGACACCGCTCACGGGCACTCTAAAAATGTCATCGAGACGATCAAGGCGCTGAAAAAATCTCATCGCGATATCGAAGTTATGGCCGGGAACGTCGCCACCGCGAAGGCGGTCGAGGACCTTGCTGATGCGGGCGCCGTAGCCATAAAGGTCGGTATCGGCCCCGGGTCGATTTGCACCACCCGGGTGGTTGCCGGCGTCGGGGTGCCGCAGGTAAGCGCCGTGATGGATTGCGCAAAGGCCGCCGCAAAAAAAGGCGTTTCGATTATCGCGGACGGAGGCGTCAAGTACAGCGGCGACGTTACTAAGGTCATCGCGGTCGGCGCGCACGCAGTAATGATAGGCAGCCTGTTCGCAGGAACGGACGAATCGCCGGGCGAGCTTATTCTCTTCCAGGGACGCAGCTACAAGGTATATCGAGGCATGGGCAGCATCGGCGCCATGAGGGAAGGTTCCGGCGACCGGTATATGCAGGGGAATATTCAGGAACCGGGGAAATACGTCCCGGAAGGAGTCGAGGGACGAGTGCCGCATCGAGGGCCGCTGTCGCAAACCATATATCAACTCGTCGGCGGTCTCCGAGCGGGCATGGGTTACTGCGGGTGCAAGTCCATACTCGAAATGCACAAAAAGGCCAAGTTCATCCGTATCACCGGCGCAGGACTGCGCGAATCGCACGTACACGACGTCACAGTCACAAAAGAAGCGCCGAACTACAGAGTCGAATAGGAATTATCTATGTACATCGGCGAAAAGGTTCTAATCCTTGATTTCGGGAGCCAGTATACACAGCTTATAGCGAGGCGTGTGCGGGAGTTGAAGGTTTATTGCGAGATACATCCCTGCACCGTTTCGATGGATTTTATTCGCGAGTTTTCTCCGCAGGCGATAATTCTGTCGGGCGGGCCGGCTTCGTGTCTGGAAGAAGACTCGCCGTATCCCGACGCGGGCGTTTTCAAAATGGGCGTGCCGCTGCTCGGGATATGCTACGGCCTGCAGGTGACGGCCAAGATGCTCGGCGGCGTGGTGAAACCGGGCCTGCGCCGCGAGTACGGCCCTGCGCGGATCGAGATAGTGCGTAAAAGGTCGGGACTGCTCAACGGCATCCGCCCCGAACGAGACGGCAGGATACCCGTCTGGATGAGCCACGGCGACCGCGTCGAGGAACCGCCGCCCGGTTTCGAGGTGATAGCGAAAAGCGACAATTCGCCCGTTGCGGCCATGCGTCATGCGCGGAAAAAATCGTATGGCGTACAGTTTCATCCCGAAGTCGTGCATACCCCGAGCGGCAGGAAAATACTCGCTAATTTCCTGTTCGGCATCGTAAAACTCAAAGGCGACTGGACGGTTGAAAACTTCGTCGAAACTTCCGTTCGCGACATCAAGGAGCGGGTCGGCTCGGAAAAGGTCATTCTGGGCCTTAGCGGCGGCGTGGATTCATCCGTCGCGGCGGTGCTAATACACCGCGCCATAGGCGATGCGTTGACGTGCATATTCGTGGATAACGGCTTGATGCGCAAGGATGAGCGGCAAAAAGTCGAGCGGACTTTTCGGGACAACTTCCATATACCTCTGCGATCCGTGGACGCCTCCGAGCGCTTCCTGACGGGCCTCAAGGATATCGAGGAGCCGGAACAAAAGCGCAAGATCATCGGCGAAACGTTCATCCGGGTCTTCGAAGACGAGGCGCGCAAAATCGAGGGCGCGGGGTGGCTCGCGCAGGGCACGCTTTATCCCGACGTCATAGAAAGCATCTCGTTCAAAGGCCCCAGCGCGACGATCAAAAGCCACCACAACGTCGGCGGCCTGCCGGAAAAAATGGACCTCAAGCTACTCGAACCGTTCCGGGAGCTTTTCAAAGACGAGGTGCGCGCGGTGGGCGAGCAGTTGGGCGTGCCGCACGAGATCGTCCACCGGCAACCGTTCCCCGGCCCGGGCCTGGCGGTACGTATACTCGGCGAAGTCACCCGGGAAAGGCTGGCGATGCTGCGTGAGGCGGATCACATCGTTATCGAGGAAATGAAGCGTACGGGATTTTATTACAAGCTGTGGCAAAGTTTTGCAGTGTTGTTGCCGGTGCTCAGCGTCGGCGTCATGGGCGATGAGCGCACTTACGAATACACCGTCGCTCTCAGGGCCGTCGAGAGCACCGACGCGATGACCGCCCACTGGGCCGACTTGCCGCACGAGCTTCTGGCAATCATATCGAACCGGATAATTAACGAAGTGCGCGGCATCAACCGCGCAGTTTACGACATAAGCTCGAAACCGCCCGCCACTATCGAGTGGGAGTAAACCATGCCTTTTTGTCCGAAATGTGGAGTCGAGTATCGTCCGGGATTCAATCGTTGCGCCGATTGCGACGTGGATCTGGTCGAGAGGTTATCGGAGGAAATTCCCTGGGAAGGGGGCGAACCGGTGGAACTGACGCGGCGGGAAAGCGCTTCCGACGCCAGGATGATTCGCGAGGCGCTCACTCATGAAGGCATCCCCTGCGTGCTTCGAGGCGACGAGGGGAAGGACATGCTCGGCCCGATTCTGGGCGCTTCCATGTTTAACGGCGTAGGTCTGAACGACGTCGTTATTTTGGTACCCGAGAAGCGCCTGCCGGAGGCGCAGGGAGTGTTGGCGGCATTCTTCCAGGAAGGCGCTTCGGACGAAAATATCGAGTTTCTCGAATGTTCCGAATGCGGCTGTCCCGTGGACCCGGAGGACGAAGTTTGCCCGGCCTGCGGGGAAAAGCTTGCGAATTGAGGTAAGGGGTTATGGAGTATTCGGATTTCGTACATCTGCACGTTCACAGCGAATACAGCCTGCTTGACGGCGCCATCAGGATAAAAAAGCTGGTCGAGCGCGCCGCTCAATATAATATGTCCGCCGTGGCGCTGACGGATCACGGGGCTATGTATGGCGCGGTCGAGTTTTATGAAGCGGCGCTGGCAAAAGGCGTCAAGCCTATAGTGGGCTGCGAGGTGTACGTCGCGCCCGACAGCCGATTTGACCGCTCCCCCGGCGCGGACGGAGAAAGCTCGTACCACCTGGTGCTGCTGGTCAAAAACGCGAAGGGATACAAAAACCTGTGTCGGCTGGTAAGCATGGGATATATCGAGGGCTTCTATCGCAAACCTCGAATCGATCACGAACTGCTCGAACGACACAACGACGGTCTGATCGCAATGAGTGCCTGTATGAAGGGTGAGATACCGAGCTTTATTCTTTCCGGCAAGAATGAGCGGGCGCGCCATGCGGCGGATTTCTACAAGAAGGTCTTTGGAGACCGGTTTTACATCGAGATACAAAAAAACGGCATCGACGGCCAGGACGCTTTAAACGAAAAGCTCGTCAAACTTGCCCGCGAGATGGAAATACAGATCGTCGCGACCAACGATTGTCATTATCTCGATCGGGAAGACGCCGAGGTGCAGGACATACTCCTTTGCATACAGACCGGAAAGACCGTTGACGACTCGAACAGGATGCGCTTTCAAACCGAAGAGATTTATTTCAAGAGTCCCGACGAGATGAAGAAGCTTTTCCGCGACTTTCCCGAGGCCGTGTCGAACACTCTCGAGGTCGCCGAGCGATGCAACCTTGAGCTCGATCTGGGTAAATTTCATTTCCCGGTATTCGAGTTGGCCGAGGGAGAAACTCTCGAAGAAAGGCTCAATGGCGACACTCGCAGCGGGCTTGACGACAGACTGCGCCTTATCGAAAAACGGCATGGCGAACTTAGCGACGAGCGAAAGCAGCAATACCGCGACAGGCTCGAGTATGAACTCGAAATAATCAACAAAATGGGTTTTGCGGGATATTTTTTAATTGTGGCTGATTTTATTCGCTACGCGCGCGAAAAAGGCATACCCGTCGGCCCGGGCCGTGGCAGCGCTGCGGGCAGCCTGGTGGCGTACTCGCTGCTTATTACCAACCTCGATCCCATCGAGTACGGCTTGCTGTTCGAGCGATTCCTCAACCCCGAGCGACGCTCGATGCCGGATATCGACGTCGATTTCTGCATGAGAAGGCGCGAAGAAGTATACCAATACGTAAGGGAGAAATATGGCGGCAGCGATCACGTGGCGCAGATAATTACCTTCGGCAGCATGAACGCAAAGGCCGCCATACGGGACGTCGGGAGGGCTTTGAGTATGAGCTATACCGAGGTCGACCGGTTGGCCAAACTTGTCCCGAACGTCTTGAACATTACCCTCGAGAATGCGTTCAAGCAGGAGTCGCGCTTCAATCAACAGCGCGCCGAAGACCCCCGAGTCGACCGGTTGCTGAGGATCGCCGAGGGCCTCGAGGGTCTGAGCCGTCACTCTTCGACCCACGCCGCCGGAGTGGTAATCTCCGATAAGCCCATTATTGAGTACTTGCCGCTTTGCGTCGGGACCCGAGATGAGGTGGTTACCCAGTACGGTATGAAATCGGTCGAGCGTATCGGGCTGATAAAATTCGATTTCCTCGGCCTGAAGACTCTCACTCACATCCATCTATGCGTCGAATTGATCAATAAAACCAAAGGCGAGGAATTGGACATCGACAACCTTCCAATGGATGACCCGGCGGTTTGGGAATTGTTGGGATCGGGCGATGCTGACGGAGTGTTCCAGCTCGAGAGTTCGGGCATGAAAGAGATACTGGTAAAGCTCAAGCCGACGACTTTCGATGATCTTGTGGCGGTGGTTGCGCTTTACCGCCCCGGCCCGTTGGGCAGCGGCATGGTCGAGGATTTCATCAAGCGCAAGCACGGAAAGGTCGAGATCACCTACCCTCACCCGCGCCTCGATAAGATATTGAAGGAGACTTACGGCATCATACTTTACCAGGAGCAGGTCATGCTCATCGCCCGGGAGCTCGCGGGATACTCGCGCGGCGACGCCGACGTGCTTCGCAAGGCAATGGGCAAGAAGATAACCGAGGTTATGGCAGGCGAGCGTGAGAAGTTTGTGCAGGGCGCCGTAAAAAGTAAAGTTAACGAAAATACTGCGCAAAAAATATTCAAGCAGATGGAGGAGTTCGGTAAGTACGGCTTTAATAAAAGCCATTCGGCGGCGTATGCGTTCATCGCATACCAGACGGCATACCTAAAGGCCCGTTACCCCGTCGAGTTTATGGCGGCCCTGTTGTCGGTCGAAATGGAAAACACCGACAACGTTGTGAAATACATTAACTCCTGCCGCGAGATGAAAATCGAGATATTGCCGCCCGATGTCAACGCCAGCGACAAGGAGTTCACCATCGAAAACGACGCCATCCGGTTCGGGCTCCTCGCCGTGAAGAATGTCGGTTCCGGCGCCATCGACGCCATTCTGGAAGCTCGTTCCGAAGGCGGGCCATTTCGGGATATATTCGATTTTGCGTCGCGGGCGGATTTGCACAAAGTGAACAAAAAAGTTATCGAAAGCTTGATCAAGTGCGGCGCATTCGATTCGACCGGCGATTCACGAGGGGGAATGATCGAGGTGTCGGATCAGGCCGTCACCGAGGGTCAGGCACGCGCCCGGGAAAGGAAGGTCGGTCAGGAATCGTTGTTCGGCGAATTGGGAATGCCAGAAAACGCTGCGAACAGCGCGGTGCCAAAGGTCAGCCTGGCCGAAAATCAATCGCTACAGTACGAAAAAGAAGCGCTTGGCTTCTATATGTCCGGGCACCCGTTGGCCCGTTTTGAGCGTGATATGAAAATGTTCGCCACGCACACCACCGATGAAGCGCCTTTCGCGCCCGACGGTATAAATGTCAGGGTTGCGGGGGTAGTCTCCGACATTCGAGAAATGCTTAATAAAAAAGGGGAAAGGATGGCATTTGTCACTATCGGAGACCTTAACGGGTTTATCGAGGTAATCGTTTGGGCGGACCTGTACAAGAAAACGGTGGATTTGTTGCGGAATGAGCGCCCGCTCCTGGTCGGGGGAAAATTGGAAAGCAAAGTCGAAAAGCCCAGGATTATCGCCGATACGATAATATCCCTCGAAGAAGCGCCCGTGAAATTGTGCAGCGCCTTGCACCTCAAGGTCAATTCATTTGCCGCCGACAAAGCGGACATCGAAAAATTACGTGATATGCTAAAATCCCACCCAGGCGGTTGTCCCGTATTTTTACACGTTGTGATACCGGGGCGCAGCGAGACGATATTGTCGCTGCCGGATAATCTCAAGGTCTTGCCGAAAATGGAACTAATAAAAGGCTTCGAAAAGGTATTCGGGGAAAAGGTGGAAGTGCATCCGAATGCTACATAACGGGGTTATTATGCACTGGCATATAACCGCAACAAAAAACGCTTGAATGATACTGTTGGATGGATTATAATGTTTCTTATATAATGGGGTTGTTTTTGTTTTTCAACCAATTTTTTGAAGGGGAGGTCCAATGAACAAGTCGAAGTTTAATATCCAGGATCAGTTCCTCAACCAGGCGCGTAAAGATCAAACGGCAGTGGTGATCGAACTGATCACTGACCAAACAATAGAAGGATACATTCGCGGGTTTGACAGCTTTTGTGTATTGATAGAGGGCGAATTCCAGGCGCTCGTCTACAAGCATGCCATATCTATCATAAAACCTCGCGACGTGGACAAGGTGAGACTGGGGCCTAATGACTGAAGTCGAGAGGGCTTACCTGATCGGGATAAGATTCCCCGGCGAAGATCGTAAAGCAGCCCTCGATTCCCTCAAGGAATTGGAACGCCTGGCGCAAAGCGCCGGAGCCGAGGTTTCGGGGTCGACGCTGTTCGAGCTTCGAAATCTCAACCCCGCCACCCTGGTCGGGAGAGGCAGAGCGGCGGCGGTTGCCGATGAAACACACGGCGCAGACCTTATAATTTTTGACTCAGACCTTACACCGGTTCAGCAGCGCAATCTCGAAGATATAATCAACGCCAGGATTCTTGATCGGTCGGGTCTTATACTTGATATATTCGCCCAGCGGGCTCGCAGCCGCGAGGGAAAAATCCAGGTGGAGTTGGCGCAGTTACGGTATTTACAAACCCGCCTGGTCGGTCGTGGCGTATTGTTGTCCAGGCTGGGCGGCGGAATCGGCACACGGGGCCCCGGTGAAACCAAGCTCGAAGTGGATCGCCGCCGCATCAAGCAGCGTATAACCAAGCTGCGCCACGATCTCGAAGTGGTGCGTAAAACAAGATCGCTGCACCGGAAAAGGCGCGAGTGGGTCCCTATTCCCACCGTCGCGCTCATCGGGTACACTAACTCCGGCAAGAGCACTTTATTAAACACGCTGACTGAATCAAATGTTGCCGCTCAGGATAAGTTGTTCGCCACACTCGATCCGACGACGCGCCGGCTGCCGCTTCCGAACGGGCAGCGTGTCTTAATTTCCGACACCGTCGGATTTATACGCCGTTTGCCTCATTCGCTCGTCGAGGCCTTTCGAGCTACCTTTGAAGAGGCACTTGCGGCGGATTTGCTGCTGCACGTTGTGGATTTCTCACATCCCGGCAGTGAAGAGCAAGCCGAAGTAGTAGACCAGGTTCTAAAAGAGATGGAGAGTGAAACTAAACCACTGTTGCGCGTCTATAACAAAATAGACCTTGTGCCCGAGTTCGATAGCTTTGGACCGGAGACCGCTCGCGATGGCGGAATTTTCGTGTCGGCGCTACGTGGCAGGGGGATCGAGCGGCTGTTATGGGCGATTGCCGGCAAACTCAAAGAAAGCATGCGCAGAATAAGCGTTAACGTGCCTGTTACGGAAGGAGAGCTTATAAGCGAAATATATAACCGAGGCTGGGTAATCGAGCGCGAAGACGAAGGAAACAACGTACATCTCGAAGCCAACGTCGAAGTCCCTCTCGCCGAAAAACTGGAAAAACGAGGATACGTTCAGTGAAATATGCCGCAAAGTGTGAGGAAGTGGATAGTCGTGGATATAATTTGAATCAAGGGTGCCACGGATACGCCGAAGGCTTATCCGTGCCGCAACTCGGGCACGGGCAAGCTACGCGTGCCCGTGGCACCCATGCATTAAAACAATTGCCGATACCGGCGATTGCCGTGTGGTTGCTTGCGGCGCTTTTTATTACCTGCCTGTCTTTTGCCGGCGCGATTGCGGAAACCGGGAAATTCGAGGGCAAGGGTGAGGCTCCCCTTAAAGGTTACGATATCCGGTCTTCGAGAAAATTGGCTGTCAAGCGGGCCGTCAGGTCTGCGCTTGAAGAGGCCGCAGGATCGATCCTGAACCCCGAAGTTTTCCGTAAAAAATACGAATTGTTGGACAAACAGGTATTCTCGAAACCGAAGCGTTTCGTCAGGAACACCACTCCTTTGTCCGAGGTGAGGAAGGGAAGCAGGTACGTCGTAGTGGTGTGGGTCGATGTCGATATGAGCGCCTTGAGGTCGCAGTTGGTAAAGCTTGGTCTCCTACCTCCGCCGGAAAGCTTGCCACGATGGATGATATTCATTCCGGCGCGGATGAATAACGGGTCCCGAAATTCGGCATGGAAAGGGGCGCAAGCGGCGCCTTCCATACCGGAATCGGAGTTCGAGAAGATAATCGCTCACTACGGATACCGCATCGTACGGCCCGGGGGCGATGAATCGTTAACGCCCAAAATGATTGAAAAACCCGTCGAAAGTCTCGCAAAAGTACTCACCGAAGCGAAGCGCATGGGCGCCACGCACTTGCTCATCGGCGAAAGCGGAGCGTATTCCGGTAAAGGAATATCGAAGAGGGAATATACGCTTGGTACCGCATGGGTTAATATACAGGCCGTCGAGGTGGCGACCGGTAAGGTCGTCGGGGAGGCGAATGCGAGGGCATCTTTGGAGTTTCCCGACAATGTCGATCTCGATGAGAAAGTCATCCCCGCCGCTTGTCGCAAGCTGCGCGATGACGTAATCGGCTGGATGGCCATTGTCAACCCTGTCGGTGGCGCGGGTTTCAAGAAAGTCTCGTTAATATTGAAAGGGTTTGTAACTTATGCCGAATATAAGGCGGTGATTGTCGCTCTCGAGGACGAAATACCCGGTGTACGCAAGGTGAGTTTGAGGAGCCTGGCGCGGGGTGAAGCCGAAATCGAGGCGCGTTTCGCGAGCGAAGGTTCGGAACTCGCTCGATTGCTGGTCAAGCACCGGTTCAAGGGGTTTTCCCTCGAACTGGAAGGTGAAGCGGGTGGAAAGTTTATATTGAAGCTCGTTCCCCGACTGGAGTAGCGCCATGTGGACTATCCCCAACATACTGACAATTTTGCGGATATGTTCTTTCCCGTTCCTTATATGGCTCATACTTCAGGAGCGCTTCGTCGGGGCTTTTATTCTGATCGTGGCTGCGGGACTCACGGATTTATTGGATGGAGTTATTGCCCGGGCTTTCAACCAGCAATCGGACGTGGGCAAGATACTCGATCCATTGGCGGATAAGCTCCTGAGCACCACGCTGTATACCGCTTTCAGTCTCAAGGGGGTGGTACCGCCATGGCTGGGAGCCCTTGTAATAGGTCGCGACGTCATCATCAGCCTGGGAGCGCTCGTTCTAGTTCTGCTGGATATGAAGGTGACTATCAGTCCTTCAACTCTTGGGAAACAAACCACGGGGATTCAAGTAGTGGCCGTGGCATTGGCGCTTTTGAGCGTTTTACCGTATGTCGGTCCCTTCGTACAAGCGCCGGGCGCGATCGAGATCGCTTTCTACACGACAGGTGTTTTTACCCTGGCCAGTGGTATTGACTACATCTCAAGAAACCTTAAAGAATACGAAAAAGGTATGTTTCTTAAAGATGTTTACCGACCGGTGGGAGATAACGCTTAATGAATCCTAAGACCAGAATAAAATGGGTATTGGCCGGAGTTTTGATAATAGGCTTACTTTTATACTTTCTCCGCGTCGTTTTGGTGCCTGTATTTTTTGCGCTGGTGCTGGCTTATATTTTGGATCCCATAATAGACAGGTTTGAAAAACGGCGGATTCCACGAACGGTTGCAATAGTCATTTTTGTCGTCGGCGTACTTGCGATATTCGCCGCTCTGGTGTTATTGGTTGCGCCGATGGTGCAGAAAGAGCTGGTGGGGCTGGCCAAAAACCTGCCAAATTATATCCATTACCTTCGGGAAACCGTAATACCCTGGTTGGCCGAACATTCCGGGGGAAAATTGCCGGCTTCCCTTGACGAAGCGGTGGAAACGACGTCGCGCTATGTTTCGCAACTCCCCCCGGAGATTATTCGTCCTTTTGCCAACTTTGTCGGGAAAGTCTTGAGCAATACGGCTTATATACTCATGGGATTGCTGAACCTGGTTATCATCCCCGTGTTTACATTTTATTTTCTTCGAGACTTTGATGCGCTGAAGACCAAAGCTGCGGACCTCATCCCATTGCCCTATCGCGAATGGACGCTGGACAGACTCGGTCGGGTCGACGAGGTATTGGGGGCTTTCATACGGGGGCAATTGACCGTCTGCACCATCCTGGCCGTCCTATACAGCCTCGGGTTGTGGCTGGTGGGTGTCGATCTTGCAATAGTTATAGGGGTAATTGCAGGTTATCTTTTCATAGTGCCGTATCTCGGCACGGTAGTGGGGGTATTGGCGGGCAGCCTGATGGTGCTTTTGGAGTTCCACGATTTTTCACACCTCTTGATGGTGTGGGTGGTTTTCGGTGTGGTTCAACTCCTGGAAGGATATATTTTCACGCCGAAGATAGTGGGCAGTCGGGTGGGATTAAGTCCTGTTTCGGTAATTCTGGCGCTTTTGGTGGGGGCCGGCCTGTTCGGATTGTTGGGAATATTGATAGCGGTTCCGGCAGCGGCGGTTTTAAAGATATTTGCGGAGGAATTCGTGCGCGTATATCGTTCGAGCTCGATTTACACGGGCGAAGATAATAAAATTGAGGCTTCAGGGGAGCAGGAATAATGAAGCGAACTTGGAAAATATTGATTGTGACGGCGGCGTTACTTCTCACAGCTTGCCCTCTACCCACCCCGAAAAAGCCCCCGCCCGACGGCGTGCCGGTGAAAGTGCTGATGCGATATAAGTTTCCACCCGGGCGCGTCGGCAAATACCGCGTTGATGAACAAGTAATCGGAAAATTCGATATGTCTCTCATACCCGGCGTGCAGACGCTGAAAGCTTCCAGCTCGATGATAATTAGTGAAAAAGTGGCTGCTCGCCCCCTTTCGGAGGGTTATGCGTCGATCGAGCGGAAGATCGACTCGTTGCGACTCAAGGTATGGTTTAACGATAAGCTGACTTTCGATTCGACCAGGTTTGGCGAGTTTTCGCACCGATCCGAGGCGGAAGGATTCGCCAAGCTTCAGGGAAAAGTTATCAGATTCGAGATGAGCGAGCTTGGGACAATTCGCAATATCAAGGGACTCGGAGATTTAAGTTTTGGGAGACGCCCTTTCCAGCCTTCACAAATGATGGAAACCGGCAACCCGACGTTTTCCGAGACAAAAGTGGCGCTCGGTGACAGCTGGAAAACAAAGAGGGAAATGCCCTTTGAAGCCGAGGAAAAACACAGCGGGATTTTTGAGATTGAAGAGGTGGTCACTTTGAGCAAGCTGCACCGGAAAGAAGTTCGCTTGCTCGCAACCTTGAATTTAAGACGCGAGATGTCGATTTCGCTCTGTGATCGCGAATCGCTCAGGCCACTGAAGGGATTCGAAGGAGAAGGAGTCGCAGATGGGAGTTTTGTTTTTGATGTGGATAGGGGAATGATGCTGGGTGGTGAAGTGAGCACGCGGCTGAGGGTTTCCACCCAAGTCAACACCGCCCCAACAAGGGTGGCAACTTCGATGGATCTGAATTCTACTACCAAGTTCACACTTTTGGAGAAATAATATACTATATTTGGGCCGGCGGGAATCCTACCCCCTATATATTGACATTCTTTGATCTCCCTGCTAGCCTCCCAATAGACCGGGTTCGATGAATCGAGCCCCTTGCGAGGATTAAGTGAAAAAATCCGCATCCCAAGCTGACGAATCCCCCATTTCCCTCGAGGAAAGAAAGTACGAGCGCCCTTCATGGAACGAATACTTTATGGAAATAGCTTTGCTTGTAAGCAGCCGCAGCACTTGTTTGCGCCGTAAAGTCGGGGCCATCCTGGTTAAGGAGAAACATATCCTTGCCACCGGCTACAACGGCGCTCCAAAAGGTCTTACCCACTGCCTTGAGACCGGTTGCCTTCGAGACGAGTTGGGCGTTCCGGCGGGACAGCGGCACGAGATATGTCGAGGATTGCACGCCGAGCAAAACGCCATCATCCAGGCCGCAGCACACGGTGTAAATATCAACGGCGCCGATCTGTACTCGACTACTATGCCCTGTATTATATGCGCCAAGATGATTATAAATGCCGGTATTCAACGTGTTTTTCACCTTGAAGGATATCCCGACGAATTAACGGAGTCCTTCTTTCGGGAGGCGGGAATTCCTCTCATTAACTTGCCTCACCCCCGAAAACCGGAGGAAAAATAATGAAGTGCCCGTTTTGCGGTTTTACGGACAATCACGTAATCGATTCGAGACTCAGCAAAGACAAGAACGTTATAAGGCGCAGACGTGAATGCGACGAATGCGGCCGCAGGTTTACAACCTATGAGCGAATCGAGGAAATGCTGCCGTTCGTGATCAAGAAAGACGGCAGACGGGAAGCTTTTGACCGCATGAAAATACTTACCGGGCTGAGAAAAGCGTGCCAGAAGCGACCGGTGAGCGCAAACGCTCTTGAAAGAGCGGTAGATCGGATCGAAAGCAAATTCCAGGAATCCGGCGAAAAAGAGATCCAAAGCTCCGAAATAGGCGAGGTCATCATGAACGAGTTGCGCGAATTGGATGACGTGGCGTACATACGCTTCGCCAGCGTTTACAGGTCTTTCAAAGACGCCGAGGAGTTCTTGCGCGAAGTGCAACAAATACAGGAATCAAAGGATAAGCACGAAGACGACTAATCACTCGATTTTCTCCACCAGTATCACCTCGCAACCCAATTTCTTCAAACGCACCGAAAAACCTTCCATCATAAGTTTTCGGCCTGAAACCGTCCCCAGGTCAGTGTCTTCCCATGCTCGGTATAGCCGGTATTTTTTATCCGGGTCGATATTCCATCCTTCCAGGGGTTTGATTCTTGCGTCGTCGGCAACACCGTCGTTCACCACAAACACCAATGCATCTCCGCTCGAGCGGACAAAACGCGGCCATGCCTCGACTTTTGGCGGTTGGCACTCGATAGTCGCGCTTACTCCGCACAGGCCCATGATTTTCCCTGCCAGAACGGAAAGCGCTTCCAGTTCGCCGACAGGTATGTTATATAGCCGCCCCGAGTTGAAAATACGGCCGATATCGAACGACATGTGAATCAATCGGCCGGCGCCAAAATGGGTGATCGTACCGAACGAGCCACCAACGACCGACTTGAGAAAAACTTCCGTATCATTCGCTACCTCCCAGATGAACAGCGGCGGCAGGGCGTTAAACACGGATCTTTTTTCGCCATTGAAAAACGCCAGTTCCATCTTTTTTCGATAAGTTCCCAAAAAACGGCTGGGGAAATGCCGGAGCCAGCGTCGAGGAATCGAGGTGGGGCAACCGCACAAATCAGCGTCGGAAGGCCAACCTATATGAATTAACGATCCGCCCGATTCCATATAATCCGCCATTTTCGTCGCTTCTTCCGCTCCGATCAGTCCCGGATCGAGGTAGACGGCGGCCTTCCACCGGCTCAGGTCGCTTGCTTCTTTTATATCCGCCACTTCGACCGCGTAACCCGCACGAATGAGCCATCCGTAAACACCTGCATAAGATCGGTTCCACAGTTCCATCGGATTAAGTTTGGCGCCCGCCGCCGGCGCCTGGTATGACGTATTCACGAGTAAAGCCGTTTGCGCTTCGGCAGGTTCGGATTCGAGCAGCTTGTCCCCCATGCGGCCCGCAAGGCTTGTCGCAGCTTTCTCAAGCACATCGAATCGCGGCGTTTTTTCCCCCTTGTAATTTATAGGAGCCTGGAAATGGTAAATCGAGTTATCGAGGTTATATCCCTCGCGGATTACGAAAGTCGCGTACGCCTTGACACCGTTTCCGATTGCTTGGGTCACAATCCGCTCGGTGGCCTCGGGGCGGACTCCCATTTTCATTATCGGCACATGGAACATCCCGCCCTGCATTTCCGCGCCCATAACCCACGAACCGTTTTTTGCCGGATAGTCGTCGCCATAAGCATCAAGCAGTCTCGTGGTGAAGGCCGTCTGGTAGGGAAGGTCGTCGAGCGCCCTCGACAGCGGATTGTTGCGCGGGTATGCATCGAGCGTTGCCAGCCCGGCGACCGCCTTCTGGGCCGGTCGGGGCCAAAGCAGCTTCCAATCCACCACCGGCAGCAGCGCATGCGTATCGTTGGTGGTGAAAAGAACGTCCGGCTCGCCGATACCCAGCGACCCCCACATGCGGCGTAGCTCGACCAGAAAATCCCGAACATACGCCCAGCCGGCATCGAACCAGTCAATGTGCCTCGCATTATGCTCAGGCAAATTACGCCTTGATTTTCGTGGAGGTTCCACTTCGTCGAAACTCGAATAACTTGCGCAACAGGCTTCGTTGAGTGAGCCGATATCGCCGTAGCGGTCTTCGAGAAATTTTCTGAAATGCGCCAACGCGACGGGGTTGAAATCTATACGATACCTGTCCGCCCAGAAGAGATTAGTTTCGTTGTCCACCTGGAGGCTGAAAACGCATGGTATATCGCGGATATATTTCAATATAATCGGCGCGACGGCTTCGAACCATTTGCGCACCCTTTCGAGGAACAGCGGGTGCATGTAAGTGCATTGTCTTGCCCATTTAGCTCCCAGCGGATCAACGGAAAAAGGCCTGCCCTTGCGGTCAAGCACCATGGTTTCCGGGTGTCTCTCGAGCAGCCATGCCGGCACGGCGCCGAAGCTCCTCGGCCCGTATGGCCACTCGGCGGTGATGTACGGCCCGGGCTTAACTTGTACGAGCATATCGCGTTGCGCGCACATTTCGAGGAACTTGTCGAGGTCCCGTGCGCCCGAGAAGTCGAACTTATCCGGTTCGGATTCGTGGTAATTCCAGGGAACGTACGTGGTGACGAAGTTCATTCCGGCGCGTTTCATTTGATCGAGCGTATCTCCCCAGACGGCCTGAGTTTCGCGCGCGTTGAAATTCTTGTCCCTGAGCCTGAAATATTGAACTTCGCCGCCGAACGGGAAGTAGCGTCGCCCGTGGAAATAAAGCGCGCCGCCGCGAATCTCCACAAACCCCACTAACGGCCCCCATGCCTCTCAATAACCAATTTCACCGCCGCGCTTTTTATTTGCTGCTTCAGAGGTCGCTTGGCTATCATTCGGACGTTGCGGTCCGAAAGCCTTTTCAGCAGGTTCAATGCCGTAGGTAACGGCGTTTTGGGGTTGAGCACTATATTTAACCGGACGTCCTCGTTCGACATCCAATCCGGCTGCTTGGTGATGTGCTTGATCATTTCCAACGACAACCCCTGCGACTTTGATATTTGAATGATTTCCGCCATGGAAATGCGCGGGTTTTGCAGCACGGCGGTTACTATCAACGGATCGCGGTCGCGTACGAGAATATTTCGCGCATCCATGTTTCCTTTTCGCGCCATTGCCGCCTTCTCGTGCCGGCTCATTTGCTGTATACGCTGGTAAAGGCTTAAATTGGCCTCGTCGGTTTTTTGCTCCTCTTCCTTCGCGGGCGGCGCTTCGCCCGCAAGGATAGCTTCGACGGCTTCGGTGGTCTCCAGCGGCAGAGGATCGAGCTGGATGCCGACGCCCTGTGGGGTGACGTATACCACCTCGCCATGAAGTTCCAGACCGCTCCCGATATCCGCTATTTCGATGACGACGACCACCCGCTCTCTTTGATCGGGCGGCGGATCGACGTTCAGGAACACGCCGCCCTTGGATATGTTCTTCTGCCATTCCCCGGCGAACTCATCGTGCGTCGCAAAACCGACATTCAACCTGCGCAAGTTTTCCTCCCCGGACACAAAATACTCCTCTATAATCAACTTAGCACACTATTGATATTCTTAACAATGGCTTGACTATAAAAATTGGCACAAAAACCCCGTCGGGAGGCCTGCCTGCCGCAGGAAGGCCTCCCGGCCGGTTATCTAAATTAACCGACATATAAGTTTAAAGCGGTTCACCCGTCAATGGATCAGTAGTCATGCGAGGGACAGCTTGTTTTATGTCTCGAAGGTAGCCGGGCAGGAAGCCGGCGCCGATCAGTGTTCGACCTATAGTGAAGCAGGCGGAGAAGGACATGCTGTACGCGGCAAGTAGCGCCTCGTCTCCACCGGCATAAGGTAACAGTATCAGTGCCACCAGTTGAGGGCCGCCGAACCCGCCGCCGGATACCGGTAAAAACGCCCCGCCTACAATCAAGGGCGCCACTATCACAACCACCGGGAGTGGGACTTTAATACCAAAGGCATAAAGGGCAAGCACATGGGCAACGATACCGGTCAGGGCAATAACCAGCCGCGCCGCATAGACCTTGAGGTAATGGTGAACCTCTCCGAACCTCGCGGAGCGCATCAGCGGGTGTCGGCTGAAGCGCAGGCCGTACCGATCCTTCGAGTCGGTAAACCAATAGCGAAAATTCACAAAAGCGATCAGCCAGGGTATTGCCATGGGAAAGAGCCAGAAAGACTCGAGCTCCGGCGTGAAGTTAAAAATTACGTTGAGGATGAGGGCGATGGTCAAAACAGCATTTACCACGAAAATGTCGTTTAACATGGCAAAGCCGGCCCCGGAGAGGGTCCAGGTGATGGGCGCCCCGTTGTGCCGGAGATAATAGGCCACAATGGCAACGCCCTGAAGAGGCGCGTAAAGAACCTGGAGGATGTAACTGCCAAGGCTCGCATTGCACATCTCCCGCACCGTAAGGTTCGGAACTGCGAACCAGCGGTAACACAATCCGAAACTTGCGATGTCGCAGACGGCAAACACCGCGGTGAATCCAAACATGGCGGGAAGCATCAGAGAAAGCCGGGCCTCGGAAAGCCTGGCTAAAAAATCCCCGAAATTTATGTCCTTAAATATCCACCAAAGAATGCCGGCGGTGATCACCCACGGAACCATCTGACGCCACAGCGGAGGGCGACTGACTCCCTCCTCCTCCAGTTCGTGAAGGATATCCTGAGTGGATTCTTTCTCGTGTTCCGAACCTGAAGAGTCTCGGTTGTCGGTAGTTGGTTTCATATCGAAGAGATAAACACTATAACTTGGCGCGGATCATGGGGCAAGAGGCATTAAAAAAAGTCCGGGCGGTACGCGTCCTTTGAAAATGGGGACATCTTTTTGCAAGCATGTTTATTGAACCTTCACTAATCGGATTTTACATTTACCTGGCCGGCGGAGATTGACACTATATATTATCCGAAATATCTTGTTTCAGATATATTTGATCGTTTATCACCTGCTTATCGAATGAAAAGGGAGAAGACTAAATGTTAACCATAGTATGGGTTTTTCTGATGGGCCTGGCGCTTATGATCGCCGTGGTGCTTATAAAAGCGGCGCTTCTGACTTCAAGGCAAATTGAACCCGAGCCGATGAGTGAGATACCGATCGACAGCAAGCTCATCTCCGAGCATTTGTCCAAAGCGGTACGGTTCAAAACCATATCGCACCAGGATTCGGAAAAATCCGATATAAAGGAATTTCAAAGTTTCCACATTTTCCTCAAAAAAACGTTCCCACGGGTTTATAGCGAGCTGTCGCAGGAAGTAATTGCGGAATACAGCCTGCTTTTTACATGGAACGGACACGAGCCGGATCTGAAACCGGTGCTTTTGATGGCGCATCTGGATGTCGTGCCGGTCGCCGGCGGTACCGAAGGCGACTGGACTCAGCCGCCTTTCGAGGGGCGTATCGCAGACGGGTATATCTGGGGCAGAGGAACCATGGACGATAAAAACAGCCTTATGGGCATCCTCGAAGCCGTGGAAATGTTGCTGGCGGATGGATACCGCCCGAAACGGACAATCTATTTGGCCTTCGGCCATGACGAAGAAGTGGGCGGGATGGTCGGTGCGACTCAAATAGCGGCTCAACTGAAATCCAGAGGCATCGAGCTTGAATATGTGCTTGACGAAGGAGGATTTATCACTGACGGAGTGGTGAAAGGCGTTTCGCAGCCGGTGGCGCTGGTAGGAATAGCCGAAAAGGGATATTTAAGTATCGAGTTGGTCGCGGAAGGTGAGGGCGGGCATTCGTCCATACCTCCGAAGCATACGGCGGTCGGTATCCTCAGCACCGCCATTCATGATCTCGAAAGGAACCAATTCCCGGCGGCGATTGAAGGGCCGGCGAAAAAAATGTTGGAATACCTGCGGCCGGAGATGCCTTTCCCAATAAAGGTTCTGCTCGCAAACTTATGGCTTTTCGGCCCGTTGGTTAAACGAAACTTTGCCGCAAATCCCGGCACGAACGCCGGAATACGCTCGACGATAGCGGCGACGATGTTCGAAGCGGGGGAAAAGGAAAATGTGCTCCCGACAAAAGCTCGCGCGGTGATAAACTTCAGGATCATACCCGGCGAAAGTAGCGAGAGCGTTATCAATCATGTGAAAAATATCGTCAAGGACAAGCGCATAACAATCAACACAAGAGGCGCTTTCCAAAGTGAGTCGTCCGCTGTGTCCGACACCGATTCGCAAGGCTTTCGCACTCTGGAACGAACGATACGACAGGTATTTCCCGAAACGCTGATCGCTCCGTTTTTATTCACGGGAGCCACCGATTCACGGCATTACAGGGAAGTATGCGGCAACATTCTCAGGATAAATCCGGTACGGATGGGCCCTGACGACATAAAAAAACCACATGGAACCAACGAGCGGGTATCCATCGATAATTATGAAGAAATCGTCAAGTTCTATGTCCAGTTCATACGAAATTCCGATTCTATGGAGTAAACAGACCGACGCCACTCCCTGACCTCGGTTGGGTGAGACCATGAGATCCTGTCACCGGAGGGAGGGGTGATAATAAGTTTTAAAGGGATTGGGATTTCGCTAGTAAATTTTGTTTAAATCTCGACACCTCCATATTCCTTAAGAAGGCGCACGGCGTTTTTGTAGAGGATTTTTTCCCGCCATTCGGGGTTATCTTCCGTCGCGATCAATGATTTTGCAAGCGGCATTTCAAACGGGTAAAAAGGCCAATCGGAGCCGAAAAGAACGCGTTCGACACCGATACCGTCGATCATCTCCCGAATGCGATACGCCGGTTGGCCGCTAACTTCCATGTAGACGTTATCGTGCTTTTTGCCGAGTTCTATGACCTTATCATACTCCTCGATACCTGAATGGCCGAAAATGAAAATCAACTCGGGGTAATCGCGCACCGGCTCGGCGAAATACTTTATCGCCGGCAAATCCTGCTGCCATTTCGGGGCGAGAGGGGATGCGCCCGAATGAAACAGCACCGGCACACGTCTGGACTGGCAAACCTCGTATATATCTCTCAAACGAGGGTTGTTCGCGCGGTAAAGCGCTTCGGCGGGGTGAAGCTTGATACCTGCCGCGCCCATATCGATAAATCGCTCGACCTTTTCGGCCTTGCGCGCCGTATAAGGATGAACGCTTGCGTAGCAAATCAGCCGTGGCTCGTGTTTGGTGCTTTTAAGATAAAGCTCCGAATTGCTTGATAACCCCGTCGGAAAGTCCACCGCCAGCACCACGCTGTGGGTCACTCCGATACGATCCATGTCCTCGATCATTTTCGGGATCGTCTGAGTGCCCATGTATCCTTTGCCGGAAAACCCCGCCTTGATACATTCTGAAGCACACTTTTTCGCCGATTCCTCGGTAAAATTGCTTGCGGAATATTCATCGAGGTTAATCGGATTGCCTCGATATGGAAAGAAATATTCTACATGGTCTACTTTTTTAAACAAATTCAGCCGTGGCCCAAAGACAAAGGTCAACCCGAAGTGCGTGTGAAAATCCACGACCCTCCCGACTTCCTCCGGCCGCGAAAATAAGCGACCGCTTTCGTCCAACTCGTAATACTTCAACCTGCTTAAATCAAGACAATCCTTAAATCTACTCTCCTGCTCCATTACAAATCACCTCCGGAAATAATCATTCATAATATACTAACTTGAGTGTTTAGTAAAATCAGTCCAATATCGGGTTGGTGAGACCGTTAAAGACAAGAGGCACATTTCAAACACTTTACGAAAAAATACCCCTGATCCCTACCTCGGGATTTTTACTTGTAGTTAGCAGCCTACTGAAATGTGAGTTACATTTACAAATTATTTTCGATTGTCGGATGACTTATATTGTCGCATTGAAGAAAATTCATTCTGCTGATGCGCGAGTACTTAAAATGCCGTGTATAGATAAATATGCAGGAAAAGGGTGTAATTATGAAGATAGAAAAAATTGAAGTAAAACGTCCGGGTTGCAATCCATCGTTCCCTTTCGTCAACGCAATCGCTCATCTCGACAGCGATCTTTCTCACCTTTTGCCATATCTTAACGCTACCCGGGAAAAAGCCCAATATTTTCCGAAAACTCCGTATATAAGATTTTTCTGGGAGGGACATAGGGTTGTCATCGAACGCAGCCAGGTGCGTGTGAGTTTATTCGGGGACGACCAAGCCGCGCGCGAAGGAGCCGAAAAGTTAATTGATCTTATCCGTGGAATTGAGGCGAAAAAAAATGAGATTACACCCAACCATACACCCTACGACCCTCCGACAGTCATGAACCTCTTCAAACTTTTGCCGCAAATAAGCGCGTGCGAAAAATGCGGGTACCAGACCTGCATGGCCTTTGCCGCAGCTCTCGCCGCCGATGAGGCCGACATCGAAGCCTGCACCGAACTGAGCCAGGACCCCGGTCAAAACGAAAATTCCATAAAATTGAAAGAGCTTCTGGGAGGCTGAAGGTTGATTTGTAAGGACTGAAGACCGATAACTGAAAACGATAATGGAGAACGATATGCTACTAAAGGAACGAAAAGGAAACGTAGGTACACTGACTCTCAACCGACCGGAGAAGAGAAACTCGATAACGGTGGAGATGTTGATCGAGTTGGTTAATACGTTGGAGGAATGGGCCGACGATGATACCGTACGGGTGGTTGTGATTACCGGGAGCGGTGACAGGGTCTTTTCGGGAGGTTTTGACGTTTTGTCCATTCCGACGGAAATCACGCCGGAGATAGCTAAGACTTTCAAAAACCGAAACCCCGTGGAACAGGCATTGAATTGCGTGAAGAACTATCCATACCCGACAATCGCGATGCTGAACGGGTATGCTCTGGGCGCCGGTTTCAACCTGACGATGTGCTGTGATATACGTATTGCGGCGGACGACGTGCGTATGGGCATACCGCCCGCGAAGCTCGGTCTGGTGTATCACTCGGAAGGTATTAAACAAGTCGTGGAAGCTTTGGGAATGGCCAGGGCCAGGGAGGTGTTTTTCACGGGGCGGTTATACAGCGCCGAGGACGTTGCGAAAATGGGGTTGGTGCATCGTATGGTTCCCCGGTCTGAGCTGGAGAGCACTACGTATGCCCTTGCCGAGGAAATCGCGGAAAATGCGCCGCTGTCACTCAAGGGGATGAAGAGAATCTTCAATATGTTCGCAGACAACATGGTATTAAGCGAAGATGATATGAAGGAAGCGGCGATGATCATTGCGCAGTCGTTCAACAGCGAGGATATAAAGGAAGGACAACTGGCCTTCGTCCAAAAGCGCAAACCGGTATTCAAGGGGCGATAATATGGGCATTTGTCGGTGGTCGGGTTATTCGGTCTCTCCTTTTTCGAGTTCCTCTCTCAACTTCCGCTTCAGTATCTTACCTTGCGGGTTTCTTGGGATTTCGTCTCGAGAGATAATAATTTCCGGAATTTTGTAGGATGCCAGCCGCTCGTTGCAATATTCTATAATAGCCGCTTCGTCGATCTGCTTGCCGGACGCCGGCACCACAAAAGCGGCCACGATTTCTCCCCAATGAGTGTCAGGCTTTCCCAGCACCGCCACATCCCGGATGCTTTCAATGCCGTGCAGCACGTCCTCGATCTCCGCCGGGTAAATGTTAGCCCCGCCCCGTATAATCATGTCCTTCTTCCGGTCAACGATGTAGAAGTGCCCGTCCTTATCCCGAATAGCGATGTCGCCCACGGTCATATATTTCCCACGCAAGCATTCCCGGGTGGCTTTCTCGTTTTTATAATAGCCTTCCATGAGGAAGGAGTTATATATATAAAGCTCTCCGCGCTCGCCGTCCGGAACTTCATTGCCTTCGTCGTCGAAGATGACAAGCTCGTTGTCGGGGAAAGGTCGGCCCACACTGTTGGGTTTTTCCCGGATCTCCTCCGGTGTGATGATGGTGTTCACACCGGTTTCGGTGGAGCCGTAAAATTCATAAAGCACCGGCCCGAAGCGATCCATGATGCCGAGTTTTATCCGGGGGAATAAAGGCGCCGCTCCGCAAATCAGGGTTCGCAGACTTTCTAAGTCCAAGTCCGCCGTTACTTCATCCGGCGCCTGTAGCAAAGAATCGAGGATAGTCGGAACCACGAAGGCCGAGGTCACCTTATGTCTGGAAATTGTCTCCAGAAACTCCTGCGTATCATACCTCGGCATAAGTACCAATGTGCCTCCCAGCATGAATGCAGCGCCTGAGAATGCGATGGGCGCCGAATGGTAAAGAGGGCAGGCCACCAGATGCACTTCGTCGGAGGTATACTTGAATTGTTGGACAAGATGAACAATAAATTCGGCTCCTCTTTCCAGGTTGGTGCGGAAAGCCCCTTTCGGTTTACCGGTGGTGCCCGAGGTGTAGATCATTCTCTGGCCCTGAATTTCGGGAAGGTTATCCAGATCGACCGGCGGAGGGTCTTCCATCAACTTCTCGTAATCCAGCGCTCCCTCGAGCGAAGTCTTCCCGATGCAAATAAATCCATCCGGTAAAAGGCTCGTATACTGCTGCTTGTGTGGAAGAATCCGCTCGGCAAAGTCCCTATGGAAAAGCAGACAGCGGGACTCGGAATTGCCCACGATATATTCGATCTCCGGCGCCTTATTCCGGTACCCGATCTGTACCGAACCCACCCCGATCAGGCTCAACGCCACGCTGATCTCCCAGAACTCCGGCAAGTTGTAGATCATCACCGCAGCCCGGTCTCCGGGGCGAAGGCCCAGCTCGTACAGACTTTGCGCCAAAGCGCGGCCCCGCCGATACAGTTCCGACCAGGTCAGGCGATGCTCACCGCAAATAACTACCGGTTTGTCCGGCAGAAAAGCGGCATAAAACTTGATTAAATCACCGCGCTTGGTCATGGAAGGCTGATCCGTCATCCACTCCTCCTTTAAATAAGAGACATCCGCGGTTTACTTTAATATATATGGCCGGAAAATGAGAGTAGGGGCGGGTTTGAAAGCCGCCTTATATCCGATTGTCCCGGCCGGAAACGGAGATGCATGGAAGTTTCGAGAATTGATAAAGTTTAATGTAGATGCTATAACATTCAAACCGGGCATGAAACTTAAGTGTGAAAGGAGAAAGAAATGGCTGAAAGGGAAGTAGTTTTTATTGATGGTATGCGCACCGCCTTTGGTCGCATGGGAGGAACGATTCGGGATATTTTCGCTTCCAAGCTGGCCAGTATAGGTATTAAAGGTTTGGTGGAAAAAACAAAAATCACCGAAAAGGCCCATGTGGATTGTGTTTTCTTAGGGTCTGCCGCCGGTTGTTCTCATTCTATGAACCCGGCGCGTTGGGCGGTACTTGACGCCGGTCTGGGATATGAGACGAGCGCTTCTTATGTGGAGATGCAATGCGGTTCCGCTATCGATTCCATCAACCATGCCGCATGGAAGATTCTGGCGAACCATGCTGATATTATTATTGCCGGCGGTATGGAATCCTACAGCCAAATAGCGGCCAAGTTTTCCATGGCTACGGAACCCTATCGTTTGGTTCCACCTTTGCCAATTGCGCCACAACTTTCTCCGGTTCCCGAGGAACGAATCGGAATGGGACTCACCGCAGAAAATCTTCAGGTCATGTACAATATTCCCCGCGAAGCGTCCGACGAATTTTCTTATAACAGCCAGATGCGCGCAAAAGCGGCGATGGAGGCGGGATATTTTGACGAAGAGATTGTTCCGGTCATAATCCCCGCAACCAGAAAAACACCCGAAATCGTTTTCAAAGTGGATGAGCATGTACGCCCGGACACTACTCTTGAGAAACTGGCGAAGCTTCCTCCCGCGTTTAAACAACCGGATGGGACCGTTACGGCCGGAAGCTCTTCGGGGCGGAACGACGGTTCGGCATTTGTACTGATGATGGGCGCCGATAAAGCCGAAGAACTCGGGTACGAACCGATGGCCAAATGGATATGCGGCGCCGACTACGGCGTGGACCCCAAGATAATGGGCATCGCCCCCGGTTATGCCATACCCATGGCCCTCAAACGCGCCGGATTGAAACTGTCCGATATGGATGTGGTGGAATGTAATGAGGCTTTTGCCGTGCAAAACTTGGCGGTAATCAAGGAAGTCGAAAAGCAGACCGAAGAGAAAGTCGATATGGAAAAGTGGAACCCCAACGGTGGCGCCATCGCCTTCGGTCATCCCAACGGCGCTTCCGGCACCCGGATTTGCATGTTTACCATGCGTGAATTGATACGCCGGGGTGAAAAGTACGGCATTTTCGCCTCATGCTGCGGCGGCGGCCTGGGTGTGGCTACCGTTATCGAAAACCTGAAAAGATAAATAATTTGTAAGGCTCTTTCGCGGGTGGCACATAAAAACTACATGTCCCCAAAATCCTATTTCTGCGAAAGATCGGAAAACGCAAGACACAATCCGATTTAAGGAGGAAATTCAATGGAAAAGAATTTTAAAGCATGGCCCAAGTACTGGCCCAGGACCATGAATTACCCCGAAATTCCGGTTTATGCCTTCTTGGATCAGACGGCAAAAAGAGTGCCTAATCGCATCGCAATCATATTCGGGGGTATGGACTTGACTTTCGGCGAACTGAAAGAACTAAGCGACCGATTTGCTTCGGCACTTGTGGATATGGGTGTCAGAAGAGGGGATCGAGTGGCGATT
>Ga0180432_10001273_pt1 | contig 40120 bp, 51 predicted proteins | sample SS_ome_10_FD_132414 | JGI IMG/M metagenome (GOLD analysis project Ga0180432, IMG submission 132414) | Hypersaline lake sediment archaeal communities from the Salton Sea, California, USA - SS_1_MS_2 metaG | ecosystem: Environmental > Aquatic > Non-marine Saline and Alkaline > Hypersaline >... | reverse complement strand
GAAGAAAATGATAAAACAACCATTAGAGATGCATACGAGATAGCATTAAAAAGAAAGTTTGGAGATCATCTAATTAAAACCGAAAAACAAATTAAATAGCAGCCTTTCTTCTGGCTGAGTTTACAGCCCTTTTAATTTGTTTTTCTGAGTATCCGTTCTCTCTGAGAGCCGCTCTTATTCTATTTACCTTTTTAACATCTTTTTTAAGAAATGCTTTTTCTAATTCAGGAGCTGCTTTATAAGGAGTGGTCCCTTTTGACAAAGGAACACTTCCAAATCCTGATGCTACGTATGGCGAAATACCTTTATCAAACAATGTTTTCATAGCAAAAGGAGAAACGTCTTCTACAATAGATGCTGCTCTAGAAATCAATCTACCTGCAGTATATGGCTTTGTTGCATCCCAAGGCATTCTCTCCATCGTTCCCTTCTTCCACTTACCTCTTACCAAAAAACTCTTTCTATCTGATGGAGTAGACTCAAGTACCTGTTTCCAAATCATTGATATCAATGGATTAGATTTTGTGAAAAGAGTTCTTAATGGATGCTTAGCCCAGTCTTTTATTTCTAATGCCTGCTTTCCAAAGTGAGAGTACAGTTTTGATCCAGTCTTTTTCCAGTCTGTTGCAGCATCTCTTCCAGGATTAAATTCTATTCCTGCTATTTTCAATGGAACGTCTGGTAGAGGAAACTTATACCATTCAATTGGATCTGGATCGTAAACTGTTTTTAACGCCTTTATAGGATCCCATCGAATTCCTGAAACAGACTTGTTTTTTTTGTCTGACTGATAGAAACCACCATTTACAAATTGAAGAGCTCCGTGAGCAAGTAGGCTGTTAGCCCCAAATCTTAACCAGTAGTTTCTAGACTGTTTACCTTTCAACCCACCTGAAAAAGCACCCGCAGCCTGTCTTATAGCAGAAGTAGTCCAGTCTGGATAACCTATTGCTCTGCGCAGCCATTTCCTATAACCCTTACTATTAAAAACTCTCTGCGTATCCCAATTCTGGCCACCGTACATACTATTTACTAGATCAGCCATCTGAGTTTTTATTTTATATGTCTGAGCTTCCGTAGGATACTTACCGCCTTTAATAGACTTCTCTACTGCTTTGCTTACAAAATCCTGCCATGTAACCGCTTTTAAATTTGGATGGTATTGCTCAAATAAGTATTCTTGAGACTTAGCTAGCTTCTTTAAGCCTTTTGCAACTACGCTTTTCTGTGCTTTATCAACAATCTTTTCTGGAAGATACTTCTTTGCATTATCAACAAGTTTAGAGCCTGTTTCCATAGCCTTCTCATATCTTTCAACAGGTTTGTGTACAATTAAACCATGCTTAGCCGCATCTTGCATAAATGCTTGATTGCTTCTTAATTCAGCACCCTGTTTAGCTATAGACCGAAAACTAAGAGCTTTCTTAAGACCTAACGCTCCAGCCGCACTCTCAGTTAAAGGAACGTAGTGAAAAAACGATAACTTAACTCGCCCAAACCTAACTAAATCTGAAAGATTATCATAGGCTTTCCATGCCTTAGATTCAGGAGAATATGCCTGCTTAGAAAATAATCCTTGAAAGGCGTTCGCATATTCTGGAGCAACAAGTGTTGGAAGATTAGAGACTCCACTACCTCTTCCCTCTGCTTTGGCATATTCCTTTAATATTGGATCATAAAATGGTACATATCCCTGTCTTTTTGCTTCTTGATAGGCTTCTCCTTCTGAAGGATTCACTACTATTTTATCGCCCGTTGCTTTTTCTGTTTTTGAAATCTCACTTAAAAGATCAGAGCTAGCAGTCATTTTTGCTACCGTTTTATCGTAATTTTGCATTAACTCTAAAATATTTTTATAGCGAGGTTTTAAACCAGCGTTTTTAAGAGCTTCGTTGTAACTTACAAATGTTTTCATATCAGCAAAAGGATTCTTAGTTCTTAATTCAGAAGGCAATTTTCCTTCTACCTTTTCAAATGACTCAGGATTTTCATACAAACCAGGAAGATATCTCTCAGCCATTCCTTCGCGAGGATTTATATCTTTTAGATATTTCTTTTCATTTATAGTTTTTAGACTCTCTCTAAAATGCCTATCTATATCGACATCTACTACTTTTTTTAATGACTCAGGAATACGCTTGCTTAAAGCTTCAAAAGTATCACCCTCTATAGAAGGATTACCAGTCTTATTCCTGTAGAACATAGCCTCTTCAAGATGTTCAGGAGTAATATTTTTTTTAGTTATTAATTTCTCAGCTATCTTACCCCACTTAAATTGACTCTTAACAAGTTTCTCATTTCGTAAACCAATATGCTTGCGCAACATGTCAAAAGCAGGTTGTTCCTTTTTAAACCTTTTGACAGCCTCTGATACAGGTTTTGGAGATGCTTCAACGGCTCTTTTTTTCAATTCTGACAATTCTGAAGTAGCAGTTTCTATAGTTGGTTTTGGGGGCGCCTTCTTACCAAGAGCCCTTCTACCTATTCCTCTAATACCAGATGCACCTTTCATAGCTCCCAATAAAAGAGCATTTTCGGCAACTTCTCTTGCTGCTGGCAATTCTCCTTCCATCAATGCTGAGGCTCCGGTCATTGCAGCTAGTTCGGTTCCAGCTTTTATCAATTCACTTCCGGTTTTTGTGGAAGCAAGTTTAGATAGTATTGGAGCTGTACTCATTAAAGGAAACAGTCTTCCCGCTCCTCCTGTTGCCGCACCTATAATTGCTTGTTTTCCAGTTTCAGTGAAAATCTCTCCAACTCGTCCTAATTTATCGACAAGAGAAGAATCTTTTTTTGATGGTTCTTTAAAATACTTAACTGCTTGCTTGATTAATTCTGGAAGTCCAAACGCTCCTGCTCCTGCACCTATAGCTGCTCCAAGTGGCCCTCCAGCCACAAGTCCAGCAAGAGCTCCACCTAAGGCTCCTCCTCCTGTCATCGTTGGAACATCTCCAGCTAACGCACCACCTTTAAAAGCTAAAGACTGTGCTAACGAAGGATCTTCTGATTGTTCAGGAGTATATCCTAAAAGCTGGCCTATGGCCGAGGCTTTCAAGCCCTCAACAAAAGAAGGATCATAGTCTAATTCTCTATTAATTAATCCTTCTTCAATTGAAGGAATTTTTAAACTCTTATCCTTAATCTTTCTTGATAGTTCATTTTTTAGTGCGGATTTAACAGAATTATCAGGCATAAGAAACCCCTATAATTGAAGACCCTCTAATATCTTTAAGAGAACGGGGCTTACGCCTCTTCGCGCTCCCCTTGGCTGTCCGGAAGCATACATTCCCTTGGACATACCAGCAAGAGGTGACCTATATGCAGAAGGAGCTCTTCCTCCTCCAAAGTTAATCATAGATCCTAATCCCTTTGCTAGCTGGCCACCAAATGGTTGAGCAAATCCACCAAGAATTCCGCCAAGAAGACCCTGAGATCCTGGGTCTCCAGGAATCATCATATTGTCAAACTGCGGCTGCAAACCCATGCCTAATTTTTGCATTCCCATTTGAGATCTCATTCCAGCAAGTTGCTCGGCTAAATCTAAACCACCCCTTCTAAGAGATTCTTCAAATGCGGACGATCTCTGACCACCACCCATAGCTGTAAATCTTTCTGCTAATCCAGGGACAGTATCTCTTTCAAACTGACTTCGATATCTATCTTCTAAAAGAGATGGATCAGTGTCGGCCATCCCTTGTGACAGAAGCTGACTCAAAGACGACTGTTGTTCAGGAGTAAATCTCTGAAGCTGCTTAAACTCTGGCTTTCCAGGCTTCTTTCCGAACAACATTTTTCCTAGGCCACTTAAAAATCCCATTCTCTCTCCTTCGTTAGTTTTTTAAATATTCTAACACAACGTATGTCGTATCATACGCTGAATAATTAGCAGATGTAGTTATAACAATATTGGTAGCATTGACTGTTAAGCGTATATCAGAGTTGGCATTTGGTATCGGTGTAAAAGTAAGTCCTGTAGTATCAGAAGCACATCCATAAATCCTTGTAAAACTATATCCTGAAGTTATATCTATCTCATGAGCAACATTCTTTGTTGCTGTATTAGGAAGAGCACCGAAATTTATAACTTTGCGAAAAACCTGCCTTCTATTTACAGCATCTGTTTGCGCTGATGGAACAGCAGCAGATGGCCAAAAAGATTGGCCATTAACAAACTCAGTTTGGTCATAATATGCAGAATCTTTAACATTCAAATTTAGCTGCATGAGATTTAAATTCTGATACAAACGAACCAAGATCTCCTTAAACTTATCGCTTTGAACATCAACTTCTTGAAGCTCAGCTACATCCCAAATAAACGTTGTTGGTACAAAAGAGCCAGTGTCAGTTCCTTGCGCCATTACTGCAACCTTTCAGATGTTTGTCTTGCATGAACAACTAGACCCTCAAGCTGGAAATCAGATCCTGAAATTTCAGGATCACGCATCTGTTCATCGTCTAAAAAGATTCTTATTTGAACACATTCACCTTCTGTCTGAAAATAAACAGGATGCCAAAGCCTTTTTTGTGATTCCTCTAAAGGATAAAGATCATATGGATATGTCTGTAAATTGTTGTCTCCTAAAATAGCACCTGTAGCTTGCCCGCTTTCAATCATAGAAAGATTTGTAGCCGACGGAAAATAATCAACAGTCAACTCGCCAGCAGATGTTTTCAAAACAGCAAAATCTATCTTCGAAAGATAAAAATTCTTTCCTTTATCTATATAAAAATTCCACTGCTTAGAAAGTATATCTATCTGAGAAACCCTTGCAGCCCGTCCCCCTCCTTCGTATGTTCCAGTCATTGTAGTTCCAGGAACAAGAAGAGTGTCTTTATCTGCTGGGAAGACCTTGTATATTCCATCTCCAGTAAACGAAACACCTTGCATGTCTATTAACTTTAGATAGTCCCCATCGTTCAAACTGTGGTCAACTATGATCATATAAAGGTCAGTTCCAACATACTCAATATTGGTTACAGACATATTACCTTCATTTGTAGAAATTCCTGTATCACAAACGAACATAAAACCCTGTTGGTTTCCTGCTAGTATTTGCCTGTATTTATTCTGAGTTGTTCCGCTGTCCCATGTGAAATTTGCCTCAGCCCACGTTAGTTCACTAGACTCCCAAGTCTTTGATGTTTGCTCTTCGTAATAGCCAAACGCTGTAATTGTGTCGTCTGCTCGGCCCCAGCCATCACCTACATAGTTATAAATAAGAACCTTATCTGGATATGTCTGAGAAAATGTGTTCGCATTAACAGAAGGAAAGGACCAGTAAACAAGCTCGTCCTGATAATTACGTATCCCACAGACTCTCTTTAAACCATCATTTGAATTTCTAATCTCAAATACTTGGTCAATAATTTCTTCGTTAATCTTAGTAACGTTTGCTCCAGAACAACCATGAATCTCTGTTCTTCCAACGGTAAACACTGCCTTATCAAATGGGACCGGAGACTTTAAAGATTTAGACCCTAGTTCAGTATTTATCTTTTGCCATACAAACGGCTGTATCTGATTACCCGTGTACGCTATCTCCCAAGTACTACGCTCAAAGTAAACAATTAGCCTGTCTTTAATAAACTCAGCAGCCTCTATTTCTTCCTCGGTAGGAGCATCTATAAATCCAGCACCATCAGACTTTTTAGTAGTGCCGCCGATAGTCCATGTCTGGCTACCTTCAAGCCATGCATTTGATACGGCGGCAGCGACGTTATCCGGTACATCAGCCGGGAATGGGGTTCCGTTATGGCTGAAACGACACCTATTAACATGTGCCGTATTTGTACCTGCGGTAACACCTCTTTCTACTGTGTTTAAAAGAAGTAATCTATCTTTAAAAGGAATAATAATTCTCGCCGACTGAACGTACCCTTCAACAACATTTGCGAGCACTTCAAAGACGGGCCTAAATTCTGCCCACGCTCCACTTTTATAAACAAACATTGGATCATCCGTGAGACCAGGAGTTCCTTCTGTAGCATTGAAATTTGAAACAAACAACGCAGTCTGATCTGAAGTTATACCTGTCCAATTATATGCCCAGAAAAAGTCTGAATTTGATCCTTCAAATACTACTGTACCTGACCTGTCCCATGAGTTTCCATCAAACCTATATATGAATTGGGTGTCAAAAGCATAATTTGTATTCGCTGCAACATTCTTTTCTTCGTAATGAGTAATACCCATAACTGGCTCAGAGGGATAAAAGAAAATGTCTTCATTAGGAAGAGCTCCAACAAAGTTGTAGTTTCCATTCGAAGTATCATAAGTAGCTGTAGGAGTTGGAAATGTTTCTAACATATCAGCAGGAGTTCCAGCCTGGTAAACAGTGTATATAACTTCACCTACTGAAAACATCTGGCCAACTTTATTAACGGCTCCCGGAACAGTTCCTGATGCATTTCCACTTACATCAGTTGTGCCAAGATATACCCTCAACCTAGAGTTAAGCTGATCAAGTTGTGAAATGGCTGCCGTGCCTCCCATAAACTCAGATCCGAATCGCTTTCTCACAATACCCTTACTAACGTAGGAATTCTCAAGCTTGGCAAACGCATCTTCAGGAATCTGCCAAGCTTTAACATCAGTTATGAGACCACTTTTCATAGGAGCAATGAGAAAACGATCATACATATTACACTCCTATGACACTGTAATAGAACTTCTTTGAAGACTCAGATGTGTTATACACGGTAAGAGTGGTAGTAGTTGAAGACTCAACATAGAGTATTCCAGTATCTCCTGCTGCGCCTTCCCTTGAAACCTGAATATTATAAACAGTTGTATAGTTTGGTATCCCAGCACCATTAGAAAACGTAACCACTTTACTTGCTGCTGCGCTTACGGTATCTGAACCCCACTTCATTATTATTCCAGAAGGCAGGATCGCATATCCTGTTTCTGCTTTGACTGCAGAAGTAAATTCGTATGTCGATCCTGCACTTTCGTGGGAGAACACAAGCTCTGGATTTCCAGTCAATGCCGATGTTTGACTATAAAGCCCAACTTCACCAGCCCCTGTTGTTGGAACCGGAGATTGAACAGGGAATTGAATGAAAAAATGTTTTCCTTGATCTGAAGCATCAAATGTTCCGTGGTTAACATCAATTAAAGTTTTTATATCAGAAAAGTTATCAAGTATATCATCCTGAGATTGTGACAGAAGATCACTAGCCTGGGGTATGTTTGATTTATATGCGATGATACACCTCCTTTCCTACGTATGTATAAGTAAATAGATTTTTCACCATCTTCCCCTTTTTTTATCCGTATACAACTTCCATAAAAGATAAATAACGCTGAATCCAGTCGCCGCTATTGTCATTTCTTGAATGGAGACTCTAGAAAGCATCTCTATCAACATTTAAACCAGCTCCTCTTTCTGTATAAATTGTAGCCGTTCTCTCAGAAGATTGCTGAACAACAAGCCTCTGCAGCACTAAAGATCGCTGTCTCATGAACTCTGGCATAATCGCTTGAGTGCTTTCAACGTCCATCCTGTCCTCAAAAACTTTTTTGGCTGCACCATATGCTATATACTGCCACCATTGAGCAATATCAGGCTCATCTGTCGCATCAAGAAGCTCTGTAGGCCTCTTAAACGCATCTATTTCAACGCGATAAACCTTGTCTGGAACAGGCCTAAACTTAAATGTTCTATCCTCATAAAGACACATGCGAGGCTTAGCCACCGTATATCTATACGACTGAGCAATAACATCTTCACCAGTTCCAGGAGCGATCGGAAAAGTAAAAGAGTAAACCCCTGTCAGGTAATTAATTACTCCCGAACTAGCACTAGAGTCAGGATCAACTAGATCGCCCGTTTGTGTCTGCTGCCCTGTAACTCCATCAAATTGAGGTACATCCTTCAAAACTATTCCCTGACCATCTTCATCTGCAGAACTAAAACTTATTGTTCTTGCTAAAACCGGAACATTTGAAAGGGTTCCTGAAAATGTAACTGTTGCATTATCACCAGTTCCAACATTCTCTTCGTATTCGTATTCAGGGTATTGCCGATAAAAGACTTCTCGAGACTGAGAAAAGGCAACTTGCTCACCTCCAACATAAACTGGGGGCTGAACACTTAGGTAAACATTCTTAAAATTGTACAAAGGATCTTCATCGTTTACTTCATTAGTTGTATACCTATCCACATTAGGCATAACAAAAAACACAAGCTTGTTGTCTACAGTAAATTCAGGAAAATCATAAAGAACAAACGTATTAACGTAGTCATCTATCTGTCCATTAGTTAATTGTGAGGTAGAAGGACTACGAGTTAGCCTGCGTACTTTAGTTCTAATTTGCGCAAGTGTAGAAAGAGTTGAATCTGTAGTTGCCATTATCACTCCTAGTTTTTAACGGAGAGCTACTCCAGTTTTTACAAATACACAGGCCACTAACTAAACTTTTTCTACAGTAATCAGACCGCTGTCTACTGTGTCAAAGTCTACTGGATCAATAAATTCTAAACTTTGAAATCCAAACCTACGTTTTTTCTCTCCAACTTTATATATATTTTTCCCATCAGCATTTACTGCATGCTTATGTTTTGGATACCAACCATTCTTGTTTAAATGTTTTGCAACACCTAAAGGAATTGTGCAGACTTCTCCATCCTGAAGTTTATATCTAACTGGTTGGTCATTTTTGTATTTCCTAAAAAAGAAACTCATCGGTGCTCCAGGAGTTTCATAAAAACGGAATATCCCTTTAACCATTTCTCTGTCTTTGTCTCTTTGATACTTCAAATTACTCTGAGAGCTTTTCTTTGCTATCGTCGATGTTTGCTTTTTTTCTTCCATAATACTCCTTTATATTTTAAGGGAGAGTCTCCCCTCCCTTAATACAATCAATTAAGTAAGATCTGTTGCGAATGATTTACCCGCTACCCACTTAATTACATCGTTTGTTGTTCCACCTGGACTTCCAAGAGCAACTGCTGCGTCTCCACTTGTTCCTAGAATCATACCTATGAAGCCAGTGTTTACAGTCGCATCATCAAGTGTATTTGCATACGTTGATGTTGCTGCCTCACCGATAGGTATAACTTGAGGAGGTGTATAAGCTCCTACAGCATATGTTGGGAATGTGAATGCTGTATAAGCACTTGTGTCAATATCTACGGTAATTGTATTAACACTTACTGCTGTAATTGTTGCAATTTGACCGTCAAGCTCATCCATTCCTGCTGACGAAGGAACTTTGAACCTAACTTTCTGTCCTGCTGTATAACCATGATCAACAAGCGTTCGAACTACACCACTTGCAGCTTGTGAAATCGCGGAAATAACACGACTTCTTGGATAGAACATGTCATAGATTGTTCTATTGGCTGCGATTATCCGATATGTTCCTGTTCCAGCAATGATTCCAGGTGCTGTAGCAAGTGTGTTAGCTAAAGCAAAACTGGTATCTGTTGTAACAGTGTCAACCGAAAAATCTAAACCGTTAAGGTTCACTTGGTCAGTGTCTTGAATCCTTACAATAGCACCGTTAGCCATTGTTCCTGTATCAGCTGTGCTATAAACAGGAGTTGTTGTGTTAGTACCTGCTGTAACTGCAACCGCAGCTCCTGGAGTTCTGTCAGATGAATCTATAAGAGTAATACCCCTATAAGTTGCACCATTATATCCAACAGCTGAAGTTGAAAGAGATGTTACTTGCGATGCAGCTGCATGAAATTCAGTAACCGCATCATCTTGATCCATCTCACGTTGCCAGTACCATGTACATCCAGCCCACTGAGTTGATGCTGCTATGTTTGTTAAGTTATAAACCTTAACCCAGTCAACATCAGATCTAAGTGCGATGATCTTATCCGTACCATCAGAAGTGAACGAACCTTGTTGGATTATTGTATTGTCTGCCATATCTACTCCTTTCTTAACCTAATGTTGCGCGTAAGTTGATGATCCACTCATCATTCAAGATGCGAGGAACTTCAGCAAACTTATATCCAACAGAAGCATTAAGGGCGAGTGGGCCGTCATATATCGGCGGACGATAGATGAACTGAGCAGAATATTGATCTTGCTCAACACACGCAAAAGCTTCCATACCAACACAGAAAATATTGTAGACATCTTCACCAAGACTAGATCCACTAGCTGTTTTAGAGCCAATAGAAGAAACCAAGAAACGTAGATTGCTAATTGCACCCCACTCTGAACGAAGAGCGTTCATAGGAGATGGGTATTGGTTCTTGTTGATAAACCCAGAAACAGCGTCTAATTCTCCGGTAAGTTCAGTGTTACATAACGCAAAATACGCATCCCTTACAGGGGCTGTACCAAACTTATCTTCACCTTCAATGTTGTCCATAATTGTGTAAGCATCGGCTGTAAGAAGAGTTCTTATAACAGTATCTACATCAGATCTAGTTATCTCTGTTGGGTTATCACCGTTTACACCGCCTACACAGTTAATAAACGAAGCGGTTGCTGCCAACATATCTCTTGTCAATTGATCTTCGGTTTGCCGAAGAGAAACGCCAAGCCTCTTTGCTGCTTCATTCAAGACAGGGTCCTGATTCTGCAGAGTAACTTGCTCATTCAATTGAATATATGTTCCATAAAAAGAGATCTCAGCATCGATATTAACAGCCGTGAGCTGTTGTGCTGGAGGAGTCACACCAGTGTTTCCCAAAGGAACCATTGCTGTGTCCAACGGATTATATCTGCGCATCCTAAGTGTAGTTCCACCTTTAGCAGGCATAGTTTTCTTAACTGCGGCTATTTTGTGGATCATATTAGGAACCGGAACAGCAAGAAGCTTCATGGAGAAACTTTGTTGAACCGGCGCTGGCAGAACACTCGTCGTTGTAATAGCCATAAGGTAATCCTTAATGATTAAAACAAACAAATAATTGCACTACGAATAGTACAAAAACAACTACCAATGAGTTGACGAGTCTCATACGTCCGGGGTGACGAATCCCATACGTCTGACTTGAGGGCGCGAATCCCCTTACGCATATTTAGTATAACTACTGCGTCAAAGTATGTGCAATCATTTTCACTAAAAGAGGCGTGCGGCCGGAGGAGATAGTATGCTCAGCAGCCGCACGCAACCTCGTTAGGAGGTTTATAGTAGTCCTAGATACGTTTAGATGCTTCTTGCATCTCTTTCCACAGTTGCTTCTTTAACTCAGGGGTTAGTCCATTAGCAAAAGCATTAGCCATAGACAATGGACTATCGCCCTGTTGTGGAGAAACTGAATTTGATGGCCTTGGCTTAGAAATATTCTCCTGCGCCTTAGCTCTATCTTTCTGATGAGTATCCTCAACAAATATACCCAACTCTTTAATTCTTTTATATGCTGCTGCGCCGCGGGTATATAGAGATGCTGTCGACTTAGCAATAGTATCAGCCGTCTCAGGATCCATCTCTCGGAGCCTTCTTAGGTTATCATCACATGCAACCCTGGAGAAGTCAGGATAAGTTCTCATAAGACGATCTTCATCACTTTGTTGTGCCTGCTGAGTTTTGTAAGCATCAAGTTGCTTCTTAACAGAATCTAATTCTTTCTTTAGAATTCTTCCTTCAACAAAATCTTCATCTCCATACTCAAGTTCTTCTTGTTCAGGCTCTTGCTTAGTTTGCATCTTACGCTGCATGTCTTCTAGTTGTAGCCTTAATTGCTCACGCTCCTTTTCAGCTTTTTCTTTTGCCTCTCTAAGCCTAACAATGTTAGCACTTGCCGAGTTGTCTGGCTGAGCCTGAGCTGGTTCTTGAGTGTTAACCTCCTCAAGAACAGTATCTTGCTGCTCTACAGCAGCTTCCTGTAAATTCTCTTCGTTCATACTCTACCTTTTCTCTATTATGTTTGAGCCTTTTTTTTCACCATTAAGTTTCTTTGATAAACGCAACAAACTTCCATCTGCAAATTGTAATACGAAGTTTAATAAACCATATTTTTCTGGAGGTACAGAGGTAGTATTGTTCTTCATAAAACGAACTGAGGCTGCATCAGGAATTACCCAAAGAAACTCTAACTTATCATCTTCTTTTATGTACCTATAAACAACTTGATCATAATCTGGCGTAGGACACGACTGCCTAGCAAAAAAGTAACCGCGAAATACTTTTTCCATTAGCCGTTCTTTTTTCGTTAGACACACAACATAAAAATCATCTGGAAACTTATCTAAATTAGATTGAACACACTCATGAATGTTCTTCTCGTAATCAGTTAACTGCTCTCTCATCTGATCTGTAGCACTATGAGTGCCAGGATCCTTTGTTGCCAAATCAACGTAATGAGCACCAACAGTCTTCTTTGGCTTACTAAACTCTACTTTTCCCACGCTTCTCCTAACTCTACTTTTTCCTATCCATCCTTCTGGCTATACGCTTTTCTTTAGCCTTTAAAACTCGGCTTTCAAAAAACTTAAGAAATAATCTTAAAATACGTATCAACATCCTAAGAATCCTTTCTTTCGGACTCTCCTTATCTTCTTTTGACATGCTTATTACTTCTTATTGTTTTTTGGATTAAGGTCTGGGTATTTGGCATAAACCTTCTTCCTAATTCCTTCAGGATTAGGAGCATTTCGTGCATAAGCTAACGCGGCTATGGCTCTTTTGCGAGTGTTTATTGGAAAAGAGTATTTTGATGCGCCTCCTGCAGAACCAGCAAACTCTTTTGGAGAAACCTTTTTATATTCTCCAACATTTGATGAACCAGCTTTCTTCTCCATCTTTTTCTCTGCAGCCCTAGTAACCTTAACTCCTTTTGCAACAGAAACTTTTTTACCAGCGGAAGCCCGCTTCTTGTAGGTTGTTGATTTTTTCACCTTCGAGCCTTTGTTGGTATTTTTTTTCGGCATACGTCTCCTTTTCTTTCTTACGTATATACCTCTTCTTTTTTCCTGACGAATCAGCAAGCCCGCACGATGGTGGACCCAAAATGTTAAGCGCTATTCTTCGAGCTTTGTCATCTTTTCTAACATTAATTGGCATATTTTTTCCTTATATCGCAGGGGCGCTCTTTAAAAGCTACCCCCACGACGACTGAGTAGTAATGAAGCGACATTAATACTTGGTAGGAGAAAGATCTTTCTTCATATCTCTACCATCAGCACGTTTCTGCACATCTATTCCGCTCATACCATCATTGATGTTTTCATTTAGATATGCATCAGACTTTGGATATGCCCTCATGATAACTTCTTGAGGCATCAAAGCTTGCCCTCTTGAAGCTCCTGAAATCATCTCTCCACCCTGTGTGCCGGATTTCGAACTATAGTATCTCTTCTTTGGCATAATATGCCCTTTCTTTGGAAACTGATGTGACATTAACTTGTAACGGGGTAAAACAACTCATAAAGCTAAACACACATCAAGGTATAATACCTCTAACCTAACTCGGATGTTTGACTCGTTGACGCTTGAGCCCTTTTCATCGCACCTGCAATGGACTGCAATCCTTTGCCGCCTTCTTTAACATTTCTTGCTTCCTCTTTTTCTGAAAGCATCCTAGATATAGAGATAAGCTTCTCGAGCTGAGTTAAATCTATATCGTCTATCTCTTGCATGGTCTTAACCAGATTGAGAAGACCTTGAGCCCTATCCTTCTGAGCTTCAGCCCTTCTTTCAACTGCAAGCGCCTTATTCTCTTCAACTCTACTTACCCTCTCAACTCCAAGCCCCTGGTCTGCAACGGTCTTCGCTTTAGCAAGCTCAATGTTTGCCTGAACTTGTTGCAACTCAAGCTGCTGCTGCATTTGTTGAGCTTCTTGCTCCTGCTTAGCCTGATTCTCAATAGTTTCGATAAGATCTTTCTTATTTTGAATAGTTGCAGCCTCTATAATTACACTATCTGGAATAGGAAGCCCAGCTTCCTTCAAGTGCAGCAATTGGGCGAACTGCATCTGTCTTTGAGTTGTTGTATTGATACCTTCTTCAATCGCTGCATCATACTTTCCAAAAGCCTTATTGTAGAACTGATGGGTTGGCTCATCCTCTATAATCTTAGCTACTTTACCAGGCGTGAAGTTGGCCTGTACTATATCCACCATTAAACCACCCAATAATTTCTGAGACCTATCTAGCTGATCAAAAAGAATCTGCAGCGTTGTCAGTCCAGCTCCCTGCCTTAACATTGAAAGTATTCCGGCTTTATCATCAGTAGCAGATCCAAGCAACTCCTCATTAACTCCTGAAATCTCTTGTATCTCTTTTCCTAACAACTCAGACAATTGAATCATTGACGGTGGTATTTGTGGAGGAAGAATCTGTTCCACGTCTGTCATTTGAGCATCTTGCTTGAGAGCTAGGCCTCTCCCCTGACCAGAAAGAAATACATCCTTTGGGTTAACCAGCGAATCAATCTTGTACTTGAACCCAGAATTTATTTGACTCTCCAAGATATCTAATTCAATAACTTTTCTTCTGTTGTACAGATATTGAGCATCCCTTAACCCTCTTACTACACCCTGTATTCGCCATGAATAGTCAGACATTTGTGGATTGTAATAACCAAAAACTGGAACGAATGGATACTTATCTATACCCATAGGATTAGGCCCGTCATACATTACTTTGCCCTGAACAACAATGGCTACCCTGACAGTTGGAACCTCAGCCTCAGAAACAGTAACCTGAGGATAGTATCTTAAGTACTCTTTTAATGCATCCTCGTCATTTGAAGTCCACTCCATTGTTTCACCTGTAACGGTGTCGATTAAGATGCGCTGATTTCTATAGTCCCTGTAATAGTACTCGTCGTACATCATTAAATTCTTTGGCCCAACATTGAACGACTCTGGCATGTAATTAAACTTGCCGTCTCTCTCCTCTTTAGCAGGAAGAGACATTACAACATCATGCTGGTCTGGAAGAAGCGATAAGACTTCCTTACGAGTCAGATACGACCTCTTCCAGATAGCATTGCAGTCAGAAAGATCTTTCTTTCTGAAAAAGGGATCAATGAGAAAAGCGTTGTGGGCACAATTGTCTACTTTGATACTTCCTGAAACTGGATCGCTTCTGTAATCAACCCAAACCTGCATCAAGTTTAGCCCTGTTACTAAAGCTCCATGGAAAGATTCCGAAACAGTATCAAGAACACCTTCGCGATTGTTTATCCACATTAAAATTTTAGTAAATTGGTCGGAAGTCTCAGCGTCACCATTTTCAACTGGAGTTACAATGGTAGACTTTCTATTCTGACGCTGATAGCCAGATATCATGTTTATAACGCGACGTATCCTGTTAAAATTAAACTGCTTACGCTTATTCTGAGGAACCAAACCGTACATGTCTGTCCACAAAGTTTGATCTCCAGCCTCAAACCTCGTATCTACTTGAGCTTCTTCCCAAAAAGATTGGTTAATCGTAATGCTGTCTTTGTAAAAGGTAGACATTCTTGCAAGAAGTGAATTATCGTTTTCCTCATAAAACTCTGGACCCAACTCAGGAAAAAGCATATTTCTACCCTCGCTATTAAATTGATTTCACTACAGTCTCTACTTTACTATGATACACCATTCTCCAACCACTCACCTCCATCTTGTCCATCACCAAAAGGTTCTTCCTCTTCATCCCCTTCAAAAGTATAGCTATCTATACCCCTAAACTTGTCCCACAAAATATTCGCCCGGGCCTTAATAATATCAATAACTTTAACTGTAGAGTCTCGGAGGATAAGTTTCTCTTGAGGAGGTGCTACAAAATAAACCAATCCAACTACCACAAAAAGTAAAAATAAAATCAAAGACCCGGCCTTCATCTATTTTCCTCTTTCCAACTTCCTCTTGACAACCTCTAACGCAGATGCTGGAGGAGATTCATTTTCAGTATCCGAAGTCTTTTTCTTGGTTTCCCACGTAAACAAGGAACTTAAAGAATTCCATATAGTCTTAGATGTTTTTAGAATTGGCTTTGTAGCAGTATCTATAGTTTTCTTAACACAGGAACTAAAGATGACTGCACTAGCCAAACAGAACACAGCTATTTTTACAGTGTTTCTTTTCATAACTAACTCCTAGTATTTATTAGTCCTGAAAAAATCAGGCAGTGTACCCTCAGAACCATACACAGCCTGATGCCTTAACTTTTCCAATTCTTCTGCTGATAATCCATCGCGTGTTTTCGGCAAGGATATACACAAATATCTCATCGCATCAGCGGCATGACTATACTTATCATGAAGAGGATTATCCTTATAAACTTGCTTCTTCGAATCATACTCTTGACGATAATTTTCAAGTGCTCTTATTAGCTTTGCACAACGATTATCATCAATCCATATTTTACTTAAAGCTGACCGGACGGACTCAATACCGTCCATGACCGAAACCTTTGGAGCTATAGTGAAATTTATCCCTAACTGCTTCGCTTTCTCTATGCGAGTCATACCACCACCAAACTCTTTAACCGCAATATCATGAGGGGCTATATGTTTCCCATACGTATACGGCTTAGATAGTACGTATGAGGCATAGTGTTCTAGCCCCTCTTTGTTCTTCTCATAGAAATCAATCAGCCGGACAGTCTGACCAATAACCTGAAAGAAGATAATGGATGTCGAGTCTCTAACCCCAATGTCCCATGCTGTATGAACCTTAAACCCAGCCTCCCACGGAACTACCCCTATCTGGTTGTTCAATCTCATACGATCTATGTACTTACAATAAAATGATCCCTCAACTCCAGCATCAAACGAAACATAATACTCCTGCTGAACCAAGTCAGGCGACATCAAACCCTCGGCTATCTCCCTATCAATCTCCGCAGGATCTATATGACGCGTTTCATTGAGACCCAACCTGCATGTCCACCATTCAGGAGAGTTTAATGCAAGCTGGTATAAATCCCAAAAGTGATTCTTACCCCTAGGAGTCGACTGGAAGATAGCCCAGCCCTTATTTGCAGCCAATATAGGAGACATAAGGGCATAAATACGAGGGTTTTGGAGCGCATACTCAGAGAATACAACACCACAAGGGTTTGTACCTACAATTCTATCTGGATTGTCTGAACCAATAATCTGTATTATCGATCCATTAGTTAACGTTACCTTCATCTCCTGAGAGTTAGTACCACTAATCACTTCCTTAGGTATAAAATCTAAAAACCTCTCACCCTGAATAGTAACAGACGACCATAAAATCTTCTTGCCCTGCGCATACGTTGGATAAACAACATAATAAACACCAGGCTTTTGAATTGCCTCACGTATAATAATATTCCACGTACACAGATCTTTACCTGCACGCCTACACATAACTATTACTAAACGACGATAACGATCACCAAAAAATGCTTCAAATATAGGCCTCTGATAATCACGCGGCCTAAACTTATTTAGGTGTATCTTTACCTCGATTGGATGATTCACTCACTCTCCTTGAATGCGTATCCAAACAAACTACTTTACTAACTTAACTAAACTCAATGATCTTTAATCCTTTTTCACAGGAGACTTTCTCATACTTCTTTTGCTTGTCTTTATAGCCTTCTTTTTTGCCTTCTTCTTTGCTTTACTAACAATATCTTCAGTAGAAGACTCAAGTTTGTTTACAGTTTCATTTAGGGCATCAACTCGATATAGCTTATTATCCAGCAAATCCACTCGATCTTGAATGTTAGAAAGTTTTATCCGTAAGTGCTGCTGCCTTTTCTCTGACTGCTGTAATAACTCATCTCTCTCTTCAATCTGAGCCCTTAGCTCTCTATGCAACCGTTCTTGCCTTTTATTAAACCTTATCTTCCCAAAAAGACGAGATAACAGGTAAACAAAAACAGATACCATACTCACAAACGCAAATATTATAATCGCGTAAAAAAATATCCACTGTAGATGCACATATGACTTAAGAGCATCAGCACCTCTTTCGCCTGCAGCCAATATAGAATTCCAACGAATCACTTATTACTCCTTATCCTTTATCCACAAATCTTCATTAATCTTTGTCGCTTCATTCTCAACGAGATCCATTCCTAACGAACGAGACTCACTCTCTAACATCGAAACATTAATTCTATGCAAACCATCACGTAGCTCCGCAAATTCTTCCTTATGCAGCCCGTGCACAGCCTTACTTAAAGCCAAGTTCTTTCGCTGCAGGTCAGTCAGTCTTTTCGACAACCTCCAAAATGCCACGAGGCCTATTTTAAACTGTGCCGCTAACAATAAAACTATAAGAGCGTCTATATCCATCACTTTTTCCTATCTAGATACTTTATAAAGTCTTCCCTTACTAAGGTAGTTACCTCTGTAAGATGGTTAAAAACTGTTGAGGCTGCATACGAATCCCTGGTTGGAAGACCAATCAAATCTGATGCGATTTCCAGGCCATCACCTTCTATCGATAACTTAACGTATTGTCCGTCAACCATTCCCTTGCGCATGAAATGTAAAAGGCCCTCCCTCCCAGAGATGGCTACTAATTTATTAATTATATCTTGTACAGACGGCTTCTTATACAAAACCAAAACTACTTCCATAGCTGACGAAAGACTCTTTAATTTTATTAAGAACGCTTTGAATGCCATTAACTACTCCTGTTTGAGCAGGCACATCTGATTTTGTAAGTTAACTATTGAGGAGAAAGTCATGTAGCTTTAATGACATGCCTGCAACCCTTTAATTAAACTCTGATAACTCATTCTTAGAAGACTGGGACATAAAGAACTCTAAACATTCACCAAAAAAAGCAGTAAAGAGAACTATAGGTGGTTCCTTAGACTCTCCGCACGGGTCATAGTCTGATGTTGACTCAGTACCGTATTCGTCTGCAATGATTATATCTATTAGTTTACCTTCTTTAATCGCATGACCTATAAAAGACTCAAGACCAGAGATACCTAAAGCTTCTGCGATTCTCCCTATAGCTTTCTTAGCTGTAACTATTTGGTTGTGTTCTCTTTCTATTTCCCATCCAATTACAACTTCTTCTGCTGCTACTGTAAATATGAGTTTATCCTTCATCCTTCTCCTCTTTCTTCTTGGTAAAGTCTTCTACTACTATTGCGTACTTAACATCAGGGTCTATTTTTTGTTGTATTTTGGCTCTTAGCTCTGCTCTGCGTTCTTCAAGGTTCCACCAAGAAGGGTCGTACTTGGCCATTTGAGACATGATAACTGCGGCGTTGTATTTGTTAGTTATGGCACCTTTTTCTCTTCTTGATCCTATTATAAGCATAGCTAGGTCTTTAGCTTCTTTAAGGCATGGAAATTTTTGTTCCCATCGCCAAAAAGTTTTAGGGTTAATTTTTCTAGCTACTAGAAAGTCTACGATTTTTAAAGCGTCTTTGTTGTTTATTGACCAGTCGAGTAAGTCTGATGCTAGGCGTTGTATAAAAACGTCTGATGCGGGTCTTTCGCGAAGTATGAATAGGTCCTTGTATAAATCGATGGCTTTAGAGCTTGACACGTTTTCTAGTTTGTTAGGCTTAGAGGTTTTACTCATTCTATCTCCTATGGCTCAATCCTAGTCGTATTTACTGCGCATTCTATTGCCTTATTGGTGAACAGCGTTACTGTGTCAGCCAGTTTATCGTATGTGAAGTCTGAGGTGTGTGCTTTGAGTTGTGAAGTTACTGCGTGTTCATCGTTGATTGCTTGTATGGTGATTGTGTAGTGTGAAGGCTGTATTTTAGCAGCTTCGATAGGTATACCGGTTCTATTGATAAAGCCTTCTGTTCTTTCCTGTAAATCTTTGGTGTTTAGTTGATCTTCTATGTCATAAATAAACAGATAGTTAGGAAGGATCTGTTGGACGACTTCAATCTCGTTGTTACAGATACTTATCTTTATTTGTTTACTCATTCTATCTCCTATGGCTCAGATGAGTACTGCATAGCTTTGGTTATTACATTATGTTTGCATCGTTTGAATAGCTTGGCCATAATTTCTTCGCCGAAAATGCTGGATGCGGTGGTGAATTGAGTTGATTTTTCGGCGGTTTCGTATCCGTCTAGTTCTCGTTGGAGGTCGTACTTTTCCTCTTGTTTTTGCCATGGTTGGTATGATTGGTGCATTTTGCGTTGTCCTTGTGGTATGTGTATAGAATTTGAAGTTGTTGGTTCTTCTGTTTCCTTGTTGAATTTGTATTTATCAAATAGCGAGTAGTTTACATCTAGGCCTTTGGCTTTAGTAGCTTTATGTGCAAGTGACCATAAAAAAGAGAATGGATCATGGATCCTCTTACCTCTTTTATGGGAATCTAGAAGAGTAGCGTGCGCCTGCTTGAGTGCCGACGTAGGAAATATAGACAAACTTGCTTTGCCGTATTGTGTCAGGTCTATAGTTTTGGCTATTTCTTCGATTACTTTCACGATCTTTAGTATTTCGTCCTTTGTCATCTCTCGTCCTTTTTTCTTGTAAAGAACATGCCTGCCGGCCGTAGCTTTAGCGAAGGCTGGTCCACGTCGTTGTGTTTTCTTATACAGACAAACTGGTAGTGGGCGAGAGAGGTTCGGTTTAGTCAAATTTGGAAGATCGCACTCGTTTTTAGAGTCTGTCTTCTTGCTTATGTAAGTTAAGTTACTACGTGTACATGTTTCTTCTTTATAATTTAACTTACTACTTAACTTTAGATTAAGTGGTGTCAGGTCGTTGCGTATGTAGTTCCAGCAGCTGGTTATTAACGATCCTATTTTGGTTATAACACGCTTCATCCTTAAAAGTGAAGATACGAAGTAAACAGAAGTGTTCCTATGGCGGTATATCGTAGACAGTAATCCGTAAGACTGGAGCCGTCCTATAGATTGATTAACCTCTTGCCGAGTATACCCAACTGATGCAGCGATTGTAGATTGAGACACATACGTGAACTTATACCGCTGATCATACCCAATAAGCTCGTTAAGCACGACCCTGTCGATCTTACGAAAGAATTCACGTATAAACCTTCGAGGCTTAAACCTAAAATCTTTATTACAAAGAGTCTTTTTTACTGATAAATAAAGGTTTTTCTTTTGGGGGACTTGACTTTCGGCGGAGATGAGTTTAGATTGTGAGAGTGTTTTTAGCATAGTAACAAAAGCACAGCAAATTTCCCGGAGAGTGTCAAACCTTTCCGGGAAATTTATTTATATACCTAACGGGGATATGAGATATGTCAGAAGAATACGAAACAAAAAAAGCTGTTAGAGATCTTATTTCTCATATTGAATCTGGCGCAAAAGATAGGCGCGCTTTCATGAAATTGTTAAAGGAAACGGATCAACGACCTGGATTTGAAGATATCAAAAAATGGAGAGAATTCGCTAGATTTGCCAAGGTACTGATGACAGTTTTCAGGAAAGATTACGAAAAGCTTTACGATAAAGAATACCTAAAAGAGATGGCCTCTATTATTGAAAGACTTATAAAATAGAACCGGAAAGTCTAGAACTTCTTCGGGACTTTTTGTTGTTTTACACTAAAAGGGTGAAATCAATGACCAATGAAGAAATTAAACGAATCTGGGAAACATCAGAAAATAACGAAGAGTGGAGAAAAGCCACAGAAATTATATGCAAGAAACTTTTAAAAGGATTGGCTCTTTCGTCACAACACCTTACGGAAAAAACATATAGAATTTATCGAAAAACTCTGTGGCATGAGGGAATCAATTGTATCTGTAATTGAAATAATAAAAATAACAGGCATAACCACTGATGTGCTAATAAACTATACTTCATTGTTAAATAGTATTGATGAATTCCTCTAATATATATTTGCGGGGCAGGACCATTTTGTGAGATAATATCGTTCACTCCGATATAAACCACCTGTCTCGCCTTGAAATAAAATTTAGCCCCTCTCTGTTTTGTAAAACCTAATTTTTTCACAGAATTGTTAGCTTTACGAGGGGCTAATCCTAAAAAACACCCAAAAACCCCCTTTTTTTTATTTACTTGACTGTATAACTGTATAGCTGTATGCTGGTTATACGTTGAAAGTAGAAGTAAGTAATAAAGAGCCCGGGGGGGCAGAAAGGGATAAAATGGAAAAGAGGTTTTTACAAATAGCTGAACAACTTAAAGAAGCACAAGCTAAAGCAAAGTTTTTTAAAAGAGAGGCTGACAAAGCAGCTGAACAACTTAAAGAGATGTGTGGAGACCAAACCACATCTTTTAAAGGGTATACATACCAACGTATAGAGCGTGCAGGATCGATTAAGTACAACCTAATACCAGAACTCAAGAAGATAGATCTAGAGCAGTATAGAGGTACCAAAATTATATCATGGAGGCTTAAATATGAAGAACAGTTTTAAGTCTATATTAGAATACATTGGATACTTAACTGCCCTACATGTAGTCCTATATCTAATACTAAAATAAAGGATAGTAAGTGAAAGAACTTAAGAGTTTGACCATACGAATTGATAAAGAAATACACCAAAAACTAAAGATATTTGCTGCAAATGAAAACATGTCCATGAAAGAAGTAATTATCAAAGCAATAACGATATACGAACAATCAAAAACACTAAAACAAAGCAACAGAGATATGAAACACAAGTTATACAGGCTTAAATACGACGCGCATATAGAGGAAAAATAATGTCTAAAGAAGAAATGTCTCTTACCATACAAAAACCTTCAATAGAAGATATCAATATATGCATTCACCGTGACGGCGGTATCAATCAATACAGGATTTCTACAGGCTACAGAGTTGCTTATGGAGAAAATACATTTACTGAGCCTGGAGTTGATATGGTCTACATCTTCGTTCCAAGAAATATCTATTACGAAAAATTATTTTCTCCTTCTAGGATGGGATACCAAGACTTCGATGACGTTACAAGTGACATGAAAAATCACGCAGGAATAGATGCAACGTTTGAACCTCTAGAAGGGAACCCAATAAAGATAGACTTTTTAGACCTATTAAGAAAACCAAGGCACGAAATTGAAGGGGGTCAAATTACTGAAATATATACAGAAGAAGGAAAGTTTTCTCAAAACTGCTTTGAAGTTCATGGGCATGAGCTTACTAATGCAATTGAAACAAATTTAGTAACGATAGTAACAGATCGTGGAACCTTAAGGCTAAGCGTTATGCCAACAAAACATATTCCGTACGGCCTATTTTACTTTACATCTTTTATTGATAACAGCTAAAACAGAGGAAAAACAATGTCTAACGAAGAAATATCCTTTACAAGACAAAGACTACAGGAACTAACTGATGTGCAGGCATACGCGAAGCTCATCGCCAAGAGGGACTTTTTCACCAACCTGCATTCCTCAAAAATAGATGAACTAATAAAATCCATTGTTGAATTCAAAAAGAATCTACCTGAACTCAAAACTGATAAAGCCGCTGGAGGGCGATATAAATATCAAAGCCTACCAGCACTACTTAATGCAATATCACCAGCGTTAGCTAAACATGGACTCTCTTGTATTCAGCCTGTACATACCATAGGTGATAAAACTTACGTCGTAACAATGATATTACACACAAGCGGGCAGCACCTTAGATCCGTAACAGCAGTTCCAGAAAAATACACCATGATAGGCAAATTAGTTAACACTAACGAAAATCTACAAGCCATGGGCGGCGCACTAACATACACAAAAAGACATGCCCTAAAGTCTATACTAGGAATAGACGCAGACGATGATAACGATGGAAACAGTCAGTGCATACAAAATGGAAATCAATATGGAAAATAGTCTTGAAAAAGAGCTAGCCAAAATAAAGAAATCCGCAGACAAAATTAAACAACAATTAGAACAAGATACGAAAAAATATAACTCCTTCGAAGAACACGTCGAAGGAGAAATAGTGAAAATGAGAATGTTTTTAAACACAATGCTTGCAATCATAAAAGAATACGAAGAGTGGGCCAAAAATCCATCTAAGGAATCCATTCCACCGACGATAGCGCAATTTATATTTGATGAGTTTGCCTTTTTGGAACTCATTTTTAAAGACAGAACCGGCTATATGTCATACAAAGACGTCTACGAAGCAGCCCAACGAGTCGATGGATTAATTAGATTCGAAAAAGCCATAGAATTTCTCCTAACTGATGCCATAGCAAAGAACTCATGGGAGAAAATGAAAGAATCACTTTCATTATGGAAAGAAGTTATAAAAAAAGGGAGTGGTAAACCATTCGAAAACACATTTGATAAAACTAAGAAGGCGATAGAAGCTGCTGAAAAACGAATTGAAGAAAGGAATAATTGATATGGCAACGGATGGAAACAGCCCTTATACGGCAAGGAACTAAGGTGAATAAATGAGCATACACACAATTTTATGGGCAACCGTCATCGTTATGATTCCAATTTCTGCAGCGATTTCACTTTGTGTAGAGAACTACAAATTAAACAAAAAGAGAGTAAAAGCTAAATCAATTAATGAACTAGAACCGCAAGCGCCAATTACTCTTCAAAATAGCCTGCCAACAAAACAAGATATTAAATTTAATATCGGAACCATATGGATAGTAAAAGACGAACCAACAGCATTTATATTACAAACTGTATGCAACGAAGAAGCAGTATGGACAAAGATTTCGGATGAAGAGTAATCATAAAAATATACTTGAAAAACATCTAACAAAGGATAAAAAATGAAAAAACTATTTACTTTTCTGGTTTTACTTAGCAGCAGCGCTTACACCATGGAACGATTTAGCCCAATGATCACAGAAGCATCATGCAAAACAAGCTCAATGTGCGCAGAGGCTAGCCGAGCATGCGGCGACAGAATAATAGACGAATTAGTAAGAAAAGTTCAAGACAAGCTATTCTCGTTGATCCTGGAGGAGGATTACTATCATGTTAGAGACCTAATAAAGAAATCCAAAATGAATCTCGTTAACATGCAGTGGCCAAAGCACCTTCAAATAGAAGTCGCTCCAGACGAATTCGAAGAAAACCCACTACTACTTGCCGTAGATACCTACAATGAAGTACAAGATAAAAGAAACTCACTTAAAATAGTTAAATACTTACTCAGACAACGACCTAGAATGGAAATACTCACGCGAGCTCAAGAACGTATCCTTAAATGGAAAGGAATTACTCCTAAAGACCCATGCTTAATCGCAGTCAATAGAACTATCCTTAAAGAAAAAATGAGACAACAACTCTAAATGCAAAGGAGCATTGTGAAACTTATACTTGGAATCCTTCTCGCAAGTCTATTTCCTCTTAATGCAATGCAATCTGGAAACAGCGATACAACTGTTAATATAGAAGAAATAACGCTTCAAGACACATACAGACTTATGGACGAACTAGAAGAAGAACTAGATGCACTCTTCGATTACTATGAAAAAGAATCATCTGAAGAGGAGGAAGAAGGAGAAGTAGAAAGAAAACAAAAAAAACCAAAAAAAAGTGAGGGAACAGATGGAAGAAGAAAATAAAATAGAAAATTTTATAGATAGACTTAGGCAGTCTGAAAACAATACTGATATGCAAAGAGAACTTGCAAAAGAATTTGCAGCTAGTCTAGGAGAACAGATAGACAGAGAAGTCAAAGCGCATATGATTCTAGTTAAAAAATTTAACAATTCGATAAAGAATTTAATACTTGAGCTAGCGGAATCTTATGGATGCATGGACTCCAGCGATAAAACAATTCAAGCCGAAAGAATAACTGATTTTAAAAACTTCGTTATTGAAACTGTTAATCGTACAATTAGCGAAATTTAAGAATAAAAAAGGAGAGAGATGGAAGAGCAAAAAAGGGAGACTTTCAGTGATCAATTATCCCATTTTGAGGAACTTGAAAAGTATATAAATAATAGAATATCTATACAGCTCAAACACAACGCACCTGAGCCATACGAGTCTGAGAAAACTGACCAGATATGCACCGCACTTGCTAAGGCTCAGGGCGAATTCCCTAAAGTAAAAACAAACAGAAACAACAACTTCCTATTCAATCAATACACAGATCTAGACGCTATAATTCGAACTGTCCGTAAAGCTCTATCTGATAACGGACTCTCAGTAACACAACAAACTAAAATAGAAAATGACCGAACAGTACTGGTTACCAGACTAAGACACAAGTCTTCTCAATACATAGAAACACGTTCAAGAATCAAACCATCAAAAAACGATATACAAACTTACGCCTCAGCCCTTAAGGCTATGAAGCGTCACGACATAATGTGCCTACTAAACATCACCATAATTGATGACTACGACGACGACGATGGCGAGAGAGACATGGAACACGTTAGGAGAGAACGAAACAAGGGCACGAAGTTAAACGTTCGTTACAAAGCAAAAGAGGAGTCGTTTGAAACTATTACACAAGATCAAGAAAACGAGCTAAGATATGTAATAGGCGAAAACGAAGACATCTTTGAAGACATCCTAGATAAACTTAAAATTCAAACCCTAGCCGACATGCCTAAATCAAAGTATTTTGACGTGAAAAGACAAGCGCAAAATATCGTAAATACCAGAGACGGTAAAACCAAAAACTAGCCTTTAATCCGGGCGGTAGAGACAATCACTACTCTACCGCCCTCCAAAAAGGAGATATGAAGAGAAGTATTCTATGTTCTATCTAAAAAATATGCTGTAGAATTTCTTCCTACTAATGCCTTACCATTCAAGTCACATACTTTAACAATGGAAGAATTTGATAACGAAGAATCTAGGAACCATGAAATTCCGTTATAAGAAATAGCAGCACTACCATTTGTTGGTCCAACAGCAACAAATATTCCATTTGTTGAATCCCAATGAATATCTTTTATATTTCCTCCAATTATCGGAAGATTCGAATCTCTTTGAGTCCAAGTAATTCCGTCTGGAGATGTAGCTATGCGAGCCTCATTGGAAACTGCACAAAATAATCCTAAAGAGGCAGAATAAGTTACCGCTGAAATATTAATAGGATTAAGAGGGCGAGTTCTATCAAAACCAGAAGCTGACGCTGCTATAGCTGTCCAAGCACCGGTAGGATCAGTAGCGTTATACGCAATAAAACCATTGTCTCCCACAACAACCCACGTATTATTTCCAAAAACACAGTCGTTCAACGGTTGAGTTATTCCACTTGTATTCGTCGTCCATGGTGGAGAGGTAGGATCGGTAGTATAAAAAGTTGCATTTGCTGCATTGTTGTCAGTTCCTGTTGCTACCCAGTAGGTTCCATCAAACCAAATACTAGTTCCAGTTTGTGGCGGCGCATCAACATTCATAGCATATCCTGTATAGGCACCAGTTACAGTAGTAGAGTAATAAACCATAACTGGGTTAAATGGACTACCACCCTTTGGAACTGTCATGAGGCCCAGCGTTGGACCACTTCCATTTGTATGTACGTCCGCAAAATGCCCACCAGCGGCAGTAGTCTGCAACGTCCACGATCCATTTAACCCAGTAGTAGAAGAATAAATTCCATCCGTATTTTGAGTTGCTATAACAAAATAAGTAGAATCACTTGAAATGCCACTAAACGCACCAACACTAACAGGACCACCTGCTCCAAATTCTGCATAAACAAATTTATATGGAGACGTTAATCCTGAAAGAGCCTCAAGGTTTAATGTATTAGCACCCTCTGTAATCCGAATAGTTCCAGATGTTGATGTAACATTCGCCCATGTTGCCGGGCTTCCTGTTGCTCCTATGATCAATTGACCATCAGTACCCTCAGAGTTACCTATAAGCCCAGTAGCATCAGCCGAAAGAAAACCAGTACTTATCCCCGTAACCTGTAAACTTGTAAATTCAGAATCAACAGCAGTAATATTGCCAGACAAAGTAACGTCGTTATCCAAATTAACCGTAACAGTACTACCCGCTCCAGCTGTATTAATATTTGTTCCACCAGCTATCGTAATAGTATTACCAGTAATGGTCGCCGTACCTGAATCTGTATCGAAATCCTGAGCCCCTAAATAACCACCCTTAATATCTATATTTAATGTTCCAGGCCCTTCAGTAATATCCATCGTTCCACCAGAAGACGTGAGATGACCCCACACGGGAACAGAACCACTTTCTCCTATAACTATAGTTCCATCTGATGTAGACGTATGACCTATTCCGATAGTAGAACCACTACCAACCGTATAAATAACACCAACACCTACGATGTCCATCTCATCATCTACAGCCGTTGCAGTCCCAGTATTTCCATTAACCGTAAGACCCTGATTGTTTATCTTTACCCAGTCAGCCTCATTAGCCTCTATGTTAACCAAGATAAACGCATCATTAGATCCCCAATTGACCCAAATACTACCCAAGTCAAAATTGTTATCATTTACCGTAGGGTCGTTACTATCGCTAGTTATAACCTGCGGAGGCGTCGTAGCCTCAACGCCCATATAAGATAATGGCTCTTGGCCAGTAACTCTTCTAGGTCTTCTTTTTCCTCTAGACATTCTCTCTCCTTATTATAAAACCCTGCTAGTTTTAAGCGTTGGTCCATCTCCTACAACAATTAAAAATCCATCTCCGTACGCCAAATCCCACATATTAGAAAAACCACCTGTGTCGGAAGTCCAACTTATTCCATCAGATGAATATGCTATTGTTGAAGCGTTTCCTACAGCAACAAAAAGCTGCTGAGTAGAATCCCATTCAACAGTTGTTATTATCTCAGAACCACCAAAAGGATTAGTCCTCTGAGTCCATGTACTAGTAGGATCACTCGCCGTAGCTATTTTCCCATCGTTACCAACAGCACACCATAACGATAATTTCGAAGAATAATTAACATCTCTAATTCTAGTTGTTCCAAATGAAGAAGTCCTAGAAGTCCAGGTACTTGTAGGATCAGTAGCAGTTGCCATTTTCCCATTATCTCCTACAGCAACATGATATGTAGAGCCATCATAGTGAGTAGCAGAGATAACATCTGATCCAAATACAGTTCCAGCACTGCTATTTACAGTCCATGTACTAGTAGGATCACTCGCCGTAGTCATTGTTCCACTATCACCAACAGCTACCCAAGTGGAACCCTCATAATCTACACCCGCTATATTTGTTGATCCAAAACCAGACGTTCTAGACGTCCATGTACTTGTAGGATCAGTAGCAGTAATCATATACCCTGAATCACCTACAACAGTCCAAGTTGTTCCATCATTATCTATAGAACGCATAGCATTTAATGCACTTTCTTGTATTGTCCAAGAAGTTCCATTTGTTGAAGTAATTAAATCAGATATACCAGCACCTTCTGCGTTAACAGACACCCAGTACGTACTTCCGTCATATCCTATACCCCTTTCAGATGATCCAATTGCGGGAATAGTTTGAGATGTCCATGTATACGGATTACTTCGTCTAGCTCCTGACAAAATAGGAGATAATGTTCTAAACATCACCCACTCCTTAAGTTATATCACCTGAAAGAATCCATGTATTTGTAGCTGTTTTTATTAGTGAAGCTGCTGCGTACTGACCAGCTGTATCTAATGCAGATCCCCTAGAATTAATCGTAACACCACTTCCAGGTGAAAACGTTACAGTTCCAGCTCCTCCTTGTACTAAAGCTATTGTAGTTCCAGTATCAAATGCTACCGATGAATTAGGAGGTACAGTTAGAGTAATTGCTGCTGCGTTTGTACATGTAACAAGCTTTCCAGCGTCTGCTAATACAAGAGTGTAGCTAGTCCCTGTTTGGGCATTTATTGCAACAGTTCCAGTAACAGAAAGATCAAGCGTTGCTGCGCCACTCGTATACTCAACAGAATTGTCAGCCGACGCTAACGATGCAAATGCCGGAATAGCTCCAGTGCTACCAATTAACACTTGTCCGTTTGTTCCTAACGGCAACGCTTCTATAGCATCAACCGCACCAGAACCCACAAGAACAGCGTTGTCAGTTAATGAAATTGTTCCGGTTCCTCCTTCAGAAACTTTAAGAGGAGTAGTCAGCTGTAAGTCATCAACGATAACTTGTCCGGTTCCTTTAGCTGTTATATTTATATCGATGTCAGCATCAGTACCATCAGCCGTTAAAGAAGTTCCTGATAGCGTTACTGCCGCTGCCGCAACATTAGTATCGAACGTAGTGGAATTAACATTCGTAGCAGTTACTGTAGCCGTACTAATAGAGCTTGTAGTTGTAAGAGTACCTGCTGTATCAGAATTAACCTGTGTAAACGTTCCACCAATTGATGGACCACTCGCAGATGCTACATCATCAAATGTTGCAGTTACTGTTGTACCAACACCAACTACATAAGAATTAGAAACACCACCAAGACTTGTTGTCGTAATTTTATTGTATGTAGAATTTATAACAGATGTTCCAGCCGAATATATTGCAGCACCAGCATTGGCTGCTCCCGTTGATACATCTATTTGTGTTCTATCAATAATTGTTGTATTTGCCGGAGCACCAACATAATAAATCGCTGCTACTAGACCACCTGTAGTATCAGTAATAGAAATAAAAGATCTTCTTACAATAAGATCTAAATTTACTGTACAAAAATAGAACCCAGAACCTAGAGATGAATTAGAACATGCTACCGTACCATTAACTCTATCTAAAAGAAGAGATGAGTTTAAACCCATACTGATAGCAATTTTAACTTCTGCTGCTACCGAAGCTGGGTTCGTATAGTTAATATTAGAATCATAAACCTCTACAGTAGCCGCACCGGTTGTATTAATACAATCAGGCTGAGTTGTAGGTGCCGAAGCGTTTGTACAATTCAATGTACAGTTTTCAATTGTAATGGAACCAGTAGAACCTAATACACATGAAACATCCGTTGTAGCTGCGGATATAGTTAAAGTAATGTTCTTAACCACGCACCCCGTAAACGCTCCAAAATCACATATATCAGCCGAAGCTGCCGATACAATCTGAAGAGATTCACCGTCCGCTCCACCAATACCAATAACCATCTGGTTATTAGCCGTGAAGTTTATCGTATCACCTGAGTAAGTTCCCGGATAAACCAAAAAAACAGAATTGGCTGTAACATTATCATCTAATGCAGCTTGTATAGTTGTGTAGTCTGCCCCAGACGGAGAAATAGTATGCGTATTTGCTGCTCCAGTTCCACCAACAGTCTCTATATTTAATGTTCCCGCACCTGGAGTTATCGTTATAGTTCCACCAGAAGACGTCAAATCTGCAAATACTGGATCTGCACCTGTAGATCCTATTAACAACTGACCGTTAGTACCAACCGCTAATGGCGTTACAGCACTCGCACCTGACCCAACTAACACACCATGATCTGTCAGAGTCGAAGCTCCCGTTCCACCTTCAGTAACTGCAAGGTCTGTCGTTAATTGTAAATCATCGATTATTACCTGACCTGTACCCTTTGATGTAATATTTATATCAATGTCAGCATCTGTTCCGTCTGCAGCCAACGTTGTTCCAGCTAATGTTACTGCCGCAGCAGCAATATTAGTATCAAACGTAGTTGCGTTTACCGTTGTGGCGTTAAGAGTTGTAAGTGCACCAGTTGAACTCCAACTTGGATCCGCCCCAGTATTACCTATTAGCATTTCTCCTGTAGCACCCACCGCAAGCGAACCTAGTCCACTTCCAGTTCCATTGCCAACAATCAAAGCATTATTAGTAGTTGACTTACCCCACTCGTCTATTGTTTCCAACGAAACCTGAACGGTTGTATCAGAGGCAGACAAAATACCATCAAAGTTTGAAACATTAGTAAGAACTAGCGATGCGTCATTTGTTCCAGAACCACCAGCTGTCGTAGCCTTAAGAGTTTCTTTTTCTATAATCACATCGACAATTGTACTTATAGACTGCTGATAAATTATATGACCAAGCTGAGCGAATTCTAACTTTGCAAGCTCGGCAGTAGCTATCGAAACAAGACCATTGGAAATTGCGGTCTGAGCAGCTGTCAAATTATTGTATTCAGAATCATTAAGAACTGCCCAATAAGTTGGAGTAGCAGAATTTATATTATCCTTTGACACATAAAGAGTATAAGTACTGTACTTATTTCCAGTTGGTGCCGTAGCTGTTCCAGCAGAGTTCCAATATCCATCAAACGTATCTGACGATGTATATGTAGCCCATTTTCCTGCACCGTTTGTATACATTTGATTCCATGTTTCAGCAACACCACCACTATCTGGAATATCTGTGTACAACCCGTGGTCAGCTAACTCGTCTGCACCAACAATCTCAATTTTTTGTGTTCCATTAAGGGTTATATTTGCACCATTGTCATGGTTCTCAATGATACTTCCTATGCTCTCGTGAAGATAATATGAAACAGCAGGAGCAAAGTCTGATGGATGATTTTCTTTAACGGTATACTGGTTATTTGTTCCCGTAGAATCTCTTAAACACTCAAAAAGAACTATGTAATCTTCATAAGTTGCCTGACTAATAGTAGTGGTCTTTCCAATAGTACCAGTATCATCAATGTAAATCAGATATGTATTTCCAGCAGTCAGGCCTGTAACTGTTTGACCAGCAGCCCACGTAACAGGAACACTTTTTATAAAACCTGTACCACCCTGAGAAACTGTAAAACTACCCAAGGTAGTATCATCAAAATATGGTGCACCTCCAGCCCAGCTAAAAAATCCCGTAAATATTGAAAGTGCTCCTGAGGCAGAAACAACTCCTGATGAATCAACTATTAAACCTCCATCTGTGATGCTTGTGAACGTTACATCAGTTCCAACTGTCAAAGTTGTTCCAGATTCTAAGCTTCCTACAGCCGTAATGTTGTCTGTTGTAGCAACAGTTACAGTGTCTCCTAAACCAGAAGTAAGTATATTATTACCACCCCGTATCTCCAATACACCTGCTGCCGGAACAGCGGTTCCCAAATCAGTTGGAAAGCTATCGGCTAACTCTGTATTTAATTCAATAGTCATGGTGCTTGTTCCTGGATTACCAGTAACATCTATAAAACCCGCACCCAATAAATTAACGTTTCCAGCAGTTGGTCCAACTGCGCCACCAGTATTACCAGTTAATGTCTCAATATCTTGAAGAGAACCTACAGAATATTGTCCAGCTTGACTCATAGCATCTCCTTTTAAGAAATAGATCCATAATAAACCGTAAGATAAACTGAACCGCTCGTAGGAGTGCCAACCTCTTTCACATATACACGGGTTCCTTCAGCAAGATAAAATCCATGATCTCTAGACTTATTAGCCGTAATGTCTAACAACAAAAACCCATTTGGCGGCAACGGAAAATGATCGTTTACTCCGTCATAAGAAAACATCAAAGTAACATCTGTTAAATTTTGAATGTGAAACATCCTTACTGGATTTACTATCGCAGTTCCTATTCCAGTGTAACCAGCTCCGATAGACCCAAAAGCCAAGGATCTAACAGATTCAGGAACTAACCTTATTGCTTGCGATTGGGCCATCATCCCTCCTTATTTTTTAAAGGCTGCCCATAAGGACAGCCATCAACTTCATTATTCTTTTTCTTCTTTTTTCTCTTCTGCTTCTTTTTGCCTTTCAATAGCTTCCTTAAACAATCGAGCTACCTCTGAAGCTGTGTTGCAAGCAGCATTGTATGCTTCAACTAAAGGAGCACCAAACGGAATATGAAATCTATAGAGCCTTTCTTTATCTCCACTGACTCTAATAACCATTTCATTATCAGTTTTTGTTTCCATCTCAGGAATCTTGTTGCCCTCTTCCTTTGAAACAGTATTATCTTTTTTCTCTTCTTCCATATCAATCCTTTCTATTTATGTATTGCTTTTTTCAACATAATACTTTGCTAGATATATAAAACCACTTGAAGCACCCAAAAGCTTCATGTATATCTTAGTACCTTTTTGAAACTCATATCCATTAAACGGACCAATGAACCACTCTAAAAGAGGATAACTAGAATCATGCGCATTAGTACCATCATAACTAATTAAAACCCTCTGGTTAGCATAATTAGAAACCTTCAAGGCAAAACAAGGTTTAGTTAAAGTTCCATTATCAATCAAAGTCCAATTTACCGCACTAAGAGTAGTAGTATCTACAACAGAAAGCGGCAGGTTTTTTATTGCTTTTCTTGGAAACATTCAGACCCTTTCTTGATGGGGCTGGTAGTACTACCAGCCCCTAATAAAAAACTAAGCAGCAATTATCCAGAATGTAATAAGAACATCTCCATTAAGAGCAGCCGCACCATTATTTGTAAGAGTAACAGTGAACGAACCTGCACCTGGAGTTACTCGAGTAACAGTCATTTGAGCATCATTAGCACCAAGATTTGACGCTGATACTAAAATTGCTGAACCAACAGTGCAAACAGAGTTTGTAATTGTAAATACTTGTGAAGCTGCTGACGCTGTTGTTTGGCCTGTAAACGTAGCTACACCAACATTAGCATTAATAGTTAAAGCAACACCAATTACAGAACCTGTTGCCGGAACAACATCAACAATTCCAGCTGCCGCTAACGATATTCCGCCTGTACCAGACTGAATTGTTGTATCACCAGCACCAGTTGTTGTACCTACAGTTACAGTATGCGCTACTGCGTTAGTTCCAACATTAACGCCACCTGTTCCAGCATCTAAGTCTACTTGCGTTGCACCTGTAGCATTACCAACTGTTATGGTTCTTGCTGCTGCGCCACCGCCAATATTGATGTTTTGAGCTACCGCATCTCCACCAATATCAATTGTTGAAGCAGATGAGTTTATTTCTACTGCCCCTACAGCATCAATAGTTACAGCACCACCACCATTTAAAGCAAGTGCTCCCGTTCCTGTCTGAACTGTTGTAGCACCAGCTCCTGTGGTTGTACCTACAGTTACTGTGTGAGCTACTGCATTAGTACCAACATTAACACCGCCAGTACCCGCATTTAGATCTATCTGAGTTGCTCCTGTAGAGTTACCTACTGTAATTGTTCTGGCTGCTGCGCCGGTACCAATATTGATAGCTTGAGCTACAACATCAACACCAATTCCTATAGTTCCAGCAGAAGATTCCAAAGTAACCGCACCAGCAGCATCAAGCTCTAATGTGCCTCCAGAATTCACTGCTATACCACCTGTTCCAGACTGAAGAATTGCATTGGATGTAGTATTTGTTGAACCAAGTGTAGTTGTATGCGCAGTAGCATTTGTACCTACAGTAACGTCTCCAGTTCCACAATTGATATCAACTGCTGTTGCTCCTGTAGAGTTACCTATTGTAATTGTACGAGCAGCAGCACCTGTTCCTATATTGATATTCTGCGCGACCGCATCATTACCTATACCTATAACACCAGCAGATGAGTTCAATTCAAGAACACCAGCAGAATCGAGAGTTATTTCATCGCCTGACGTAATCGCCGTATTGCCCGTACCAGATTGAATGACTGTGGCAGCTGCTCCGGTAGTGGACCCAACGGTGACAGTGTGGGCGGCGGCATCCGCTCCAATATTGACTGCACCGGTTCCCGATGCCAACCTGATTTCTCCATTTGTAGCTGTTGCAATGATACCGCCAGTTCCAGCATCAATATCAATGCCACCAGCTGCGTCAGAAGCAACAATGTTAATAGCATCAGCGGTAGCCAAGCCACCATCCAACGTAACACCACCAACATCCGAATAAAGATGTATCGAATCAGCACCTGTCCCCTGATCAGCATATATTTCGATTGTTTCTGAAACACCACCATCTGCATGTAAATAAATTGCTTGTACAGCATCACTATCAGATGTAACGGTACATACACCTGACGTCATTGTTAGATTTACACCTGCTGTAAGCGCTCCAGCAACAGAAACGGAGCTATCAAGCGCAGCCGTTACAGTTGAGCCAACAGCAGAAGTCGTAATATTTGAGCCACCAGCAATTGTAATTACACCGGCTGTAGGAGTTGCTGTACCTCCGTCTGTATCAAGAGAAGTAAGGGCGGCTACACCAGCTGCTTCAAGGTTGATAGAATTTGCTCCTCCAGTAATTGTTACAGAACCACCAGTTGAAGTTAAACTTGCCCATGTAGGAGCTGCTCCGGTTGCAGCTATCCAAAGCTGTCCGTCAGTTCCGCCTTCAGCAATATCTGTAATTCCATCCCAAGTGGCCGATCCACCCTGAACTTTTATAAGAATAAAAGCTGAATTTGTTGATTGATTGATCCAAATAGTACCTGCTTCTGCCTTGTCGTTTACTCCAGGATCCCTTGTTTTAGAGACAATTGGACTCTTGTATATGCCACCAGTCTGGCCAGGACTATACGTATCCATATCTATAAATCGTTTATCTACTGCCATTACTTCCTCCTATTATTAATTAATAAGTTATTACCAATAATAACTCTAGCAGGGTGCGCAAGGCATTTCCTAGCCAATATAAATAAATGTTGACATGCCGTATGTTGTATGATAAAGTATATATAATAGAAATGGGACGTATCTCAATAAATCCATGTAACAAATAGGGGGTAAATCATGGAAAAAACAATAAAAACACTATTATTTTGCGGTATTTTAGTCACTTCTTTCGGAAATTCGTATGGAATGTCTGGGGATAAACCATTGCGAGAAATGGGTGTTAAAACCTATAAGGACCTACAAAGAGAGTTTGGAAATATGGGTCCTAGAAAAGATGTATATAAAAATGTTCCTGGAGCAGTACAAAGAAGAAGACGCACCATGCCTAAAAGGAAGGAAAAACTTGTAAAGGTTGTTCCTACTGGATGTCCTGGTTTGCTTCTAGAAAGACCTATGACTCCTAGAGAAATAGAAGCTTCTAGAAGACGCACCGCAAACTACAATCAATACGTACAGAGTTTGCCTGTAGTAAAAGAAGAAGGATTCTATAGTAGATTGAAGTGGACGCTATTTAAAATTGGACTAGGCGTCGCAATAGGAGTACTTGGAATACAAGCGTTAAGGCATCCTAAGGTCAGCAGCGCTGTAATTGGAGCATGTGTAAATGCAGCGAAAGAAACCGCAAGAGCAGTATACTTTGGCTCTAAATATGTAGCATCTAGAATATGGTTACATATAGCGGGATAATAAATATTATCGGTACATTTTATGGCAGATGTATTTATGGAATAAACTTGGAATTGGCTGATTTAGAGATATAAATAAGTTTCATAATTTCATAACGTTAGTCAGACAATTCAGGGAATACACTGTAGAAACGTCTGTCATAAAAACCGCAGATTGGAGAAAGAAGTGAGATTAACAAAAACCAAAAAAGAAAAGATCCAAAAGACTCTTAAAAAATACAGAAAAAAGCTGAAAAACGGATGTTTCGGCTGGAAAGGATCTGTAAAAGAAGGAAGCCGTCCTTCTATATATGTAGAAGGGATTCCAATAGGAGCACATAGAGGAGCATGGATGGTAGAGAAAGGACATATTCCATATGGATACTACGTTCTACAATCATGTGATAATAAATCATGCACAAACGTAGACCATCTATACCTATCAACTAAAAAAGTACGTAAAAAGACAGAAACAGCTAAAAAGAGACCTGGAGTAGAAAGATTGGCATTGAATATACCCATATATTTGATGGTCTCAATTAAAGAAATGGCCAGAAAATACAACCAGACAGTAACTCAATTCGTTATTAAAAGGCTAAACGAAATAATAACATTCGAGAAAAAAGTCGATAATAAAGCTTTTTACAAGAAAAAACACGAAAAATAGACAGTTTTTAGCTGTTTAATTATATTCGAAATATTGTTGACATGATATATGTGCTATGTTATACTATATATAGTTAGTTAGTATATTTTAACTAGCGCTCCGTGGGGGGGTGCAAAAGAAAGGGATATCATGAAAAATCTACACAAAATATTATTATTTGCCGTATTGTTGAGTGCTGGAAACCTAGAAGCTAGAAAGCAGGCAGGTTTAGCAGTTCCTCAGCAAGAAAGCAGCTCATGGATAGGATCACTCGCTAAGGGTGTTTGGGGTTCAGTAACTGGGCTTTTTGGGTCAAACGAAGCAGCTTCTACAATGGGTACAATTTTACCTGTAGCAGGCGCTGTAGCAGCCTCGGCTATCTTGCCTTTCGGTATAGGAACAATACTTAAAATCGCGGCACCTTATGCCATTGGCGCTGCTGCGAAGATGCTTACCGATAAAGTAACAGGACGAGACGCTGAAAAAGAGAAACGTGAACTAATGATCAAAGAAGTAGCCAGAAGGGTTGCTCGACAAATGTACTCACCAAGAAGAAGTCGTAGTAGAAGCAGACGTCCAAGGTCAATGCCAAGACGTTATGAATACGATGAATATGATGAAGAATTTTCAACAGATGATTACGGTTACGATTATTAATTAATAGATTAAACGGGGGTTTATCATGAAAAAACTAATATTAGCATTATTGATGACTGGAGCGGTAGCTAACAGTGCGGTTGCCATGCAGAAGCAACAGATTCCTTTGCAAGTGTTGTTACAACAACAACCAAAGACTTGCGAACAGCAACTGAATAGCTGGAGTTTCGGAGATGTTGTTAAATCTATAGCCGGGGGTTTTGGAGGTTATTTAGCCGGAGCCGGACTAGCGAAAATAGGAGCTCTTCTATGGGCACATCCAGTTTTGGCTGCTGTCGGCGCAGGAACAGCTGGAATTATCGCGCTGTCTAAATGGATAAAATCCAAGCCAGCAGATAACGTTACTGATCTTGCTCGACTTATGGATAAATACAAAAATGATCCAGTTGCTCTTAGGATAATTCTAAGGTTCATCAAAGAAAAAGAGGCCGAACAAAAGGGATCTGAAAAAGAACGAGCCAAAGAACTAAGGCATGAAATTGAACGAAACAAAATCCTTAGAGAAATGATGGACGAAGCTATAGAAAAGAAAGTTAGCGAAAGGCTAAAAGAACGACCTCTTTCTGACGAAGAAAGCTATCTCGAGCCGTACGACTATGCAGATGAACACCTTGAAAGAGAAGATACTGTAGAAATACAACCAAGACCAAGAAATAGACGTAGAATCGCTAGACGACAAAGAAGGAGAGTTAAATGAAGAAGTTAATTAAAGTACTTTTTATTTCGATGATGATTAGTAGCGCAGCAGTACAAGAAGCTAAGCCTATACCATCTCCATACACCGTTGCAAAAACAGCTATAAAACTATTTAAAGGTGGTTATAAAAATATAGCTTTTTATATAACTCAACTACTAGGATTATTAAACAAAAAACCAGTTTCTGTTCCTGAAAATATTGAACTAAATGAGTTCAGCGACTACCAGGTTTACATTGTTGAAGGAACAGGCGAAACAAAATGTTGTAGATGCAAGAAGTATAGTACCGTTAGAGAAGAAGAAACTGAGGAAGATAAATGAAAAAACTATTAACACTATTAACTTTTACTTTAATAAGCACAGCTATTTTTTCAGATCCAACAAAAGATGATTACAAAAAACAGGCCAATGAAGCAATTAATCAATTTAAGCAGCAACTATTAGAAGATTCTGCTTTAAACACAAACAAGATTCATATTGCAATTGATAAAATGATGAGAAACGAAAAGTTTAAAGAGTGCCTGCTTTTCCAAAGTAAAAGAAAGCGTGAACGACTTAAAACTCTTGAGCCTTTTGTTAGAGAAGCTCTTTTAAGGGACGACCATATGATTGCACTAGCAGTTTTAGGTTTAATGAGATAAATTTCCGAAAATCTTAACTGAGGAAGATGAATGAAAAAGCTACTAGCTATAATAATTATAGGGATAACTATAACAACATCTGTACAACCAATGGAATGCATAAGGAATATGTTCTGTAGCGTGCTTAGTTCTATGGGCTTTAATAAACCACAACCTAGACCTAGACGAAATGTTGCACCAAGACGAAACCATGGAAGAGCAACACCAGCACAACTAAGAGCAATGACACAACTTTTGCAGCAGAATATGAACCACAGACTTAAACCATTAGCAATTGATTTTTACAACGAAATTCACCAGGATTAACACAGTTTTACCTAATATTTAGGCGAGAGTTGATTTGCTCTCGCCTTTTTTTTTAAAATATAATTGCTGTTTAATTCTAAGCTTAGGAGTAATTATGAAACTGAGAAAAGGAACTATATTCCTTGACGTAGTTGGTCTTATTTTAGGAGCCTCATTAATCGGCGGGGCTGCAGGGATCATGAAAATAGCCAAAAAAATAAAACGACATTCAATTATCAATAAAGAAGCTTCTGCACCTAATGTAAATTATCCAGGTGTATCTCTAGAAGAAATAAATGATGTTATGGAAGAAAATG